>ERZ1066138.356-NODE-356-length-15374-cov-8.330766_pt1 | contig 15374 bp, 12 predicted proteins | sample MGYA00382785_ERZ1066138 | MGnify/ENA primary metagenome ERZ1066138 (study PRJEB33369, sample SAMEA5778368) | biofilm metagenome | biome: Industrial cooling water; feature: Water cooling tower basin; material: Biofilm | place: United Arab Emirates | collected... | reverse complement strand
ATCGCGCTCCGGGGGCAATTCGGGCCGATTCAATGGGCACGCGCTGCGCGCAGGCTCCTGCGCATCGCTGGGCGCAGCTTCAGCTCTCCGCCCACTGCTCCAGGCTGTCGGCGTAGCCGCCCAGGAGGTTCCACAGGGGGACTTCCTTTTCCGGCGGGATGCGCGAGAAGGCGAAGCCGACGGTGTCGTCGTTGACGCGGGCGACGCGGGCTTCGACGTGGATGTTCAGCTCATCGCCGATCAGCATGTCGAGGACGAAGCGGTCGCCGCGTTGGCCGATCCAGTCGAAGGGCCGGCGCACCAGGACGCCGGTGGCGGAGATGTCCATCAGCTCGGTGGTCCAGGACTCGTCCCCGCGCAGCATCAGCACGGCGGAGTTCAGGGGCATGCGCCGATGCCGCTTGCCCGCATTCTTGGAGCTCTGGTCACCGCTGCTCTGCGACATCCGCATGGTCCTCTGGTGGCTTTGGCGCTGCCGGACGTACTGCTCGAAGGAGATCAACTTGGCGGCTGAATTGTACATGGCTAGTCCTCGCCCGCCGGGGGCTTCAGGCTGCGCGCGCGGGTCAGCGTGCGCTGGCCGAAACGCTTCTGGATCGCATCACTGACGGCATCGGCACCGCGCGATGCCTCGGGGCTGGGCGCAGCGAAGAGACTGGCTTGCGCCGACTCGGCCTGCGGCCGCACGCCGACACCGAGCAGGCGGATGGGCACCGCCGGATTCTCCTGGCGCCAGCGCCGCAACAGCTCGCGGGCCTTGGCGTGGATGGTGGAGGTGCGGTCCGTGGCAGGTTGCAGGACGGTCTGGCGGGTGATGCGCTGGAAATCCGCACGGCGCAGCTTGAGCACGACCACGCCGGCCTTGAGGCCTGCATCGCGCAATCGTCGACCCACTCTCTCGCACATGCGCATCAACTCCCGATCCAGCACCGCTTGATCCAACACATCCAGCGCGAAGGTCTCTTCGGCACTGATGCTGAGTTCCACCCGCTCGGTTTCCACCGGCCTTGTATCGATGCCACAGGCCCGCTGGTGCAGTTCACGGCCAAAGCTGCCGAAGCGACTGGCCAGTGCCTCGGGCCCGAGTGCTCGCAATTCTGCGAGCGTGGTCACACCCATCTTTAGCAATTCCTGTTCCATGGCCGGGCCGATGCCCCACATGCGGCGGATCGGCATGGGGTCGAGGAAGCTCTGCACGGCATCCGAACGCACTTCGTAGACCCCGCCGGGCTTGCCGGCCTCGGAGGCGAGCTTGGCCAGCAGCTTGTTGGGGGCCACGCCGACCGAGCATGACAATTCGCAACAATCAAGAACTTCCGCTCGAATGCGACGCGCAGCGTCCATTCCTGTCCCAAACAGACTCAGGCTGTGGCTGAGATCGAGAAAGGCTTCGTCCAGGGACAGGGGTTCGATATCCGGCGTGTAGCGCGCGAGCACGGCGAAAACCTCGGCGCTTTTCTCCTGGTAGCGCGCCATGCGCGGCGCCACGAACACGCCGCCGGGACAGCGTCGTCGCGCCTCGGCCGTGGGCATGGCCGAGCGCACGCCAAAGCGCCGCGCCTCGTAGCTGGCGGTGGACACCACGCCGCGCGGACCGAGTCCAGCCACAATCACAGACTTGCCGCTCAGTGCCGGATGGTCGAGCACTTCCACGGCCGCGAAGAAGGCGTCCAGATCCACATGCAGGATCGTGCGCTGCACGCTGCGATCCTCGGCTGCGGCTCACCAGGCCAGCGGCGGCGGTCCGTAGGTGGCGATGGCCCAGACCAGCGCCGCGCACAGCGCCGCCAGCACGTAGCTGAGCCACACGGGCGCGGTGCGCGGTGCGGCCGATGCAGTGCCCGGCTGATAGCCGCTGAACATCGCGGCGCTGAGATTCTGTCCCTTGAACAACCGATAGGCGGCGATGGCCAGTAGGTGCAGCACGATCAGCACCAGCAGGACGATCTGCCACTGCACGTGGATCGAGGTGGCGAGATCGGTGGTGTCCCCCGAGACACGCTCGGCCAGCGGCCCGAACCATTCGATGTCATCGCTGGAAAAGAGGCCGGTCAGCGCCTGCACGAGGATTGCGCCGAGCATGGCGATCACCGACAGCGCGCCCAGTGGGTTGTGGCCCAGATAGCTGGCGCCGCGCCAGTTCTCCACGTAACGCAGCACCGCCTCGGGCCCGCGCAGGAAACGGTTGAAGCGGGCGTACTCACCGCCCACGAAGCCCCACAGGATGCGGAACAGCACCAGGCCCAGCACGCCGTAGCCGAACCAGAAATGCCATTGCATGTCGAGCCAGCCGTATTCGCCGGTCAGGTAGGCGCCGCTGATGCACAGCACCAGGCCCCAATGACAGATGCGGGTGGGCAGATCCCAGACTCGTACGCGCTGCATGGCTCAACTCCTGGTGGTCTCGAATCCGGCCCATTCGGCGAAGCGCTGGCCGCGTTCGGCGTAGTCCTTGAAGGCATCGAAGCTGGGCGCGCCGGGCGACAGCAGGATGGTGCCGCCCAGCGGCGTGAGTTCCTCGGCGCGGGCGATGGCGGCCTTGAGATCGCTCGCCTGCGCCAGCGCAGGATGGGCGCTGCCAGCCAGCCCGGACCATTGCGTCGCCAGCGTGTCGACGATGCGCGCGCCATGTGCGCCGACGCCGACGATGGCGCGCGGCGGATGGGCCAGCACACGCTCGGCGAAGTCGCGCCAGTCGATGCCACGGTCGTGCCCGCCGACCAGCACGGCAAGCGCCTGGCCATTAAGGCTGGACAGCGCCGCCAGCGTGGCTTCGGGTGTGGTGGAGATGCTGTCATCGATGAAGTGGCGACCGCGCCGCTCGCCCAGCCGCTGCAGGCGATGCGGCAAGGGACGGAAGGCGCGCAGGGCATCCACCACGCGGCGCGGCTCCACGCCGAGCAGTTCGATCATGGTGCAGGCAGCGGCGATGTTGCTGGCGTTGTGCGCGCCTATCAGCTGGGTGGCCGCCAGGTCGATCAGCTTTTCGCCGCCGTGCCACACGCTGTCGCCGCGGGCATGCCAGTGCTCGGGATCGTTGAACCAGACCTTGCGTTCGATGCCGTGAGTCATCGCACGCAGGCGCTCGTCAGCGGCATTCAGCACCGCCACATCGGCGCGGCCTTCAGCCAGGATCTTGAGCTTGTCCGAGTAGTACTGCTGCTCGCTGCCATGCCAGTCCAGATGTTCGGGCGAGAGGTTCAGCACCGTCGCGATCGCCGGCACACCGGCGAAATCGAAGCACTGGAAGCTGCTCAGCTCGACCACATAGACCTCGGGTGCCGGATCGGGCTCCAGCACGTCGAGCAGGGGCGTGCCGATGTTGCCGGCGAGCAGCGTGGCGGTGCCGCCGGCCTGCAGCAGGTGTGCGGTCAGCGCGCTGGTGGTGCTCTTGCCCTTGGTGCCGGTGATGCACACCGTCTTGTCTTCGCCATGCTGGGCGAACCACAGCGCGCTGCCGGAGATGAAGCGCGTGCCACGGAAATGCGCCCACTCCATCGCGCGCTGATGCGCGTAGGGGCTGATGCCGGGCGACTTGATCACGATCTGGTAGTTGCCGAACACGCCGGGCGAAGGCGCATCGGTGATCACCTCCAGCAGCGGATCCAGCTCGAAATGCCAGCGCTCGGCTTCCTCCGGCGTCACGATCAAGCCGATCTTCTTCTGCGGGTACTGCTGGCGCAGCAGGCGCAATGCCGCCTGCCCTTCTTTGCCATAGCCCCAGATCGCGACGCGACGCAGGCTCAGCTGATCCAGGCGTGGGCTCATCCATGCACTCCCTACGAAAAGGCGCCAAGCATGCCCAAGGCGGCTGCGGAAGTCGCGTCAAGCCGGCGTGTGGCGATGGCGCTTGCCTGCGTAGCGCGCCGCACGCGGGCAGCGCAGCCGAGCATGACCCGCTGCTGATGGCGAGAAGCCGCGACGCGATGCTTCAGCGCAAGCCGAGCCAGGGCAAGAGACGCGTGGGCACGCGATGCTCGCCGGCCGGCATCAGCAAGGGCGCCAGGCGCAGATCCAGCGGACCCAGCGCCGGCAGCACCTCGTCGGCAAAGCGCCGCACCACCGTGTCTTCACGCCAGTCCGCCCGCTCGGTGAGCGCCTTCAGCGCAGCCCTGGATTCGATCGCCTCGCCCACGCATTCGAAAGGCTTGTGCGCGCCGTACTCAAGCAGCGCATCGAAGCCGGGAATCTGCGCGCTCTCGTCCAGCAGGTTGCGGCCGAAGATGGCGAGCAGGCTGGGCTTGGCCAGGAATGGCGCCAGGGCCAGGAAGACGAAGCGGCACTTGGGGCACTCGCCGCACCAGCGTGAGGAAGGCCGGTCGCCACGCAGCCTGAAGTTGCGGTTGCAGCTGGAAAAGAGCTGGTGGTAGCGGGTCAGGCGCGCGAAGCGCTCAGTGACCGCCAGCTCGCTCAAGGGACGCAGCAGCGAGTAGTAGTGCAGGTCAGCCGCCACATGGTTGTGCAGGTACTCGCCGTAGCGTTGTTCGAAGTCGCTGCCCTTGCTCCATTGATGATTTACCTCGAAGCCATCGTGGCTGAGATTGCCCACGCTGGCCGAGCGCTCGTTGGAGAAGGCGATGCTGTCGTAACCGTACAGGAGCGCGGCCAGGGTGAGGATCGCCGAGTTGATCGCGGTGACCGGGATGTGGCCGTTGTAGGCCCCTTGCCGATTCAGCTCGAACAAGGCCGGGGCCAGATGGCGCTCGATGTTGAGCTGCGGCAACTGGGTGGCTTGTGCGCAGGCGCGGATCAGCTCCGACTGCCCCACCCACACCGCCGCGGCCGGCTCCTGCGCCGCCTTGAGGATCTCGATGCTGACCAGCGAGTCTTTGCCGCCACCAATGGGCACCAGGGCGCGACGCGGCAGGCCCAGCACGGGTGCTGCCGGCGGCGTGCTGCCATCGTGCGGAAAGGCGATCCGCCCGCGCAGATCCAGGCGATTCTCGTGGGCGAACTCGCCCAGGCCATGCAGGTAGATGGCATCCAGCAGCGCAGCCATGCGGCGATCCAGCGGAGCGCCGCGCACCTCGATCTCGGCCGGAACGGCAGCCTTGTAGTAGCTCACGCCAGCAATGCCGTGGAGCAGACGCAGGGCGCGCTCGAAAGCGGCTTCGCGGCCCGCCGGGACGCTGGCCGGTGCACCGGGAAAGCGCAGGACCTCGACCATGGGCTCGCCATCGTCGAAGGCATAGGACAGATGCGCCTCGCCCTCGGCGTAGTGGGCAGACAACAAGACGAAGCGGCGAACTTGCGTGCGATCGAACATGGTGGTCAAAGATCCGCGCGGAAGCTTTCGCGCACAGGGGGACGCAGGTTATAGCGGGAGGCCATGACGGCCCCGTAGGCACCGGCGACCGCAATCAGCACTACATCGCCCTCGGCGCTCTGCGGCAGCCAGCGGTCGCGGCCGAGAATGTCGCCGCTCTCGCAGATCGGTCCGCAGACCTGGTAGCGAATGCGTGCTGCGGCTGCATCGAGCGGATGACGGCTCAGGTTGACGATCTCGTGCCAGGCGTCATACAGCGCCGGGCGCAGCAGCGTATTCATGCCAGCGTCGAGCCCGAGGAAACTGACGCCCGACTTCTGCTTGCACTGGGTCACTCGCGCCAGCAGCACGCCCGCCTCCGCCACCAGATAGCGGCCCGGCTCCATCCACAGACGGAACTGCGGATAGGCGGCGCGCACTTCGGCCAGCGCCTGGTCCAGCGCGCCGAGATCCAGCGCGCGCTCATCGCCCTGCATCGGCACGCCCAGACCACCGCCCAGATCGAGCACCGCCACTTCGGGGAACTGCTCGGCCAGGGCGGCCAAATCCACGTGCACATCGCGCCAGTGCGCGCTGTCCAGGATGCCGCTGCCCAGATGCGCATGCAGGCCGATGACCCGCGCCCCGGCGGCCTGCGCGGCCTTGCGCGCACGCGCCGCGTCGGCTGCGGCGATGCCGAACTTGCTCGCCGCACCGCCGGTCTTGACCTTGTCGTGATGACCACGCCCGCGGCCGAGATCGAAGCGCAGCATCACCTCCCTGCCCCGCCACAGCTCCGGCCAACGCTCGAGGATGTCGAGGTTGTCCAGCGTGGTCAGGATGCCGCGCGAGGCGGCCAGCGCGTACTCGGCCTTGGGGGCGAAGTTGGGGGTGAACAGAATCTGCTCCGGCTTGAGTCCCGGCACGCTGCTCAAGGCGTGTTCGACCTCGCCCGCGGACACGCACTCCAGGCCAAAGCCCAGACCCACGATGTGCCGCAGCAGCGCCGGGTGTGCGTTGGCCTTGATCGCATAGAACCAGCGGTCGACATGACGCATCGCCTTGAGGCCCAGCGCACGCTCGCGCACCACGCTGGCGGCGTAGACGTACACCGGCGACTCCTGTGCCTCGGCGAGCAGCGCCTCGCGGCGGCTTTCCCACCAGGCCGGCGCCGGTGTCTGCGCGGAGCCTTCGATCTCGCGCCAGGACGGCCCGAAGACCTCGCCGCCATCGGCCGCCGTGACCCGTGCGCGGATCAGGTGCTCATGCAGGCGCGGCACCAGTCCGGGCGCCATCGCGGCGTCGACCACGAAGGTCAGGTTGAGATCGTTGGAGGACTGCGAGATCAGCTGCACGCGCTGATCGCCGAACTCGGCCAGCACGTCGGACAGCCGATGCAGCATGGAACGCATGCCGCGCCCGACCAGGGTGATCGCCACGCAGGGCGCAATCACCTTGACCCGGCACACCGCCGCCAGATCGCGACACAGGCCGTCCAGCGTGTGGGTGTCGAGCAGGTTGTCGCTGGGATCCAGCGAGACCGTGACATTGGTCTCGGCCGAACCGATCAGATCGATGGAAAGCCCATGCCGCTTGAAGATGGCGAAGACATCGGCGAGGAAGCCGACCTGCTGCCACATGCCGATCGACTCCATCGACACCAAGGTGATGTCCTTGCGCAGGCTGATCGCCTTGATGCTGGGCGCACCGCAATCGACGGCGGCGACGATCTCGGTGCCGAGCAGGTGCGGGCGCTCGGTGTCCTTGATCCACAGCGGCACGCGCGACTCTCGGCAGGGCCCGATCGAGCGCGGATGCAGCACCTTGGCGCCAGTGGTGGCGATTTCCTGCGCCTCGTCGTAGTCCAGCCGGCGCAGCAGGCGCGCATCGGGCACTTCGCGCGGGTTGGCGCTGAACATGCCCGGCACATCGGTCCAGATCTCGACGCGCTCGGCACTCAGCAAGGCGCCGAAATAACTGGCCGAGGTGTCCGAGCCGCCGCGCCCCAAGAGCACCGTGGGGCCGGCCGGGTCACGCGCGATGAAGCCTTGGCTCAAGAACATCTCGCCCTGCTCGGCCAGCGCGCTCTGGATCGCCGCGCTGGCGCGCGGCTCGCAGATCGCGCTGAGCAGTCGCGCCCATTCGTTCTGATGGCCTTGCACGCGACTGCTCAGATAGTCACGCGCATCCAGCCACACGATGGGCACGCCCAGTCGGCGCAGGAAGGCCGCGCCCAGCGTGCTGGACAGCAACTCGCCCTGCGCCAGCAGTTCCGCCTGCCAGGCGTAGCCGCCGGCATGGCTGCGCACATCAGCCACCAGCGCGCGCAGCGCGGCGATCCGCTCGCCCAGCACCTCGGGCGCCAGACCCAATTCCTCGGCGAAGCCCAGATGGCGCTCGATCAGCGCCTCCGCGCGACTGGCCATCTCGGCCGGATCGCCATGACAGGCGGCGATGCCCTTCAGCGCATCGGTCACGCCGGACAGTGCCGAGACCACGGTCAGCACGCGCCGTCCTTCACGGCGCCGCTCCTGCATCAGACGACCGATCGTCTCCCAGCGATATTTGCGCGACACGCTGGTACCCCCGAACTTGAGGATGATCCAGCCACGCAAGCCATCAGGCGGGGAAAGGGTCTCTGCAGTCACGGAGCGGCTCCTTGTGTTGCACTGCACAAGAATGACGCAGCCATGCCTGCCTGTCAGCCCCCGCATTGGGGCAAAAGCCGGGCCGCTCGGCGTGCTGGCAGGCGGTCTGGGCGCGCGCTGCGCCGCTTGCTGCACGGCGGGGCTAAACTCCGCCGCCCTGATCCTGCGAGCCTTGCCATGACCGCCACTCCTTGCCAGATCGCCGTGCACGGCGCTGCGGGTCGCATGGGGCAGCGCATCATCGAAGCGCTGCTGGAGCGCAAGGACGCGGTCCTCAGCGCCGCCCTGGTGCGGCCGGGTGCCGTGCGCGCCGACACCGCGCTGGCCCGCGATTTCGGGCTGCGAGCGCCGGATCTGGACTACAGCGCCGATCTGGCGCCGGAGATTGGCATCGACGCGCTGATCGACTTCACCGAGCCCGAGAGCATGCAAGCCGGATTGGCGCTGGCGCTGGAACGCGGCGCCGCCTTCGTCACCGGCACCACCGGTCTCAACGCCGCGGCCATGCAGAGCCTGCAGGATGCCGCGCTGCGCATCCCTGTGCTGTGGGCTTCGAACTTCAGCCTGGGTGTGGCGCTGCTCAAGCATCTGGCGCAGATCGCCGCCTCACGTCTGGGCGCGGACTTCGATGTGGAGATCATCGAGGTCCATCACCGGATGAAGAAGGACGCGCCCTCGGGCACGGCGATCAGCCTGGGGCGGGCGATTGCCGAGGCGCGGCAGCAGAGCCTGGATGACGTCGCCTGCTACGGACGACATGGCACACAAGCCTTGCGTGCCCCTGGCGAGATCGGTTTCGCAGCGGTGCGCGCGGCCGACGTGATCGGCGAGCACACCGTGCTCTTTGCCAGTCAGGGCGAGCGCCTGGAACTGACCCATCGCGCTGGCGACCGTCGCGTCTTCGCCGCGGGCGCAGTGCACGCCGCGATCTGGCTGGCGCGGCAGCCCGCCGGCTTCTACGACATCAGCGATGTGCTGGCTGAGGCAGCGGTCTGAGCCATTGAGGCTGGGGTCGGCCAAGTCGCTCCGGACCGCAATGGCAAGTCGCCTTTGCGTCCTTCGCTTCCTTGGCGCCCCTTGGCGGCCACTGTCGTGTCATGTTCAATTCCCGCCGAATCCAATGGCGGCGCTCCAGCTGAAGCATCCGGAGTAAGATCCGCGCGCCATCTCCGCGCGACAGGAGTCGTCCATGCGCTTGCTCAAGGCCTTGCTTTGGTTCATCGGCGGTCTCGCCCTGGTGTTCATCGGCGGCAGCTTCCTGTTGCCCTCCAGCGTGCGCTTCGAGCGCAGCATCCTCATCGATCGGGCGCCCAGCCTGGTCTTTCCCATCCTCAACTCCTGGCAGCGCTTCAACGAGTGGTCGCCGTGGGCGGCGATCGATCCCAACGCCACCTACGAGTACAGCGGTCCCACTTCCGGCGTCGGCGCCAAGATGCGCTGGAGCGGCAATGAGGCAGTCGGCCAGGGCGGTCAGGAAATCCTGCTGAGCCAGCCCGACACCGCCTTGGACGTGCAGCTCGATTTCGGTGACATGGGTCAGCCGCTGACCACCTGGCGGCTCAGCCCGGAGGGCGAAGGCACCCGCGCCATCTGGAGCTTCGAAGCAAAATTCGGCGCCGACCCGGTACAGCGCTGGTTTGGCCTGCTCACCGAACGCTTCGTCGGCCCCGATTACGAGCGCGGCCTGAGCCAGCTCAAGACACTGGTGGAAAGCCTGCCCAAGGCCGATCTGGCCGGGCGCGACATCGCCATCGTGGAAACTCAGGCGCGCCCGATCGCCTTCATCAGCACCCGCAGCAGCCCGGATGTGGCGGCGATCGGCGCCGCCTATGCAGCCGCCTACGCCACCATCGGTGAGGCCCTCGCCGCCGCCGGGCTCAATCAAGCTGGCCCGCCGATCGGCATCGACACCCGCTACGACGCCGAGGTCTACGAGTTCGACGCCGCCATTCCGGTCGACCGCAGCGATGTAGTGCTGACCGAGCCGGTACAACTCGGCGTCACCGATGCCGGGCGTGCCGTGCGCGTGCGTCACGTTGGCTCCTACGATGGTCTGGACGCCGCCACGACCGCCGGCCAGGCCTATCTGGCGCTGCATCAGCTCAAGCCGCGCGCTCGCGTCTACACCGAGTTTGTCAGCGATCCCGGCCAGACGCCTGAGGCCGAGCTGATCTCGGACATCTACTTCCCGATCGAATGAGTGCAGCGGAGCGCACCGCTGGCGCCGCGGGCGAGCCCGGTCCCACGCGTCCCGCCTGCTGGGTGCTGAGCGATGGCGCGGCTGGCAATGAGAAGCAGGGTCAGGCGCTGGCCGCAGCACTGGGGCTGACGGCGCAGTGCCTGCGCTTGGATTGGCACTGGCCCTGGCCGTGGCTGGCGCCGCGCTGGACGCCGCCGCTCAGCGCCTACCACGGCGCGAGCCTGGGGCCACCCTGGCCGGATCTGGCGATCGGCGTGGGTCGACTGGGTGCGGCTGCGCTGCGCACGCTGCGTCGGGCGAGCCAAGGCCGGACCATCACCGTGCAGATCCTCGATCCACGGATCGATCCCAAGCATTTCGACCTGGTGATCGTCCCCGAACACGACGCGCTCAGCGGCAGCCAGGTGATCAGCATTCGCGGCAGCGTGCACGGGATCGATGCGGCGTGGCTGGCGCGCATGCGCGCGGCCCATCCGCTGCCTTCAGCTTGGCAAGCGGCGCCGCGCACCGTGCTGCTGGTCGGCGGACCGCATCGCAGTCTGCCGCTGCAGCCGGAGGACCTCGCGCAACTCGTTGCCAGCGTGCGCCGCTGGCAGGCCCAGGGTGGCAGCCTGATCGTGATCGGCTCGCGACGCACGCCAGCGAGTTGGCGCCAACAGCTGGCGCCCTTGCGCGAGATCGCGGCCACGCTCTGGTTTACGCCCGAGGATGGCGACAATCCCTACGCCGCTGCCTTGGCCTGGGCTGATCGCCTGATCGTCACGCCAGACTCGGTCAACATGCTGTCCGAGGCTGCAGCCACCGGCCTACCGCTGTACGCGCCCTTGCCGCGACCGGCCCGTGGTCGCTTCGGGCGCTTCCACCAGAGCCTGATCGAGGCCGGCCGACTGCATCGACTGGACGCGCCCGACGCAGTGTCGGCACTGCCACCGCACAATCCCTTGCAGGCCGCACTGCCCCGAATCCGCGCCTTGTTGATTGAACGCGGCCTGCGTCTGGACTGAACTGCGACCGCGATGGCTCAGGAAGCCATGCGCTCGAAGAAGCTCTTGACGCTGTCCATCCACGAACTCGACTGCGGCGAGTGCTTGGCCGCAGATTCGCCGAAGGTGGCGTCCAGTTCTTCCAGCAGGCGGCGCTGATCCTTGGTCAGCTTGACCGGCGTCTCGATGACCACGCGGCAGATCAGATCGCCGGTGCGATCGCTGCGCACCGAGCGCACGCCCTTGCCACGCAGGCGGAACAACTTGCCGGTCTGCGTTTCAGCCGGGATCTTGAGCAGCGCGCTGCCGCCCAGCGTGGGCACTTCCATCTCGCCACCGAGCGCAGCAGTGGTGAAGCGGATCGGGATCTCGCAGTACAGATCGTCGCCATCGCGCTTGAAGATCTCGTGCTCGCGCACCTGGATCTCCACGTACAGATCGCCCGGCACCGCGCCGCCAGGCCCGGCCTCGCCGGCACCCGCCAGGCGGATGCGGTCGCCGGTGTCGACGCCCGCCGGCACCTTGACGCGCACCGTCTTCTCTTCCTGCAACACGCCATGCCCGTTGCAGGGCTTGCAAGGGTTCTCGATCACCTCGCCCGCGCCATGGCAGGCCGGGCAAGTCTGCTGGATCGAGAAAATGCCGTTCTGCATGCGCACACGGCCGTGTCCACCGCAGGTGCTGCAGCGCTTTTTCTTGCCGTCGGCGGAACCGCTGCCGGCGCAGTGATGACAGGACACCAGAGTGGGAACCTTGATCTCCTTCTCGATGCCCTGCACCGCTTCTTCGAGATCCAGATCGAGCAGATAGCGCAGGTCCGAGCCGCGGCGCTGGCCACGCTGACCACCGCGCCCGCCGCCGAAGATCTCGCCAAACAAATCGCCGAAGATGTCGTTGAGATCGCTAGGGCCGCCGCGACCCGGGCCACCCATGCCGCCCTCGAAAGCGCGATGTCCGTGGCGGTCGTAGAGCTGCCGCTTCTCGGCATCGGACAGCACTTCGTAGGCCTCCTTGGCCTCCTTGAACTTGTCCTGCGCCTCGGGATCGTCCGGATTGCGGTCTGGATGCAGCTTCATCGCCAGGCGCTTGAAGGCCTTCTTGATCTCGTCTTCGCTGGCGCCCTTGGCCACACCCAGCACTTCGTAGTAATCGCGCTTCATTCGCTTCGCCTGCAACGCTGATGGGGACGCGAGGGCATGCCGCGTGTCCCGGAAACGACGACGCCGGGCTGAGGCGGTGGCCTCATGCCCGGCGTTTCCATCACTGCTGCGTCCTTGCTCGCAAGGCAGCAGCCTCTGCTCTTAACGCTTGTCGTCCTTGACCTCGGTGAACTCGGCGTCGACCACATCATCGCGCGCCGCACCCGGCCCCGGACCCTGGCCGGCATCCGGACCACCGGGACCCGCCGCCGCCACTGCGCGCAGGCTCTGCGAAGCCTCCAGCAGGGCCTGGGTCTTGGCCTCGATCTGCGCCTTGCTGTCGCCCTTCATGGCGGTTTCCAGTTCGGCGATGGCGGCCTCGGCCTTGGCGATGGCCGCGCCATCCACCTTGCCACCGGCTTCCTTCACCGCGCGACGGGTTTCATGAAGCAGCTGATCGGCCTGATTGCGCGCGGTGACCAGTTCGTGGAACTTCTTGTCTTCCTCGCGGTGCGCATCGGCATCCTTGACCATGCGCTGGATTTCTTCCTCGCTGAGGCCGGAACCAGCCTTGATCTCGATGCGCTGCTCCTTGCCGGTCTTCTTGTCCTTGGCCGACACATGCAGGATGCCGTTGGCGTCGATGTCGAAGGTGACCTCGATCTGCGGCATGCCGCGCATCGCCGGCTCGATGCCAGCCAGATCGAACTTGGCCAGCGACTTGTTGTAGCGCGCCTGCTCGCGTTCGCCCTGCAGCACGTGCACGGTCACCGCGGTCTGGTTGTCGTCGGCGGTGGAGAAGATCTGCGAGGCGCGGGTCGGGATCGTGGTGTTCTTCTCGATCAGCTTGGTCATCACGCCGCCCAGCGTCTCGATGCCCAGCGACAGCGGGGTCACGTCGAGCAGCAGCACGTCCTTCACATCGCCGGCCAGCACACCGCCCTGGATCGCCGCACCGATGGCCACGGCCTCGTCCGGGTTGACGTCCTTGCGCGGCTCCTTGCCGAAGAACTCCTTCACCGCTTCCTGCACCTTGGGCATGCGGGTCTGGCCGCCGACCAGGATCACCTCGGAAATGTCGCCCACGCGCAGCTTGGCATCGCCCAGCGCGGTGCGGCAGGGATCGATGGTGCGCTTGACCAGATCCTCGACCAGGGCTTCCAGCTTGGCGCGGGTGAGCTTCAGGTTGAGATGCTTGGGACCGCTCTGGTCCATCGTGATGTAGGGCAGATTCACATCCGTCTGCATCGCGCTGGAGAGCTCGATCTTGGCGCGCTCGGCGGCGTCCTTGAGGCGCTGCAGGGCCAGCGGGTCGTTGCGCAGGTCGATGCCTTCCTGACGCTTGAACTCATCGACCAGCCAATCGATCACGCGCTTGTCGAAGTCTTCGCCGCCGAGGAAGGTGTCGCCATTGGTGGCCAGCACTTCGAACTGCTTCTCGCCGTCGACTTCGCTGATCTCGATGATGGAGACGTCGAAGGTGCCGCCGCCAAGGTCGTAGACCGCGATCTTGCGGTCGCCCAGGCCCTTCTTGTCCAGGCCATAGGCCAGCGCCGCTGCGGTGGGCTCGTTGATGATGCGCTTGACTTCCAGACCGGCGATGCGGCCGGCGTCCTTGGTGGCCTGGCGCTGGCTGTCGTTGAAGTAGGCCGGCACCGTGATCACCGCCTCGGTCACCGGCTCGCCCAGGTAATCCTCGGCGGTCTTCTTCATCTTCATCAGCACGCGGGCGCTGACTTCCGGCGGCGCCATCTTCTTGCCGTTGGCCTCGACCCAGGCATCGCCATTGTCGGCAGCGACGATCTTGTAGGGCACCAGGCCCACGTCCTTCTGCACCACGTCTTCGCTGAACTTGCGGCCGATCAGGCGCTTGACCGCGTGCAGGGTGTTCTTGGGATTGGTCACCGCCTGACGCTTGGCCGGCGCGCCGACCAGCACCTCATCGTCCTTGGTGAAAGCGACGATGGAGGGCGTGGTGCGATCGCCTTCCGCGTTTTCGATGACCTTGACGTTGCCACCTTCGATGATGGCGACGCAGGAGTTGGTGGTCCCGAGGTCGATGCCGATGATGCGAGCCATAGTCGATCTCCTAAGCAATGGTTTCGGGCCGCCGGCCCGTCTGATTCATCCAATGGGGATTCGAGCCGGGATTCCCAAGCCCGCGTGTTCAGAAACGGTCAAGCCGCCTCGGGTGTCTTGCTGACCATGACCAGCGCCGGACGCAGCAGGCGCTCGTGCAGCCGGTAGCCCTTCTGCAGCACCATCACGACCTGGTTCTCCGGGACGTCGGCGCGCGCCACCACGCTCATCGCCTGGTGCTCGTCAGGGTTGAAGTGCTGACCCTGCGGATCGAGCGCAGTCAAGCCGTGGCTCTCCGCCGCCTTGTGCAGCAGCTTCAAGGTCATTTCACTGCCCTGGCGCAGGCTCTCCACATTGGCCTGCTGGCCTTCACTGAGCTTGAGGCCCTGTTCCAGGCTGTCCAGCACGGGCAAGAGATCGCCGAGCAGTCGCTCGACGCCGAACTTGCGTGCCTGGTCGAATTCGCGCGCGGCGCGCTTGCGCTGGTTCTCGGCTTCCGCACGCTGACGCAGCAGCTCCGCTTCCAGTTCGGCGATGCGAACGCGCAAGTGGTTGATTTCCAAAACAGCTTCATCCTCGACCGGGATGTTGGTGCTGTTCTCTGCGGTTTGCTCGGACATCGGGGACCGGCCTTTCTTGATGACGGACCGCCGGCATATGGGGCCGCGCGTCCGCGCTTCAAGGCCAGCGGGCCAAGCCCGGGCAAAGCTGGCATGCTTGGCGCGGTCCGAGATTCCTGTGGAGACCCGCCATGTTGCGACTGCTCGCTGTGCTTGCGCTGGGAACGCTGACCGCTTGCGGTTCGGTCTCCAAGCTGCAGACCGATTCGGCAGCGGCGCGGCGGCAGATCGGCGATTACCCGCGCGTGGCGGTGATCGATTTCGCCGCCACCGCCACCACCGATGCCAAGGATGCCGACAAGCAACAGGCCTACGCGACCGATCTGCAGGCGGCGCAAATCAAGATCGCCGACTTGATCGCCGCGGAAATCACCGAGCGCAAGGCCTTCGATGAGGTCTCGCGCACCCCGCTGGAAGGCCCGCATCTCAAGGTCAGCGGCACCATCACGCGCTACGAGGA
>ERZ1066138.355-NODE-355-length-15447-cov-8.217516_pt1 | contig 15447 bp, 10 predicted proteins | sample MGYA00382785_ERZ1066138 | MGnify/ENA primary metagenome ERZ1066138 (study PRJEB33369, sample SAMEA5778368) | biofilm metagenome | biome: Industrial cooling water; feature: Water cooling tower basin; material: Biofilm | place: United Arab Emirates | collected... | reverse complement strand
TCCGGGATGTTCGTGGGCCGTCCGGGATGTTCGCGGGTAGATTTTGGGTGTCCGGGATGTTCTCCGGGATGTTCGTGCTCGGGATGTTCGTGTTCGCGGCGCTTAGGCAGCGAGCTCGATGTACTCGACCTTGCTCGTGGGGTCCGGGATGGGGAGGCCATCCTCACGCATGCCCTCAAGATGGAAGGCAATGGCTTCGCGGATCTCGCTCTCGACTTCTTCGAGCGTGGCTCCGGTGGCAACACACCCCGGAAGATCGGGGACGTAGGCTGAGAAGTTGCTCTCGGCCTTCTCGATCACGACGGCGTACCGCATGGGAGACCTCACTTCAAGCCAGCTTGCTTCAGGATGCTGCTCAGTGTACCGGGAGCGAGGTCGTCGCCGGGCTTGCCTGGGACGGTTACCCGTCGCCGCGCTCGCTGCAAGGCTAAGGTGCGACATCCGCGACTCTTGGCGCTGCTGAGTGTGGGTGTCCTGGTCTGTGCTTGCCTAATCTCTGTAGGTTGCCAGAATTTGGTCAGCCGTTATTGCTGGTGTGCTGTCGATCTGGCAGGTCTTCATATTGAGGCGCGGGAATTGACTGCTGACGTTCCACGGAGCTCGATACTCCTCAGCCCGACTAAAGAACTTGAACTGCGCTTTGGCTGTTTCGCCACCCAGTGCGTAGATCAGCATTGCTTGAACGTTCGACATCCAAGCCGAAACGACTGCGAGCTTTTGAGGCAGGATGCCCGGCTCCCAGTTGCGTGTTTGAAGCTCGACTGAATAATGGAGTTTTGATCCTGCGATCTTGTGTAGCGTGTAACCGCTCGAGCCGAACTTCGAGTTGGCGAGTACGGTCATTGGTTGCGCTTCGTCCGGATTGCCGGGTGAGCTTTCCAATTGAACTCCAAAAGCAAATCCGCCAGGTGAAATTCGGAACCCGTGTTTGATTGCGTTGTACTCGGTGCTGGTGCTCTCCTCAAGATAATCGTCTGCCATCCGCTGCAGAGCGCTCGAAAAGCCGGAGACGACTGTCTCCTTCAAAACCACCTGCTGCTCAGAGTTGACTATGGATTCCGGAAGTCGCGCGAGAGCTTTCTCGACGATGCCGCGCCATGTACACTGCTTAAGGCCTAGCCGATTCCTGATCTCGCCACCGGACTGAACTTTTCCGATCAAGGTCGAAACATTGGAGATCTCGTACTTTGCGAGCCAGCCGAAGATGCACTGGGGTGCTTGCATCATCGCGAATGTCGTCGCGAAAGCACTTTCAAGTGCGTGCACGTAGACTGACCGCAGCGCAATCGCAGCAAGCACATGGTATCCACCATGTTCCTCATCTGACAAATCGGTTCGGATCGATTCAGCGAGGTACGAGAAGTAGTCAGGCTTCAGTCCACGGATGAACGAGAGGTTCTTTTTAGCTAGATCATCGTCCCATACGCAGAAGGGTCGATCATCGACTACAAAACGAACGTGCGCCGCATATCGCTCATTCTGACTGCTCATCGCAACTACACCCCCGCCGATCGCGCGTCAATCACGGATACCCGTAGTGCCCCACTTTCCGCGGACATCCGCTTTATTCACAAGCTTTACGAGCCACCTAATGCCGTCCGGGTCGCCACCAAAGAATCATAACAACCATAACGAATGCCCACAAATCCTCACTCCCCGTCGCTGCAGAGCTGAGGGGCGACGACCGGAACTCTTGCGCCGCTAGCGCTTGGGGGTGTTGGCTTTGATCTGGCTTCAACTGGAATCAGCCTGGTCAACAGCCGTCTACACTGCCGGTGTGTTTTGGGGTCGTAGGTTTTGGGTGTCCGGGTCTGTCGGCGGGTCTGTCGCGTCCGGGTCTGTCGGGTGGCCAGGCTTTTTGCGGGAGGTGTCCAGGATTTTAGCGGGATTTTATTGTTTAGCGATGGTCTGTTCAACAAACACCCATCGTATGGAGGCGACGCAAGAATCTGGAGAAATGCAGCAATAACTCCTCGTCCTTTTGTGGAATCCCATCAGGATCGAAATGCATGACGTCATTCCTCACCCTCCTTACCTCGTCGAGGTTCTTGCAGAACGCGCCCCTGTCGATGTTAATCTTGAGTTTGGCCCACCTCTTGGGGTCTTCCAAGAGTCTGATGTACTCCCCAAAACTCAAGTCAGCAGGTCTCGTGACCTCTCTATCTTGATCACTGGGGTCACGTGCTGCTGCAAGCTCACTCGTGGTAAATCGTGACCCGATAATCTGCCGGATGTGGTTCTCTATTTCGCCCAAGAGCAGGAAAGGCTGAGCTAGTTGCCCGAACTGTTCACCCAAATCGGTTGCTGTGACGATTCCCGAAATGGTGCGGTCGTGGGCACGAACGAGCACGTAGTTATGCTGGACGATTAAGGGAACGGCTTGAAAAATCGACGCGTTCCATAGAATTTCAAATGCAGGCTCCATGAAATCTTTCGATTCCTTTCCTGCTTTTCCAAGGGCCAGTCGACTTCCAATAGATGACCAAGAGATGATTCCTTTCACGTCTCGGAGGGTCGTCATTACCGGAAGCTGTGAGTATTCGTGAGTCAACATTAACGTGACTGCCTCTTCCAGTGAGGCGCTGGGGCTGACAAATGTGGGCGGCGTGTTTGCAGCCTCCAGCTTGCTAATGCTGTGTGTTGGGTCCAAATAGGGATGGGTTCCATCTGTAGTGTCGTCTGAATCGGCCATGGCGTCAGTGTACCCTGTTCCACTTGCCTTGACTTCCACTACTGCGTCGCCATGGCCTTCAATAGGGGCGAGTTTGAGTGTTATGACTGAATCAATATATGCAGACTCAAAGTCCGGGTCGGTGGTTACCCCTGTTCTCGTCAGCTCTTCTCTTATGCCAGCAACTATCCAATAGCCTCGCCGTTGCGCTCCAAACCAAGAGAGAAACGTCCTGACGGTCATTGTTGGCTCGTCGCCCCCGGACCTAAGGGATTCTGCGATAGTCTTGAGTTTCGACTCCGATCTCGTTGTCACAAATCACCTCGGGGGTAGGAATTTCGTCGGGGGCTATTGTGCGCACATGAAAAACGTTCTGCTGTCATTCGCTCCAGGCGTTCCAATCGGTCGTGAGTCGTTTTCATGTCTCCTCGCGGGTCGGTGTCAAAAACCAAGGCGCAAGCACGCAGGAAGGAGACACGTATGCTACGCTCGCCACTCCACGATCTGCAACAAATACTAAGGCCTGTCATCTTGAGAGACTGCCATGCCCCTTGAGCAAGCCTCAGATTCCGCACTCCACCCCAACCCCCAAGCCCACATCTCGCCGCACCTGCCACACGCCATCGACCCGCTCAGGCTTGGCGATGCCGCTGCCGCCGTAGTCGCGGGCGGCTTGTTGGCGGTGTTGGGTGGTGAGACGGGGGTCGTCGGCGAACAACACGTCGCCGATGTAGTAGGTGCAGCGGCCGGGTTCGATGATTTGCAGGTGGATGTGCTGCGGCATTTCGGTGTTGGGGTAGGCGCCGGGGCGGATGGTTTGGAATCGGTATTGGCCGTTTGCATCGGTGATCGCCCAGGCGCGGAGACGGCCGTGTGGGGTTTCGGGGGCGTTTGGCTGGGTTTCTGGGGGATAGAGGCCGGCGGCGTTGGTTTGGTGGGCGTAAATGACGATGCCGGGCGCGGGTAGGCCGGCGCGGTCGCGGACGGTGCCGCTCAGGATCAGGAGCTCGCCGGGTTCGTCTGGCGGGGCGATTCGGGATTTGCTGGTGAGTTTCTCCGGCATGCTGGCGTAGGCGAGTTCGCAGCCTTCGCAGGCGACGACGATGGGTTCATTGCCGCGCACGTTGTGGGTGATGGGCTCGTCGCCGGGTGCTGGGGTGCTGGCGTCGATGTGGCCGGCGGTCACGCGCCAGTTCGCGGGGGCCTGTCCGGGACGGTAGCTGCTGAGGGTCCAGGTGTCTGCATCCGGGGCTTGCGCCTGGAAGCAGCCGCGGGCGTCGCTGCGCGCGTAGTGCACGCGCGGGTGGCCCGGATTGGCGGCGATTAGGAGGGCGTGGGCCCAGTTCGAGGCTGCGTCGGCGGGCAGGCACAGCTGCCGGGCGGGACCGGGGCCGAGATCGAGTTGGGCCTGCAGACGATCGGGGGCGAGCCAGAGCTGGCCTCGGGGCAGGTCGGGGTCGGTGCTGGTGAGGGTGTTGGGATACCAATGCTGCAGCCACAGCAAGGCATGCCGGGCGCTGGCTTGCAGGCGCTCGGCCGATGCGGGCAACAAGTCCCAGGTGTGGCCTTCGATCCAGCGTCGTTGCACGTAGAGCATGGCCTGGCCCTCGGCCGCGTGTTCGTCGATGCGCGGATCGCGGGAACTGGCCTGGCGCTGGGTCACGGCCCACTGCGGGTGCGGATGGCGGGCGGCGTCGTATTGCGCAGCGGAGGGCGCGCTGGTGAAAACGACGAAGACGCGGAAGCGTGGCGAATCCAGCGTGTGCAGGAGTTCGGCCAGCAGCACGCGGCGCTCGGCGATGGTCGCCGGCGTGGCGCGCGCGGGCACCCACCACAGGATGCCGGCCTCGTATCCGTAACGACACATGGGGCAGACCGTGGTGCCCGCGTCGGCGCCGTTGAGGTGTTCAACGTCGAGGGCGGGCAGGGCGTCGAAGACGTTGATCGGCTGGGCGCCGAGGTGCAGGGGACACAGCATCAACAGGATCCACAGATGGCGCCACATGGGTTTCGCTCCGCTTGGGATGTGGTGGCGTAGAGGCGGGTGGGTGGGGTGGTGTTAGCGGGGGAGGCTTTGCCGACGGGGACGTCGGCGGTCCCAGGGGGGGCTGCGTTGCCGAGGAAGGCGGCGCTTCGGGGATGAGGAGCGTTAGCAGCCGGGGCACTGTGGCGGGGCGTGGCCTTCAGTCCGGGTCGCGGCGTAGATGCGCCTCAGCCATGTGCCCGGCCCTACCCCCTACAGCCCCCAGCCCCGAGTCCCGAGTCAGTAGTGAAACCGGCATTGGGCGATTTCGAGCTGTTGTCTGCCGCCAACTCCAGTCATCCGGTAAACCAGACGATCCTCAAGGGTGATCCGGCGTGACCACCAGCCTTTCAGGTCGCCTTTGAGTGGCTCCGGCTTGCCTGTGCCGGTGAACGGCGTTCGGGTGCACTCGCGGATGAGGCCATTGAGTCGTTCAAGCACGTTGGGGTCTGAGGCTTGCCAGTACAGGTAGTCCTGCCAAGCCTGATCGGAGAAGACCAGCATCATGGCCCGATCAGTTCACGGGTGCTGCCACCGCCCTCGTCAAGTTGGCGGACGGATGCGCGGAGGCGTTCTGCGTTGGCCGGGCTCGACAGCAGGTGCAGCGTCTCTTCCATGGCGTTCCAGTCCGCCAAGGACACCATGACCACAGCTTCTGCCTTCTGGCGGGTGATGACCACGGGTGTGCGATCGGCGACGACTCGTTCCATCACCTCTTTGAGGCGGGCGCGCGTGTCGGAGTAAGTGAGGACGTCCATGGGGCTCTCCGGGCAACCAAGTCGACATTGTACGGAGATTTGTACGTTGTCAAGGCGGGGTGGCGGTCCAGCGGGCGGGTTGCGGGTCGCAAGTACCGAGATGCTGCCGGTGGTGGGAGGTTTTGCCGACGGGGACATCGGCGGTCCCAGGGGGAGCGGCGTTCGCGCGACTTGGGGTGTTTTCGCCTTGCTTCAGCGTCCAACGGCCAGGGCGCTGCGGATTGCGGGTTTGGACTTGACGAGGTCGAAGAGCAGGACTGAGGCGATGCCGGCGGTGATGGCGGCGAGTGCGGCGGCGGGATCGGGGGTGGCGAAGCCGAAGAGTTGGGCGAGGCCGGGCATGAGGATGCTGGCGGCGACGACCGCGCTGGCGAGGGCGGCGACGATCCAGAAGGGGCGGTGGCCGGGGGCGAAGAGGCGGGGCAGGGTGGCGGCGTGGGTGCTGGTGACGCGCACCAGGCACAGGTTGCCGGCGGTGAGGGCGAGGAAGGCGAGGGTGCGGATCTCGGCCTCGGACTGGCCGGCGGCGCGCATCAGGGCGGCGACGGCGAGGCAGGCGCCGAGCAGCAGCAGGCCCAGGGCCAGCGCGATCCACAGCTGGCGCGCGCCGATCAGGGGCTCGTCGGCGCGGCGCGGTTGGCGGCGCATCAGATCGGAATCCTCGGGCAGGCCTTCAAAGGCCACCGAGCAGATCGGGTCGATCACCATCTCGATCAGCACCACGTGCATGGGCAGCAACAAGGGTGGCCAGCCGAGCAGCATCGGCAACAGCGCCAGTCCGGCGATCGGAATGTGCACGGCGGCGATGTAGATCAGCACCTTGCGCAGGTTTTCGAAGATGCGTCGGCCGAGGCGGATGCCGCCGACGATGCGGGACAGATCGTCGTCGAGCAGCGCGATCGAGGCCGCCTCGCGCGCCACATCGGTGCCGCGGCCGGCCATGGCCAGGCCGATGTGCGCGGCCTTCAGCGCTGGCGCGTCGTTGACGCCATCGCCGGTCATCGCCACCACTTCGCCATCGGCCTTGAAGGCCTGCACCAGCTTGAGTTTCTGCTCCGGTTTGACGCGCGCGTAGACGCGGGTGCGGCGCACCGCCTGCGCCAGTTCGGCGGGCGGCATGCGCTCGATGTCGGCGCCGCTGAGCACGCCGCCGGCCAGATCCAGGCCCGCTTCGGCGGCGATGGCGCGCGCGGTCAGCGGGTAGTCGCCAGTGATCATCGCCACATCGATGCCGGCGGCGCGGGCCTCGGCGACGGCGGCCGCCGCGTTGGCGCGCAGCGGATCGGCAAAGGCCAGCAAGCCTTCGAACTGCCAGACAAGGCCGCGCGGGCTGTCGGGCAGATCGCCAGTGCCCACCGGGGTCGAGGCCACGGCCAGCACGCGCAAGCCTGCTGCGGCCTCGGCCTCGACCGCTGCCAGCATGCGCTGGCGTGCCTCGGTGCTGAGCTGGCACAACTCGGCGATGGCCTCGGGCGCGCCCTTGGCCGCTGCCATGCGCTGGCCTTCCGGATTCAGCCAGATGCGCGACAGGGCCGGCAGATCGGGGCTGAGGCCGTACTCGCGCTCCAGCGGCCAGTCGCCGTGCAGATGCTCGGTGTCGGCGAGGGTGTGCGCGCCGAGGCGATTGAGTGCCTGATCCATCGGATCGTGGGCCTGGCGCTTGCTCGCCAGCAGGCCGAATTCGAGCAGACGATGGTGCGACTCGGGCAGTTCGGACTCGTCGCCGCGGAGACGCAGCACGCCTTGCTCCGGCACCCACAGCGCCTGCACGCGCATGCGGTTTTCGGTCAGCGTGCCGGTCTTGTCCACGCACAGCAGCGTGGTGGCGCCCAGGGTTTCGATCACTGCCGGACGGCGCACCAGCACGCGCACCTTGGCCAGTCGCCAGGCGCCCAGCGCCATGAACACCGCCAGCGCCATCGGGAATTCTTCCGGCAGCAGGGCCATCGCCAGCGCAATGCCGGAGAGGATGCCGTCCACCCAATCGCCGCGCAGCAGGCCGTAGCCCAGCACCACGGCACAGCTGACCAGCAGGGCCAGCGTGCCGAACAGACGCACCAGCTTGCCCACCGAGCGCTGCAGCAGGGCCTGTTCCACCTCGATGCCCGCCAGGGCCAGCCCGATCCGGCCGGCGGCGGTGGCGCTGCCCGTGGCGCTGACCTGCAGCACCGCATGGCCGCGCACCATCAGGGTGCCGGCCCAGACACACTGGCTGTCCGTGGGCACGGCTTCGGCGGCCGTCAGCGCGCGCTTGCTCACTGGCAGGGACTCGCCAGTCAGCAAGGACTCGTCCACCTCCACATCATCGGCGCGCCGCAGCAGGCCGTCGGCGGCGAGACGGTCGCCCTCGCTGACCAGCAGCAGATCGCCGGGCACCAGTTCGCGCGCCGGGATGCGCTGGATCTGGCCATCGCGCAGCACGCGTGCCTGCGGCGCGGACAGCGCGCGCAAGGCGTCCAGCGCGCGCTCGCTGCGGTGCTCCTGAATCACCACGAGGCCGATCGACAGCAGCGCGAAGGCGCCCAGAAGCAGGGCTTCGTGGGGATCGCCGATGGCCAGATACACCGCTGCCGCCAGCACCAGCAGCAGGAACATCGGTTCGCGCAGCACGCCGATGGCGATGCGCAGCAGCGTGCGGCGCGGCGCCTGGGGCAGCTCGTTGGGGCCGTGGGCGTGCAGACGCGCGCGGGCCTCGGCAGCGCTCAGGCCGGCGTCGGGCGTCCATACGGGCGCGGCAGGGGAGCTCGCATCAGGGCCAGATGACACGCGGCGCTCCGCAGGGTCGGAAGCACGAGCCTAGACGCCAGCGCGGCCCACGTCGCTGCGCTCGATCAAGCGCGCCGCGCTCAGCCGTTGCGCGGCTGGCCCAGCAGCCTTTCCACCCGCGCGAAGACTTCGGCGCGCGAGAAGGGCTTCTTCATGAAGTCGTCGGCACCGATCTTCTGCGCGTAGAACTGCTCGGTGGCCTGCTCATTGCCGCTCATCATGATCACCGGCAGATCAGCGGTGCGCGGATCCTTGCGCAGCGTGCGCAGCGCCGCGAAGCCGTTCATGCCGGGCAGCACGATGTCGAGGAAGACCAGGTCCGGCATCTTCTCGAAAGCCATTTCCAGACCGGTTTCGGCGTCGAAGGCTTCGATCGGCTCGTAGCCGTTCTGTTCCAGCATCTTGCGCAGATAGGTCACCACGGTGGTGGAGTCATCCACGATCAGGATGCGGGTGCCGACCCGCGGCCGCAGCCGGGTGCCCACCCGTCGATCGGAGGGCGCCGACTTGGCGCCAAAAAGCGACTTGAAGTAATCGAGTAAGCCCATGCTCAAATCCTGTTTCGGGCGCCTGGGTCAGGCCGCCTGCGGAGCACTGAGGAAAGCCCGGACCGGCGCTTCCCTCAGGCTCAATCATCGCATCAAGGTTGCTGGCTGGTGCCAGCCTGGCGTGCGGCGGCCGGCTGCATCTCGTAGACGCGGTTCGGCTTCCACGGCACCGGCGGCGAAGCAATGCCCTTCGGCCCTTCCACCTGATCGCGCACGTACCAGGGATTGCCCGCCTCATCCAGATAGAAGCGGCGCATTTCCTGCTCGTTGAAGGGACGCGAGCCGATGCGACCCAGGATGGCCACCTGGCCACCGGTTTCGTCCACCGCGCGGTCGCGTTCCAGCGCGCGCGACAAGGACAGCGCCGGCTTGTCGGTGGGATAGGTGGCGATCAGCGTGGGCTTGGGATCCGGGCTGTAGCCGTAGAACTTGGGCTGGATGTCCGGACCGGTCAGCTGCAGCACATGCAGGCCGTTGCGGCCGTCGGCGACGTAGGCGAAGGCCGAAGCATTGGTGGAGGCCACTGTCACGTCACGCGCATCGCCGAGGGCGCCGCCGGCGTTGTACATCTGATACAGCCGGGGCTTCTCTGGGCTGGTCACATCGACGATGGCCAGGCCCTCGGCGCCGGCAGCGACGTAGGCGTAAGTGCGGGCGACGTGTACCTTGCGTGCATCACGCAGCGGGATCAGCGCATCGGCCACCAGATAGGCCTTATCCGGATGGGTGATGTCGATCACTTCCAGACCACGCCCGGTGGTGACGAAGAGATAGCGGAACTGCTGCATGCTGGCGCGTGCATCGGGCACTTCGATGGTGCGCACGTACTGCGGCTTGAGCGGGTCGTTCATGTTGACGACCACCACACCCTTCGGCGTGGCGAAGTAGAACCAGTAGCCGGCCACGGTGAGATGGCGGGCGCCGCTCAGCACGCCGCCCTCGTTCCAGGTCAGTGCGCGGGTGAGGAAGTTATTGCGCGGCTCGCCGTCGTACATGCTGTTCACGTCGACCAGGATCAGCCCTTCTTCCGCATCCGAGATGAAGGCGTAGTTGTAGATCGGATGGAAGGGTTGCTCCAGGTTGGTGACGCGCATCAGATCGCCCTGGTTGCGCACCGGATGCACCGGCTGGGTGGTGGCCAGCACCACGCAGGTGGCGTTCTTGGTCTTCACGTGGGTGTCGTGACCCAGCGGCGAGAAGGGCGCCGTCATGAAGCGCTGGCTGAAGCCCTTGTTGGCGACGCTGGCGGCATCGTAGATCTGCACGCCATCCGGACCTTCGGCGGCGTACACGTACTCGCCGCGCATCTGGATGCAGTTGGTGGGGCCGGCCTTGTGGCTGTAACCCTCGGGCAGACGCTTGTTGCGCTCCTGGTGCTCGCGATACCAGTCCGGATAGGCGTAGCGGTGCAGGTAGCTGCCCACCACGGCCTGCGGTTCTTCCCATTCGGTGACGCGCACCGCGCTGATTTCGCCTTCGCCACCGACCCAGGCCATGAAGCCGAGGAAATCGGCGAACTTGGTACCCTGGCCGAGCAGCTGCGCCATGATCGCGTTGTTGTCCTTGTCTGCGCTCAGATGGCAGTCGGTGCAGGTCTTGGTTTCGGTGCGGCGCTCGGTGTGCGGGTAGTGCGGCGCCAGCGCCTGCGAGCTGTAGCCCGCGGCCGAGATCGGCGGCTGCTGGATGTAGATGCGCTCGCGATTGCTGTTGGTGCTGGACAGCACCAGCGCAGAGGAGGAACGCATCGGCGCGATCTTGTAGTCCTTGACCTCGCCATGCTTGGCCAGCATGAACACGTCATCGCGCGCCACCTGCGGGTTGTAAGTGGCGTAGTTGCGCGTGAAGCCGCCTTCGTAGTGGTGGCGCTCGGTCTTCCAGTTGGCCTGGATCGGCAGATGGCAGCCGCCGCAGCTGGTGGTCCAGCTGGTGTGGCAGCTGTAGCAGAGCATGGTGTCTTCGCCATGCGCGCGCTGATCCAGCGGCACGTCCTTGCCGTAGGTCTGCTGCACCACGTCGCGGCTCATCGTGTGGGCGCGATCGGCCTTTACGTTGTAGGCCGGGCTGGCCGGATTGGAGACATCCTTGACCAGCGACATGGTCCATTCCAGACCCGGCGTGACCAGCGAGCGCTGCACCAGCTTGCCGTCGATCCACTCGAAGCGCTTCTTGCCGTCGGGGTTGCGCAGGTCAGACAGATTGCGACCCTGCTTGCTCGCCATCGGGCCGGAGGTGATCAGGGTGGGATAGGCGTCCGGCGTGCCGTGGCAGTCCTTGCACTGGATTTCCACGCCCGCGGCGACCTCGCCCACGATGTGGCCGTTGCCATGCATGTCCTGCGCGAAATGGCAGTCCACGCACTGCATGCCCACATCGACGTGGATACTAGACATGTGCACCGCCTTCTCGAACTTCTTCGGATCCTCGTCGGAGACCTGATTGCCCTCGGCGTCGAGCAGGTTGCCCTTGCGATCGCGCTTGAAGATGGCGCGGAAGTTCCAGCCGTGGCCGTGATAGTCGGCGAACTGGGTGTCCTTGAGTTCCGGGTTCATCTCGGCCACCGCCTTGACGAAGCCCAGGTCGCGCCACTTGCCGCGGATGGCCGCTTCCTCAGGATTGCGATCGAGGGTCTTCCGCTTCTCATCGTGGCTGGGATAGTGCTGCTCCTCCGGCCACATGAACGGCGCATCGGCCTCGTAATCCCACATCGTGTAGCCGAGGAAGGTGTTCATGAACATGTTCGGCTGATGCATGTGGCAGATCATGCATTGGCTGGTCGGGATGGCCCGCGTGAAGGCGTGCTTGATCGGGTGGCCGGGGCGGTCCTTGGGGATAGTGGGATCGCTCTGGAAGGCGTTGCCGTCGTGACCCAGCTTGGCGTACGGCCCGGAATGGCGCGGATCGCGATCATTGGTGTACGGCACGTGGCAGGCGGTGCAGCCCGAATGACGGTAGTCGCCGGGCTGGTCGTTGGTGCCCATGAACCACATGTTGGGATCGTTGAGGCGGGTCTTGTGGATGTTGAGCACGGGAATCGCCACGCGATTGCCAGTGCCCGGGCCACGATTGGACTGCTTGAGGTCCGGACGGCCCGGCTCTTCCAGGCGCTGCAGCTGGCCCAGCGAATTGGGCAGGCCGGTTTCCGGGAAGGTGGTGTTGATGTTGCGTCCGCCGCGCTCGAAGACGCGGAAGATGTCGGCCGGCGGGATGGTTTCCCATGAGGGCAGCGGATTCAGCTTCTCCAGCGCGCCCTTGATCTGCGCCTGCGGGGTGACCGGCTCCAGCGCCAGGATCGCCGCTGCTTCGCCTTCGCGCGTGTAGCCCTCGCCCAGGATGTAGCGCTTGTAGGGCAGGATGCCGTTGTTGTACGAGGCGCCGCCCCACAGCATCGCGCTGGTGGCCATGATCGAGCGCTTGGCGGCATCGATGATGGGCTGGTGGCAGGCGCCGCAGGCCTCGTGCGCGATGCGCAGATCGCCAGGATTGATGAAGCGGATGAACTCTGGCGCCTCACGGTTCAACAGCGCGTAGGTGCGCTCCGGATTGGCCGAGCTGGGGTAGCTCCAGGCGATCGGATAGCGCGGCAGCACGTGCGCCTTCTCCATCGCCGCCAGATAGGCCGGTTCGTAGCTGTAGCCGGCGCCATGACCCTCGTGCTCGTGATCGTCGTGGTGTTCGCCGTGTGCCTTCACCGGCTTGGCCGAGACACCTTCCGGCGCCCACACCGTGGCATCGCCGCCGTGGCAATCGGTGCAACCGAGCACCACCGCTGGCGACACATGCATGGTCTTGGCATCGCTGTCGGTGTGACAGCTCATGCAGCCTTCGGTCTTGGCATCGGCCTGGGCCCAGCTTTGCGCCTTGGGCGCGGAGGGCGCGAGCACGTATTGGCGTTCAACCGGCTTTTCTCCTTCCGCTGCCGGCAGCGCGCTGGAGTACCAGGCGCCGAGGGCGAGGAAGGCGAGGACCATCTGGGAGCGATTGCGGTTCATGCGCACCTCAATAGGTCAGGATCACGTTGCCGAGCACGGTGTAGTAGGTGTCCTCGTCGCCGTACAGATCGGCGAGGCCATCCGACGGTTCGAGCAGGGCGCCGGAGACACGCACCACCACGTTCTGGCTCATGAAGGGCCGCCAGATCCAGGCCAGCGAGAAATCGGTGCCGATGTCGCGGTTGATCGGTGACTGATTGCGCGCGACTTCCAGCGTGGCGGTGTCGTCGAACCACATGTGGTTGAGATCGAAGGACACACGATGCTCGGGGGCGAGATCGAAATCCGCACCGATGCCGATCAGGCGCAGGCCCGGATTCTCGAAGTTCGATTGGCCCTGCTCCTTGGTGGGACGCAGGGACGGCAACATGCCGTTGCGTCCGGTCAGGGCCACGCCGCCACCGCCGATCAGCGGCATGTTCTGGCGGATCCAGTAGTTGGTGTCCGAGCCGGCAAAGATCGGGTTCTCGAAAATGGCATCAAAGCCGTTGCTGCGGTCATCGAAGGGATCGTCATCGCCCGAGGCGTAGGCCAGCGAGCCGCGCACACGGATCCAGTCCCAGTCGCGCGACAGCTCGGCGGCGAAGAAGCCGGCGCGGATGTCGCTGTCGCGACCGGTGAACACCGAGTCGTTGTTGCCGAAGGCGTAGTAGGCGCTGGTGGTGAGGTTCAGGCGGCCGATGTGGCCATCGCCGTTGTAGCCCACGTAGACCACGTCGTATTCGCGCGGTCGCTCGGTGCCCAGCGAGGCCGGGCGCTGCAGGAAACCGTTCGAGTCGAAGAAGAACTCGTCCTCGCGATTGCGGTTGTAGACCACCGTGCCCTGCGACTGGAAGCCGAGGATGCCGAGGTCCTGCCAGAAGTAGTTGGCGATGAACACGTCATCATCGCGGAAGCCTTCGGCGACATCGTTGAGGCCGGAATTGAGGTCTTTTTCCAGGCGCCGGAACCAGGCCAGGTTGTACTGCTTCTGGTTGTTGTCGCGATTGCCGAACAGGCGCACACCGAAGTTCAGGTCCTGGAACAGGAAGCCGCGGAAGTCGGTGGAGAAGGGCTGGATGCCGACGCGGATGGCGTCGAAGTCGTAGCGCGTCGACACGTCGCGCAGATGGACATCGGCAAACAGTTCTTGCACCGCGACGAAGCCATCATCGCGGGTGTTGCCCAGGCGCGGATCGATGGTCAGCGCGCGCACATCGTCGACATCGACGCGGTTGTAGTTGAAGGCCAACGTCAAACGGTACTCGTAGGCCGGCGGCTGGAAGGTGGTGTTGCCCTTGTAGTAGACGATGCCGGCAAGAAAGGTCTGCGCCAGGATGGTCTGGTCGATGCCGCTGAAGATGTCGTTCGAGCCAGGATTCTGGCTCGATTGCGGGCCCACCGGCGTCGGAATCGAGCGCGGCTCGATGATGGTGTCGGAGATGCCGATCAGGCTGAGGAACCAGTCGTCATCATGGATCGGCTTGTCGCCCTTCCACACGTTCTGGTTGTAGGGGTCGTACCAGGGATATTTGAAGCCCAGTGCTTCCATGATGCGCCAGCGATCGGGCACCGGCACGAACTCGCCCACCGCGTCGACCGGCGCCGGATCCACGTTCTGCGGGTTCTGGTCAGGGCGCGTGCGCGGCCCCGGCGCAGGATGACCGGGTCGCCGGCGCACGATGCGCACGGCATCCGGGTCATACAGATACGCCGGCAGGGCGCCACCGATCAGCGGCGCCATCTCGGCCATTTCCAGCCCGCTGGTGATGCCCTGCGGGCACAGCGAGGCGGCGATCATTGCGCTGAGACACAGGGTTTGCATGTCAGAAGCCCTCGCACACGTTCTGCGCCTGCGAATCCAGGAATGGCGCTTGCGGACATTGGACGTAACGCAGCCGGGCGCCGCCCGGTGTCAGCTGGTCGACTCGGCGCGCCTGTGGCGGATGGCCGATGCTTCCGCTGAGTGCGTGCGACGCATTGGCTAGACCCAGGAAGGCGATCATGTCGTCCTGATCGATGCCATCGCCGGAGATGCCGATCGCACCGACCAGCGTTTCGCCGCGATAGATCGGCACCGCGCCCGGGAAGATCTGGAAGCCATTGCGCACGCGATTGAGGCCAGTGCAGCCGCCGGTGCGCACACTGGCGATCTGCTGCAGGCCGGCCAGACGCTGCGCATCGCCTGCCGCGCCGGCGGGCGCGCTCTGGCCGGTAATGTAGCCGACCAGGATGCCGCCGATCTGATTGTTGAGCACGTCGTACTGCAGGCCGTCGGTGAACGGGCTCCAACTGGCGAAGGCCTTGCTCAGCGGGCCTTGCGGCGTGCCGACGATGCCGTCCGGATAGAAGGGTCTGGCGATGTTGCCGATCGCGCGCGGGGTGAAGGCGAACTGGCCATCGCCCCACAGGCTGCCGAGTCCGAAGAAGCTGCGCGAGGCCGTCACGTAGTCGGCGATGCGCACCTGCGTGCTGCTCGGCGTGCCATTGGCATTGAGGTACACCGCATTGGGCAATGCATTCAGCTCGGCAGCGGCGAAAGCCCCGGAGAAAAAGGCCGCGGTGCGGGCCTTCTGCAGACTGACGTCCGTACCGAAGACCGGCGCATCGCGCGTGCGCACCACGCCGAGGATGTTGCCTTGCGTGTCCACCACCGACAGTGTCACTCGCGCCTGCGAGTCGGTCGGGCGGCGGATCTGGGCACGTGCGATGT
>ERZ1066138.354-NODE-354-length-15461-cov-9.909126_pt1 | contig 15461 bp, 17 predicted proteins | sample MGYA00382785_ERZ1066138 | MGnify/ENA primary metagenome ERZ1066138 (study PRJEB33369, sample SAMEA5778368) | biofilm metagenome | biome: Industrial cooling water; feature: Water cooling tower basin; material: Biofilm | place: United Arab Emirates | collected... | reverse complement strand
CCGTGCGGCCGGGCGCGCTCGTCCGGTTCCGCAACGTCGACCGCGCCCGTCACGACGCGGTGCACGACGTGGTCTCGGGCCGGCCCCGCTTCCGCTCCGGGCCGCCGACTCGTCGCGACTTCGCCGTCCGCGCCCCGCTGCGCCCCGGCCGCTACGACCACGCCTGCGGGGTGCACGGGTTCATGCGCGGCGTGCTGGTCGTCAGGAGGTAGCCGCCCGCGGCACCCGGCCGACCGCGGCCACCCACTCCTGGGCGAAGAGCTCCCGGAACGGCGGGCCATGAAGCCGGACGCCGCGGGCGTCCACCCGCCCCCGCGCACCCGGCTCGCGTCGTCCATCCCCCGGGGCAGGCTACCGTCGCGCAAGTGCCCCCGCCGCGGTGGATCCTCCCGCCCGCCCTCGTCCTCGCCGCGATCGCGACGGGCTGCTCCCCGCCCTGGGGGTCCCCCGAGCCGGCGGCCGCCGGGGACGAGGCGGGCGCGGCCGCGGAGCCCGGCCCGCGCCCCCCGGCCGAGCTGCGATGGCGCCGCTCGGCCGCGGTCGGCCTGCCCCACGCCGGACGCCCCGAGGCGGGCGTGGCGCTCCCCGCCGAGGGCCGCCACTTCGCCACCTGGGACCCGGTGCTGCGGCGCTCGCCCAACCGGGGCTGGCGCCGGTGGGGCACCGACCGCACGGTGCGGGCCACGCTGCGGATCGCGCGCGCCCACCGGCTCGCGAACCCGAGCGCGCCGCGCGCGCGCCCACGGCCGTCGCGCAGATCGACCGGCGCCTGTCCCAGGACCTGGTCGACCGCTTCGTGGCAGCGGGCGCCGAGGTGGTCTTCGTCGGGCCGCGCACCGGGTTGCGCGGCCCCCCGGGGCGGGTGGTGCCCCTCGCGCACCACGACACCCACCTGCACGCGCGCTTCCCGGCGCGCTGAGCCGCCTACTCCGGGCCGGGCACCGAGAAGGGGGTGATGGCGGTTGCGCGCCCGCCGGCGTCGGCCTGGACGACCGCGCCCTGCACGAGCACGCCGCCGTCGGCGGTGGTGAAGCGACCGGGGGCCCCGGTGAGGAAGCGCTGCAGGATGACGTCGGTCCGCACGCCGATCACCGAGTCGTGGGGCCCGGTCATCCCGAGGTCGCTGATGAAGGCCGTCCCGCCGGGCAGCACCCGGGCGTCGGCGGTCTGCACGTGGGTGTGCGTGCCGACCACCGCCGTCGCGCGGCCCTCCAGGTGGCGGGCGAGGGCGATCTTCTCGCTGGTCGCCTCGGCGTGGACGTCCACGATCGTGAACGGGCCCGCGCGACGGCCCTCGTCCACCAGATCGTCGACGACCGCGAAGGGGCTGTGGGCCGCGTCCATGAACACCGCGCCGAGCAGGTTGACGACGGTCACCGGCCCGGCGGGCGTCGTGACGGTGACGATGCCGCGGCCCGGTGCCCGCACCGCGATGTTCGCGGGGCGCAGGACGCGCGGCTCGGCCGCGAGGGTCGTGTACAGCTCGCGGCGGCGGAGGGTGTGGTTGCCGCCCGTCAGCACGTCGACGCCCGCGTCGAGCAGGTCGCGCGCCTGGCGCGGCGAGGTCCCGGCGCCGTCCGCCGCGTTCTCGGCGTTGACAACCACCACGTCCGGCCGGTGGCGCTCGCGCAGCTCCGGCAGCCGCGCCAGGAGGGCCCGCAGGCCCACGCCGCCCACGACGTCCCCGATCAGCAGGGCGCGCACGAAGGAGGGCTAGGGAAGGAGGTCGGCGCGGGTGCGGATGACGTCGATGTGAACGTGGTTGCCGCTGTCGGCGGTCAGCTGGGAGAGCTCCTGCTCGACGACGCCCGAGAGGTCGCGCACGCGGCCGAGCAGGGTCTCGCCGGCGCGCACGGGGGTGCCGACGCTGGGCGGCCCCCCGTCCGGCGGCGGGTCGAGGTGGGTCATCCGAACGAGCAGTCCGGCCGCAGAGGCGGAGGGAGCGATCGTGATCTCGTACCCCTCGACGCGGCCCAGCACCACGTACTCCGCGACGCTGGCGACGATGCCGTCGACCGGCGCGTACACGGCGGTGCCCGCCGGGGCGCCCACGTCGAGGCCCGCGGTCTCGGGCCCCCCCCGGTCGCGGCGGTCGAGCTGGGCGATGTCGATGCTGCCGGTCGCCTCCATCCCCACGGCGGTCTGCTCGCTGATGGGGTGGAAGGCGGCCGCCGTGATCCGCTCGGGGTCGACCGGGACGTGGACCGGGACGCCCTCGACCCGGGCGATCTCGACCTCGGGGGGCGGCGCGCCGGTCCCCAGCTCCGGGGAGGGCACCGGCGAGGCGAGCGGCCCGGTCCCCTCGGCCTGCGTCCCGCCCCCGGTCAGCCCGAGCACCAGGGCGACGATGAGGACGACCAGCACCGGGATCGCCGCCGAGACGATGGCGCGCCGGTTGCGCTGGAGCCTCGTCCGCCGGGGCGGAGGCCGCCGCGGGGCAAGGCGCTCCCGGGAGAGCGGTGGCATCGCGGAGCAGGCTACCCGCACGCCGTCCGCCCCGCCAGGCCGGACGAGGGGGCCTCGCTAGGATGGGACGGATGACCGGGCGCCCCGCCCCCCCGTCCGGCGCGCCGCTCCTCGAGGCGCGCGGCCTCGCCCGGCGGTACCGCGACGTGCGGGCGCTGGACGGCGTCGACCTCGACCTGGCCGCGGGCGAGGCGGTCGCCCTGCTGGGGCCGAACGGGGCCGGCAAGACCACGCTGCTCACGATCCTGGCGGGCGTGACCGCGGCGGGCGCGGGGACGGTCGCCTGGGGCGACGGCGGCCGCGCGCGCGTCGGCTGGGTGCCGCACCGCCCCGCGGTTTACCCCCGGCTGACCACGCGGGAGAACCTGCGGCTCTTCGCGGCGCTGGAGGGCGACCCCCGCCCGGAGGCGGCGACCGGCCACCTGCTCGAGCAGGCCGACCTGGCGCGGTTCGCCGACCAGAGGGCGGACCGCCTCTCGACCGGGACGCTCCAGCGCCTCAACCTGGCCGTCGCCCTCGCCGGGCGGCCCTCGGTGCTGCTGCTGGACGAGCCCACCGCCACGCTCAGCCCCGACCAGCGGCGGCGGCTCTGGGACTGGCTCGAGCGCCTCCGCGCGGAGGAGGGGATGGCCGTCCTCTTCTCCACCCAGTCGGTGGACGAGGCGACGCGCCGGGGCGACCGTCTGGTGGTGATGGCCGCCGGGCGGGTCGCGTTCGCGGGCACCGCGGCCGAGCTCGTGGCGGCCCACGGGGGGCCGCGCCCGGGCGGCGGCGCCGACGCGGCCGAGCTCGCCTTCCTGCGCCTGGTCGACCCGGAGCCGGCGTGAGGAACGCGGCCCTCATCTTCGCGAAGGACCTCCGCCTGCTGCGGCGCGCGCCGGCGGTGCTGCTGGTGCTCGTCGCCTACCCGCTGCTCGTCGCCCTGCTGGTCGCCGCCGCGCTCCAGGGCGGCGACCGCCGGCCCGGCGTGGCCCTGGTGAACCTTGACGGGTCGGGGCGCACGGTCGCGGTGGGCGAGCGGCGGCTGTCGGTGGAGGACTACGCCGCCCGCCTCGAGGAGGACGTCGACCTGCGCCGCCTCGGCCCCGAGCAGGCCGCCGCGGCCCTCGAGGCGGGGCGGGTGACCGCGGTGGTCACGATCCCCGAGGGGTTCATCGCCGACCTGCAGTCCGGGATCCGCCAGCCGGTGATCGGGCTCACCACCAGCCGCCGCTCGCCGATCGAGGCCGACCAGATCACGCGCCGCCTGGAGGCCGCCGTCTACCGGTTCAACCAGGGCCTGGCCACGGGCTACGTCGGGCAGGTGCTGCGGCTGGTGGACCTGGTCCTGGAGGGCGGGGACATCGGGTTCCTCGGCCGCAGCGGCGAGGCGCTCGGCCTGCGCCGGAGCCGCGAGCTGGTCATCGGGGTGCAGGACGCCCTGCGCCTGCGCGGCGACGGCGCGCTGGCCGAGCGCCTGGCGCCGCTGGTCGACTTCATCGACGCCACCCAGGCGAACCTCGACCTCGCGCGGCCCGCCGCCGAGGCGATCCGGGCTCCGATCCGGCTCGAGGTCGACGCGGGCCCGCCGGGGCGCGAGCCGCTGTCGGCGTTCGGGCTGGCCGGGGCCCTGCTGGTGAGCCTTGGGCTGGCGGGCGTCCTGCTGGCCGCGGCGGGTCTCTCCTCCGAGCGCGAGGACAACGTGCTCGTGCGGCTGCGCCGGGGGCTGGTGTCCCCCGGCGCCCTCGTCGGCGAGAAGACCGCCTTCACGGCCCTCGCGTGCACCCTGGTGGGCCTCGTGCTGCTGGGCGCCGTCGCCCTCGCGACGTCGCTCGCGGTGGGCCGCTGGGGCGCCTGGCTGCCCACGCTGCTGGTCGCGGGCGCGGCGTTCGGGGCCTTCGGCGCCCTCGCCGGCGCGCTCGCGCGCGAGACCCGCTCGGCGCTGCTCGTCGCCCTCATGGCGGCGCTTCCGCTGATGGCGCTGGGCCTCGTACCGGGGTCCGACGTCGCGGGCGCGCTCTCCCAGGCGGTCCCGTTCGGCCCCGCCTTCGACGCGTTTCAGCGGCTCCTGGTGGAGCCCGACCTCGACGGCGGCGCCCTCGGGCTCGATCTCGGCCACATGGCCCTGCTGGGCGCAGCCTTCGCGGGCGCGGCGGCGCTGGCCCTGCGACGGAGGGCGTAGCCCGGCGGGCGGGCGGCCGACCCCGCCCGCCCGGGGCGGGCGGTCACCCTGCCGGGGCCGCGCCGATCTGGCCGAGGAGGGTGAGCAGGTCGAAGTAGTGGTCGCTCGAGGCGATGGCCCCGTCACGGACCTCGAGGACCATGCAGGCCGGCACCGTGACGCGCCGGCCGGTGGCCGGGATGGACGAGCCGTCGGGGCCGCGCAGCTCGCCGTCGTGGGTTCCGGTCCAGGTGATCTGCAGCGCGACGCGGTCGCCCTCCGCGATCGCGCTGGCGACCTCCCCGCGCGCGTCGGGGAAGGCCTCCCTCCAGGCGAAGTCGTGGGCGACCGCGGCGTCGGCGCCGTTGACGGTCGTCTGGGTCGCGTGCTCCCGCTCCACCGTGTCCGGGGCCAGGCTGGCCCGGAAGCGCTCGCGATCGCCGGCGTTGAACGCGTCGATCATGTCCCGCGCGAGCGAGATCGGATCGGAGCTCATGGCGTCCTCCTTGGATGAGCCGCCGTGGCGCGATCCTCCACCCGGGCCCGGCCCGGCGGCAAGTCGCGGCCGCCGGGCGCGGGCGGCGGGTCAGCTCACGATGAAGCCCGTCCGCTCGACGGCCCGCAGCACCTGCGGCATGGTCGCGTAGCCGCCGCGCGGGAAGCCGTTCTGGAAGGTCGAGCCCTGGAAGGCGTCGGCGGCGGGCAGCGGGGCTCCGGGCGTCAGGAAGCGCACCCACGCCGCGTGCCGTGCCTCCACCACCAGCACGTGCGCCGCGATCAGCGTCAGCTGCGGGTTCGAGAGCCGGAACGACTGCCCGAGGTAGGCGGCCACGCCGGTGTCCTCCAGCGTGACGGCGGTGCTGAGGAACGCCCCGGGGCTCGCCGTGGTGCCCTTGAAGTCGAAGCGCGGCCGGGCGACGGCCGCCGAGCCGAGCGCGTTCCGCAGGAAGTCGACGTGGGCGTTCTCGTGCGCGGCGGCGGTGCGCGCGAACTGGAGCGCGTCGCCGCTCAGCGCGCCCCGTGCGACCGCCTCGTCGTAGAAGGCCGCCTCCAGGTACTCCAGGGTGAGGGCGAAGTTGAGGATCCTGCGGTCCTGCCCCGGGTTCGGCCGTGCCTCGGCCAGGCTCGGCAGAGCGAGGAGGGCCCCGCCGCCCATCAGGGCCCCGCCGCCCAGGGCCATCTTGCGCAGCATCTGCGCGCGCGTGTCGCCGGCCGCGGCCGCCTCGGCGAGGCCGGCGTCCCCGGCGACGGCGTCCGCGGTCTCGCGGATCGCGGCGTCGGGGTCGAGCTGGTTCAGGTCGAAGCGCTGCGGTTCCATGTGGCGTCCCACCCTTCGTCGTGGGTCGTGTCGCGGACATCGACCGGTGCGGCCGATGCGTGCGGTTCGGGCGCGGGCGGGGCGCGGATCACGCCGGCGTCGCGTCAGAACATGTGCGAGCCGCCGGGGGCGATGGCCGGAAGCCGGCACGCCAGCGCCGCGCGCAGGCGGCGCATGTACTCCGCGCGCGGCACGGCCCGGGCGCCGAAGCGGGCGGTGTGCGCCGAGCGCATCTGGATGTCCCACAGCGCGAAGCCCCCGGCCGCCAGCAGGCCCGCGGTCGCCACCAGCGCGGCGTTGCCCGCGTCGGGCGCGCGGTGGAACATCGACTCGGAGGTGAAGAGGCCGCCGAGGGCGACGCCGAAGAGGCCGCCGCAGAGGCGCCCGTCGCGCCAGGCCTCCACGCTGTGCGCGTGCCCGGCGCGGTGGAGCGCCCCGTATGCCCGCGCGAGCCGGGGCGTGAGCCACGTCTCGTCCCGCGCCGCGCACGCGGCCACCACCGCGTCGAAGGCGGCGTCCACCCGCACGTCGTAGCGCTCCCGCCGCAGCCCCCGGCGCGCCGACCGGGGCACGCGGAACCCGGCGATCGGCATCACCGCCCGGGGGTCCGCCTCGTACAGCGCGACCGGCCCGGCGGCGCCGGGCTCGTCCATCGGGAAGCACCCCGCGGCGTAGGCGCGCAGGAGGGCGTCGGGGGCGAGCGAGGGGTGGTCGCCCGGCGGGGCCACGGGGCCACGTTATCGCCGCCGCGCAGTCGCGGCGCCCCGGCGGCGGCGCCCGTCAGCCGTCGAGGATCGCCAGGTCGGGCCGGCGCAGGCGCTCGGGGTCGGACAGGAGGTCCACTCGCGACGATCCTGCCGCGGCGGACCGGGATGCCCGGCACCGAGAAGGCCGCGCCTGGCGCGCCACCGCCTCCGCCCCCGCGGACCTCCTCCGGTCCGCCGGAGCGCCTCGTGCTCGGGGTCCGTGCCGCGTCCGCGCGGTCAGCCGGTCGTGCTCGTCCATCGGTCACGCTCCTCCTCGCCGTCGTGTCATCACACCAGACCCCTCCGGGCCGGCGGACGTGACGGGCCGGGGGGTTCGCGGGCACGGCGCCGGCGGACGGTGCTAGCGTCGGCCCGCTCTGCGGCCACGAGTCGGAGGGAGCGGGGTGGAAGAGGCACCGGATCCGCGGCGCTGGAAGGCACTCGCCGTCCTCGGCATCGCGTACCTGATGGTTGTGCTCGACGTGTCGATCGTGAACGTCGCGCTGCCCTCGATCCAGCGCGACCTCGCGTTCGCGCCCGAGGACCTGCAGTGGGTGGTGAGCGGCTACGCCCTGACGTTCGGGGGCTTCCTGCTGCTCGGAGGCCGGATGGGCGACCTTCTGGGCCGCCGCCGGCTCTTCATGATCGGGCTGGCGCTGTTCGCCGCCTTCTCGCTGCTCGCCGGCTTCGCGACCAGCGACACCATGCTGATCGTCGCTCGCATCCTGCAGGGGGCCGCGGCCGCGATCCTCGCGCCGTCGGTCTTCTCGATCGTCACCGTCACCTTCGCCGAGGGGGCCGAGCGCAACAAGGCGCTGGGCATCCTGGGCGCCATCGCCGGCTCGGGCGCGGCGATCGGGGTGCTGCTGGGCGGCGTGCTCACCGAGTACGCGGGTTGGGAGTGGATCTTCTACGTCAACGCGCCGATCGGGGCGATCGCCCTGGCGCTGGTGCCGCGGGTGGTGCGCGAGAGCCGCGCCGACGGCCTGGCGCGCAGCTTCGACGCGGGCGGGGCGGTGGTCATCACCGCCAGCCTGATGATGCTCGTCTACGCCCTGACCCAGGCGAACAACAACGGCTGGGGCTCGGCGCTGACCGTGGGCCTGCTGGCCGGATCGGGCGTGCTGCTGGCCGCCTTCGTCGCCATCGAGATGCGGCAGGCCTCGCCGCTCGTGCCCATGGGCTTCTTCCGCAAGCGGACGCCCACCGGCGCGAACATCATCGGGCTCGGCCTCGGGACGATGGTGTTCGGCATGTTCTACCTGCTGTCGCTCTACATGCAGGACGTGCTGGGCTACTCGGCCCTCGAGGCGGGCCTGGGCTACCTGGCGGTCGCGCTGACCGCGATCCTGGCGTCCGGCGTCGCGCAGGGGCTGGTGACCCGCCTCGGCGTCAAGCCGGTGCTCGCCGCGGGCATGGTCCTGCTGGGGGTGGGGCTGCTGCTCTTCACCCAGATCGCGGTGGACGGCACCTACGCGGTCCACCTGCTGCCGGGCTTCCTGCTGGTGGGCGTGGGGCTCGGGTTCTCGTTCGTCCCGGTCTCCATCGCGGCCCTGGCCGGCGTGACGCCGCGCGAGGCGGGGCTCGCCTCGGGGCTCATCAACACCAGCCAGCAGATCGGCGGCGCCCTCGGCGTCGCGATCCTCACCACGGTCGCGACCACGCGCTTCGAGGGCCTGGTGGCGGGCGGACGGGACCCGGCCGCCGCGGCCACCGACGGCTACAGCCTGGCCTTCTGGGTGGGGGTGGGCTTCGCGGCCGCGAGCCTCGCGGCCACCCTGCTACTGCTGCGGCGCAGGGAGCTCGAGACCGTGCCGGCCGGGGCCGCCCCGGTGGGCTGAGCCCGGGGCCTACGGGACGAACGTGTCGCCCGCGGGGGTGAGGACCAGCTCGTGGGTCCACCCTCGCGGGCGCTGCCCGGCGAGGTAGGCGACCGCCGCGGCCACGTCCTCGGGGGCGAGCGAGTCCTCGGGGGGGCGCCCCGCCATCGGGTTGCGGTCGGTCTGGATGACCCCGTCGGCGACGAGCAGTGCCACGTGGACGCCGCGCGGACGCAGCTCCTGGGCCAGCGCCAGGGTCAGCGCCCGAGCGCCCTGCTGCGCCGCCGCCCAGGGCCCCCGTCCGGGCATGGCGCGCCGCGCCGAGCCCCCGGCCACCTGCACGAGCGTCCCGGATCCAAGGCGCGCGAGCTCCGCCCCGGCCCCGCGGAGCACCGCCCAAGCGGCCGGCAGGAAGCCCCCCAGCCAGGAGTCCAGCCGCTCGGGCGGGGCCTCCGCCACCGGCCCGCCGCCGAAGCTGTGGTCGCGCGGCGGCGCGGTGACGGCGTTCACCACCAGGTCGAGGCCCCCCAGGTCGCGCCGGGCCAGCGCCAGCGCCTCGGCCACGACCGCGTGGTCGCCGGCGTCGCCGCGGAGCGTCCGGACCGCGGGGTGGGCGTCCCGCAGCGCGTCGAGGGTCGCGTCGGTGCGCGCGACCGCCAGCGCCCGCCAGCCGGCGGCCAGGCGCTCGGCCACCACGGCGCGGCCCACGTTGCGGGCCCCGAAGGTGACGAGGACAGGCGGTCCCGGCACCCGGGCAGTCTGCCAGGGGGGCCGCCGCGGGGCGGGGAGTAGACTCGGGCCGGTGATCGAGCAGAGCCAGGCCGCCCGCTTCCCCCAGGTGCGCATGCGGCGACTGCGCGCCGGCGCCGCCATGCGGCGCATGATGCGCGAGACCCGGCTTTCCCCCGATCGGCTCATCCTGCCCCTCTTCGCGATCTCCGGCCGCGACGCCGAGGTGCCCATCCCGGCCCTGCCGGGGCGGAGCCGCGTCTCGCCCGACCTGGCGGCGTCGGCGGCCCGGCGGGCGTTCGGCGCGGGCGTCCCCGCCGTGCTGGTGTTCGGGGTCACCGGCGCCAAGGACGCCGGCGCCACCGGCGCCTACGACCCCTCGGGGCCGGCGCAGGCCGCCGTCGCCGCGATCAAGGACGCGGTACCCGAGATGGTGGTGATCACCGACGTCTGCCTGTGCGGCTACACCGACCACGGCCACTGCGGCGTGGTGGTGGACGGCGAGGTGCGCAACGACGTGTCGCTCGAGCTCCTCGCCCGCACCGCGGTGAGCCACGCCGACGCGGGCGCCGACGTGGTGGCGCCCAGCGACATGATGGACGGGCGGGTCGCCGCCATCCGGGCCGCCCTCGACGCCGAGGGCCACGAGGGCGTGGCGATCATGTCCTACGCCGCCAAGTACGCCTCGGCCTTCTACGGGCCCTTCCGCGAGGCCGCCGGGTCGGCGCCGGGCTTCGGCGACCGGCGCGGCTACCAGCTCGACCCGGCCAACCGGCGCGAGGCCGTGCGCGAGGCCCTGCTGGACGCCGGCGAGGGCGCGGACATGCTGATGGTGAAGCCCGCCGCGACCTACCTCGACGTGATCGCCGCCGTGCGGGCCGCCAGCGACCTGCCGCTGGCGGCGTACCACGTGAGCGGCGAGTACGCGATGCTGAAGGCCGCCGCCGAGCGCGGCTGGGTCGACGAGCGCGCCGCCGCGCTCGAGACCCTCACGGGGATCGCCCGGGCCGGGGCCGACCTCGTCATCACCTACCACGCCGAGGACGCCGCCCGCTGGCTGGCGGAGGAGGGCACGTGACCACCGCCGCCCCGCGATCGCGCATCCGCCACCAGCCCGACGACGCCGACCGCGAGCTGCTGAACCAGCTGCAGGCCGGCCTGCGCCTGGTGCCGGAGCCCTACGCCGAGCTGGGCGCCCGCGTCGGCATGGACGAGGGGGAGGTGCTGCGGCGCCTGCGCGTGCTGCGCGACGCGGCCATCGTGCGCCAGGTCTCGGCGATCTTCGACACCCGGGCGCTCGGCTACGAGAGCAGCCTGGTGGCGGCCAAGTACCCGGCCGACCGCCTCTTCGAGGCGGCGCGGATCGTGGGCGGCCACCCCGGCGTGAGCCACAACTACCGGCGCACCCACGCGTTCAACCTCTGGTACACGCTGGCGGTCGAGCCCGACTCCCGCCTCGGTCTCGAGGCCACCATGGATCGCCTGGCCGAGGCGACCCGCGCGGAGTCGATGCGCCTGCTGCCGACGCTGAAGCTCTACAAGATCAACGTCCAGCTCGACATGACCGGCACCCAGCCGACCGACGCCAAGGAGGAGGCCCCCCGCCCCGCGCCGCGGCGCGGCGACGGCGTGCTCCCCACCGCGGAGGACAAGCGCCTCATCGAGATCCTGCAGCGCGACCTGCCGGCGGCGCCGCGCCCGTTCGACCCCTGGGCCGAGGAGGCGGGGATGACCACGGCCGAGCTGCTGGCGGCGGCCGAGCGGTTCGTGGAGCGCGCCTACATGCGCCGCTTCGCGGCGGTGCTCAACCACCGCCGCGCCGGATTCGGCGCCAACGGCATGGCCGTGTGGAAGGTCCCCGAGGACGAGCTGGAGGAGGTGGGCCCGCGCATGGCGGCGTTCAAGGCGGTGTCCCACTGCTACCGCCGGCCGACCTACCCCGACTGGCCCTACAGCATCTTCACGATGGTCCACGCGCGCTCCAAGGAGGCGTGCGAGGAGGCGATCGCGGCGATCGCCGAGGAGACCGGCATCACCGAGCCGGACCGCCGGGCGGTGCTCTACTCCACCTACGAGTTCAAGAAGATCCGGCTCCTCTACTTCACCCCCGACTACCGCGAGTGGGAGGACCGGGCCGTGGCGGGCGAGCCCCTGCCGCGGTGGGGCGGCTGAGCCCCGCCGCGGGCACGCGCAGCGCGGAGCTCTACGACCGCGCGCGCCGGGTGCTGGTGGGGGGCGTCAACTCGCCCGTCCGCGCCATGCGCGCGATCGGCCGCGACCCGATCTTCATCGCCCGCGCCGAGGGCCCGTTCGTGTGGGACGCCGACGGGCGCCGCTACGTCGACTACCTGGCGACCTGGGGACCCGCGATCCTCGGCCACGCCCCGGCGGCCGTGGTGGACGCGGTGCGCGACGCCCTGCCCGATGGCACCTCCTACGGCGCCCCGACCGAGCGCGAGGTGCGCTTCGCCGAGGCCGTCGCCGAGGCCTTCCCCTCCGTGGAGCGGCTGCGGATGACCTCCTCCGGGAGCGAGGCCGTGATGGGCGCCATGCGCCTGGCGCGCGCCGCCACGGGGCGGGAGCCGATCGTCAAGGTGGCGGGCGGCTACCACGGCGCGATCGACGGCCTGCTGGCCGAGGCCGGCAGCGGTCTGACGACGCTCGGCACCCCCACCAGCCCGGGGGTGCCGGCGGCGTCCACCGCGGCGACCAGGATCGTGCCCTACAACGACCTGCCGGCCGCGGAGGCCGCCCTCCACGGCGCGGCCGCGATGCTGGTGGAGCCGGTCGCGGGGAACATGGGCGTGGTGCCGCCCGCGCCCGGCTACCTGGCCGGCCTGCGCGCCGCCTGCGACCGCGCCGGGGCGCTGCTGATCCTGGACGAGGTGATCACGGGCTTCCGGGTGGCGCGCGGGGGGGCGCAGGAGCGCTTCGGCGTGCGCGCCGACCTCACCTGCCTGGGCAAGGTGATCGGCGGGGGCCTGCCGGTCGGCGCCTTCGGGGGCCGGGCGGACGTGATGCGCGAGCTGGCGCCCGAGGGCCCCTGCTACCAGGCGGGCACCCTCTCGGGGAACCCGCTGGCCACCGCCGCGGGCCTGGCGGTGCTGGGCGAGCTCGCCCGCGAGGGCGTCTACCAGCGCCTCGAGGAGCGAGGCGCGGCGCTGGAGGCCGCGCTGCTGGAGGGCGGCGCGCCGGTCGTGGTCAACCGCGTGGGCTCGATGCTCACCCCCTTCTTCGGCCCCGGGCCGGTGACGGACTACGCCTCGGCCACACGCAGCGACACCGAGGCGTACGGCCGCTTCGCGCGCGGGCTGCTGGCGGCGGGCGTCTACCCGCCGCCCTCGCAGTTCGAGGCATGGTTCGCGGGGCTGGCGCACGGCGAGCCGGAGCTGGCCGCCACCCGGGAGGCCGTCGCGAGGGCGCTCGCGTGAGGGCCGACCTCACCGCGGAGCCGGGGCTCGCCGAGGGGCTCGTCCACCCGCCGCCCCCGCCGCTCCTCGGCCCGCTCGTGACCCCGCCGCTCGCGCCGGGGCAGGCGGCCGGCCTCGACCTGATCCTGGAGGGGTTCCTCCTCCACCACGGCCGCCCCCGCCACCTGGCGCTGGCCGAGCGCGGGGAGCGGGTGCTGGCGGGCGACTACTGCTACGCCCACGGCCTCGTCCGGGTCGCCGCCGCGGGCGACCTCTTCGTCATCGAGGCGCTGTCCGACCTGATCGCGCTCGGCGCCGGGCTCGTGGCGACCGGCGAGCGGGACGCGCTCCCCGACCTGTGGCGGGCCACGGCCGCGGCGATCGCGGCCGACGGCGCCGAGCGCGAGCGGGCCGCGGCCGCGCTGCTGGCGGGCAAGCGGCGCCTGCGCGAGGACGGGGACGCGGCGGCGCTGGCCGGGCTGGGCGCGTCGCTGGCGCCCACGCCCGAGCTTTCGGAGCTGTTCCGCCGGTGAGGGACCTGCGCGACTTCATCGCGCGGCTGGAGCGCGCGGGCGAGCTGGTCCGCGTGGGCGCGCGCGTGGACCCGCGCCTGGAGATCACGGAGATCACGGACCGCGTCACCAAGGCGGGCGGGCCGGCGCTCCTCTTCACCGACGTGACCGGGAGCGACCATCCGGTGCTCATCAACCAGTTCGGCAGCGAGCGGCGCATGAACATGGCGCTCGGCACGGAGAGCCTGGACGCGCTCGGCGCCCGCATCGAGGGGCTGCTCGACCTGCAGCCGCCGCAGGGCGTGGTGGCCAAGGTGAAGGCGCTCGGCAAGCTGCGCGAGCTCGCCTCCTTCTCGCCGAAGCTCGTCCGCGAGGGCCCCTGCCAGGAGGTCTGGCTGGACGACCCCGACCTGGAGCGCCTGCCCGTGCTCACCTGCTGGCCCGGCGACGGCGGCCCCTTCATCACGCTGCCCCTCGTCTTCAGCCGCGACCCGCGCACCGGGGGGCGCAACTGCGGCATGTACCGCATCCAGGTGGTCGACCGGCGCACCGCGCTCATGCACTGGCAGATCCACAAGGACGGCGCCGCCCACCTGCGCGACTCCGAGGGGCGGGTGCCGGTGGCGGTCGCGATCGGCGCGCACCCCGCCACGACCTACACGGCCACCGCGCCGCTGCCCCCGGGCCTCGACGAGATGATCTTCGCGGGGTTCCTGCGCGGGCGCAGCGTCGAGATGGTGCGCTGCCGCACGGTCGACCTCGAGGTGCCGGCCGAGTCCGAGATCGTGCTCGAGGGCTACGTCGACGCCAACGACCTGCGCCCGGAGGGCCCCTTCGGCGACCACACCGGCTTCTACACGCCGGTGGACGACTACCCGGCCTTCCACCTCACCGGGATGTCGATGCGCCGCGACGCGGTCTACGCGACCACGATCGTCGGCAAGCCGCCGATGGAGGACTTCTTCCTGGGCAAGGCCACCGAGCGCCTCTTCCTGCCGATCCTGCGCACCACCCTGCCGGACCTGGTGGACATGAACCTGCCCCTGGAGGGGGTCTTCCACAACTGCTGCATCGTCTCGGTGCGCAAGCGCTACCCCGGCCACGCGAAGAAGCTGATGAATGCGATCTGGGGCATGGGGCTGCTGTCGCTGTCGCGCTGCGTGGTCGTGGTGGACCACGACGTCGATGTGCAGGACGTCTCCGAGGTGGCCTTCCAGGCCCTCTCCAACGTCGACGCCGGGCGGGACGTGCTCGTGACCGAGGGCCCGGTGGACGCGCTCGACCACGCGGCGCCGTACTTCGCCTACGGCGCGAAGATCGGCTTCGACGCGACCCGCAAGTGGCCGGGCGAGGGCGTGGTGCGCCCGTGGCCGGACGCGATCGAGATGAGCGCCGAGGTGCGGGCGCTGGTCGACCGCCGCTGGGGCGAGTACGGGATCGGCGGCGGGGCCGAGAAAGGGACGTCCGGCCCGCGCCCGCGTCGTTGAATCTGCCCCGGCCGTCGGATTGAATCCCCGGGGCCGCCGCACCGGGCGGCGCCGAGGGCGACCGAGGAGGAGGTCGGGGTTGGCAGAGAGCCAGGGCGACGGCACGGCCGGGGCCGGTCGCGGGGGCAACTACACGGGCCCCGTGGCGCACGATCCCGAGCCCGCCCACGACCCGCACGACGACCCCTCCTACGTCACCCGCACCAAGTTCCTCACCGGCGTCGCGCTGGTGACCGGCGGCGTGATGACGGCGGCGATCCTCGTGCCCGTGGTGGGCTTCGCGGTGGCCGACTCGGTCCAGGACGAGGCCTTCCGCTGGGTGGACATCGGCCCGCTCTCCGACTTCCCCGAGGACGAGGTGTCCTCGATCGCGGTGTCCGGGCCGTTCCCCGAGTCGGACCGGCGCGTCTTCCTGCGCAACAAGGACCAGCGCCTGATCGCGATCTGGAACCGCTGCGCCCACCTCGGCTGCCCGGTGGCCTACTCGCCGGGCGGCGACGTCTACTCGTGCCCGTGCCACGGCGGCGCCTACGACTCGCTCGGGCGGGTCACCGCCGGGCCCCCGCCGCGGCCGCTGGACCGCTTCGACGTCAAGATCGTCACGCCCGACGGCCGCGAGGTGGCCCGCCAGGCCAGCCCGGCCGACGGCGTGCCCACCGCGGGCGCCTCCCCCGACGACCGGGTGCTGATCGGCCGCCCCTTCTCGATCGACGAGGAGCAGCGGCCCTACGCGCTGCACGGCCCGGGCGAGCCCGTCACCGGCGTGCTCTCCAACCTCTACCCCTTCCGCTAATTTTTTAATGATACGGCGACCACCGAGATCGGACCCAAGA
>ERZ1066138.353-NODE-353-length-15535-cov-5.401550_pt1 | contig 15535 bp, 8 predicted proteins | sample MGYA00382785_ERZ1066138 | MGnify/ENA primary metagenome ERZ1066138 (study PRJEB33369, sample SAMEA5778368) | biofilm metagenome | biome: Industrial cooling water; feature: Water cooling tower basin; material: Biofilm | place: United Arab Emirates | collected... | reverse complement strand
TGAGCTTGACGGTATACTTCTTCGAGGCATCCATCTTGCCGAGCGTCACGCTGATCTCACTCACGTTCTTCAGGCCCGAGGACGCGACCCAGTTGTAGGCCCCTTCGACGGTCGAGGCGTGACGGCGAAACGTCTCGACCTTGTCCGGCTTGATCGTGACCTGCACGTTCGGAGAGATGCCGCCGATGTTGGGATGCTCGAGCCAGAGCGTGCCGTCGTCAGCGCGGCGATCTCCCGCGGCGCCGAAGTTGAGCCCCAGCCGCTGAATGGCGCTCTTGACGTCTTTTGTGCCGAACGAGGTCCACATCTCGGCTTCGGGCATATGGATGAGCGCGATGGACGATTGATTCTGATAGGCGCAAGTGCAGGTGCGCGTATATTCAGGCGCTGTCAGGATGCCGCCAGCGACGATGAGGTTGTTCGTGCAGCTTGAACGGAACCCGCCGAAGTTGCCCGTCCCGCCGTCGTTGCACAGATCGAAGTAGCCCGCGGCTCCGGAGCGGAACGTCAGAAGATGCTCGGACGCCGCTGGCGTGTTGCAGCCGTAGTTGCGGATCCACTTCCACTCGGTCGATTCGCCGGTGATCGGGTCGATGCGCTTCTTCATCGCGCCGGTGAGGAGGTCGCAGGCGCCCTGGCCCTGGAGCACGGTGTCGCCGTGGATCATCGCGGGGCCGGTGTAGGTCTTGTTGAACCACATCACCTTGCCGGTCTTGCCGTTGTAGGCGCGCATTCCCTTCGGCTCATCGAGGAGCGAATCGCGCGCGACCCGGCCGGCTTCCATCAGGACGTCGTACTTCTCGGAGTAGCTGAGCCAGGTCCCGAACACGTCCAGCTCGGTGCTCCACAGTTCGGCGCCGGTCTGGAGATCGAAGACGACCAGGCGCGGCGGCGGGTAGTCCTCGCCGTCCTTGAGCTTGATCTTGGCGCGCTGCTCGCCGGACAGGCGGTCGATCGTGTAGAGCCGACCGCCGCCGACGCAGGTGGCGTTATGGCGGAAGGAGTACTTCGCCGATGCGGTCCAGAGAACCTTGCCGCTGTGCCGATCCATGACGACGAGATGCCGGCTCGCCGACATGTTGTCGCTGAAGCCCTTGACGGTCTTGATGAGCTTGGTGATCGGCGAGTCCTTTTCTTTTTTCTGCTCTTTCTTCTCTTCCGACTTCTTTTCGCCTGGCTCCTTGTCGTCGCCGGTTTCTCCGATCTTGGGGGGGGGCGGCTGCAGCTTGGGATTGAAGAGCGGGTCCGCGCCGCCGATCAGATAGTCCCCTGCGACGTTGATGTAGCCCCAGCGCGGCGAGTCCTTCAGCTTGCCGAACTTGGGAAGTGCAAACTCGCCTATCTTCTTGCCGGTCTCGGGATCGAGGCGGATGCACTTGTTGTTGTAAGCGATGTAGATTCCATCGGGCATCGAGATGAAGTTGGTCCCGGAGGCGTTGGCGCCGGGTTGATGCGCCAGATTGTTGTAGAAGAACCCGACTCCCTGCATCTTGGTTTCCCACAGGAGCCGGCCGGTATAGATGTCGATGGCGCGCATCAGATCGACGCCTTCGATGATCATGCGGCCATCGACGACCTGGGGCTGCGGGCCGTGGCCGTGGCGCGGCAGGATGCCGTCATGCGGGGGGCCGCCGAACCAGAGGACCCCCATCGGCGCCTTGGCGAGCACGTCGCGCGAAACGCGTGTGTTGGCGGCGTCGGCGTGCTCGTGCGTCCAGTTCGCCGAACCGGGGAGGGCGCTTTCGCGCGTCAGGGACACGGCTTTGTCTGTGACGACGAGTTTTGCCTGGGCAAGCTTCCTCGCCACGCCTTCCAGGAGATCAATGAGCGACGCGGATGCGTACGGAAAGAACGCGGCGCCTCCAAAGGGGCGCAGCGTCTGATAAGCCTTCGCAACCTGCATCTCATCGAGTTTGGCCACATCCTCGAAGATCATGACGCTTGCGAGGTACGGCGGCAGCTGCACATCGGCCAGCGAGCCCGAGAGCACGTGGATGCGCGTGCCATAGACGTTTGCCTGCGTCCAGCGCTGGCGATGGACTTGCACCTTCACGAGGTCGGGCTCGACGACGATGATGTGCATCTTGCTGAGTTGCGCCAGCGCCTCGATGCGCTTGCCATCACCGATGCCCCAGACGACGGCGTAGCCGGCCTTCGACCTGGCCGCCTGGCTGAGGATGCGTTGCACGTCCGACTTCATGGCAGGGCTGACCGGATCGAGCTTGAGCGTCGGACGCGGATAATGCGCGACCTTCGTCTCCTCGCCGCCGAAGCAGTAGATGCGCCCCTCCCGCGTGACGGCGAAGAGCCGATCGTCAGCGGCGACGAGACGCACGATGCTCCCTTCGACGGCGAGCGACCAGCTCGGCGCGAGCGTCTTCTTGGCTCGATCCCAGGCGAGGACCGTGATGTGCTCGGGGCCGCCGCAATAGAGTCGATCGCCCGCGACGATCATCGTGTCGACATTGGCGAGCCTAATCGTCGCCAGCTCGGGCATGACCCATCGCTTGACCTTGGTCTTCTTTCCCTTGGCGTCGGTCGTCTCGGCTTCTTGCGACGTGCGCGCCTTGAAGTCGAAGACGCGAACGTAGCCCTTTGCGTCGTAGGTGAAGGCGTGCTCCGGAGTCAGGACAATGTGTCTGCCGTAGTCCGCGAGGGCTTTTTCGGTGTTGATGTCGAAGATCGTGCCGCCGTTGAAGAAGACATCCCCCTGGGCGGCGACGTCCGAGCCGCCGCCGCGCTTGCCGTTCTCCGCTAGCTGATAACGCAGCATCTTGCCGGTGAGCCGATCGAAGCAGGCGGGAACGCTGCGGCCCCCAGGGAGCAGCAGCTTGTCGCCGACCGCGACGAGCGGTCCCTGCGGCGCAATGCTGGCAAACGAGTCGGTATTGTGCGGCTGCTTCATGTAAAGCGAACCGTCGCCGTCGTTGGTCCAATACGGCTCGCCGGTGCGGGCGTCGAGCGCGTGAATGAAGATGCCCATGAACGGCCAGATGCTGGCGGCAAAGTAGACCTTGCCGTCGGCGATGACCGGAGCGCCGCGCGCGGGCCAGGTCGAGATCAGCCGCTCGTTGCCGAGGATCTTGCGATCGTTCGGTCCGCCGCGGAACTTCCAGAGCACCTTGCCGGTGCTCCCCTGAAGGCAGTAGAGGTAGCCGTCGTCGGAGGTGAGATAGACGCGTCCCTCCCAGGCGAGGGGGGCGAAGCGGACTGGGCCGTCGGTGAAGTATTTCCATTTCTCGGCGCCGGTGCGCGTGTCGAGCGCTCGCACGCCGTCGAAGCGCGACGAGTTGAAGTACATCGTCGTCCCCTCGACGACCGGCTCGCGCACGATGTCGAACTGCATCTTCGCCTGATCGGGCCAGGCCGGGGTGAGCGGCGTGTACTCGCGAATCCACTGGGGGTACAGCTTCGCGGGGAGTTCCGCGGGAGACGCGGCCGAGCGATGCGCGTCATGCCGCCAGGTTGGCCAGTCGGCCGCGTAAAGCGGGGAGGCTGTCGCGATCAGGCAAGCCGTGAGGAAAATGCGGGCCGTTCGGCGAGTGTGCATGATGAGTTTCGACAAGAGGGTGAGGTAGGTCATTTCCGGCAGGGATGATATCATCACCTTACAGGGGTCGGCGCGCGGTTGCAATGAATTCTACAAGAAGTTTCCCAAGGCGTGGCGCGTTCGACCCTGAACATTAAACCCCGCGATTCGGTCTCGGTTTCCCATGATTTTGGACCTGAATAGCGACCTCGGCGAAGGCTGCGGCTTCGATGCCGAACTGATGGCGCTGGTGACCTCGGCGAACATCTCTTGTGGCTTCCACGCGGGAGACTCCCATACCGCTCTGGTTGCGCTTCAGCTGGCGGCGCGCCATGGGGTCCACGTGGGGGCGCATCCCGGCTATCCCGACCGCGAGACCTTTGGCCGCCGCGAGCTGTCGATGAGCGGGGACGCGATTGTCGAACTGTGCCTTTACCAGGTCGGCGCGCTCATGGGGCTGGCACGTTCGGTCGGCGTAAGCATTCGATACATCAAGCCGCACGGGGCCTTGTACAACCAGGCGTGTCGCGAGGATGCGTACGCGCGGCCGCTTGCGAAGGCCGCGGAGTTGCTGGGGCTGCCGGTCCTGGGGCTGCCAGGCTCGCGGTTGCAGGTACAGTGCGGTGCGAAAGCCGGCTTCGTTGCCGAAGGATTCGCGGACCGCCGCTATCGTCCCGATGGCTCCCTCGTGCCGCGAACGGAGCCCGACGCGTTCGTGCATGATCTGACCGAGGCGGTCGCCCAGGCCGAGTGGCTCCTCCGGGAGCGCGGCATTCAATCGCTCTGTGTCCATGGCGATAACCCGCAAGCGCTCGCCTTCGTCCGCGGCCTGCGCGAAGCGTTCCACCATCGCGGCATCACGGTGCGGACCTTCGCATGAGTTTCGTCGTCCTGGCGCCGGGAATCGATTCGCGCCTCGTCGATTTCGGCCGACCGCGATCGCGCAGCCTCGGCGTCCCCGTCGGCGGCGCGGCGGATCGTCGCTCGCTCGCCCTGGGCAACGCGCTGCTGGGCAACCCCGATGATGCGCCCGCCCTGGAAGTGACGCTGCAGGGTCCGCGGCTGCGTGCCGAGGCGGACGTCGGCTGCGTCGTCTATGGCGCCCCATTCGAGATCCGGCGCGACGGCGTACGCATTCCGGCGGGGGAAACGTTCACGTTGCACGCCGGCGAGGAGCTGCACATCGGCGGCACGCAATGGGGCCTGCGCGCATCCTTGTGCGTGCGCGGCGGCTTTCACGCACCAAGCATCCTGAATAGCCACAGCGCGCTCGAGCCGATTCGCGCCGGCGAGACGCTTGCCTGCGCGACAAGCCAGATACCGCGGCGCTACTCGCCGGACGGGATGCCAGTCTTTCCCGAGGTGCTGCCGCTCAGCGTGTTGCCCGGCCTGCAGGCGTCGTGGTTCGATTCGGCGCCGTTCTATCAACAGATGTTCGTCGTCTCGCCGCAGAGCAATCGCATGGGCGTGCGGCTCGCGGGAAAGCCATTGAACGAGCCGGAGCGCGAGATGATCTCCGAGCCGGTCTGCCCCGGCGCCGTGCAGGTGACGCGCGATGGGCAGTGCATCGTCCTGGGCATTGATGGCCAAACCATCGGCGGCTATCCGAAGATCGCCCAGGTCATTTCGCCGCATCTGAACCTGCTCGGCCAGGCGCGACCGGGGCAAAAGATCAAATTCGTGCCGACAACATTGGACGCCGCCGCGGAGATCGAGCGCTTCCTGCGGATGGAGCTGCAGCAGATCACGCTGCGTCATCGCCTGGCCCTGGACGCTTTCGGCGGTGAGCGTACATTGTAGATTTTCCGCCGCTTGCGGCTTAGCAAAGGAACATCATGGACAAAGTATTGATCGCGCCCGCGCCGCTTGCCGGGCTGGAAGCGAAGTTCGTCGACGTGCTACGCGCCGCCGGGTTCGCGCTCGTCTATCCGAAGCGCCGCGCCCAGTTGACCGAAGACGAGTTGCTCGAGCAGTTGACCGGGATCAAGGCCGCGGTCGCCGGGTCGGAGCCGTACACGCGTCGAGTGCTGAGCGCGCATCCGCAGCTTCGCGCCGTGGCCCGCGCGGGAGTCGGCTTCGACGCGGTCGATCTCGCGGCTGCCACCGAGCGTGGCGTTGCCGTCACGATCACGCCGGGGACCAACCAGGACGCCGTCGCCGAGCATACCTTCGCGCTGATTCTCGCCTGCGCCAAGAGCATCGTGCCGCAACATCAGGGAACGTGTGCCCTCAAATGGCCCCGGCAGGCGACGATCCCGCTGCGGGGTCGCACGCTCGGCATCGCGGGGCTGGGGCGCATCGGCAAGTCGGTCGCGATTCGCGGGGCGGCCTTCGGCATGAAGCTCATCGCCTACGAGCCGTTCCCCGATCACGCCTTCGCGCAGGCGCATGGCATCACGTTCGTCAGTTTCGATCAGCTCCTGACGGATTCCGACTTCCTGACGCTGCACATGCCGGCGTCGAAGGAGGCGCGCCATCTCGTCAACAAGGCCGCGTTTGCGAAGATGAAGCCGACAGCCTACATCATCAACACTGCGCGCGGGGCGTTGATCAGCGAGGCGGATCTCGTCGACGCGCTGGAGCAGAAGAAGATCGCCGGCGCCGGCATCGACGTGTTCGAGGAGGAGCCCCCGCGCGATTGTGCGCTCTTCCGCATGGCGAACGTCGTGGTGACGCCGCACGCCGCCGGGGTCGATTTGCAATCGCGCGACGACATGGCGCTGTCCGCCGCCGAGGCGATCGTGTCGCTGTCGAAGGGGGAATGGCCCGCGGAGAAAGTCGTCAACCCCGAGGTGAAGGCGACGTTTCGATGGTGAGTTCGATCATGACATATAGCCCGCCATTGATGGCGGGGCCGGGCTATGTTCCCTGCCGTAAACGGCAGGCTATATTCATTCCGCCCCTTAGCGCTCAACCGGCGGCAGGAGGCACGCTGACGGTTGCGTGGTCACGAATTGCGCCGGGTAGCCGAGCGCGCGATAGAGCCGAAACTGGGCGCGATTGTGGTCCGCGATCGCGCCATAGTAATCGCTGTAGGCCTGTGAGAGCGTCTGAACCGCCGCGATCACCTCTTGGGGCCGTACGAGCAGGATGATGAGGTCTCCCGCGCGGCGTGTCTGACTCAGCCCCTGAAAGTTCTTGTCCACGGAATCGACCGCGTCTTTCAATCCCGCCTCGGCTTCGACCAGCCGATCCGCGGCCGAGCGCGCCTGCGCATGTGCCTGCACGATCTCGCCGGCGATGCGATCTTGTAGCCGAAAATGCTCCAGGAGCGCGATCTGATTCTCGGCCTGGCGTTCCTTGACGCGTGCGCGATTGCCGAGCAGAAGCCCCTGAAACTCCCAGATGACCTGCAGCTCGATGTCGGTGCGGGCGGCGAAGTTGTCGACCGCGCGGTTGCCGCCGCCGAAGGAGCCCGCGGTGAAGGAGCCCGGCGCCGCCGTGCCGGGGCCGCGCAGGACCACGCTGGGCACGAGCGGGCGGATGCGCTCCTGCTTGAGCCGAGCTAGAGTCGCCTCGACGAGCGCCTGCTGCGACGCCAACTCGGGACGATTCAACAGGCCGATGGGAATCAGATTGTCGATCGCGGAGTCCGTCGACAAGAGCGCGATGCGCAGGTGCGGCGGCTCCGCGGGATCGACGACGGTCGACGGGTCGAGCCGCAGGATGCGAACCAAATCGGCGCTCGCGACGCGCCAGCGCTCCAGCGCCGCGTGCGCCGCCTGCTTGCGCCGCGCCAGCTCAGTCCGCGCACGGACGGCTTCCACCGGCGGCACGAGCCCCGCGGCCAGCTTCTCGGTGCGGCGGACCAGCTCCTCGGCATGTCGCACCGCTTCATCCGCGCCGATCAAATCACCCCGCGCCTGCTGGACGTTGAAGTACGCTTCCGCGACCGCGAGCACGCTGTTGTTCGTCGCCGTGTCGAGGTCGGCGACGCGCGCCTGCACGATCTGACGCGCCGCGAGCGGGCCATAGATGGCGTCGACCGGCGTCAGGATCGCGTTGACGCCGACGCCGGTGTAGAGCGACGATTTCGCGGTCGAGAAGATGCGGCCCCCGACGTCCTGAATCTGCCCGCCGTGCCGTTGATAGTCCGTGCCCATCGTGATGTTCGGCAGCCATGCGACGCGCGCCCGGTCGAGCTGGGCGTTCGCCAGCGCGATCCGCTGCGAGGCAACCGCCACATCCAGCGAGCGGGCGTTCACCAGCTTCAGCGCGGTCGGCAGATTGATCGGCAACGGCGTCCCCTGCACGATGGGCGTCGCGGCCGGCGCCGGCGATTTTGGCCCGTTATACTCCAGCGTCTGCGGCTGCTGCGTCATCGCCGGGCGCGCGGAATACAGCGCGAGCGCTGTGAACACCGCCATCCCGATCAACATCAGCGTTCGCCTCATGACCGGCCCTCAGCCACAACGCTTCCGAGAGTATCGCCCGTATCACTTCTTCTGTTTATCGGACCTGGGAAGACGAGAAGTTTAAGGCGAACGATGAAGATTGGATGACTTGCCTTGCGCATGCAAGCGATACACACACACCCACACACACCAGTCCGTCGCCTTGCGTAGCGATTCGCGTTGTGGTGTGCAACCCGTTAATATTGCATCGTTTACGGCAAGAGACCGTTGTTTCTCGCCTTGCACGGAACCCAGCTCCATAGGGCAAGCGGCTCGCTTGCCATTCTGTCCACAGGCAAGCGAGCCACTTGCCCTACGATGGTTGCCTGCTGTACATCCATTCCATCTCTCCGCATCAAGATTCTCAAAAAGTCGCGTCACAACCGGCAAAGTCCCCGTAAAAGCGGTGAAGTGAAATCACCAACCACCAAGATTGACAACCTGAGGAGCTCGCCATGAAGACTGCACTGCGTTCCGCGTTCCTGACCCTGGCCATCACCTTGACGCTGCTCGCCTCCGCCGGACGCAGCCAGGCCAACCCCGAAGTCTTCGAAAAAGGTCTCAAATCGACGGGCTTGATCCTGGTCCCGCTCGGCGATGGCAAGGATAACCTGGGAACCTGCTGGGTCATCGACCGCGAGAAGAAGCTGGTCATCACCAACGACCATGTCGTCCGCGACAAGAAGCACGTCGATGTGTACTTCCCGATGTTCGCTGGCGGCGAGCTGGTCACGGTTCGCGACACCACGCTGAAGCAGGGCAAGATGCTCAAGGGCGAAGTGCTCCGCCGCGATATCAAGCGTGATCTCGCCCTCGTGCGCCTTGACACGCTGCCGGAAGGTATCCAGCCGCTCCCCCTGGCGCCCAAGAGCCCGCGCCCTGGCGAGACGCTGCACTCGATCGGCAACTCGGGCTACAACGACGGCATCCTCTGGCGCTACACCCGCGGCGAGGTCCGCTGCGTCGCCCCGGTCATCTGCAAGCTCAATAACGGCAACACAATCAACGCCACGGTCATCGAGACGCAGGCCCCGATCAATCCCGGCGACAGCGGCGGCCCGGTCCTCAACGAACGCGGCGAGCTGGTCGGCGTCGTCTCGAACTTCAGCCCGAAGGATCGGTTGATCAGTCTCAACATCGACGTTCGCGAAGTCCGAGCCTTCCTGGCCGAGCCCGACCGCGTCGAGAATAACAACCCCGCCCCCGTTCAGCCCGGCGGCCTCCTGCGAACCCGCTAACCCCGGATCACGATAAAGTGTGAACAGCACGAGCGACGAGTCGCAAGACCCGTCGCTCGTGCATTTGTTGCTTTCTTTGGACTGCGGCGGCTCGACGCCGCTTTCTTTCTTTTCTCGGCAGACGCCCTTGGTGAAAACAAAGAAAGAAAGCGGCGTCGAGCCGCCGCACTCCAAGGCGCCGAACGGACGTGTCCTATTCGGCCGCCCGCACCGCGTCGATGAATCTTCGCATCTTGTCGGCGTCTTTCTTGCCGGGCTGGCGCTCGACGCCGCTGGCGACGTCCACCGCATGGGGACGCACGATGCGGATCGCCTCGCCGACATTCTCCGGCGTCAGTCCCCCCGCGAGGATCAACGGCACGCCGGGTCGGAAATCGGCGAGCAACCGCCACGGCGCGGTTTGCCCGGTGCCGCCGAACATGCCCGGCACGTGCGCATCCACCAGGATCGCGTCCGGCGCCGTTCCGACGGAACGCAGCAATTCCAGATAGCTGACGATCGTTTGCAGACTCGCGGCATCTCGCACCGAAAAGGCACAGATCCAGCGCGGCCCGCTTGGCAAGAGTTCGCGATGATCTGTGTGAAGCTGAATCGCCCGCACGCCGATACCCGTGGCCACGCGCTGCGCCTCGCCGACGGGCTCATGCACGAACAGCGCCACCGGCTCCGTCGTCGCTGGCAGCCCCGCCACGATCGCGCGCCCAGTCTCCGCGCTCACGCAACGCGGCGATTTCGCGTAGAAGTTCAGCCCGATCCAGTCGACGCCGAGCGATGCCGCCAGCTCCGCGTCTTGTACATTCGTGATGCCACAGATCTTGATGCGAACCGTCATGAAATCAATTTACCACGAAACACACGAACGACACGAAAAGGAACGTTCGTGGTTCCGGCCTGACTTGACGTCGCTCCCGTCAGGCTGGAAAGCCCAGGGCTTCCAAGGTGTGAAAACCGTGTTTTTCGCTGTTTTTCTGAGTCCAAAGTAGTGCACACCTGCTTTTCGGTAGCAATCGGACACCGCCGACTTCAAATACACTAGGTTTTTGTAGCATTCACGTGTTTTGACACCTTGGAAGCCCAGGGCTGGAAAGCCTGACCTACGTCCAAAGCATCCTCGGCCACGGTGTTCTTGTCTCCAATCATCATTCTTCTCTTTTTCGTGTCGTTCGGGTGTTTCGTGGTTACTTCTTCTCTTTCATCAATTCCAGGACGGCCATACTCATCGTCAGGACGCCGGTGCGGAGCGTTGGCTCGGGGACGGGGGCATAGTAGGGCGAGTGCGTGTTCGCGAGCGGTTTGCCGCCGCGCTTGGCCTCGGCGACGGCGGCGGGATCCGCGGTGCCGAGATGCCAGTAGAACGTGCGCAGCCCGGCGCGGGTGAACTGGCTGAAGTCTTCGCCCCCCATCGACATGGGCCGTTCGTGCACGCGGTCGGCGCCGAGCACGTCCTGAAAGACGGCGACCAGCTTCTGCGTCAGCTCTTTCTCGTTGATCAACGCCGGCGTGAAGCTGTTGCCCCGCAGCTTGACCGAGGGCTCCGGCGCCTTCGCGGCCAGGGCGGCGGCCTTGGCGATGCGCGTGATGGCGTCGAGCACCTCCGCGCGCGCCTTGTCGTTCATCGTCCGCACCGTCAATTGCAGCTTGCACTCGTCGGGGATAATGTTGTGCTTCGTCCCACCATGAATCGAGCCCACGGTGACTACCGCCGGCTCGAGCGGATTGCGCTCTCGGCTCACGATCGTTTGCAGGTCCAGCACGATTCGGGCGGCGATGACGATGGGATCGATCGTCGTGTGCGGCGCCGCGCCGTGGCCCCCCTTGCCCTTGACGACGATGTCGACGCTATCGACGTTCGCCTGCAACTGCCCCTCGCGATAATTGACGTGCCCCGCTGGGTAGCGTCCGTCGCAATGCAGCGCGAGCGCAAAGTCGGGACGCGGGAAGCGCTTGAGAAAGCCGTCCTCGAGCATCGCCTTCGCGCCGGCGCCGATCTCCTCCGCGGGTTGGCCGATGAGGATGAGCGTTCCCTGCCAGTGCGGCTTCAAGCTCGACAGCACGCGAGCAACGCCGACGAGACAGGTGACGTTCATGTCATGGCCACAGGCGTGCATGACGCCCACGGGATTGCCGTCGGCATCGCGCGTGAGCACCTTGCTCGCGTAGGGGAGCCCGGTCGCCTCGATGATGGGGAGCCCATCCATGTCGGCGCGGACCATGATGGTGGGACCGGTGCCGTTCGCGAGCACGCCGACGACGCCGGTGCCGCCGACCTTCTCGGTGACGGTGAAGCCGAGCGTGCGCAGCTCCTTGGCAAGCCGATCCGCCGTCTGCACTTCCTGGAACGCGAGCTCCGGATGCGCATGGATGTGCTTGTACAGCGCGAGCAGCGCGTCGGCTTCACGGTCGATCGCCTTCTCGATCAGCGCGACCATCGGCTTGCGATTGGCTTTCGGCGGCTGCGCAGCCACGTATGGATGCAAGACGAACATGACACATAAAGCAGGGATCAACCGTGGCATGAAAACGCTCCTTGAATCGGCGACGATGGCCTTCAATTGGAAATTGATAATTGTCAATTGTCAATTGTCAATGCGTCCCTCTGCATTCTCGCTCTTGGCGACTGGCGCAACCTGGCGTAACGTGTCCCCATCTTTTTCCACGAGGTGCGCCATGCGTCATTGCTTTGCCATGTTAATTCTGGCCTTATGCGCGTCGTCCGCGCTGGCGCAGGCGAGTCCGCCGGTGCATCTGTGGTTCGAGCCGGAGTGGTTCGACGGCGTCAAGGGTTCCTTCGGCTACTGGACCGGCAGCGCGAAGCCGACCGGAGCGTGGGGCGTCGCGGGACCGGGGATCGCCGCCGAATGGTCTCAGGGGGGCGAGAGCGAATGGAACTCGATGGGCACCGCGGCCGAGGAGACGTCGGCGCGCTGCCAGCGCGACTTCGCCGTGCCACGGGCGGGAACGTACAAGGTCTGGGTCCGCTTCTACGAGCCTCGTAAGAAGACCTCGCCCTTCCGCATCGTCCTTGAGCAGCCAATAGGAGCGCCTCAAACGCACGAGTTCGGGGTCAAGCCGGTGCTCCCCGCGAACGACGAGTATCAGCTCTTCTGGGGCTTTTCCTTCGCCTGGGACTGCTTCGAGGTCAAACTCGCCGAGGGGCCAGCCAAAGTTGCCGTCGTCATCGACAAGGCGGGGCAGGCCTGGCGGCAGGTGGACGCGATCCTCATCACGGACGATCTCAAGCACGTCCCGCTGGGCCGCGAGAAGCCCGCGTTCGCCTATCATGCGGCGTTCGGCATCCGCCCGACCGACGGCGCCAGCTGGCGCGGCAGCAAGCGTGACTTCGCGCCGACGCCGCGCAAAGCGGTCGCCGGGCGCGATTTTTCGATGTGGACCGGGATCGATGCCGACGTCAAGTGGTGGTCGAAGCAGGACGTGGACAAACTATCGAAGTACGACGCGTTCTTTCAGTTCTCGCCGCCGAGCGACATTCGCGACAAGTTCCACAAGCAATTCGCGGGACGCAAGGACGTGCCGATCATGTCCTGGCCTGGCCTTCTGCCTGGCTTCTACCTCGGCAACTCGCCCGACCTCTCCGAGGGGAGCCCGATTCGCCGCTGGCTGGAGCGGACCAAGATGCCGTTCTACATCATGACCAATTACGCAAGCGGCAAGTACGACGACAAGACGGGGCCGGCCACCTACGCGGCGCTGACGGGGCCGCTGGCAGAGCAGTTTCTGGGGTACATTCATGGCGAGGCGATCGGGACGGTGGGGATCTCGCTCCCCGGCCCAGGGAACGCGGTCCCTGGGCTTTCGCGGCGCGAGTATGTGGATGGCGTGCCCAAGCACTGGCGCGAGAAGCAAGCCGACGCGTGGACCAAGATCTACAAGACGAAGATTGCCCCCGAGCACTGGGAGCGCGGCATCTCGTGCCTGTCCGTTGACTCCATCGCGCTGGCGCATCTCTTCCACGAGTCGGGCGCCCGCATCGTCGGCTACGAGATCGACGCGACCAACGTGCACGCGCCGATGCGCATCGCGTTCGAGCGCGGCGCCGCCCGGCAGTACGGCAACGCGTGGATCAATTATGCCTCGGGCAACTTCGGCGATGCGTGCAATTACTTCACGCAGAACCCCGTCGTCCCGCGCGGCGCCCCGGCCTGGTATCACTCGCGCTACACGATCACCGATGGCGTCAGCATTAGCTGGTATCGCAAGCTCTACTATCTCAACTACCTCGGCGGCGCCTCGGCGATCTACTGGGAGCAGAATCTCACCAATCAATACCTCCTCCCCGGTCCCGGCACGCATCCAATCCAGCTCTCGCCGTTTGGCCGAGCGACCGAGGACTTCCAGGCGTTCGTCGATCGCGTCCCCGATCGCGGCGAGCCGTACACGCCGATCGGCATCCTCTTGAGCTACGCCCACGGCTACGAGCGCGTCAATTATCGCTGCAAGATGCTGCACGACTTCCCGGAGAACATCCACGACCGCGAGCTGCGCGAGCTATTCAACGTCTGCTGGCATCCGACTTCCGTCCTCGAGGGGCAGCCCGCGTCGCCGGACGTGCAATCGATGCCGAGCGGCGTCTTTGGCGACATCTTCGATGTCATCGTCGATCGCGCGACGAAGCCGAAAGCGATGCACCAGTATCCCGTCGTTTGGGCCGCGGGCGAAGTGAAGCTGGCGGGAGACATGCTGCCGATCGTCGAGGCCTTCGTCAAGAACGGCGGCGCGCTCGTGACCACGATCACGCAGGCGAAGGACCTGCCTATTGTGCTCACCGGGCTGAAGGCGAACGGCAAATCGCAACGGGCCGAGGAGTGGTCGCTCGATGGTGTGGCGACGATGAAAGCGACCCCGTTCGAGGTCGCGCAAGTCGAGCTGCAAGGCGCGAAGCCGCTCGCCTTCGCGGGCAAATCGCCGCTAATGACGCGCCACGCCGTCGGCCAGGGAGCGGTCATCGTGATTCTTGTTCCGCATGGCCTGGGCATCGACGAGCGGGCGCATCCGTGCCTGCCGGTGCTCATGAATGCGCTGACGGAGGATCTGCTCCCCTTCGATGTGCGACTCGCCGATGGCCGGCATCCGACAGGCGAGGTGATGTATCAGGTCAACAGGACGAAGGACGGCTGGCTCCTGAGCTTCTTCAATCAGCGCGGCATCGACAAGACGCAGAACGGCATCGCCCGCGTCGACCGCCGGCAATTCGTCGACGTGAGCGTCCGGACCAAGCTCGTCATTGCCTCCGCGCGCGAAATGACGGAGCCACGCGATCTCGCGCTCGGCAAGGACGGCACGCTAGCGTTGCGCATCCCCGCCGGCGATCTGCAAGTCGTGCATCTGAGGACGAAGTGAACCCGATCCGTTTAGCGCTCGCGCCAAAGCATCGGCGACCATGTCGCCGGCGTTTGACTGCGAGCGCTAAACGAATTCAGCGCAAGACGCGTTTGAGAGCCGTGCCGATGCGTTCCTCCGCGCCGGGGGCGACCCAGTTCCAGTCGTGGAGATTGCCGTCGCCTTCGCGGATGTGCTGCTCGGTCGGAATGTAGCCAGGGGCGCTTTCGCCGTAGCCCATAACGACGACGAACGAATCGGGCCGCGTTTTTTGGGCGAGAAGCTGATACTCGACATACGCCTCCGCGGGCAAGAGCATGAGATGCGCCGCGCCAAAGTGCAAAGCGGGCACGTCGATCGTCGCCCCCGCGTCGGCGCGCTTGCGCCAGCTCAGCCCCAGCGCCGCCAAGCATTGGTCAAACGGACGTTGGGCCGTCTCCAGCTTCTTCTGCAAGTCAGCAACCGTGAACCCCGGCCCCTCGCGCGGCTCCAGGCGGAGCTTCTCGTTCTTGAAGCCGACGTCCTTCAGCGGATGCTTTTTCGTCGCTTTCCACGCCGCGACCATGCCCTTATAGACGCGGTCGGCCAGCACCGCGCGGCTCTCGGGCCCGCCGTCGTTGTACTTGCCCGCGGTGATGTTGCCCGAGCAGCCGGAGGCGTAGATCTGCATCACGTCGGGATCGTCGGTCTGCCGACGTTTGCGTGCGAGCCCCGGGAAGTCCGCGGAGACGATGCCGCCGCCATAGGTGCTCATCGGATGCGTCGCATAGGCGCTGAGCGCGAGGACGGCCTTGTCGCCATGCCAAAAGCTGAGCGTCTTGAGCCAGGGGTCGATCAGCCCCTCCTCGGCATCGCGAATCTTCGGGTCGCCGGTTCGGCTTGTGCGGTTGAAGCGAGGCTTGCCGTCGGGGCCGAGATACCGCCGGTTGGACGCGACCTTCTCGACTTGCGCCTCGCCGATGCCGTAGTGCGTGATCGGCTTCGCATCCTTCAGCGATTGCTGCAAGGCACGAGCGACGCGCTGCACCGCCTTCTCG
>ERZ1066138.352-NODE-352-length-15571-cov-11.310067_pt1 | contig 15571 bp, 13 predicted proteins | sample MGYA00382785_ERZ1066138 | MGnify/ENA primary metagenome ERZ1066138 (study PRJEB33369, sample SAMEA5778368) | biofilm metagenome | biome: Industrial cooling water; feature: Water cooling tower basin; material: Biofilm | place: United Arab Emirates | collected... | reverse complement strand
CATCGAAGAGGAGGAGCCATGAGCCGACTGACCGAGCGAACCTTCCGCGTCGAGGGGATGACCTGCGCGCACTGCGAGGCATCCGTGCGCGAGGAGGTCGAGGAGCTGCCCGGGGTCGAGGTCGTCGCGGTGGATCGGGCCGGAGGCCGGCTCGTCGTCCGTGGTGAGGCGCTCGACGAGGCCTCCATCCACGACGCCGTCGCCGCGGCCGGATACCGGGTCGTGACGGCGCCCGGCGACGAATGACCGGAGGACCGATGCGCACCGCTCCGGTGCGCCTGGCGGCCTTCGCCGTGACTCTGTTGCTGGTCTTCGGGCTCGCCGCCGTGGCTGGCGTCGCCCTCGGCGGCGGCTCCGACGCCTCGGCTCCCGGGCGCGACGCCGCCGAGCCGCACGCTGCCCACGACGCCGAGCCGGCCGGCGCGCGGGCGGCCGCCGGGGACGGGATGGCCGGCGACGGGGGAACCCCGGTCCGGGAGCCGGCCCTCGCCGGCCTCGCGGTCGCGGCATCCGGCTACTCGCTGGTGGTCGACGGCCCCGTGATGCCGGCAGGACCCCGGGTGCCGCTCCGGTTCCGGATCGTGGACGCCGAGGGGCGGACGATCCGAGAGGGCTTCGACGTCGAGCACGAGCGGCGGCTCCACCTGATCGTGATCCGGCGGGACGCGGCGGCCTTCCAGCACGTGCATCCGCAGATGGGCCGGGACGGCACGTGGTCGGCCGAGCTCGCCCTGCCGGCGGGCGGGGTCTACCGCGCGTTCGCCGACTTCTCGATCGACGGCGGGTCGCACGTGCTGGGCACCGACCTCTTGGTCGCCGGCGACTTCCGGCCCCAGGCGCCCCCGCCGGTGACGACGCGGGCCCTGAGCGGGGATCTCCAGATCGCGCTGGGGGCGACCGGCCTCCGGGCGGGGCGCACGGCCGAGCTGACGTTCGCGTTCAGGCGCGAGGGCCGCCGGTTCGACGCCCTGGAGCCGTACCTGGGCGCGAGGGGCCATCTCGTCGCCCTTCGCGAGGGAGACCTCGCGTACCTGCACGTCCATCCCGCCGGGCCGGGCGCGGGACACCCGCACGGCGACCGGTCGGCATCCGGGGCCTCGTTCACCGCGACGTTCCCGACGGCGGGGCGGTACCGGCTGTTCCTCGAGTACAAGACGGGTGGCAAAGTCCGGATGGCGTCCTTCACGATTGAGGTGCCGACATGAGCGCACACCCCTCCGACCAGGCGAGCCGCGAGCGGACCGACCTTTCGCTCGAGGGCATGACCTGCGCCTCGTGCGCGACGCGGATCGAGCGGAGGCTCAACAAGCTGGACGGCGTCGAGGCGGCCGTCAACTTCGCCCTGGAGCGGGCGACGGTCGAGTACGACCCCGCCCTCGTCAGCCCGGATCGCCTCCTGCGGGCGGTCGAGGAGGCCGGATACCGCGCCTCGCTCCCCGCCGCGGCCGCGGCCGAGACCGAGGACGGCGAGGGCGAGCGGGACGACCTCGCCCCACTGCGCCGGCGCGTGGTCTGGGCGATGGTCCTCTCGCTGCCGGTCCTGCTCGTCTCGATGGTGCCGGCGCTGCAGTTCGACTTCTGGCAGTGGATCGCGCTCCAGCTCGCGACCCCGGTGATCCTGTGGGCGGGCTGGCCGATCCACGAGGCCGCCTGGCGCAACCTCCGCCACGGCGCGGCCACGATGGACACGCTGATCTCGATCGGAACCCTGGCCGCGTGGGGCTGGTCGATCGCGGTCATGCTGTTCGGTGAGGCCGGGCAGCCCGGCATGCGGATGGGGTTCGACCCCATCCCCGAACGCGGCGCTGGCATGTACCACATCTACTTCGAGGTGGGCGCCGTCGTCATGGCGTTCATCCTGCTCGGGCGCTACTTCGAGGCCCGGGCCAAGCGCCGGGCCGGCGCCGCCCTGCGGGCCCTGCTCGCCCTCGGCGCGAAGGAGGCGAGCGTCCTCGACGCCGACGGCAATGAGCGCCGCGTCGCCGTCGAGGACCTCGGCGTGGGCGACCGGTTCCTGGTGCGCCCCGGCGAGCGGATCGCCACCGACGGCGTCGTCGAGGAGGGCGCCTCGGCGGTCGACCAGTCGCTGCTCACCGGCGAGTCGGTCCCGGTCGAGAAGCGCCCGGGCGATGAGGTGGTGGGCGCGACGGTCAACGTCGGCGGCCGCCTGGTGGTGCGGGCGACGCGCGTGGGCGCCGACACCGCGCTGGCCCAGATCGCGCGCCTGGTCTCAGACGCCCAGTCCGGCAAGGCGCCGATCCAGCGCCTCGCCGACCGGGTGTCGGCGGTCTTCGTGCCCGCCGTGCTGCTGATCGCCGCCGGGACGCTCGGCTTCTGGCTGGGCGCCGGCGAGCCCGCCGACTTCGCCTTCACCGCGATGGTCGCGGTGCTCATCATCGCCTGCCCCTGCGCGCTGGGCCTGGCGACGCCGACCGCCATCATGGTGGGGACCGGCCGCGGGGCGCAGCTGGGGCTCCTGATCAAGGGGCCTGAGATCCTCGAGTCGACCCGGCGGGTCGACACCGTCGTCCTCGACAAGACGGGCACGGTCACCACCGGCCAGATGGCCCTCGTCGACGCCGTCGTGGCCGACGGTCTCGACGAGGCTGAGGTCGTGCGCCTGGTCGGCGCGCTCGAGGACGCCTCCGAGCACCCGATCGCCCGCGCGATCGCCGAGGCGGCCCATGAGCGGCTCGGCCGGCTGCCGGCGCCCGAGGGGTTCGCCAACCGGGAGGGCCTCGGGGTGCAGGGCGTGGTCGAGGGCCGCGCGGTCGTCGCCGGCCGCCCGGCGCTGCTCGCCGAGTGGGGGATGGGGTTGCCGCAGGAGCTGGAGCGGGCGCGCCGCGACGCCGAGTCGCGGGGGCGCACGGCGGTCGCCGCGGCCGTCGACGGGCGGCCGGTCGCGATCTTCGTCGTGGCCGACACCCCCAAGCCCTCGTCCGCGCAGGCGGTGCGCCGGCTGCGGGACCTGGGGCTGCGGCCGATCCTCCTGACCGGCGACAGCGAGGCCACCGCGCGGGCGATCGCCGCCGAGGTGGGCATCGACGAGGTCATCGCCGAGGTGCTGCCCAAGGACAAGGTCGACGTGGTCGCGCGCCTCCAGCGCGAGGGACGCGTCGTCGCGATGGTGGGTGACGGCGTCAACGACGCCCCGGCGCTGGCCCAGGCCGACCTCGGCCTTGCGATCGGCACCGGGACCGACGTGGCGATCGAGGCGTCGGACCTCACGCTCATCTCCGGGGACCTGAACGCCGCCGCCGACGCCATCCGCCTCTCGCGGAAGACGCTGCGGACGATCAGGGGCAACCTCTTCTGGGCCTTCGCCTACAACGTCGCGCTCATCCCCGCCGCCGCGGCCGGCTTCCTCAACCCGATCCTGGCCGGCGCCGCGATGGCGTTCTCGAGCGTCTTCGTCGTCTCGAACTCGCTCCGGCTGCGCCGGTTCCGGGCGGAGCGCGGCGAGCAGGGCGCGCGAGATGCGGGCGCCGTCACGGCCTCGATGCCATCTCCGGCGCCGTCGGTGTCAGAGTGAGCCCTGCACGCCACCGAAATGAGGTGCGATGACCCGCGACACGACGGCCGGCGCGGCCGCGCGGCCGGCGCCGGCGTCTCCGGACGACGAGCTGGCCCTCCTGGACGCCTACTGGCGGGCCGCCAACTACCTCTCGGTGGGGCAGATCTACCTCCTGGCCAACCCCCTCCTGCGCGAGCCGCTGGCGCCCGAGCACATCAAGCCCCGGCTGCTCGGGCACTGGGGAACGACGCCGGGGCTGAACTTCGTCTACGCGCACCTCAACCGGGTCATCGCGGCCCACGACCTGGATGCCATCTTCGTCACCGGTCCGGGCCACGGCGGCCCGGGGCTCGTGGCGAACACCTACCTGGAGGGCAGCTACAGCGAGGCCTACCCGCACATCGGACGGGACGAGGAGGGGATGCGCCAGCTCTTCCGGCAGTTCTCCTTCCCGGGCGGCGTCCCGAGCCACGTCTCGCCCGAGACGCCCGGGTCGATCAACGAGGGCGGTGAGCTCGGCTACTCGCTGGCGCACGCCTACGGCGCCGCCTTCGACAACCCGGGGCTGCTGGTCTGTTGCGTGGTGGGCGACGGCGAGGCCGAGACCGGACCGCTGGCGGCGAGCTGGCACTCGAACAAGTTCCTGAACCCCGCATGCGACGGAGCGGTCCTCCCCGTCCTGCACCTCAACGGCTGGAAGATCGCCAACCCGACGGTCCTCGCGCGCATCCCCCGCCCGGAGCTCGCCGCCCTGCTCGAGGGCCTCGGCCATCGCCCGGTGTTCGTCGAGGGCGATGACCCGGCGGCCATGCACCGGCGCATGGCCACGGCGCTGGACGAGGTCGTCGTCGAGATCCGGCGGATCCAGGCCGCCGCCAGGGACGGGTCGGCGACCGAGCGGCCGCGCTGGCCCATGATCGTCCTGGTGACGCCGAAGGGCTGGACCGGGCCGAAGGAGGTCGACGGGCGGCCGGCGGAGGGGTCGTTCCGCTCGCACCAGGTGCCCCTGGGGCGCGCCCGGAGCGATCCGGAGCAGCTCGCGCAGCTCCAGGAGTGGCTCCGCTCGTACCGCCCTGAGGACCTTTTCGACGAGCGGGGCGCCCTCCGGCCCGAGATCGCGGCGCTCGCGCCCCGGGGCGAGCGCCGGATGGGGGCGAACCCGCACGCGAACGGCGGGGCGCTGCTGCGGCCGCTCGACCTGCCCGACTTCCGCGACTACGCGGTGCCGGTCTCCTCACCCGGGAGCGCGTGGAGCGAGGCCACGCGCGTGCTCGGCGCCTTCCTGCGAGACGTGCGGGCCCGCAACGCGGACCGCTTCCGCATCTTCGGTCCCGACGAGACCCTCTCCAACCGGCTCGACGCGGTGCTCGAGGCGACCGACCGCCAGTGGATGGCCGGGCGCGCGCCGGCCGACGAGCACCTGGCCCCGCACGGGGGCGTCCTCGAGGTGCTCAGCGAGCACCTCTGCGAGGGCTGGCTCGAGGGCTACCTCCTGACCGGCCGGCACGGGCTGTTCAACTGCTACGAGGCGTTCATCCACATCGTCGACTCGATGTTCAACCAGCACGCCAAGTGGCTGAAGGTGACGCGGGACATCCCCTGGCGTCGCCCGATCGCGAGCCTGAACTACCTCCTCACGTCACACGTGTGGCGTCAGGACCACAACGGGTTCTCGCACCAGGACCCCGGGTTCATCGACCACGTCGTCAACAAGAAGGCGGAGATCGTCCGCGTCTACCTCCCGCCGGACGCGAACTGCCTGCTGTCGGTCGCCGACCACTGCCTGCGAAGCCGCCACTACGTGAACGTGATCGTCGCGGGCAAGCAGCCGTCGCTCGACTACCTCGCCATGGACGAGGCGATCGCCCACTGCACCCGGGGCGTCGGCGTGTGGAGCTGGGCGTCCACCGACGAGGGCGAGGTCCCCGACGTCGTGCTCGCCTGCGCGGGCGACATCCCCACGCTCGAGACGCTCGCGGCGGCGGCGCTCCTGCGCGAGCACCTCCCGGACCTCCGCGTGCGCGTGGTGAACGTGGTCGACCTGATGCGGCTTCAGCCCAAGGAGGAGCATCCCCACGGCCTCTCCGACCGGGACTTCGATGCGCTCTTCACCGCCGACCGCCCGGTGGTCTTCGCCTACCACGGGTACCCGTGGCTGATCCACCGCCTGACGTACCGGCGCACGAACCACGCGAACCTCCATGTGCGCGGCTACAAGGAGGAGGGCACGACCACCACCCCGTTCGACATGCTGATGCTCAACGACATGGACCGGTTCCACCTGGCCATGGACGTCATCGACCGGGTGCCGGGGCTGGGCGGGCGGGCCGTCCACCTGCGCCAGTGGCTCGTGGACGAGCGCATCCGTCACCGGGCCCACACCCGCGATGTCGGCGACGACATGCCGCACGTCCGCGACTGGACCTGGCCGGCCGCCGGCGCCGCCGGCCGCAGCGCCAGCCGGTAGGCGGGTCGGATGCGGGTGCTGGTGGTCAACGCCGGCTCCAGCAGCCTGAAGCTCCGGGTCCTCGACGGCGGCGAGGTCCTCATCGGCGGGTGCGACCTCCCCGCCGAGGCCGGCCGCGTCGAGGAGCGGGTGCTGCGAGACGCCCTGGCCCGCCTGCCGGCGCCGGACGCGGTCGGCCACCGGGTCGTCCACGGGGGCGGACGGGCGGCCCCCGCGCGGATCGGCCCCGAGCTGGTCCGGGAGCTGGCGACCCTCGCGGCGCTCGCGCCGCTCCACCAGCCCGCCGCGCTCGCGATCGCCGACGCCGTCGGCCGCCTCCTCCCCGAGGCGCCCGCCGTCGCCTGCTTCGACACCGCGTTCCACGCGAGGCTCCCGCCCGCCGCGGCCACGTACGCCCTGCCCCGCGGGTGGCGGGCACGCTGGCCGCTGCGGCGGTACGGCTTCCACGGGCTCTCGCACGCGCACGTCTCCCGGCGCGCCGCCGAGATGCTCGGGTGGGCGGGCGGGGAGCTGCGCATCGTCAGCTGCCACCTGGGAGCGGGCGCGTCGCTCTGCGCCATCGCCGGGGGGAGGTCGGTCGACACGACGATGGGGTTCACGCCGGTCGAGGGGCTGGTGATGGCCACGCGCCCAGGCGACGTCGATCCGGGCCTGCTGCTCTGGCTCCTCCGGGGTGGGCGCCTCGACCTCGACGCCCTCGAGGACGGGCTGGTGCATGACTCGGGGCTGATGGGACTGTGCGGAACGGCGGACATGCGGGCCGTGCTCGAGCGGGCCGGCGCGGGGGACGCCGAGGCGCGGCTGGCCCTGGACGTGTACGTCCGGCGGCTGCGCGCGGGGATCGCGGCGATGGCGACCGCGCTCGGCGGGCTCGACGCGCTCGTGTTCACCGGCGGAGCCGGCGAGCGCGCACCCGCGCTGCGCGAGCGGGCCTGCGCCGGCCTGGGGCTTCTCGGCGTCCGGCTGGACCGCCGGCGGAACGCCGTCGCGGCGGCGGACGCCGACATCGGCGCGGATGCCGCTCCAGTTCGCACCCTCGTCGTGGCCGCCAGGGAGGACCTGGAGATCGCCCGCGGCGTGCGTTCCGCACTCGGGGTCTCCGGGCGATGACGCGGCCCCGCCTGCCGTCCGCGATCGGCGCGTGCCTCTTCGACCTCGACGGCGTGCTCACGCGGACGGCCGACCTCCACGCCGCCGCCTGGAAGGAGGTCTTCGACGGCATCCTCCTCCGAGCGCGCCGGACAGGGGCCGGCGACTCGGCGCGGCCCTTCGACCGGGACGCGGACTACGCCCGCTTCGTCGACGGGCGCCCGCGGCGCGACGGGGTCAGGACGTTCCTCGCCTCGCGGGGGATCGCGCTGCCGGAGGGAACCCCCGCGGACCCCCCCACGGCGGAGACCGTCGAAGGCGTCGCGCGTCGCAAGCGCGAGCTGGTCGAGCGGCTCATGGTCCGCGACGGGGTGGCGGTCTACCCGGGCTCGCGGCGCTTCCTCGCCGCCGCGCGCGGCGCGGGCCTGGCCCGCGCGGTGGTGAGCGCGAGCGAGAACGCGCGCGCCGTCCTCGCCGCGGCGGGGCTGGCCGGGGAGCTGCCCGAGGTGGTCGACGGGGTGGTGGCGCGCGAGCTGGGGCTGGCGGGGAAGCCGGCACCCGACATGTTCCTGGAGGCGGCGCGTCGGCTCGGCGTCCCCGCCGTCCGGGCGGCCGTGTTCGAGGACGCCATCGCGGGCGTCGCCGCCGGACGGGCCGGCGGGTTCGGCCTCGTGGTGGGCGTCGACCGCGGGGCGCGCGCCGACGCGCTGAGGGAGGCGGGCGCGGACGTCGTCGTGAGCGACCTGGCGGACCTCCTGGAGGAGCGGCGGTGAGCCGGCAGGTGGCGCCGTGGGAGCACCGCGAGGAGGGCTGGCCCCTCGACGACCCCGCAGTCAGCGAGACCATGCTCGCGCTGACCAACGGCTACCTCGGCGTCCGCGGGACCCTCGACGAGGGCTCGCCCGCCGCGACGCCCGGCACCTACCTCGCCGGCTTCCACGAGGTCAGGGACATCCCGTACGCCGAGCGGGGCCACGGCGATCCCGAGCTCGACCAGGTGCTGGTGGGCGTTGCGGACGGAACCCGAATCCGGCTGCTGGTGGAGGGCAAGCCGCTCGACCTGCGCTCGGGCGCGCCGGTGCACCACGAGCGCGTGCTCGACCTGCGCACCGGCGTCCTGGCGCGGGCCGTTCGCTGGCGCTCGCCGAGGGGCGACGAGGTGGAGCTGCGAAGCCGCCGGCTCGTCTCGCTGGTGCACCGCGAGCTCGCGGCGCTGGAGTACGTCGTGGAGCCCGTGCGCGGGCCGCTGCAGCTCCTCGTGCACTCCGAGCTCGTCGCGGAGCCTCCGCCGTCGCGGAGCGGCGCCGTCGACCCCCGCGCAAGCCCTCCGCTGCCGCGCGACACGCTCGTGCCGCGGCTGGCGGAGGACTGGGCCGACGGCGCGGTCCTCGTGCACGAGACCCGCCGGAGCCGGTACGTGGTGGCGGCCGCGATGGTGCACCATGTGCTCGGCCCCGCCCGGCGACCCTCCCCTGTGGTGCGGGCCGACGGCGCGGTGGCGCGATGGTCGCTCGCCGTCAGAGCCGCTCCGGGGCGACCGCTCCGGATCGTGAAACTGCTCGCCTACCACTGGGCCCCGCGCGGAGACCCGGGGACCCTCGCACGCCAGGCCCGCGAGACGCTCGAAGGGCTTCGCGGACGCGGGTTCGACGCGCTCGTCGACGCCGAGCGCGAGGCGCTCGACGCCGTCTGGCTGCGGGCCGACATCCAGCTCGACGGCGATCCCGAGCTCCAGCACGCGCTCCGGTACGCGACGTTCCAGCTCCACCGCAACGCCGCGCGCTCCGAGGGCCGGGCCATCCCCGCGAAGGGCCTCACCGGGCCCGGCTACAGCGGCCACACGTTCTGGGACATGGACATCTTCCTCCTTCCCGTCCTCACCCACTGCGCGCCCCGGCACGCCGAGGAGGCGCTGCGCTGGCGGGCCTCCACGCTCCCTCAGGCGCGGGACAAGGCATCGCGCCTGGGCCTGCGGGGGGCGGCGTTCCCCTGGCGGACCATCGCCGGAGAGGAGTGCTCCGGCTATCTCCCGGCCGGGACCGCCGCCTTCCATGTGACCGCGGCCGTGGCCCATGCCGCCGCCCGTCACGCCTCGGCCGCGGGCGACGAGCGCTTCGAGCGGGAGATCGCCACGCCGCTGCTGGTCGAGACGGCCCGTATGTGGAGGAGCCTCGGCCACCACGACCCGCGGCGTGGGGGCCGCTTCTCGATCGACGGCGTGACGGGGCCGGACGAGTACTCCCCGCTGGTCGACAACAACCTCTACACGAACCTGATGGCGCAGGCGAACCTCCGGGCCGCGGCCGATCTCGTCGACCGGCTCGGGGCCGCTGCGACCGGGGTCGATCCCGACGAGGTCCGTGCCTGGCGCGCGGCGGCGGACGCGATGACGATCCCCTACGACGGCGAGCTCGGCGTCCATCTCCAGGACGAGGACTTCGCCCGCCATGCCCCCTTCGACTTCGCCGCCCGGTCGCCGGAGGACTATCCCCTGCTGCTGCACGTGCCGTACTTCGAGCTGTATCGCCGCCAGGTGGTGAAGCAGGCGGACCTCGTGCTCGCCATGGCCCTCTGCCCGGGTTCCTTCACCCCTGAGGAGAAGCGCCGCAACCTGGCCTACTACGAGCCGCTCACCGTCCGCGACTCCTCCCTGTCGGCGGGCACCCAGGCCGTGCTCGCCGCCGAGGTGGGCGACCTGCAGCTGGCCTACGACTACTTGGCCGAGGCCCTCCTCCTCGATCATCACGACACGGCGAGCAACACCGCGGACGGGCTCCATCTGGCCGCGCTCGCGGGCGGCTGGTCGGCGGTCGTCGAGGGGCTGGCCGGCCTGCGCCAGCGCCGCGACGGGCTCGCGTTCGCGCCCCGGCTCCCGCGGGGGCTCAGGAGGATCGCCTTCAGAACCGAGTTGCGGGGCGGCCGGCTCGAGGTCGAGGTGTTCCCCGAGGTCACGGTATACCGGCTCCTGGCGGGCACGACCGTCGAGATCGAGCACCATGGCGAGCGGGTGCGGGTGGCGGAAGCGGCGCCTGTCCGCCGGGCCAACCCGCCGCCACCAGCCCCCCCGCCGCTGCGCCAGCCGCCCGGCCGGCACCCGCGCCGTCGCCGACCCGGCTGAACGCTCGTGCAATACTCGGGCGCCACCCCCCAGGATCCCAGGTCGATGGTCGAGACGAGCACCCAGCCCGCCCCGGAAGCGGGCCACTCCAGAGCGACGCAGGCGCTCCTGCGCCGGCTGGCCCGTATCGAGGGCCAGGTCCGCGGCGTGGCGAGGATGGTCGACGAGGAGCGCTACTGCATCGACGTGCTCCAGCAGATCTCCGCCGTCCAGGCGGCGCTCGACAAGGTCGCGCTCGGCCTCGTCGACGAGCACATCGCGAGCTGCGTGCTCGACGCCTCGCCGGAGCGCCAGGAGGAGCTGGCGCAGGAGCTCACGAGGGCGATCGGCCGGCTGGTCGGGAGGCGCTGACTCCCACCCGATCTCCGGCCATCACGGGCATGAGAACGGCCGGCGGACAGGCGTAGCGCGCGACCGGCCCGCGAGCGCTCGATGCCGCACGTCATAAAGCGACCAGGCGTGATCGAGGGAACCGCGCTGGCGGTGTTCCTGGCGCTCGTCCACACGGTCAACGACGCGATCACCGCCATCCTGGGCGCGCTTCTTCCCACCCTGCAGGTGCGGTTCGACGCCGGGCCCTCGCTGCTGGCGATCATGGTCGCCGTCTGGTGGATCGCCTCCTCCGTGACCCAGCCGCTTCTGGGAGCGCTCGCTGAGGATCTGGGCCTTCGGCTCATCGGGGCCCTCGGGGTGCTCTTCGCGGCGATCTTCCTGAGCCTCGTCGGCGTTGCGCCGAGCCTCGTCGTCGTCTTCTTCCTGATCGTCGTTGGCGGCATCGGCTCCGCGGCCCTCCACCCCGTGGGGACCACCGTCGCGGGAGGGCCGACCGTGCGAAACCGTGCGCTGGGGGTCGGGTTCTTCACCGCCGGCGGAATGATCGGGTTCGCCCTCGGTCCGGTGCTGATCCTCTACCTGATCGCGGAGTTGGGGACCGACGTCACCCCCTGGCTGATGATCCCGGGGGTTCTCCTCGCGGGAGCCGTGTACGTGCTCCTCCCCGAATGGGAGCCCCACGGTCGTCGCCCGATCCGGGATCTCATCAGCCTCGACCTCCTGCGCGGACCCGTCGGGATGCTCGCGATCGCCGGCAGCCTGACCAGCCTCGCGTTCATCACGTTCACGAGCTCGGTCCCCCTGTGGCTCGTGCGAGAGCACGGCCGGGCGACGGACGACCCACTGATCGGCTGGACGCTTGCGGCCTTCTCCCTGGCCGCCGGGCTCGGCGCCCTGACGGGTGGCGTGCTGGCCCCTCGTCTCGGACGGCGGACGGTGATGGTCGGGTCGCTGTCCACCGCCCCGATCCCGCTGCTGGCGGTCCTCGCGCTCGATCCGGGGAGCGTGGCCTTCTTCGCCGCGACGTTCCTTGCGGGCGTTCTCGTCTACGCGAGCAACCCCGTGAAGGTCGTCGTCGCTCAGGACCTCGCTCCCCATGCGCCGGCGGCGGCCTCGGGAACGATCCTCGGGGTGACGGCGGGCATCGCGGGTCTTCTCTACGTCGGCCTCGGTCGCCTCCAGGAGCTTGCGGGCCTGACGGCCGGGATGGCCATGGGTTTCGCGATGGTCATCCCGGCCGGCGCCGTCGCCATGGCGGTCCTCCTCCGTCACCCGGAAGCGGCGCGATAGGCGACCACGACGATCTTCGGGGTCGCCGCCGGGGGACTCCGTGGTCGGCCGCACGACGAACGTGCGCACACGCGGTCGCCGCCTGGGGCTGGGGGGGTCACGCTCGGGAACCGATCACGGAGGTGCGCGGTGGATCGCGGAGACGCCCGAGGGGTCACGCGAGAGACGAGCGAGGTGCTCGAGGCACGGGGCGTGGTGAAGTCCTACCGCACCGGGGTCTGGCCCCGGCGGCGGCGACTCGCGGTGCTGCGCGGCGCCGACATCGCGGTCGGCCCGGGCGAGGTCGTCGGCCTCGTCGGGGAGAACGGCTCCGGCAAGACCACGCTGATGAAGGTCCTGGTGGGGGCGCTGGCGCCCGACGGCGGGACGGTGACCCGCCCCAGCACGCTCGGCTACTGCCCTCAGGAGCCGCTCCTCTACCAGCGGCTCACGTGCGACGAGCACTTCGAGCTGTTCGCCAGCGCCTACGGCATGACCAGGGCCGAGTTCGAGCGCTCGCGCGCGGGGATCTACGCGGCGCTCGGATTCGCCCGCTACGCGCGGGCGCAGGCGGGGGAGCTCTCGGGCGGGACGCGCGCCAAGCTCAACCTCGGGCTCGCGCTGCTGCCGGACCCCGAGCTCCTCCTGCTCGACGAGCCGTACGCGGGCTTCGACTGGGACACGTACCTGCGCTTCTGGGAGGTGGTCGGCGAGCGCCGGGCGCGGGGCCGGTCGGTGCTCATCATCAGCCACTTCGTCGCCGATGAGGCGCGCTTCGATCGCATCGTCGAGCTGCGCGACGGACGGGCGCTGGTGCGGTGACCCCCGCCGTGCTCGTCCGCGCGTACGTGCTCGACTACGCCCGCAACCCGGTCAACCCGCTGCTGCTGGTCGTGGCACCCCTCGTCTTCGTGACGCTCTCGGCGGGGGCGCTCGCCGACTTCGCCGACCTGCTCGGAGGAACCGGGGAGCGGGTCGCCATCGAGGCGAACAGCGCCGGCTGGGCGGCCGCCTTCCTGGCCGGGGTGGCGGGCCTCTTCCAGGTGCTGGGCGCCCGCGAGGCCGACCGGCGCCTGTCGCTCGCGGGCGCCGGGCCGGTCCGCGTGGTGATCGCCCGGATGGCCGCGGCGCTCGCGCTCGCGCTGGTCGCGACCGCCGGCGCGCTGCTCGCCCTGGCCGCGCGAGCCGGGATCGCGGACGCGCACCGCACGATCCCGGCGACGGCCATGTTCGCCGTGATCTACGTGGCGATCGGCGCGCTGGTGGGCGCCGCGGTGCGCAGCGAGCTGAACGGCGCCGTGGTCCTCCTGCTCGTGTGGATGCTCGACGTCTTCCTGGGCCCGACGATGGCCGCCGGCGACGCCGCGCTGACCCGGACGTTCCCGACCCACTTCCCCTCGCTGGTCGTGGTCGACGCGGCATCCGGGCACGCGGGGCCGGTCGCGGACCTCGTGGTGAGCCTGGCGTGGACCGTCACGGCGCCCGCGGTCGCCGCGGCCGCCCTCTGGCTGGGCCTGCGCCCCGCGCCCGCGCGCCGTGGGACCACGGCCATCCCAGCCGCACGGCGTCCGGGGCCCGCGCCACCGCCGCCGCGCGGATCGCGGCCGAGCCGGCCGGTGCCGGCCCGGCGCCTGCCGGCGGGCATCGACTGCGGCCTTCGCCAGTACCGGCGCAACCGCCCGCTCTGGGCGCTGCTCACCGCGGTGCCGGCCATCTTCATCCTGCTGGCGGTCGCCGTGACGCCGGACGACCCGATCGCCGTCGCGCTCGCCGAGGGCGGGCGGAGCGCGCTCGCGAGCGTCCCGATGCCCGAGCTGCACGCGGCGACGATGGGGACGCTCGCCATCGCCGCCCTCTCGGGGCTCGCCGGCGTCTTCGTCGCCTGCGACGCGGGCGAGGCCGACCGCCGGCTCGCCGTCGCCGGGTTCCGGAGCGGCGAGCTGCTGCTCGCCCGGGGCGTCGTCGTCGCGACCGCCGCCCTGCTCGTGACCGCGGTCTCGCTGGGGGTCACCGCACTCGTCTTCCGGCCCGAGCGGTGGGGGGCCTACGTCGCGGCGAGCCTCCTGATCGCCGGCGCCTACGCCGCGCTCGGGGTGCTGCTCGGGCCCCTCGTCGGCCGCATCGGAGGCCTCTACCTGGTCTTCCTGATCCCCTTCGTGGACATCGGGATCGGCCAGAGCCCGATGCTCCGGCCGGAGCCCCCGGGGTGGGCGGAGCCCCTCCCCGGGTACGGGGCCAGCCGGCTGCTCGTCGACGCCGCCTTCACCGCCGAGTTCAGCGAGCCGCGGGGCGTCGCGCTCGCGCTCGCCTGGGTCACGGTGCTCGCGGGGCTCGCCGCGGCGGTCTTCCGCCGGGCGACGACCCCCTGAGCGCGCCGCGAGCGCCCGCCGGCCGCCCGCGGCCGTCAGATGATCCTGAGCACGATCAGCACCAGCACCAGGATCATCGGGATGCAGCAGGCGACCATGGCCCAGAGGCCATGCTTGCCGTGCCCGCCGGGCGTCTGATCGGGGCCGTCGCTCATCGATCCGGACCTCCGGGGACCTGTCGCAGCGCCCGCGGGACATGCCCCAGGCGCCGGTAGAGCGGGCAGTGACCGAGGAGCCCGGTGACCACGAGATCGAGCCCGGCGGCCAGGAGCAGCAGCTCCAGCGCCGTCGCGAGCGCTCCGGCCGTCGCGGCCAGGAGCACGGCGGCGGCGGCGATCGCGGCGAGGCCCACCACGGTGCGGGCGGCGCGCTCCGCGCGGGTGAGGTTGACGGGTGGTCGTCGCATGTTCCCCCCGGACCGGTCGACGTCTTCGGGGCGGCGAGCGCCCTCACTCACAGGATCGCGCCGTCCCGCGTCCACCCCGTCCGGGCGCCCGCGGAGCGCGCCTGCGGTCAAGTCCGGAGGCCACCCCGGCCGTCACGAGTCCGTCATGGTCACGCGATCCGCCCCTCGTCACCGATTCGTCACACCGATCGGGGATTCTCCGCCGGGTGCGTGCGCGCCTAAGAAGGTCTTTCAGAATGAGACGCGGTCGTCCTGCCGCGAGAACCGAGCGAGGCAAGGACGCAGGGAGGGCGCGATGCCGGAGGCATCGCCCCGACCGAGGACGCCGCATCGCGAAGCGTTCGCAGCGAGCAGGCGGCCGTGGATGGTCATTCTGAAAGACCTTCTACGCCCCGGGACCGCGGCCGTCGTCCTCGCCGCCGCCGGCATCGCGGTCCTGGGCGCCGCCGCTCCGGCGCCCGCCGCGTCGGACGTCGCGGCCCAGCGGCGGGCGGTCGCCGGCTTGGAGCGGGACCTCGCCCGGATCGACGCCGAGGCCGGTGCGGCGGCGGTGGCCCACAACCGGGCGCTCGACCGGCGCGATGCGATCAGGGGGCGGATCGGGACGACCCGCACCGCGATCGTCCGCACGCGGCGCGACCTGCTCCGCTCGCAGGAGATCCTGAGTCGCCGGCTCGTCCAGGTGTACGTCGAGGGCGTGCCCGGGCCGATCGACGTGCTGATGCAGAGCGGCAGCCTGACCGATGCGCTCGCCGTCGGGACCCTGCTTCAGCACACCGCCGAGGCGGACGCCGGGGTGGTCGCCGGGGTGCGGGACCGCCGGCGCGCGCTGGAGGAGCTGCGGGCGCGACTCTCCCGGGACGCCCGCGCGGCCGACGAGGCGCTCGTGGCCGCGCGGGCCGAGCGCGCGCGCATGGAGACGCTCCTCGCGGCGCGGCGGAGCGCGCTCGCGGGCGCGCGTGCGGAACTGGGCCGTCTGCTCGCCGCAAGGCGGGCCCGGCTGGCC
>ERZ1066138.351-NODE-351-length-15597-cov-10.897504_pt1 | contig 15597 bp, 14 predicted proteins | sample MGYA00382785_ERZ1066138 | MGnify/ENA primary metagenome ERZ1066138 (study PRJEB33369, sample SAMEA5778368) | biofilm metagenome | biome: Industrial cooling water; feature: Water cooling tower basin; material: Biofilm | place: United Arab Emirates | collected... | reverse complement strand
CGCGCGATGAACCGGCACTTCATCTGCTACAGCGGCTTCGAGCGCTTCGACGCCGAGCCGGCGCTCGCGCTGGCGGCCCGCGCCTGAGGCCACCAGCGGGCAAACCGCAGTACCGCCCCCGCCCGGGCACTGTCGACAATCGATCCTTTGGCGGCGTGGCCGCCGTGTCGGAGGATCTGCCGATGGATGCGTATGCGGAGGCCTACGACAGCAAACCCTGGACCCGCAGCCACGGCGGCCAGCTCGCCGCCGAGCTGCCGCCGCTGCGCCACGCGCACCTGCCGGCGTTGATCGAGGAGGCCTGCGGCCGCTACGCCGCGCAGACCGCCTTCACCACCTGCATGCCCAACGGCATGCACGGCTCGCTGAGCTATGCGCAGGTGCACGAGCTGTCGGACGCCTTCGCGGTCTACCTGCGCGAGGTGCTGGGCCTGCAGCCCGGCGCGCGCGTCGCGCTGCAGACGCCCAACTGCCTGGCCTACCCGGTGGTGGTGTTCGGCGTGTTCAAGGCCGGCTGCGTGCTGGTCAACACCAACCCGCTGTACACGCCGGCCGAGATGGCGCACCAGTTCAAGGACTCGGGCGCCGAGGCGCTGGTGATCGTCGACATGTTCGCCGACAAGCTGACCGACATCCTCGCGCAGACGAAGATCAGGCGCGTGATCGTCGCGCAGGTGCCGCAGTTCTTCTCGGCCATCCCGCGCGGCGTGATCCGGCTGGTGATGAAGTGGTGGAACAAGACGCTGCCGCCGATCGCGGTCGAGCATCTGCGGCTCGAGGCGGCGCTGGCCGAGGGCGCGAAGCTGCAACGCGAGCGGCGCATCGACGTGGCCGGCTACGCAAGCGCGCTGACGCCGGCCTCGCTGGCCGCGCTGCAGTACACCGGCGGCACCACCGGCGTCAGCAAGGGCGCGATGCTGACCCACGGCAACCTGCTGGCGAACGTGGAGCAGGCGTTCGCGATGGGCCGCTCGCACATCGACGCCGGCCGCGAGGTGGTGCTGACGGCGCTGCCGCTCTATCACATCTTCGCGTTCACCTTCAACCTGCTGTGCTTCTTCACGGCCGGCAGCCGCAACGTGCTGGCGCCGAGCCCGCGGCCGATCCAGAACCTGCAGCGCGCCTTCGACAACTACCCCATCACCTGGGTCAGCGGCGTCAACACGCTGTTCAACGCGCTGCTCAACGAGGAGTGGTTCGCCGCCTTCCCGCCGAAGACGCTGAAGGCCTCGGTGGCCGGTGGCGCGGCGCTGCAGCACGCGGTGGCCCAGCGCTGGGAGCGCGTCACCGGCACCCGCATCGCCGAGGGCTTCGGGCTGACCGAGGCCTCGCCGGTGGTCTGCTTCAACCCGATCGCCGGCGTGCAGAAGCCCGACTCGATCGGCGTGCCGGTGCCGGGCACCGAGGTTCGCATCGTCGACGACGACGGCCGCGCGGTGGCGCCCGGCCAGCCGGGCGAGCTGATCGTGCGCGGCCCGCAGGTGATGCAGGGCTACTGGCAGCGCCCCGACGAAACCGCCAAGACCGTGCGCGACGGCTGGCTCTACACCGGCGACGTGGCCGTGATGGACGAGGACGGCTACTTCCGCATCGTCGACCGCAAGAAGGACATGATCCTGGTCAGCGGCTTCAACGTCTACCCGAACGAGGTCGAGGACGCGATCGCGCAGATGGACGAGGTGCTCGAGGTCGCGGTGATCGGCGTGCCCGACGCCAAGACCGGCGAGGCGGTGCGCGCCTACATCGTGGCCCAGGCCGAGGGCCTGACCGAGCAGGCGGTGCGCGAGCACTGCCGCGGCCGGCTCACCGACTACAAGCTGCCGAAGGCTATCGAGTTCCGCAAGGAGCTGCCGAAGACGCCGGTCGGCAAGATCCTGCGCAAGGACCTGCGCGACGAGGCACGGCGCGCGAGCGCTGCCTGAGACCCCGACGGAGCCCTGCCATGCTGACCGACCTCGAAACCCGCCTGCTCGGCGTCATGATGATGGTGATCATGCTCGGCATGGGCGCCTCGCTGACCTTCAAGGACTTCCGCATCGCCTTCCGCAAGCCGGCCGGCATCCTCGTCGGCCTCGTCTGCCAGTACGGGATCATGCCCTTCCTCGGCTACCTGCTGGCGGTCGCCGTCGGGTTGCCGCCGGCGCTCGCGATCGGCGCGATCCTGATGGGCTGCATGCCCGGCGGCACCACCTCCAACATCTTCACCTACTTCAGCAAGGGCGTGCTGGCGCTGTCGATCATGATGACGATCTGCTCGACGCTGGTCGCCGTCGCGATGGTGCCGCTGCTGCTGTCGTTCTACTCGGGGCTGAAGGGCCTGCCGGCCGAGTACACGGTGCCGGCCGGCAACGTGGCCCAGGTGCTGGTGGTGCTGGTGGTGCCGACCGTGATCGGCATCTTCCTGCGCAAGTGGAACCCCAACGTCGGCGCGACGATCGAGCTGATCGGCGGCGCGCTGGGCATCGTCGTGATCCTGTTCCTGGTCCTCACCTGGGTGCCGCGCAACCACCAGCTGCTCGCCACCACGCCCGGCAGCGTCTACTTCGCGTCCGTCGGGCTGGGGCTGATCGGCATGGCGCTGGGCTATGGCCTCAGCCGCCTGCTGCGCCAGGACGCGCGCCGCAGCCGCACGATCGCGCTGGAGACCGGCATCCAGAACGGCCCGCTGGCGGTGCTGATCGTGCTGCTGAGCTTCGAAGGCGAGCAGCAGCAGCAGGTGCTGCTGATCCCGGTGCTGTACTCGCTGTTCATCGTGCTCACGTCCAGCGCGATCACGGTCTGGTTCCGCGGCATGACGACGCGCGAGGAGTTGGCGCGCGACGCGGCCAAGGTGCCGACCGGGGTCGTGCCGGCCGTCGGAACCTAGGGCGGACGGCCGGGGTCGCGCAGGCGCGTCGGGGCCGTCCCTAGAATCCGGGCACCGCCCGAGGAAACCCCGATGAGCATCAAGAGCGACAAGTGGATCCGCCGCATGGCCGAGCAGCACGGCATGATCGAGCCCTTCGAGCCCGGCCAGGTGCGCCATGCCGCCGACGGCCACAAGATCGTCTCCTACGGCACCAGCAGCTACGGCTACGACATCCGCTGCGCGCCGGAATTCAAGGTCTTCACCAACATCTACAGCACGGTGGTGGACCCTAAGAACTTCGACGAGAAGAGCTTCGTCGACATCCAGGCCGACGTCTGCATCATCCCGCCCAACAGCTTCGCGCTGGCGCGCACGGTCGAGTACTTCCGCATCCCGCGCAACGTGCTGACCATCTGCCTCGGCAAGAGCACCTATGCGCGCTGCGGGATCATCGTCAACGTCACGCCCTTCGAGCCCGAGTGGGAAGGCTACGTGACGCTGGAGTTCAGCAACACCACACCGCTGCCGGCCAAGATCTACGCCGGCGAGGGCTGCGCGCAGGTGCTGTTCTTCGAGAGTGACGAGGTCTGCGAGACCAGCTACAAGGACCGCGGCGGCAAGTACCAGGGCCAGCGCGGCGTGACGCTGCCGAAGACCTGATCGCCCGGCAGGCGTGTAGGAAGCGCGCCGACAGGGCGCGTCGGCGCGCTTGCTGCAAACCGCCAACTGCCCGGCCTTGGCCCCGGTATTGGCGCGATCCGGGTGCGCAGCGACGCCGACACTGTGTCCATACGTACCGAAGGCCCTGCGCCTGCTGGAGACGCCGATGGACCGCCTGCCGCCCCCCGTGATCGCCGACTACCGCCGGACGGTACCTGTCGACCTGGTGACCGAGTTCGACGACGCCCATTTCGCGCCGATCGAGGAACTGCACGCCGCCACGGCGGCCCACGGGCCGGCCACGCCGCTGGCCGTGGACCTCTGGACGCTGGTTCGGTTCAAGTCGCTGATGCAGCGCGAGGGCTGGACGCTGCAGGTTTCGCGGATGATCTTCGACCGCGTCTACGCCCACGAACGGCTGGCCTTCGCGCACGGCAGTGCCAGCGACGTGCTGCGCCGGCTGGCGATGGACATCTTCCGCCGCATGCACGCCGGCGACGGCGAACCCCAAGGCTTCGGCCACTGACCCCCACGCATCCCGGGCCGGCCGCGGTGGCGAGCGCCGCGGCCGGCCGCTACCATGCGCGCTCGGCTTCGTGCGGGAGCGCGGCATGAAATGGCGGGGTGGACGCGAAAGCGAGCATGTCGAAGACCGGCGTGCGCAAGGCGGCGGCTTCGGCCGTGGGCTGCCCCGGCTCGGTGGCGGCGGACGCGGCATCGGCCTCGGCACCATCGTCGTTGCACTGCTGGCCGGCTGGATCTTCGGCATCAACCCGCTGACGGTACTCGGCGTGCTCGGCGGCGGCCCCGGGCTCGAAGTCGCCCAGCCGGGCCCGGCACCGGCGCCGCCGGCCGACGACGAGCAGGCGCGCTTCGTCTCGGTGGTGCTGGCGAGCACCGAGGACGTCTGGACGCCGATCTTCCGCACCGGCAACGCCGTCTACCAGCCGCCCAAGCTCGCGCTGTTCCGCGGCGCCACACCCACCGCCTGCGGCACCGGCCAGAGCGCGATGGGGCCGTTCTACTGCCCGGGCGACGCGCGGGTCTACATCGACCTCGAGTTCTTCGACACCCTGCACCGCCGCCTCGGCGCACCGGGCGACTTCGCCCAGGCCTACGTGATCGCGCACGAGGTCGGCCACCATGTGCAGAACCTGCTCGGTCTCACCGCCAAGGTCGAGGCGGCGCGGCGCAGCCAGAGCGAGGCCCAGGCCAACGCGATGAGCGTGCGCCTCGAGCTGCAAGCCGACTGCTTCGCGGGCTTGTGGGCCCACCATTCGCAGCGGGGGCGCAACTGGCTCGAGGCGGGCGATCTCGAAGAGGCGCTGAACGCCGCCGCGCAGATCGGCGACGACACGCTGCAGCGCAAGTCCCAGGGCACCGTGGTGCCCGAGAGCTTCACGCATGGCACGAGCGCGCAGCGGATGCAGTGGTTCCGGCGCGGCTACGACAGCGGCCGCATGGCCGACTGCGATACCTTCCGCTGAACGTGGTGGCCGTGCGGCTCAGACGGCCGGTCCGGGCCCGAACAGATCGGCTGTAGGAGCCGGCGCTTCGGCGCGCCGGACGACCCCGGCCCCGGCGCGCTGCAGTCCGGAGGCGCGCACGCCCAGCAGCCGCAGGCGGCGCTCGAGCGGCACGCGCTTCAGGCATTCGCCGGCGGCGCGGCGGATCGCCGCGGCGTCGGCCACCGGCTCGGGCAGCGTCAGGTCGCGCGTGACGGTGCGGAAGTCCTCGTAGCGCAGCTTCAGCCCGATCGTGCGGCCGACCCAGCCCTTGCGCTGCAGGTCGGCCGCGAGCTGCTCGCACAGGCGCGTGAAGATCGCCGACAGCTCGGCGCGGTCGCGCCGGGCATGCAGGTCGCGCTCGAAGGTCGTCTCGCGGCTGAGGCTCTTGGGGTCGCGGTGCGTCACCACCGGCCGTTCGTCGCGGCCATGCGCGGCCTCGTGCAGCCAGGCGCCGTGGCGGCGGCCGAACTGCGCGACCAGCCAGCCCGGGTCGGCCGCGGCCAACTCGCCGACCGTGCGCACCCCCAGCGCCTCGAGCTTCGCGGAGGCCTTGGGACCGATGCCGTGGAGGCGCCGCGCCGGCAGCGGCCACAGGCGCGCGGCGAGGTCGGCCTCGCGCAGGATCGTCAGGCCGTCGGGCTTGTCGAGTTCGGACGCCAGCTTGGCGAGCAGCTTGTTCGGCGCGACGCCGATCGAGCAGGCCAGCCCGGTGCGCTCGACCACGCGGGCCTTGATCGCCCGCGCCAGCGCGGCGCCGTGGTCGGCGTCGACGCCGGGCAGGCCGCCGAGGTCGATGTAGATCTCGTCGATGCCGCGGTCCTCGATGCGCGGCGGTGCCGTGCCGACCACCTCGGCCACCGCCGCCTTGAAGGCCTGCGAGTGGCGCCGGTAGGCGTCGAAGTCGGCCGGCAGCAGCAGCGCCTCGGGGGCCAGCGCGGCCGCCTTCATCAGCCCCATGCCGGAGTGCACGCCGAGGGCGCGCGCCGCGTAGGTGGCGGTGGTGACGACGCCGCGGCCGGCGTAGTCGCGCAGCCTGGCGTGGCGGAGCGCGCCCTCGGCCGCGGGCGGCTCGGCGCCGCGCCGGCGGCCGCCGACGACGACCGGCAGGCCCGCCAGCGCGGGTTCGCGCAGCAGCTCGACCGACGCGTAGAACGCGTCCATGTCGAGGTGGGCGATGCAGCGCGCGCTCATCGGCGCGGCGGCGGGTTCAGCCGCGCAGCTCGCAGGCCATCTGGTAGAGCTTGCCGCTGCGCGCGCCGCTGCGGCAGTAGGCCAGCACCGGCTTGGGCAGGCGCGCCATCAGGTCGGCCATGGCCTTCGCCTGCTCCGGAGTCTGGAAGCCGCCGGCCACCGGCAGGTAGGCGTACTCGAGGCCGGCCGCGCGGGCGGCGGCCTCCATCGCGGCGCTGGTCGGCTGCTCGGGGCCGCCCTCGAAGTCGGGCCGGTTGTTGACGACGCTGCGGTAGCCGGCCGCGGCCGCGGCGGCCATCGCGGCGGGGGTCAGTTGCGGCGCGACGGCGATCTCGTCGTTGAGTCGGGAAGCGGGCAGGTCCATCGGTCGGTCCTCGGCGTTGCGGCGACGGCCCGAGCTTACTTCGACAGCGCCTGCTTGACCGCGGCCGACACGAGGCCCATGTCGGCGTGGCCGGCGAAGCGCTGCCTGGCCGCGCCCATGACCTTGCCCATGTCGGCCGGGCCGGAGGCGCCCAGCTCGGCGACCAACGCGGCGACCGCGGCGTTGATTTCCTCGGCGCTCAGCCGCGCCGGCAGGTAGGCCTCGAGCACCTTCAGCTCGGCGGTCTCCTTGTCGACCAGGTCCTGGCGGCCGGCGGTGCCGAACTGCGCGATCGAGTCCTTGCGCTGCTTGATCAGCTTGTCGACGATGGCGACGACCATCGCGTCGTCGAGCGTCACGCGCTCGTCGACCTCCTTCTGCTTCAGTGCGGCCAGCAGCCCGCGGATCGTCAGCAGGCGATCGGCGTCCTTGGCGCGCATCGCGGCCTTCATGTCCTCGGTGATGCGGTCTTTCAGATTCATCGGGGTGTCTCCAGAAACGAACAAGCCCGCACGGGCGTCCCCGGGCGGGCTTGGTGGAAAGCGCGTCGCGCCGGGCTCAGAAGAGCTTCTTCGGCAGCTGCATGCTGCGTACGCGCTTGAAGTGGCGCTTCACGGCCGCGGCCTTCTTGCGCTTGCGCTCGGCGGTGGGCTTCTCGTAGAACTCGCGGGCACGCAGGTCGGTCAGGAGGCCGAGTTTTTCGATGGTGCGCTTGAAACGGCGGAGAGCCACATCGAAGGGCTCGTTCTCTTTGACGCGGATGGTGGTCATGTAGCGGTGAATCCTAGAGGTACGCGCTCGGTGGCGGCCGGGGCCTTTCCGGATGGCCGTCGGCCGCTCGAGGCGTGGTTTGCCAGCAAAGACCACGATTATAAGCAGACTCGGCCGGTGCGCCAGCCCGGCGTCAGTGGGCGCTCGCGGCGGGGCGCGCCGCCTCGGCACAGGCCAGCGCGCAGGCCTGGGCACTGGCCCAGGCCCACTGGAAGTTGTAACCGCCGAGCCAGCCGGTCACGTCGATCACCTCGCCGATGAAGTGCAGGCCGGGGACGAGCCGGCTTTCCATCGTCTGCGAGCTCAGCTCGCGGGTGTCGACCCCGCCGGCGGTGACCTCGGCCTTGCGCCAGCCTTCGGTGCCGGTGGGCGTCAGGCGCCAGGCCTGCAGCGAGGCGGCCAGCGCGGTCAGGTCCTTGTCCTTGACCTCCGGCAGCGGCCGGGTCGTCAGGGTGCCGAGCGGCGCGCACCAGGCCTCGGCAAGCCGGGCCGGCAGCCGCGTCGCGAGTTCGTTGCCCAACTGGCGTTTGGACACAGCCTTGGCCTCGCGCAGCGCGGCGCCGAGGTTCTGGCCGGGCGCCAGGTCGACGGCGATCGGCTTGCCCGGTTGCCAGTAACTCGAGATCTGCAGCACCGCCGGGCCGCTGAGGCCGCGGTGGGTGAACAGCAGGTCCTCGACGAAATGTCCGCGCGACTTGCCGGAGCCGGTCTCGATGCCGACCTCGAGCGACAGCCCGGCGAGCGCCGCGAACGGCGCCCAGGCGGCGGCGTCGAAGGTCAGGGGCACCAGCGCCGGGCGCGGCTCGACGATGCGGTGGCCGAACTGCTTGGCGAGGCGGTAGCCGAAGTCGCTGGCGCCGATCTTCGGGATCGAGAGACCTCCGGTCGCGACGACGACGCGCGCGGCGCGCACGGCCCCGGCCTCGGTGTCGAGCTCGAAGCCGCGCTCGCGCGGGCGCAGCGCCTGCACGCGGCAGGGCTGGCGCCGCACCACGCCCCCGGCCTCGCACTCGCGCAGCAGCATCGCGATGATCTGCTCGCTGCTGTCGTCGCAGAACAGCTGGCCCTTGTGCTTCTCGTGCCAGGCGATGCGGTGGCGCTGCACCAGGGCGATGAAGTCGCGCGGCGTGCAGCGCGCCAGCGCCGAGCGGCAGAAGGCCGGGTTCTCGGACAGGAAGTTCGCCGGCCCGGCGTCGCGGTTCGTGAAGTTGCAGCGCCCGCCGCCGGAGATGCGGATCTTCTCGGCCAGCTTCTCGGCATGGTCGAGCAGCAGCACCTTCAGCCCGCGCTGGCCGGCGACGCCGGCGCAGAACAGGCCGGCGGCGCCAGCGCCGATCACGACGACATCGAAATGCTGCATGGGGCCGGGATTATCCCGGCCGGGCTCAGGCCGCCTCGGCCTGTGGCGCTGCCAGCGCCGCGAGCCCGCGCAGCACCTCGCCGACGATCAGCACCGACGGGCTGCCGAGGCGCGCCCGCGCCAGCGTATCGAGCAGACCGTCGAGCGTCGTCACCGCGTGCCGCTGCTCCGGCCGGCTGGCCGATTGCACGATCGCCAGCGGCGTGCCGCCGGGCAGCGCGCGCTTCAGCCCAGCCTGCAGTGTCGCGGCCTGTGCGACGCCCATATAGATCACCAGCGTCAGCCCCTGCGCGGCCGCGGCGCCGAGCACGCCCCAGTCGAGGCCGTCGGCGCCTTCCTTCGCGTGGCCGGTGACGAACATCACGCCATGCGCATGCTCGCGGTGCGTCAGCGGCGCGCCGAGCGCGGTGGCCGCGGCCAGGCCGGCGGTGATGCCGTTGACGACCTCGACCTCGACGCCGTGGGCGCGCAGCGTCTCGGCCTCTTCGCCGCCGCGGCCGAAGACGAAGGGGTCGCCGCCTTTCAGGCGCACGACACGCTCGCCGGCCAGCGCCTCGCGCAGCATCAACTGCTCGATGAAGGCCTGCGGCGTGCTCCGGCAGCCGCCGCGCTTGCCGACGTGGACGATGCGCGCCGATTTGCGCGCGTACCTGAGCACGCCGTCGCCGACCAGGTCGTCGACCAGCAGTACCGTCGCGCTGCGGATCGCGCGTACCGCCTTCAGCGTCAGCAGTTCGGGGTCGCCGGGGCCGGCGCCGACCAGCCAGACGCGGCCGCCGGGGGTGTCATGCCGAACGTTCATGTTGCCTCTGCTGAAACTGCCGCACCGCGGTGCGCGCACGCACCAGCACCTCGACCTGGTCGAGCAAGGCAGCCGGCACCGGCTGCTCGCCGCTGACCGCGGACTGGATGTAGATCGCCGTGCTCGCGGCGTCGCACTGCCGCGGCAGCAGCGGCAGCTCCGTCAGCACGCCCTCCTGCGGCGCGCGGCCGAGCTCGGGGCGCAGCACGCCGTCGATGAAGATCTCGAGCCGGGGCAGGCGCCGCGGGTCGGCGACCGGCTCGCCCTCGGTGCCGCGCAGAAGCAGCGCATGCGCGCGGCTGTGCTGCAGGAAACGCGTGTGGGCGACGCCGTACTCGGGGTGGGTGTAGTTGACGACGCGCAGGCAGGGCGTGTCGCGCGGCGCGAGCAGCTTGGCGATGGTGTGCGCGGGGTTGCGCAGGCCCAGCACCCAGCGCAGGTCGAGCAGCGGCAGCAGCGCCGGGCAGAGCACGCCGGTCGGCATGAAGACCGGTTCGTGGCGGCGCCAGGCCTCGTGCACGTCGTCCGCGTCGCGCGCGATCGGCAGGCCGAGCGCGGCGAACAGCTCGTGCGTGGTCACGCGGCCCGGGTCCTGCTGCGGCCCGTGCACGAGCACCGGCACGCCGTCCTGCGCGAGCAGCAGCGCGAGCAGCGCGGTCAGGTTGGGCAGCTTGCGCGCGCCGTTGTAGGACGGCAGCAGCACCGGCAGCGCGGTCGCGTCGAGCGCGACGCTGCGTGCCGCGGCGGCCTTGGTGAAGCCGACCAGTTCCTCGGTGCTCTCGCCCTTCACGCGCATCGAGATCGCGAAGGCGCCGCGCTCGGCCTCGCTGACGGTGCGGTCGAGCACCTGGCTCATCAGGTCCTCGGCCTGCACGTCGTTCAGCGAGCGCGCGCCTTCCTTGCCGCGGCCGATGTCCTTCAGGTAGTTGGCGATGCCCATGGAACGCAGTTTCGCAAGACTCGGGCCAGAGCGGGTCGCCGGGAACCTGTCAGGTGTTGCAGGGAAGTGCGGCTCAGGCCGCCTGCATGGACGCGCGCACGAGCGTGCGCAGCGCCGGCAGGCAGGAGCCGCAGTTCGTGCCGCATCGGCGCTCGGCCTGCAGCGCGGCGAGGCGCTCGTCGGTGCTGCCGCGGCAGCGCGCCAGCGTCTCAACGATCTGCGGCTCGGTCACGTCGAAGCAGGTGCAGACCTGCTGGCCGCGCGGTGCCAGCGCGACCGGCGCCTTGGCGCCAGGGCTGAGCAGCAACCGCCCGTAGGCCTCGGCCGGCAGCTCGTCGGTCAGCAGCGCGCGCACCCAGGATTCGGCGCGGGTGTCACCGGCCAGCACGAAGGCGTCGAGGCGCGCGCCGCCGTTGTCGGTGCGCGCCAGCCGCATCGCACGGCGCTGGCCGCGGCGCGGGTCGGCATAGCGCAGCATCTGCGGCCCGGCGATGCCGAGCACCGCCTCGATCTGCGTCAGCAGTTCGTCGGCCGGTGCTTCCGGCGCGGCGGCGCGCAGCAGCACGCCGGTCACGCCGCGCGCATGCGGCTCGCGGCCGAAGGGCACGCAGTGCGCGTAGTCGAAGGACGGCATCAGCTCGCGCAGGCGGCGCTGCGCGAGCAGCGCCTCGTCCTCGGGCAGCCAGGCGGCGGCGACCAGCTGCCAGGGCAGCTCGGCCTTCAGCAGCTTGACTGCGGCGTGCTTCAGTTCGGGCTGCTTCGAGGTCGGGCAGTAGCTGCTCGGCATCAGCGCGTTGATGCCGGCCAGCGGCAGGCCCGAGGCACTGCGGCCCGACACGAACTCCTCGCCCCAGTGCATCGCGACGAAGGCCTGGGCCGGTGCCACCGCCTCGCTGCCGCGCACCGGCAGCAGGATCGAGCCGCGCCGCGAAGTCAGGTGCACGAGCTGGCCGTCGGCCCAGCCGCGACGCACGAGCTCCTGCGGGTGGATCTCGACGCTCGGCTCCGGCACATGGCCGAACAGCCGGCCCAGCGTGCCGGTGCGGCTCATGCCATGCCAGTGGTCGCGCAGCCGCCCGGTCGTCAGCGAGACCGGGAATCGCGCGTCGCGCGGTTCGGTCAGCGGCCGGTAGGCGGGCGCGGCGAAGCGCGCGCGGCCGTCGGCGGTGGGGAAGACGCCGTCCTCGTAGAGCCGCGTGCGGCCTTCGGTCTGGCCTTCGGGGCAGGGCCATGGCTGCGGCGCGCGTTCGAGCGCGGCGTAGCTCAGGCCGGTGATGTCGAGGTCGCGGCCGCGCGTGCTCTCGCGGTGCTCGTTCCACACCGACTCGGGCGTCGGGTAGGGAAACAGCGTGGCGCCGTCGGCGCGCCGGCGCGGCAGCTTCGCTTCGAGCCGGCGCGCGAACTCGACCCCCGCGGCCCAGTCGTGGCGCGCCTCGCCGGGCGCATGCACGGCGGCGCGCACGCGGCTGATGCGGCGCTCGCTGTTGGTGACCGTGCCTTCCTTCTCGCCCCAGGTGGTGGCGGGCAGCAGCAGGTCGGCGTAGGCGGCGGTCGCGGTGGTCGCGAAGGCCTCCTGCAGCACGACGTACTCACAGCGCTCGAGCGCGCGGCGCACGGAGGCCTGGTCGGGCATCGACTGCGCGGGGTTGGTGCAGCTGATCCACAGCGCCTTGATCTCGCCGTCGGCAGCGGCCTGGAACATCTCGACCGCGCTCTTGCCGGGCTTGGCGGGCACGTCGGGGATGCCCCACAGCGCGGCAACCTCGGCGCGGTGCTGCGGGTTCGCGAGGTCCCGGTGCGCCGACAGCAGATTCGCGAGGCCGCCGACCTCGCGCCCGCCCATCGCATTGGGCTGGCCGGTCAGCGAGAACGGCCCCGCGCCAGGCTTGCCGATCTGGCCGGTTGCGAGATGCAGGTTGACGAGCGCGGCGTTCTTGTCGGTGCCGCTCGAGCTCTGGTTCAGGCCCTGGCAGTACAGGCTGAGCGTGGGGGTGTTCTGCCCGAACCAGCGCGCCGCCTGGACGATGTCGTCCTCCTTCAGCCCGCAGACCTGCGCCACATGCTTGGGCGTGAACTCGCGCACCCGGTCGCGCAGCGCCTCGAAGCCGGTGGTGTGGGCGGCGATGTAGGTGGGGTCGGTCAGGCCCTCCCACAGCAGCAGGTGCAGCAGGCCGTGGAAGAGCGCGACGTCGGTGCCCGGCAGCAGCGGCAGGTGCAGGTCGGCGACCGCGGCGGTCTCGGTGCGGCGCGGGTCGGCGACGATGAGCTTCATCGAAGGGTTGGCGGCGCGCGCGTCCTCGAGGCGGCGGAACAGGATCGGGTGGGCCCAGGCGGCGTTGCTGCCGGCGATGAAGACCGTGTTCGCGTGCGCGAAGTCCTCGTAGCAGGCGGGCGGCGCGTCGGCGCCGAGCGTGGCCTTGTAGCCGGCCACGGCGCTGGACATGCACAGCCGAGAGTTGGTGTCGACGTTGTTCGTGCCGATCAGGCCCTTGGCGAGCTTGTTGAAGACGTAGTAGTCCTCGGTCAGCAGCTGGCCCGAGAGGTAGAAGCCGACGGCGTCGGGCCCGTGCTCGTCGATCACCTGCGCGAAGCGCGCCGCGGCTTCGTCGAGCGCCGCGTCCCAGCCGATCGCCTGCGGCGCCGCACCGCGCGCCGCGCGCTTCATCGGCTGCAGCAGCCGCGCCTGCAGCGTGACGGCCTTCGACGCCGTCAGATGCAGCGTGCTGCCCTTGGTGCAGAGGCGCCCGAAGTTGGCCGGGTGCGCCGGGTCGCCGCGCACGCCGATGATCTGCGTGCCCTGCGACTCGATGATGACGCCGCAGCCGACGCCGCAGTAGGGGCAGGTGGACTTCGTCTCCCGCATCGCGGTCTCAGGCGGCCTTCAGTTTCGGGCCGGCGACGGGCGCTGCCAGATCGAGGGCTCTGGTGGCTAGCTCAGCCGCGTCGAGGAAGACCTCGCCATGCTCGACCTTGCAGACGAACTTCGGCGTGCAGCCTTCGTCAGGTGCCTTCGCGCAGCCGTCGTCCAGCCCGATGGTCCAGTTGTGCAGCGGGCAGGCGACCGAGGTGCCGAACACGATGCCCTGGCTCAGCGGCCCGCCCTTGTGCGGGCAGCGGTCGAGCAGCGCGAACACCTGGTCTTCGGCGTTGCGGAACACCGCGACCGCGACGCCCTGGTGCCGGTGGACGCGGCGCGAGCCGAGCACCGGGATGTCCTCGACGCGGCAGAAGACTTTCCAATCGCTCATCACGGGGCTCCGACGGTGGTGAACTGGCGGGTATCGACCGCCGCCTTGTCGAACTCGAACCACGGATCGGGTTCGCCGTCGAGGCTGAACTGCAGCCGCTCCCACAGCGCCTTGCGGCCCTCGGCGTCGTCGAGGATCTTCTTCTTCACGTAGTCGAGCCCGACGCGGCCGACGTAGTGCACCGTGCGCTCCAGGTACCAGCCCTCCTCGCGGTAGAGCTGGCAGAAGGCGCCGGTGTACTCGAGCACCTCCTCGGCAGTCTTGAGCTTGACCAGGAAGTGCGCGACCTCGGTCTTGATGCCGCCGTTGCCGGCCACGTACATCTCCCAGCCGGAGTCGACGCCGATGATGCCGACGTCCTTGATGCCGGCCTCGGCGCAGTTGCGCGGGCAGCCCGAGACCGCGAACTTGACCTTGTGCGGCGCGTACATGCGCCACATCGCGCGCTCCAGGTCCTTGCCCATCTGCGTGCTGTCCTGGGTGCCGAAGCGGCACCACTCGCTGCCGACGCAGGTCTTCACCGTGCGCAGCGCCTTGGCGTAGGCATGGCCCGAGGGCATGCCGATGTCCTTCCACACCGCCGGCAGGTCTTCCTTCTTCACGCCCAGCAGGTCGATGCGCTGGCCGCCGGTGACCTTGACGGTCGGGATCTTGTACTTGTCGACCGCGTCGGCGATGCGGCGCAGCTCGTCGGCGGTCGTCTCGCCGCCCCACATGCGCGGGATCACGCTGTAGGTGCCGTCCTTCTGGATGTTGGCGTGGCTGCGCTCGTTGATGAAGCGCGACTGCGGATCGTCCTTGGCCTCCTTGGGCCAGCTGCTGATCAGGTAGTAGTTGATCGCCGGGCGGCACGAGGCGCAGCCGTTCGGCGTGCGCCAGCCCAGGCGCTTGTAGACCGAGTCGATCGTCAGCAGGTGCTCGGCCTTGATGGCCTCGCGCGCTTCCTGGTGGCTCGCGTCGGTGCAGCCGCACATCGCCTTCTTGGTCGGCGCCTTCGAGTAGTCGCCGCCGGCGGTGAACATCAGGATCTGCTCGACCAGGCCGGTGCAGGAGCCGCAGGACGCGCTGGCCTTGGTGTGCTTCTTCACCTCCTCCAGCGTGAACAGGCCCTTCTCCTTGATGGCCTTGCAGATCGTGCCCTTGTTGACGCCGTTGCAGCCGCAGACCTCGGCGTCGTCGGGCATGCTCGCCGCCTTGGTGTGGCCCTCGTGGCCGACGTCGCCGATGCCGGCGCCGGCCTCGCCGAACATCAGCTTGTCGCGGATGTCGCCGACGCTTCGGCCTTCGCGCAGCAGCTTGAAGTACCAGCTGCCGTCCACCGTGTCGCCGTACAGGCAGGCGCCGACCAGCTTGTCGTCCTTGATGACCAGCTTCTTGTAGACGCCGCCGAAGGGATCGCTCATCACGATCTCCTCGCAGTCCTTGCCGCCCATGAAGTTGCCGGCACTGAACAGGTCGATGCCGGTGACCTTGAGCTTGGTGCTGGTCTGGCTGCCGGTGTAGCGGCCGATGCCGAACTGCGCGAGGTGGGTCGCGCAGACCTTACCCTGCTCGAAGAGGGGCGCCACCAGGCCGTAGGCGATGCCCCGGTGCGCCGCGCACTCGCCGACCGAGTAGACGCGCGGGTCGGTCACGGTCTGCATCGTGTCGGTGACGACGATGCCGCGGTTGACGTGCAGGCCGATCTTCTCGGCCAGCGCGGTGTTGGGGCGGATGCCGGCGGCCATCACCACCAGGTCGGCGGGGATCTCGACGCCGTCCTTGAACCTGACCGCCATCACCCGCCCGTCCTTGTCGCCGATCAGTGCTTCCGTCTGCGCGCCGATCAGGAACTTCAGGCCGCGGTCTTCCAGCGACTTCTGCAGCAGCTTGCCGGCCACGTCGTCGAGCTGGCGCTCCATCAGC
>ERZ1066138.350-NODE-350-length-15603-cov-8.270839_pt1 | contig 15603 bp, 11 predicted proteins | sample MGYA00382785_ERZ1066138 | MGnify/ENA primary metagenome ERZ1066138 (study PRJEB33369, sample SAMEA5778368) | biofilm metagenome | biome: Industrial cooling water; feature: Water cooling tower basin; material: Biofilm | place: United Arab Emirates | collected... | reverse complement strand
TTGGCGGAGCGGACGGGGCTCGAACCCGCGACCCCCGGCGTGACAGGCCGGTATTCTAACCGACTGAACTACCGCTCCATAAACCGACTGGTGGGTGCTGAGGGGATCGAACCCCCGACCCTCGCCTTGTAAGGGCGACGCTCTACCGCTGAGCTAAGCACCCTGACAAAGCGCGTTAGTTTACAGCATCCTTGAGCGCTTTGCCAGCCTTGAATGCAGGCGTCTTCGAGGCCTTGATCTTCAGCGTCGCACCGGTACGCGGATTGCGGCCGGTACGAGCAGCACGCTTGCGCACCGAGAAGGTGCCGAAGCCCACCAGCGTCACCGACTGACCGCTCTTGAGCGACTTGGCCACGACATGGGTGAAGGCGTCGAGCGCGCGGGCGGCATCAGCCTTGCTCAGGTCAGCAGCGTCGGCGATGGCATCAACAATGTCAGCTTTCTTCATAAATGATCCTCGGCTTCACGCCCGTCACGGGGCGCTCATCGCTCAGGTGAAAGGGAATCTTGCAGCAGGATGTTGCGGTGCTCGCGCTCTTGTCAATCGTGCTTTGAGCACCTGCTGGTACTGGCCCGACGGCACGAGTCCGGCCGCTTTATACCAACCACGTTATGGGCACGCAACAAAACGGCGGCTCAGTGCCTCACCAAGCCGCCTCGCGCCCCATCTTCAGTGCCCGTTGCCGCGGTCGACTCGGCCGGCTCACCCGCCTTCTCGACCGGCAGCGGGCGTTCCGACAGTGCGATGTCGAGCACCTCGTCGATCCAGCGAACGGGTCGGATGTCCAGATCCTTGGTGACTTCCACCGCAATGTCGGCCAGATCCTTCTTGTTCTCCTCGGGGATGATCACGGTGGTGATCCCGGCCCGATGCGCTGCCAGCAGCTTCTCCTTGAGGCCGCCGATCGGCAGCACCCGGCCACGCAGCGTGATCTCACCCGTCATGGCGACATTTGCACGCACCGGAATCTTGGTGAGCACCGACACCAGTGCCGTACACATGCCGATGCCTGCGCTGGGACCATCCTTGGGCGTGGCGCCTTCGGGCACGTGAACGTGGATGTCGTACTTCTGGTGGAAGTCGGGGTCGATGCCCAGCGATTGGCTGCGGCTGCGCACCACAGAGAGCGCCGCCTGCACCGACTCCTGCATCACGTCTCCGAGCTGACCGGTGTGGATCAACTTGCCCTTGCCGGGAACCAGCGTGGCTTCGATGCTGAGGATGTCGCCACCGACCTCGGTCCAGGCCAGCCCGGTCACCAGTCCGATCTCGTCCTTTTCCTCGGCGCGGCCGTACTGGAAGCGCTGCACGCCGAGGTACTTGTCGAGCTGCTTGGGGGTGATCTGCACGCGCTTCGGCTTCGCCTTGGCAGCACTCTTGTCCTTGGCCGGACGCAGACTCAGTTCCTTCACCACTTTGCGGCACAGCTTGGAGATCTCGCGCTCCAGGTTGCGCACGCCCGCCTCGCGCGTGTAGTGACGGATGATCTGCAGGATCGTGGCTTCGCCGATCTCGATCTCCTCGGACTTCAGGCCATTGGCCTTGACTTGCTTGGGAACCAGGTAGCGCTTGGCGATGGCCAGCTTCTCCGCCTCGGTGTAACCCGGGATGCGAATCACCTCCATGCGATCCAGCAGCGGCCCCGGGATGTTCAGCGAGTTGGCGGTGCCGATGAACATCACTTCGGACAGGTCCAGGTCGACTTCCAGGTAGTGGTCGTTGAAGGTGTGGTTCTGTTCGGGATCCAGTACTTCCAGCAGCGCCGACGAGGGATCGCCACGGAAGTCCATGGACATCTTGTCGAGCTCGTCCAGCATCATCAGCGGATTGCGCGTCTTCGCCTTGGCGAGGTTCTGCACGATGCGTCCGGGCAGGGAGCCGATGTACGTGCGGCGATGGCCGCGGATCTCGGCTTCATCGCGCACGCCGCCCAGGGCCATGCGAATGAACTTGCGATTGGTGGCACGGGCGATCGACTGTCCGAGCGAAGTCTTGCCCACGCCCGGCGGACCGACCAGACACAGGATCGGCCCCTTCATCTTGCGCACGCGCTGCTGCACGGCAAGGTATTCAAGAATCCGATCCTTGACCTTCTCCAGGCCGTAGTGGTCTTCGTCGAGCACCTTCTGCGCGGCCGCCAGATCCTTGCGCACGCGGGTGCGTTGCTGCCAGGGCACGTTGACCAGCCAGTCGATGTAGTTGCGGACCACGGTGGCCTCGGCTGACATCGGCGACATCATCTTGAGCTTATTGAGCTCGGCGCGTGCCTTGGTCTCGACTTCCTTCGGCATCCCGGCCTTCTCGATCTTGCGCGCGAGATCCTCGGCCTCGTTGGGCGCGTCTTCCATCTCGCCCAGCTCTTTCTGGATCGCCTTCATCTGCTCGTTCAAGTAGTACTCGCGCTGGCTCTTCTCCATCTGCGACTTGACCCGGCCGCGAATGCGCTTCTCGATCTGCAGCACATCGATCTCGGCATCAACCGCGCCCATCAGCATTTCCAGCCGAGTGGCGATTGCAGCCGTTTCCAGGATGCTCTGCTTGTCGGAAAGCTTGATCGACAGGTGCGCTGCGATGGTGTCGGCAAAGCGGCTCGGGTCTTCGATCGCACCCAGAGTGGACAGGAGTTCGGGCGGAATCTTGCGATTGAGCTTGACCAGCTGTTCGAACTGGGCAAGCAGCGTCTTGCACATCACATCGATCTCGCGCGGATCGCGATCGAGCTCGGTCTCGATGACTTCGTAGCCGGCCATGTAGATGCCATCGCGCTCGCTGACGCGCGAAGTCACGATGCGCTTGACGCCCTCGACCAGCAGTTTGATGGTGCCGTCCGGCAGCTTGAGCAGTTGCAGCACGGTGGCCAGCGTGCCCATCGCATAAAGATCGGCGGGCTTGGGATCGTCGACTTCAGGCGAGCGCTGGCTCAGCAGCACGATCTGCTTGTCGGTCTGCATCGCCGCCTCAAGCGCGCGCATGGAGCGCTCGCGACCGACGAACAAGGGAATGACCATGTGGGGGAACACCACCACGTCGCGCAAAGGAAGCACGGGCAATGGGGCATGTTCGGCGGAACCCGGCAGGCGGGAACTGGCGGTCATACGAGTGTCCTTCTCGCGACCGGAGCGGTCGCGTCACGGGCTAGGATTGGGGGCGTCGATAGGGATTGCAAGCAGCATCAGGGCAGCCGGTCATGCACTGGCTGCCTGCGCGATGAAAAGACGAGCGCGTTGCTTGGCCTGACCGCTGCAGCGATCAGCTGGACGCCATGCGCGCCTGCGCGACCCCTTCGTACAGCAGGTAAGGCTCGGCAGCCCCATTGATGACGGCTTCGTCGATGACGACCTTGCTGACATTGGTCATCGAGGGCAGTTCGAACATCGTGTTGAGCAGCACCTGCTCGACGATGGTGCGCAGGCCGCGAGCGCCGGTGCGCCGTTCCAGCGCCTTGCGCGCAATCGCCTGCAGCGCATCCGCACGGAACTCGAGTTCCACGCCTTCCATTTCAAAGAGCCGCTTGAACTGCTTGATCAGCGCGTTCTTGGGCTCGCTGAGGATGCGCACCAGGGCGCTCTCGTCGAGTTCCTCAAGAGTCGCCACCACCGGCAAGCGGCCGACGAACTCGGGAATGAGGCCGTAGCGAATCAAGTCTTCAGGTTCCACTTCCTGCAGCACCTGACCCACGCTGGTCTTGGCGGCCTGACTGCGGATATCGGCGGCGAAGCCGATCCCAGTGGAGGTCGAGCGCGCCTGGATGATCTTCTCCAGCCCGGCGAAGGCACCGCCACAGATGAACAGGATGTTGCGGGTGTCCACCTGCAGGAATTCCTGCTGCGGATGCTTGCGACCACCTTGCGGCGGCACCGAAGCGACGGTCCCTTCGATCAGCTTCAGCAAGGCCTGCTGCACGCCTTCGCCGGAGACATCACGGGTGATCGAGGGGTTCTCGCTCTTGCGACTGATCTTGTCGATCTCGTCGATGTAGACGATGCCGGTCTGCGCCTTGTCGACGTCGTAGTCGCACTTCTGCAGCAGCTTCTGGATGATGTTCTCAACATCCTCACCCACGTAGCCAGCCTCGGTCAGCGTGGTGGCATCGGCGATCGTGAAGGGGACATTGAGCAGTCTCGCCAGGGTCTCGGCCAGCAGCGTCTTGCCCGAGCCGGTCGGCCCGATCAGCAGGATGTTGCTCTTGCCAAGCTCCACATCGTCGCCGCGCTGCCGCGACTCGAGGCGCTTGTAATGGTTGTGCACCGCCACCGAGAGAATCTTCTTCGCCCGCTTCTGCCCGATCACGTACTGATCAAGCACATCGAGGATCTCGCGCGGCTTGGGCAAAGAGCTGCGACCCGGCTGAGTCTTGTCGTCCAGCTCTTCGCGAATGATGTCATTGCACAGCTCGACGCACTCATCGCAGATGAACACGCTGGGACCAGCGATGAGCTTGCGCACCTCGTGTTGGCTCTTGCCGCAGAAGGAGCAATAAAGCACCTTGCCGCCTTCAGCTCCACGTGGTGAACGTTCATCCGACATCGGGTCAGTGCCTCTCACATACGGGCGAAATGCCCGTCGCGATCGAGCATATCACAGCGAAAATTGGCCGCCGGCAAGGGCTCAAGCCGGCTTCACGCTCGCATCGGTGCGGCGCTCGAGCAGCGCATCGACCAGACCATAGGCACGCGCTTCATCGGCACCCATGAAGTAGTCGCGATCGGTGTCGCGCGCGATGCGATCGATCGGCTGGCCAGTGTGCTTGGCGAGGATGCGATTGAGCTTCTCGCGGATCAGCAGGATCTCGCGAGCATGGATGTCGATGTCGGAGGCCTGGCCGGAGAAGCCGCCCAGCGGCTGGTGGATCATCACGCGCGAATGCGGCAGGCAGTAACGCTTGCCGGCCGCACCGGAAGCCAGCAGCAGTGCACCCATGCTGGCCGCCTGGCCAATGCACATGGTGCTGACCGCAGGCTTGATGAACTGCATGGTGTCGTAGATCGCCATGCCCGCAGTGACCGAGCCGCCCGGGCTGTTGATGTACAGGTTGATGTCCTTGTCCGGATTCTCCGACTCCAGGAACAACAACTGAGCGACGACCACATTGGCCATGTAGTCGTCGATCGGCCCGACCAGGAAGATCACGCGTTCCTTCAGCAGCCGCGAGTAGATGTCGTAGGCACGCTCACCGCGCGCACTCTGTTCCACGACGATCGGCACCAAGTTGAGTCCGCGGATCTCGCCCATCGATGTCACCTCGATTCAGTCTCGGAGTTCAGCCCGCATTGATACCGGGCTGCAGCAGTTCCTGGAAGCTGCGCTCGACGTCTTCACACTGCGCGCGCTGCGCCACCCACTCTGCCACCTGCTCTTCCATCACGCGCGACTGCAAGCCGGCGAGCAGACGCTGATCCTGTTGATACAGCTGGATCACTTCGCTCGGGTTCTCGTAGGTCGAGGCAATGGTGTTGATCGCCTGACGCACGCGATCGTACTCAAGCTGCAGGCTGTTCTGCCGGGCCAGCTCTTCGAGCAGCAGTCCGGCCAGCACACGCCGCGCCGCCACTTCCTTGAACTCTTCCGCAGCCGGGGCGTTGACTTGCTGACCGCTGCGCTTGCTGCGCGCTTCGGCTTCGCTCTGCGCCTGGCGATGCAGGGCCTGCGCTTCCTGCTCGATCAACTTGGCAGGCACTTCAATGGTGCCGTACTTGCCGAGCAGCGCTTCCACCACGGCGGCGCGCATGCGGCCGGACAGCGCCTGACGCATCTCGCGTTCGAGGTTCTGCCGGATCTCGCGACGGAAGCCGTCCACACCGGCGCCAGCGACGCCGAAGCTGGCGATGAAGGCATCGTCCACCGCAGGCATCTGCGCCTCGTTGACGCGCGACACCGTGATGCTGACGGTCCCGGCCTTCCCGGCCAGCCGCGCATCGCCGTAGTCGGCGGCGAAACTCACCGGCACCGACTTGCTGGCTCCGGCGGTCATGCCGACCAGTGCGTCCTCGATTTCAGGCAACACGGCCTTCTGGCCGATCGCGGTCAAGCCGCGCTCAGTGCCTTCAGCCGGAACCCTCACCTCGTCTGCCTCGATAACGAATTCGAAGGCGACAAAGTCGCCAGCCGCCGCCGCGCGGTCGACCGGGTTGAAGCTCATGCGCTGGCGACGCAGCGTCTCGATCATGCGATCGATGTCGGCATCCGTGATCTCGCCACGCTCGCGCTTGATCTTGAGATCGCTGACCTCCAGCGCCGGGAAATCAGGCAACACGTCGAAGGTCGCCGTGAATTCCAGATCGCCCGCAGTGGTCGAAGGCGCAGCAATCTGCGGCACCACGGCCGGTCGCAGGTTCTCCTGACGCACCGCGTCGGCGAAGCTACTGCGGACCAGGTCATTGAGGACCTCGTCGCGGATCTGGCGGCCGAAGCGCTGCTCGATCACATTCGTGGGGACCTTGCCTTGGCGGAAGCCTTTCAAGGACACCGTCTTGGTCAGTTCGCGGATGCGCGAATGCACACCTTGCTGAAAACGTTCCGCGGGCACGACCACCTTCATGCGCCGACCGAACTGGTCGAGCTTCTCAACCGAAACCTGCATGGATCCTCCAGGAATGCCGACCGGAGAGCGACTCCGCGATCGGGCTCACGTCGAAAAAACTGGTGCGAAAGGAGAGACTCGAACTCTCACGGGTTGCCCCACTGGATTCTAAGTCCAGCGCGTCTACCATTCCGCCACTTTCGCGCGCCACTCGTTGTCCCTCGGACAGCGTGCATCCGGAACGCGAGGCGATGGTAGGAGTGGTGGGCCGTCAGGGACTCGAACCCCGAACCAACTGATTAAGAGTCAGCTGCTCTACCGATTGAGCTAACGGCCCTGAGACTTGCTGGACGCAACCGCACCCGGCTGGGGTGGAAGACGGGACTCGAACCCGCGACACCTGGAGCCACAATCCAGTGCTCTACCAACTGAGCTACATCCACCGCCGGAACCCTTACCAAGTGGCGCGCCCGACAGGAATCGAACCTGCAACCGTCGGCTTAGAAGGCCGATGCTCTATCCGGTTGAGCTACGGGCGCCCTGACCGCACGCCGCGCTGCCGATTGCAGCCTACCCTTTCGAACGCCCGCCCTGATGCACAATCGGTCCGATGTTGGTCGGGGCAGAGGGATTCGAACCCCCGACTTCCAGCGCCCAAGGCTGGCGCGCTACCAGGCTGCGCTATACCCCGTCCGCCACCAGCAGATGCATCTGTTACCGCGCGTCACACCATGCTCCAGCACAAGCTGTTGCATGCACAACTGGCGCGCCCGGAAGGATTCGAACCTCCGACCACCTGGTTCGTAGCCAGGTACTCTATCCAACTGAGCTACGGGCGCGTAGAAGCGGAAGTATCCCCAGCAAGATGACGCTCGTCAAGGGGTCTCAACATGCATTGCAGCCTCAAGTCAGCTTCGAGCCAGCCAACTCAAGCGTAGCGCCCGTGTTGCAACTTCCAAGAACCCGGGCGCGCACTCGAAGCCATCGCGGTGCACAAAAAAGCCGCCCTCGCAGGCGGCTTGATGTTGGCGGAGAGAGAGGGATTCGAACCCTCGATGCGGGTTTTGCCCACATACTCCCTTAGCAGGGGAGCCCCTTCGGCCTCTCGGGCATCTCTCCGAATTCTGTTGTGTCGATCAGTCGCTGCTGTTGTCAGCCGGGACGTCGTCGTCTTCCTTGCGGATCCGCTGATAGATCTCTTCGCGGTGCACCGCCACATCCTTGGGCGCGTTGATGCCGATTCTGACCTGGTTACCTTTGACGCCCAGCACAGTGACAGACACCTCGTCACCGATCATGAGGGTTTCGCCCACCCGACGGGTCAAGATCAGCATTGCGTCCTCCTGCCAATTGGCCCGGACCGTCCTGGTCCGAGCCCGGGTGCAGATCCATCCGCACCCGACTCTTCCTTGATCCTGCGTCGCTAAGCCACGTGCAGGGAACGCACATGGTAGCCGAGGGACGCGGAGTGACGCAACGCCACTGCGTTCAGACTCCCAGCAAAGCGCTCTTCAAGGCGGCCAGCGCCGGATTCAGCGCGGGTCCGTCTTCACCACCGCCTTGCGCCAGATCCGGCCGGCCGCCGCCCTTGCCACCAATGGCCTTGGCCACCTGCGACAGCAGATCGCCAGCCTTGTGGCGCTGCATGGCCGTGCCCGCAACGCCGGAAATCAGGACCACTTTCCCCTGCTGCACGCTGGCCAGCAAGATCGCCGCATCCTTCAGCTTGTCCTTGAGCTGATCGACCATTTCGCGCAGGACCTTGGCTTCGACGCCATCGACGCGCTCGACCACGACGCGGTAATCGGCCACGGACTGGGCACGAGCAGCCAATTGGTCGGTGGAGGCGCTGGCGGCTTTGGACTTGAGCGCTTCAAGCTCCTTCTCATCGCGGCGGATCCGATCCAGCAGGGCCTGCACCTTGGTCACCACCTGGTCGGAGTTACCGCCCAGCAGACCGGCCAGTTCGCGCACTCGCGCCTCTTGCTCCTGCACCAGTTCCACCGCTTGCGCGCCACTCACCGCTTCGATGCGGCGCACACCCGCCGAGATGCCGCCCTCACTCAGTATCTTGAACAGCCCGATATCGCCGGTGCGAGCGACATGGGTACCGCCGCAGAGTTCGGTGGAGAAGCCGCCCATCCGCAACACGCGGACGTGATCGCCATACTTCTCACCAAACAGCGCCATGGCGCCCATGGCCAGCGCGTCGTTCATGCCCATGTGGTGGACTTCGGCCTCGGCATTGACGCGGATCTCCTCATTGACCCGCGCCTCGATCCGCGCCAACTGCTCGGCGCTGATGGCCTGGAAATGGGAAAAGTCAAAGCGCAGCCGATCGGGAGCCACCAGACTGCCCTTCTGCTGCACGTGCTCGCCCAGCACCTCGCGCAGCGCGGCGTGCAGTAGATGCGTCGCCGAGTGATTCAACACGATCGCTCGACGCCGCGCTGCATCAACGCGCGCCAGCACCCGCTCACCCACGCCGATGCTGCCGCGCAGTGCCTTCACCACATGCCCATGAAAGACGCCCGCCAGCTTGATCGTGTCATCGACCGCCAGCGCCGCCGATGAGGACTCCAGCGCGCCCTGGTCGCCCACCTGACCGCCGCTCTCCGCATAGAAAGGCGTTCGATCGAGGATCAACACGCCGCTTTCGCCGCTCAGCAGGCGCTCGCGTGGCTGATTGTCGACCAGGATGCGGGTGACCACGCAGTCGCCAGCTTCGGTGCTCTGGTAACCAAGGAACTGGGTCGGCAGCAGACCATCGACGGTCTCGGCGGTCACCACCACGCCACCGGCGAAGGCGCCAGCAGCCCGGGCGCGCTCGCGCTGCGCTTCCATCGCCGACTCGAAGCCTGCCATGTCCACGGCCAGGCCGCGCTCGCGCGCGATGTCGGCGGTCAGGTCGACCGGGAACCCGAAGGTGTCGTACAGGCGGAAGGCCTCGTCACCCGGAATGCTCGACTGGGCTTTGGCGGCAATCTGCTCGAAGACCTTCATGCCGCCATCCAGCGTCTCCGCAAAGCGCTCCTCTTCGGCTGCCAGGACCTGGTCCACGAAGGCCTGCTTCTGGGCCAGCTCCGGATAGGCCACGCCCATGGCATCCACCAGCGGCTGCACCATGCGATGGAAGAAGGCGCCGCGCACACCGAGCTTCCAGCCGTGACGCAGGGCGCGGCGGATGATGCGACGCAGGACATAGCCGCGTCCTTCATTGGACGGCAGTACGCCATCGACGATGAGGAAGGCGCAGGCGCGGATGTGATCGGCGATCACGCGCAGCGAGTTGTGCTGGCGATCGGCCGTCGCCGTGAGCTTGGCCGCGGCTTCGATCAAGCCCTGGAACAGATCGATCTCGAAGTTGTTGTGCACGTGCTGCAGGACCGCGGTGAGCCGCTCCAGACCCATGCCGGTGTCCACACAAGGCTTGGGCAGGGGCGAGAGCGTGCCGTCGGGGGCGCGGTCGAACTGCATGAACACGAGATTCCAGATCTCGATGTAGCGATCACCGTCGGCCTCATCGGTACCCGGCGGCCCGCCAGCGACCTCCGGACCGTGATCGAAGAAGATCTCGGAGCAAGGCCCGCAGGGGCCGGTGTCGGCCATCTGCCAGAAGTTGTCTGAAGCGTAGGGTGCGCCTTTGTTGTCGCCGATGCGGGTGATCCGCTCGGCCGGCACACCGATTTCCTTGTTCCAGATGTCGAAGGCTTCGTCGTCGGTGTGATAAACGGTGATCCACAGCTTGTCGGCCGGCAGCGCGTAGACGCCGGTCAGCAGTTCCCAGGCGTACTGGATCGCATCACGCTTGAAGTAGTCCCCGAAACTGAAGTTGCCAAGCATCTCGAAGAAGGTGTGGTGGCGTGCGGTGTAGCCCACCGAGTCGAGATCATTGTGCTTGCCGCCCGCGCGCACACAGCGCTGCGCGGTCACCGCTCGCGAGTAGTCGCGCGCTTCCGCACCGAGGAAGGTGTCCTTGAACTGCACCATGCCGGAGTTGGTGAACAGCAGCGTGGGATCGTTGCCCGGCACCAGCGAGCTCGACGCCACGTGGCGATGGCCCTTGCTGACGAAGAAATCGATAAAGGCTTTGCGGATGTCGTGCGTGCTCTTCATGGCAGCTCCGGGCTGTGCTTCAGTGCTCGATGGATAGACTCGGAATCGTAACCGCGCGCCGCCAGAAAACGTGCTCGACGGGCGTACTCTTTGTGATCGGGCGCCGGATCGGTGCCAAAGCGACGACTGAGACAGGCCAGCGCTGCCTGTGTCCAGTCGATGCCGCTTGCACTGAGGGCCGCCCGCACCGCTGACTGCGCAAGCCCTGCCTGACGCAGCTTCTCGGCGATCAGCAATGGCCCCCAGCCGCGGGATTCCGCGCTGCGCAGCATCTGCTCGACGTAGCGTGCATCACTTTGCAGCGCAGCCTCGCTCAAGCCCTCCAGCGCGTCGCCAATCTCCGCGTCCTGGTAACCGCGCTGGCGCAGCTTGCGCTTGAGTTCGCCTGTGCTGTGCTCACGCTGAGCGAGCAGTCCGAGGGCGCGCTCGCGCGCCCCCTGCTTGACCCGGCTCACGCGCGATCAGGCCTCTTCCGCTTCCTCGACCGCAGCGGCTGGCGCCGAGCCCGGCTTCACCTGGACCAGCTTCTCACGCAGCCGGGCTTCGATCTCGGCGGCCACGGCCGGACGCTCACGCAGGAACTGGCGCGCGTTCTCCTTGCCCTGCCCGATGCGCTCGCCCTTGTAGCTGAACCAGGCGCCGGACTTCTCGATCAGATTGTGATTGACGCCGAACTCGATGATTTCGCCCTCGCGCGAAGTGCCCTCGCCGTACAGGATCTCGAAGTCGGCCTGCCTGAAGGGCGGCGCCATCTTGTTCTTGACCACCTTCACCCGCGTTTCCGAGCCGATCACCTCGTCGCCGCGCTTGACGCTGCCGACGCGACGGATGTCGAGACGTACCGAGGCGTAGAACTTCAGCGCATTGCCGCCAGTGGTGGTTTCGGGATTGCCGAACATCACGCCGATCTTCATGCGGATCTGGTTGATGAAGATGACCAGGCAGTTGGAACGCTTGATGTTGCCGGTAAGCTTGCGCAGCGCCTGACTCATCAAGCGCGCCTGCAGACCGACATGCGAGTCACCCATCTCGCCCTCGATTTCGGCCTTGGGCGTCAAGGCGGCGACCGAGTCGACCACCACCACATCAACGGCACCAGAGCGCACCAGCATGTCGGTGATCTCCAGCGCTTGCTCACCCGTATCGGGCTGCGAGACCAGCAGGTCGTCCACGTTCACGCCCAGCTTCTCGGCGTAGCTGGGGTCAAGCGCATGCTCGGCGTCGACGAAAGCAGCGGTGCCACCCATTTTTTGAACACTGGCGACCACTTGCAAAGTGAGCGTGGTCTTGCCGCTGGACTCCGGTCCGTAGATTTCGATGATGCGGCCGCGCGGCAGACCACCGATGCCCAGCGCCAGATCCAAACCGAGCGAGCCGGTGGAGACCACATCGACGGCATCCGAACTGCGGTCACCCATGCGCATGACCGTGCCCTTGCCGAACTGCTTTTCAATCTGCGAGAGCGCGGCAGACAGCGCGCGACGCTTGTTGTCGTCCATGGTTCTAACCTCAGTCGAATGCGGGAGAGTGCGATCTAGAGGAGCCCAGTCTCAGCAGGCGAGACAGCCCCGAGCGCCATGGAATGATGATGCCATAGCGCCGCCGCGAGCCTGTCAGAAAGCTTCGTGAGGTGTTGTCAGAATTTTCTTCAAGCCATGCATGGCCGCAGCCACGGTCTGGCGCCTGACGGCATCACGATCGCCTTGCAGATGAACGACTTGCGTCACCGGCGGATGATGTCCGCGACCCCATGCCAGCCACACCGTGCCGACCGGCTTGCCCGGCGTTCCGCCCGAGGGTCCCGCAATACCGGTGATCGCAACCGCGACATTGGCGCGACTGCGGCTGAGCGCGCCGCGGACCATCTCGACCACCGTTTCCTCGCTCACCGCGCCATGCATTTCCAAGGTCACGCGCGACACGCCCAGCATGGTTTCCTTGGCCTCATAGCTGTACGCCACGAAACTGCAATCGAACCAATCTGAGCAGCCTGCGATCTCGGTCACCACCTTGGACAACCAGCCGCCGGTGCACGACTCCGCCGCCGCGAGCTTCATCCGCCGCGCCAGCAGCAATTGGCCGATCTCGACGCCGATGTCGCGCATTTCGGCGTCACTGACTTGCGGGAGGGTGGTCATTGGCACGAGTCCATGATCGGCAGCGGCCCCGGAAGATAGCGCGAGCCTTCCTCGGCGCGCGAACCTTGCCGCGCCGAGGCAGCCGGCTCACCGCTATAAAGCGCTTCCGCACCGCGACACAGATGCCCCGATGAGCAGCACGCCCGAGCACACGCCCTTGATGCGGCAGTACTTCGCGATCAAGGCGGAGTTCCCGCAGACCCTGGTTCTGTTCCGCATGGGGGACTTCTATGAGCTCTTTTACGACGACGCCAAGCGCGCGGCCCGACTGCTCGACATCACACTGACGGCCAGAGGGCAGTCCGCCGGGCAGCCGATCCCGATGGCGGGAGTGCCGGTGCATGCCCTGGACGGCTATCTGGCCAAGCTGATCCGCGCTGGCGAGTCGGCAGCGGTGGTCGAGCAGATCGGCGATCCGGCTTTGGCCAAGGGCCTGGTCGAGCGCAAGGTGGCCCGCGTGGTGACGCCGGGCACGGTCCTCGACGAGGGCTTGGTCGAGGGCCGGCGCGATAACCTGCTGCTGGCTCTCAACCTGCGTGGCAAGGGTGTCTGTGGCATGGCCTGGCTGGATCTGGGCGCCGGGCAGATCCGGGTCACCGAGGTGCCGATGGCGGTGCTGGAGTCCGAGTTGGCGCGGCTGCGGCCAGCCGAGGTCTTGCTGCCCGAAGACCAGGGCGAGTGCGGCGTCTCGGCGCCGCAACGGCGTTTGCCGGTCTGGCACTTCGACACCGACAGCGGACGCCGTCAGCTGTGCAGTCTGTTCGGTGTGCAGGATCTGAGCGGCTTTGGCTGCGAGTCGCTGAGTCTGGCCATCGGCGCAGCCGGCGCCTTGCTGCAGTACCTCAGCGACACCCAGCGACGCAGCCTGCCGCAATTGGCAGGCATGGCCACCGAGTGGGCGCAGGACGCGCTGATGCTGGATGCCGCGACGCGCCGCCATCTGGAGCTGGAAAGCAGCAGTTCCGGACAGGAGGAACTCAGCCCTTTCGGCATCATCGATCGCTGCGCCAACAGCATGGGCACGCGTTGTCTGCGTCGCTGGCTGCAACGTCCCTTGCGCCAGCATGCCGAAATCCGAGCCCGCCACGATGCGATCGCCGAGCTGATCGAGCGCGGCGTGCTCAAGGAGCTGCAGCAGCAACTGGGCGACATCGGCGACATCGAAAGGATGCTCGGGCGCGTGGCGATGCGTTCGGCAAGGCCACGCGATCTGTCCGGCTTGCGTGACGCGCTGGCCAACCTGCCCGGCATGGCCGCACTACTGGCGCCTTTCGAACAAGCCTTGTGGCGCCAACTGGCAACACCGCTGCTGGGACACGAGGCCGTGCGCGCGCGCCTTCAAGCAGCGCTGGTTGCCGAGCCGCCGGTGCTGCTGCGCGATGGAGGCGTGATTGCCGAAGGCTATGACGCGGAGCTGGACGAGTTGCGCAAGCTGGCGGCAGGCGCCGACGACTACCTGGTCGATCTCGAAGGCCGCGAACGTGAGCTCACCGGCATTGGCAATCTGCGCGTCGCCTACAACAAGGTGCACGGTTTCTATCTCGAGGTCACACGCTCGCAACTCGATCGCGTTCCGGCGCATTGGAGTCGCCGCCAGACCCTGAAGGGCGCCGAGCGCTACATCACCGAGGAGCTGAAGGCCTACGAAGACAAGGTGCTAGGCAGCCGCGAACGCGCCCTGCTGCGCGAACGGGCACTGTACGAAGCGCTGCTGGATGATTTGCAGGGCGCGCTCGATCCTCTGCGCCGGGCCAGTGAGGCCCTGGCACAGACTGATGCACTGACCGCGCTGGCACTGACTGCGCAGGAACTGGACTGGCGGCGCCCACAGTTGGTCGACCGGCCCGAGCTCAGCATCGAGGCGGGCCGCCATCCGGTGGTTGAACAAGTGATCGAAGGACACTTCGAGCCGAATGACCTGAGGCTCGACGGTGAACGCCGCATGCTGGTGATCACCGGACCGAACATGGGCGGCAAGTCGACCTATATGCGTCAGGCGGCCCTGATCGTGATCCTCGCGCATATGGGAAGCTTCGTGCCGGCTCAAAGCGCCAGCGTGGGGCCCTTCGACCGGGTCTACACGCGCATCGGTGCCGGCGATGATTTGACCCGTGGTCAATCGACCTTCATGGTCGAAATGGCCGAGACCGCCAACATCCTGCATCACGCCAGTGCGCACAGCCTGGTGCTGATGGACGAGATCGGGCGCGGCACCAGCACCTACGATGGCCTGGCCATCGCCCAGGCCTGTGCCGAACAACTGGCCGAGCACAATCGCGCGCTGACGCTGTTCGCCACGCACTACTTCGAATTGACCCGGCTGGCCGAGCGCCACGAGGCCATCGTCAACGTCCACCTGGACGCCGTCGAACACGGCGAGCGCCTGGCTTTCCTGCATCGGGTCAAGCCGGGGCCTGCCAATCGCAGTTTTGGCATCCAGGTGGCCGCGCTGGCCGGGGTTCCGCCCGCGGTGATCCGGCGCGCACGTAAGCTGTTGCACTCGCTGGAGCAACGCGGCGAGCCAGAGTCGCAGGCGCCCGCCCCGCCAGCACATCCGCAACTGGACCTGTTTCGCCCCACCATCCCCGCACTTGAACTGTTGCGCGAAGTCGATGCAGACGCGCTAAGCCCCAGACAGGCGCTGGAGCTGGTCTACCGCCTGAAGGATCTGGCCGAGGGGTCCTGAGCGACAGCACAATGCGGCCTGCCGGGGACTTGACCCTCCAGGCCCGAAACCGCTAGTGTTCGCGGCTCACCAGTGGGGGGCCATAGCTCAGCTGGGAGAGCGCTACAATGGCATTGTAGAGGTCGTCGGTTCGATCCCGACT
>ERZ1066138.349-NODE-349-length-15609-cov-6.936094_pt1 | contig 15609 bp, 12 predicted proteins | sample MGYA00382785_ERZ1066138 | MGnify/ENA primary metagenome ERZ1066138 (study PRJEB33369, sample SAMEA5778368) | biofilm metagenome | biome: Industrial cooling water; feature: Water cooling tower basin; material: Biofilm | place: United Arab Emirates | collected... | reverse complement strand
GGCCATGTTCGGCTCTCGTTCGCCGCGGCCACGGAGACCCTCAAGGACGCGCTTTCGCGCATGCAGCGGGCATTGGCCGGCGCGCGCACGAAGAAACGGGCCTGATCGCCGGTAACACGCGGAAAACCCGGCGGTTTTGTTGACTTGCGGGCGGCCTTGGCCGACAATCGCGCGCCCTGAAAAGCCGCTTCCCCGATAGCTCAGCCGGTAGAGCAACGGACTGTTAATCCGTGGGTCGTTGGTTCGAGTCCAACTCGGGGAGCCATCTCTCTCATGTCCGGCCCGCGGTGCGCGGCAGACCTCGCGTGCCGCCCAGCGCGAGCGCGTTGCCGGCCACCAGCACGGCAAGCCCGATCACCGCCGGCAGGCTCCAGCGGTAGCCCTCGAACAGCGTCGAAACGACGAGCGCGACGACCGGGAACAGGACGCTCGTGTAGGCCGCGCGCGACGCGCCGATCCGACGGATGAGCGCCAGGTAGAGCCCGAACGCCAGCGCCGTCCCGGCGAGCGACAGGTACAACAAGGACAGGACATAGGGCCAGCGCGGGTCGAAGTCGAGCGGTGCGCCGCGCAGCAGGGCAATGGCCGCCAGTCCGACCGCGCCGTAGGCCATGCCGTACGCGTTGACCGTGACGACCGGCAGGCCCGCCCGCGTATTGCGCGAGGCGGCCATGTTGCCGAGCGACGCGAGGTAAGTGGCGCCGAGCGCGAGCGCCGCCCCGCGGGCAATCAGCGGCTCATGCATCGCAGCCTGCAGCTCCGGCAGGAAGAGCAGCGCCACCCCGACGACGCCGGCGCCGGCCGCGGCCAGCACTCGGCCTTCAATCGCCGTGCCGAGGATCATGCGACCGTTCACGATGTTGAAGAAGATGATCGCCGTGAACAGGACCGCAACCAGCCCGCTCGTCAGATACTGCGTCGACAGGTAGGTCATCCAGTAGTTCAGGCAGAAGAGCGTCGCGCCCTGCAACGCGATGAAGCGGTGATCACGCCAGGACAGCGCCAACGGGCTTCCGGCCAGGTGCGCATATCCGAACAGGCAGAGCGCCGCCAGGCCGAACCGGTAGACGAGCGAGATCTCCGGCTCGACGACGCCGAGCTGGAACTTGATGACGTACCAGGTCGTGCCCCAGATGAGCACGACGACGCCATAGATGAGGCTGGTAGGCACCGCCGGACGCTAGGGGTTTTCACCTTGCCGATCAATCACTAAAGCTAAACCCCGCATCAGTTAGCGCAGGTGAGGGTCGACCGGAAAGCCGCTATGATGGATGACGGCCAACGGCGGCAGGACAAGGGGATCGCCGCATGGATTTGACAGTCGCGCTCTTCGCGACAATCGCGCTCGCCACCGCGGCGCAGACGGCGCCGGACGCCGCGGGCTGGCGTGCCGAGGCCGATACCCTCTTTGCGCAGGGTGACGTGCGCGGGTCGCTGGCGGCGGCAGAACGCGCCCTCGCGCTGGACCCCGCGGACCCCTGGGCCCGCTATGCCTGGTTGCGCGCGCTTGCGGTCGTCGATGCCGACGCCGCCCGGCGCGCCCTGCCCGCGATGCCGGATGCAGGCGCCCTGAAGGCATTCCCGGAAGAAGACCGGGCCCGGCTCGAGACCTCGCTCGGCTATCTTTGCCTCGACCTCGGCGTCGAGCCCCTTGCCGCCCTGCATTTCGGCCATGTTCCGGCCGGTTCCGCCAGCTATCCGAAGGCACAGGCCGGCCTTGCGATACTTGCCGTCCGGCGCGGCAACTCCCGGCAGGCGCTCGTTCACTTCGTCGCCGCGCGCGCCACCGTCCGGCAGGACCCTTCGCTCGCGGAACTCGAGCGTGACGCGCGTTACGAGATCGTCCTGCGCGAGTTCTCGACCGCCAGGGACCTGCGCGACGCGAATGCCGCGGGTCGCGCATTCTCGGTGATGGACGAGATGCGGCCGAACCACCCTGCGACGCTGCAGGCGCGTGCGGACCTCGCCGACCTGCGCGGCGACCAGCCCGCGCGCGAGCGGGCGCTGCGCGAACTGCTCGCGGTCGATCCCGGCTCACCAGGCGCTGCCAGCCAGTTGACCGACACGCTGCTGGCACTCAACCAGCCTTACGAGGCTTTCGTCGTGGCACGCGACCTGGCGCCGGAGCGACTGGCGTCGGACGCGTCCCTGCAGGCGATCGAGCGCGACTGGGTCCCCCATGCCGAGGTGGCGCTCGACGGGCGGTGGCGGAACGGGCAGACGGATCACGATCGGCTCGACTTGCCGCGCGTGCAGTTCGCCTGGGAGTCCAGTCATGCGCGCTGGGGCCGCACGCGGCTGATCGCGGAGGCCGCCTATCCGGAGTCGGACGACGTACCGGTCGGCGAGCCGTTCGGCACGTCGGTCGCCCTCCCGGCCAGTGCGGAATCGCAATCGGACAAGGGAGTCGGCGCGCTGGTGCAATGGTCGCCGCGAAACGGCATCGAACTCGCGTTCGGCACGACACCGACCGCCTTCGAAGTCAGCAACATCCTGGGCGCGCTTCACCTGCACGCGGCGACCGACGGCGGAACCTGGGCCTATGGACTGGACCGCACGGCGGTGGAGGATTCCCTCCTGTCCTACGCGGGTACTCGCGACCCGGTGGGAGGGCAATCATGGGGCGGCGTGGTGCGCAACCGGGCCTACGTCGAGGGCCGCTTCGGCGATGACGACCTGGAACTGTTCGGGCGCGTTGCGGGCGCACTGCTCGAAGGTCGCCGGGTGGACAGCAACACGGAGTGGCGTGCCGATGCGGGCTTCCTGCAGCGCGCGGCATCGGGCGACGGCTGGGTGGCGCGCGTCGGCGGCTCCGTCGCCGCTTCAGGCTTCGCCGACAACCGCTCGCATTTCACGCTCGGCCATGGCGGCTACTTCAGTCCGCGCAGGTTCCTGACCGTCGGTCCGGTATTCGACCTCCTGGCCCGTCGCGGCGACCGCAGTTTCTCGCTCGAAGGCAGTGTCGAGTGGCAGGAAGTCCGCGAATCGGCCACTGACTACTTCCCGGAGGATGCCGCGTTGCAGGCCGCCAGCGGCGACCCGCGCTACCCGTCGGATTCCCGCGAAGGCCTCGGCGTGCGGCTCGCCGCGTCCATCGAATGGCGGGTGACGGAACGGGCGGTGGCGGGCGTGCGCCTCGAAGGCATGCGGGGCGAGGACGCCGACCTGGTGCGACTGCAAGTCTACACGCGGCGCTGGACGCAGGCGATCTCGGATCCCGTGCAGCAGCCGCCGGTGCACCTGCGATTGGGCGAAACTTACCTGCTGAATTGACCCCCGTCAGCGGCGCGACTTGCGCGCCTCTGCAAGGCCGTCGATATAGGCACCGAACCTGTCGCCGAGCTCCGGATGGCGCAGCCCGTACTCGACGGTAGCCTCCAGGTAGCCGAGCTTGCTGCCGCAGTCGTAGCGCTTGCCCTTGAACCGGTACGCGTACACCGGCTCGTCATCCAGCAGCGCGGCAATGCCGTCGGTGAGCTGGATCTCGCCGCCCGCGCCCCGCCCGACCTTTTGAAGGCGACTGAAGATCGAGCCGGACAGCAGGTAACGGCCGACGACCGCTAGATCGGAGGGCGCATCGGCGGGCTTCGGCTTCTCGACCATCTGGCGGATCCGCGAATACTCGCCCGCCGGATCCTCGGTGGCGACGATGCCGTAGCTGCCGGTCTGGCTGCGCGGGACCTGCTGCACGCCGATGACGCTGCCCCCGGAACTGGCGTACCGGTCGCGCATCTGCGCGAGCACCGGCACCCCGGCATCGATCAGGTCGTCCGCAAGGTGCACGAAAAAGGGCTCGTTCCCGACCACGGCGTGCGCACAGAGCACGGCATGTCCGAGGCCCAGCGGCGCCGGCTGGCGGATATAGATGCAGGTCGCGTCGGTGGGCAGGATGCCGCGCAATGTGGCCAGGAGGTCTTCCTTTCCCTGCTCGGCAAGCGCCGACTCGAGCTCAGGATCGGAGTCGAAGTGGTCTTCGATGGCCCGCTTCGAGCTGCCTGTGATGAACACCAGCAGTCGCGCCCCGGCTGCCAGCGCCTCTTCGACGGCGTACTGGATGAGCGGCTTGTCGACGATCGGCAGCATTTCCTTGGGACTCGCCTTGGTGGCGGGCAGGAAGCGCGTGCCGCGGCCGGCGACCGGAAAGACGGCGAATCGGATCGGCGCGGGTCGGCTCACGAACTCTCCTCCGGATCAGGAATCCTGGCCGGTCCATGATACCGGAGCCGTCGCGAACCGGCCCGCGCCGCAGACCAACGTGCCTCAGCTTCCTGACTTGCCGGAATCGAACTTCAGGTTCGACCTGTTCTGATCGATCAGCTTCTTGCCGAGACCCTTCACCTTGGCGAGGTCTTCGACGCTCTTGAACGGGCCGTTCTTCTCGCGGTGGGAAACGATCGCCTCGGCCTTCGCCTGCCCGATGCCGTCGAGTTCACGCGCCAGGGTCTTGGCATCCGCGGTGTTCACGTCCACGGGCCCGGCGATGGCTGTCGGCGCGAGCAGCATCGCGGCCACGAGGGCCGCACTCAGTCCCTTGATCAACATGGCTTCACTCCTTTCTCGCGCGCGGCGACCATCGCCGCGCCCGGGAAGGAGACTACGCACCGACGGCGCGCCGCACTGCGCGTCAATCGCATGCATTCGCGGAGAATGGCGGGGGACTGTCACCTTTGGCCCCGCCATCGCTCCATGCCGGGAAAGCCTGTCGCCAAAGGGGACTGTCCCCTCCTGCTGAAGGGGACTGACCCCTCCTCGCCGGAGCTACTGCTTCTTCGCGCCTTCCAGGCCCGCCACGAGGTCGAAGCGCAGCAACGGCCGCTGGCTGTCCCAGGCCTTGCAGCCCGGGCACTGCCAGAAATGATCGATGCTGGAGAATCCGCAGTTCGCGCACCGGTAGCGCGGCGTGCGCGCCGCGAGCCGCCGCAGCACCGCCGCAATGTCACCGACGGCCCGGGTGTCGAGCAGCGCGGGATCGCGCCCGATCGCGCGGACAAGGCCTGCGATCGCGTCGTCCTGCGCGAGACAGCTGCGCACGCGCTCCTCGAACGGCGCGAACTCGAGCGCGTCCGCCATGATCGCGGCGATCGCCATCTCGTTGACGGCGTCCGATCGACCGGCAACGACCCGGGCGAGGACCGCCTCGCCGGCATCGCCGGCCGCGCGCGCGAGCCGCACCAGCCGCGGCACGACTTCGATCGCGAGTGCCGCATCGTGGGCCAGCACTGCGCCGAGCAGCCGCTCCGCCAGCGCGAAATCGCCCTGTTCGATCGCGATGTCGCTGCGCACGAGCGCGCCGCGCGGGAATCGCCGGACCTCCTTGCGCGCTGCGCGCAGGTGCTCCCGGGCCTCGTCGAGCGCGCCGCGCGCGCGCGCCGCCTCGGCAAGCTCGCAGTAGTAGTGCGCGATGGCGCTCTCGTGAGGCGCGCGTCCGGCCTTCTGCAGTTCCCGGAACACCTCGATCGCCCGGCCCCACTCCTGCTCCTGCTCGTAGATGCGCATCAGCATGCGCATCGCGGCCATGCGGTGCGCGCCGGATGCCGCCAGCGGCTCTAGGATCTTCTCCGCACGGTCGAGGAGCCCCGCCTTGAGGTAGTCCTGCGCGAGCGCGAAGCCCGCCTGCTCCCGCTGCGCGGGCTCGAGCGACTCGCGCGTCGCGATGTTCTGGTGGATCTTGATGGCGCGGTCGACCTCGCCGCGGCGCCGGTAGAGGCTGCCGAGCGCGAAGTGCGTCTCGATCGTGTCGTCGTCGAGTTCAGCCGCCCGCAGGAACGCCTCCAGCGCGCGATCCGGCTGCTCGTTGACCAGGAAGTTGACGCCGGCAAGGTAATTGCCGCGCAGCCGCTCCTCGCCGACGGCGCTGGGCCGCGGCTTGCGCGAGGCATAGAAGCCGATCGCCCCGCCCAGGAACAGGACGCCGAGCAGGATCCAGATCGACTCCGGATTCACGGAGCCCTAGTCGCGGATCGGGTGCGACTGCCCCGCATTGACGCGTTCGCGCAGGTCCTTGCCCGGCTTGAAATGCGGCACGTACTTGCCGGCCAGCGCGACGGCCTCGCCGGTCTTCGGGTTCCGGCCCTGCCGAGGCGGACGGAAGTGCAGCGAAAAGCTGCCGAACCCGCGGATCTCGATGCGCTCACCGCCGGCCAGCGCGTCGCTCATGATCTCGAGCATCTGCTTGACGGCGAGCTCGATGTCCTTCGCGGGCAGGTGCTTTTGCTTGGCGGAGATGATCTCGATCAGTTCTGATTTTGTCATTGCTCCCGTCCCTCAAACGCGGGGCGCCGCCCATCCCCGGCGGCGCCCCGGACCGGTTCACTGACCGGAGATCTGCTCCTTCAGCAGGTCGCCGAGCGAAGTGCCGGTCGCCGAGTCGCTGCTGCGGTACTGCTGCACCGCCTCGGCCTCTTCCTCGGCCTCGATCGCCCTGATCGACAGCACGATCGCGCGACTCTTGCGGTCCACGCCCGTGAAGCGGGCCTCGACCTCGTCGCCGACCTTGAGCACGGTGCGGGCGTCCTCGACGCGCTCGCGCGCGAGCTCGGAAGCGCGCAGGCTGCCCTCGATGCCGTCGCCGAGGTCGATGATCGCGCCGCGCGCGTCGACTTCCTTGACCGTTCCCTTGACGATGCTGCCCTTCGGGTGATCGGCGAGGTACGCCGAGATCGGGTCCTTCGCCATCTGCTTGATGCCGAGCGAGATGCGCTCGCGCTCGGGATCTATGGACAGCACCATGGCCTCGACGGTCTGGCCCTTCTGGTAGTCGCGCACGGCCTCCTCGCCCGGGCGGTCCCAGGAGATGTCGGAGAGGTGCACGAGCCCGTCGATGCCGCCGGACAGGCCGATGAAGATGCCGAAGTCGGTGATCGACTTGATCTGGCCGCTGACGCGGTCGCCGCGCGTGAAGCTGTCCGAGAACTCCCGCCACGGGTTCGGCTTGCACTGCTTGAGGCCGAGCGATATGCGGCGGCGTTCCTCGTCGATGTCGAGGACCATCACCTCGACTTCCTCGCCGACGTGCACGACCTTGGCCGGGTTCACGTTCTTGTTGGTCCAGTCCATCTCGGAGACGTGGACGAGGCCCTCGACCCCCTCCTCGATCTCCACGAAGCAGCCGTAGTCCGCGATGTTCGTGACCTTGCCGAACAGGCGCGTGTTCGGCGGGTAGCGGCGCGCGATGTTCTGCCAGGGATCGGCACCGAGCTGCTTGATGCCCAGCGACACGCGCTGGCGCTCGCGGTCGAACTTGAGGATGCGCACGTCGATCTCGTCGCCGACCTTCACGATCTCCGACGGGTGCTTGACGCGCTTCCACGCCATGTCGGTGATGTGCAGCAGGCCGTCGATGCCGCCGAGGTCCACGAACGCGCCGTAGTCGGTCAGGTTCTTGACCGTGCCCTTCACGACGTCGCCTTCCTTCAGGTTGTCGAGCAGCTGCGAGCGCTCGGCGCTGTATTCCTGCTCGACCACCGCGCGGCGCGACACGACGACGTTGTTGCGGCGCTGGTCCAGCTTGATGACCTTGAACTCGAGTTCCTTGCCTTCGAGGTAGCTCGGGTCGCGCACGGGGCGCACATCGACCAAGGAGCCCGGGAGGAATGCGCGGACGTTGTCCAGTTCCACCGTGAAGCCGCCCTTGACGCGGCCGTTGATCACGCCCTTGACGATCTCGCCCTTGGTGAAAGCCTCTTCGAGGCGGGTCCAGGTGCGGGCACGCTTGGCCTTCTCGCGCGACAGGCGCGTCTCGCCGGACCCGTCCTCGACGGCGTCCAGCGCCACTTCGACCTCCTGGCCGATGGCGACGTCGATCTCGCCGTTCTCGCTGCGGAACTGGTCGATCGGGATCACGGCTTCGGACTTCAGTCCGACGCTCACGATGACGACGTCGGCATTCACGTCGACGACGGTGCCGATCAGGATCTGGCCGGGCCGGATCTGCTGGCTTGCAAGACTCTGTTCGAAAAGTTGCTGGAAGGATTCGGTCATTGGGTCATCCGGGCCCCGTGGCCCATTGGGTTATAGCCGCCGTACGGCATCCTGCCGGTCCGGGTCCTGCTCAACGCGGCCGGGCATCCTGCCCCGCCGTCCCTGCCGGCCGAGGCCGGCTGCTCAAAGCCCGCGCGCCGCCTCCGGAAACCGCTCGCGCGCGAGTTCGATGACCCGCCCGACGACCTCCTCGATGGTCAACGCAGTCGAATCCACGACGACCGCCTCCGGAACCGCGACCAGCGGGGCGACGGCTCGCGTGGTATCCCGCCTGTCCCGCTCGGCGATCTCCGCGGAAAGGGCGGCAAGGCTACCACTCAACCCCTTTCCTTTCAACTGCTTATAGCGCCTCAGGGCCCTTTCCTCAGCGCTGGCCGTGAGGAAGATCTTGAGGCCAGCGTCGCGGAAAACGATCGAACCCATGTCCCGTCCGTCGGCCACCAGACCGGGAGGCCGCGCAAAGGCACGCTGACGGCCCATCAGGGCTGACCGCACCTCCGGCCAGGCCGCGACCCGGGAAGCCGCCTCCCCGGTCGCCTCCGCCCGCAGCTCGCGTGTGACGTCCCGGCCGGCCAGCCATACCTGCTCTTCACCGCTCGGGTCCATGCCGAAATGCGCGTCCAGCCGGGTAGCCACGCCGGCGTGCCCGGCCACATCGTCGGGCGTCAGCCCCGCACCCTGGCCAGCCAGCGCCACGAGCCGGTACAGCGCGCCGCTGTCCAGCAGGTGCCAGCCCAGGTGGCGGGCGACCCGGCGGGCCACGGTGCCCTTGCCGGAACCACTCGGGCCGTCGATGGCGATGACCGGAACCTGGCTCAAGCGCCTTCCTCGAAACGGAGCCCGGCGGTCCGCGCGAGCGTCGTGAAACCAGGAAACGACGTCGCCACGTTGCGCACGTCGTCGATCACGATCGGCGCCTGCGCGCGCGCACCCAGCACGGCAAACGTCATGGCGATTCGGTGGTCACCCCGGGAATCGACCTGCCCGCCGCCCACGGCGCCTCCCTGCACACGGAGGCCGTCCGGGCCGGCAGCAACCTGCACCCCGAGCGCCGCGAGGCCCTCCCCCATGGCGGCCAGCCGGTCGCTTTCCTTGACCCGTAGTTCCGCAGCCCCGGTGACCACCGTTTCTCCCTCGGCCACCGCGGCAGCGGCGAACAGCACGGGCAACTCATCCATGGCGATCGGCACCAGAGATTCGGGAACCACGATGCCCCGCAGCGGGCCCGGATGCACCTCGAGGTCGGCCCGCGGCTCGCCGGCCGCGTCCTCGAGCGCGAGGACGCGGATGTCCGCTCCCATCAGCCGCAGGATGTCGAGCAGCGCCGCGCGCGTCGGGTTCACGCCGACGTTGCGGATCCGCAGCGGCTCCCGGCCGACGATCAGGGCAGCTACGAGGAAGAACGCCGCCGACGAGAAGTCGCCAGGCACGCGGATATGGGTCGCTTGCGGGCGAGCGCGGCCCTGTACCGCCACGGCGCCCTCCAAGGCCTCCACCGGCACGCCGAAGGCGCGCAGCATCCTTTCCGTGTGGTCGCGTGACGGCGCGGGCTCGCGGACCACCGTGCGACCGTCCGCCTGCAACCCCGCCAGCAGCAGGGCCGATTTGACCTGCGCGCTCGGGACCTCGAGTCGATGATCCTCGGCGTGCAGCCTGCGGTGGCCGCGGATGATGATCGGCGGCCGGCCGTCTCGGGTGGTGACGTCGGCTCCCATGCGGCGCAGGGGTGCGGCGACGCGCTCCATGGGACGGGACATCAGCGAAGCATCGCCGACTAGGACCGCATCGAAGCCCTGCCCGGCAAGCAGTCCCGCGAAAAGGCGCATCGACGTGCCGGAATTGCCGAGATCGAGCGCCGCCGCCGGCGCCTGGAGCCCGCCGATACCGGCGCCGCGTATGCGCAGCGAGCCCGGCCCCTTCCGCTCGATCGCGATGCCCATGGCTGCGAGCGCCGCCAGGGTCGCCAGGCAGTCCTCGCCCTCGAGGAAACCCTCGATCTCCGTCGTGCCCTCCGCGATGGCGCCGAGGAGCGCCGCGCGGTGGGAAATCGACTTGTCTCCAGGGACGGTGATCTCGCCGGCCACCCTGCCGCCGGGCGACGTGATCAGCCGTTCACGCGTCCCGGTCACGGCGCCGCGGCGATCGCCGTCGCCATGGCGGCGAGCAGGCGCTCGTTCTGCGCCGCCGTGCCCGTCGAGATGCGCAGGTGGTTCGGCAGGCCGTAATTGCCGACCGGCCGCACGATCACGCCCTGCCGCAGCAGGGCCTCGTTGACGGCGGCAGCGGGACGGCCGAGGTCCGCCAGCACGAAGTTGCCCGCGGAATCCGCGACGGCGATGCCGAGATCGCGGAGTCCGGCTCGCAGCCGCTCGATCCCGCTGCGGTTGAGCGCCAGCGTCGCCCCGAGGTGATCCCGGTCCTCGATCGCCACCGCGGCAGCCGCAAGCGCCGGCAATGAGACGTTGAACGGCTGGCGCACCCGGTTCAGCAGGTCGGCGACGTCGGGGTGCGAAAGGGCATAGCCGACTCGCATGCCGGCGAGGCCGTAGGCCTTGGAAAAGGTCCGGGTCACGATCAGGTTCGGGTGGCGCGCCAGCCATCGCGTCCCGTCGGGCACGCCGCGCGACTCCGAATACTCATGATAAGCCTCGTCCAGGACGACGATGACCTCCGGCGGCACGGCGCGCAGCAGCGCATCGAGCGTCGCCTCGTCCATCCAGGTTCCGGTGGGGTTGTTCGGATTGGCGAGGAACAGGACGCGGGTCTTCGGCCCGATGGCGGCAAGGAGCGCGCTCGCGTCATGCCCGAGCGGCTGCGGCCCGCCTGCCGGCAGTGCCGCCGCCACGCGCGGCGACGCACCGCTGGCCTGGACTGCGATCGGATACACCGCAAACGCGTACTCGGAGTAGACCGCCTCGACCCCGGCCGTGAGGAAAGCCTCGGCCACCAGCACCAGCACGTCGTTCGAACCGTTGCCGAGCGTCACCTGCACTAGCGTGACGCCGTGCCGGGCCGCCAGCTTCGACCGCAGATCGTGTCCGCCGCCATCCGGGTAGAGCCCCACGCGACCCGCCGCGGCTTCGATCGCCGCGCGCGCGAGCGGCCCGGGGCCGAGCGGATTCTCGTTGGAGGCGAGCTTGATGCTGTCCCTGACGCCGAGTTCCCGCTCCAGGGCTTCAGGTGGCTTGCCCGGGACGTACGGCGTCAATCCCCGGACGCCGGCGGCCGCGAGTTTCTCGAACCGGTTCACGACGGCACCTTACACCGCCCTCACGGCCAGCACGCCCCGGATCGACGCGATCTTCCCGACGAGACCTGCCGGCACCTTGCCGTCGATGTCGATCAGCGTATAGGCGACCTCACCTTTCGACTTGTTGAGCAGGTCGGCGATATTGAGGCCCGCCTCGGCGAGCCGCGTGGAGATCTGCCCGACCATGTTCGGCACGTTGCTGTTGGCGATCGCGATCCGTGAAGTCGCGGGCACGCGCGGCAGCGCCGCCTCGGGAAAATTCACCGAGTGCCGGATGTTGCCGTGCTCGAGGAAGTCGCGGAGCGTGTCGGCGACCATCATCGCGCAGTTTTCCTCCGCCTCGCTGGTCGAAGCGCCGAGGTGCGGAAGCGCGACCACGCCCGCGACGCCGCGGATGACGGACGAGGGAAAATCGCAGACATAGGCGCCGAGCCGGCCGGCGCGGAGCGCCTCGACGACGGCGGATTCGTCGACGATCGCGGCACGGGCGAAGTTAAGCACGGTGCCCCCCGCCGGCATGAGCGCCAGGCGCTTCGCGCTGACCAGGCTTCGCGTCGCGTCGGTCAGCGGGACATGCACGGTCACCGCGTGCGAACGCGCGAAGATGTCGTCGAGGCTGAGGGCCTGCTCGACGCCCGAGGAAAGCTGCCAGGCGCGCTGCACGGTGATCTGCGGGTCGTAGCCCAGCACGTGCATGCCGAGCAGGTGCGCCGCGTTCGCGACCTCCACGCCGATGGCGCCGAGGCCGATCACGCCCAGCGTGCGGCCCGGCAGTTCATGGCCGATGAAGCGCTTCTTGCCCGCCTCGACGGCCGCGTCGAGCGCGTCCCCCTCGAGGTCCAGGGTGCGCACGAAATCGAGCGCCGGGCCGATGTGGCGCGCGCCCAGCAGCAGCCCGGCGAGGACGAGTTCCTTGACGGCATTGGCGTTGGCGCCCGGCGCGTTGAACACCGGCACGCCGCGCTGCGTCAGCACCGCGACCGGGATATTGTTCGTGCCTGCGCCCGCCCGCCCGACCGCGAGCACGCTTGCGGGAATTTCCAGGGCGTGCATGTCGGCCGAGCGCACGAGGAGCGCGTCGGGTGCTTCCACGGCCTCGCCGACCTCGTAGCGGTCCTTCGGCAGGCGCTCGAGCCCCTTCGGGGAAATGGCGTTGAGCGTCCGGACGCGGAAGCGCATCAGCCGTGCCGCCGCTCGAAGTCGCGCATGAAATCGACGAGCGCGCGGACCCCCTCGATCGGCATCGCGTTGTACAGGCTCGCGCGCATGCCCCCGACCGAGCGATGGCCCGCGAGATGCGCGAGCCCGGCGGCCGCCGACTCGGCGAGGAACGGCTTCTCCAGTTCGGCGCTCGCCAGCCGGAACGGAACGTTCATCCAGGAGCGACAGTCCTTCGCGACCGGGCAGCTGTAGAACGCCGAGGCGTCGATCGCGGCGTAGAGCGCTTCGGCCTTGGCGCGGTTGCGCCGCTCCATCTCCGCGACGCCGCCCTCGCGCTTGAGCCACTGGAACACGAGGCCGGCCATGTACCACGCGAAGGTCGGTGGCGTGTTCAGCATCGAGCCGGCCTCGGCCACCGCCCGGTAGTCGAACACGGACGGGGTGCCTGGCCGAGCGCCGCGCGCGAGGTCGTCGCGGACGATCACGATCGTGATCCCCGAAGGGCCGATGTTCTTCTGCGCTCCCGCGTAGATCAGTCCGAAGCGCGACACGTCGAGCGGCCGCGACAGGATGGTCGAGGACATGTCCGCGACCAGCGGCACGGCGCCGGTGTCGGGGATATAGGGGAACTCCACGCCGCCGATCGTCTCGTTGGGTGTGTAGTGCACGAAAGCCGCGCCGGACCGCGGCCTGATCGCCCCGGGCGCCGGTACCGTCGTGTAACCCGTGGCGGCCTCGTCCGCGACGACGCCGACGTCCACGAAGCGCCTCGCCTCCCGGATCGCGCGCTCGGACCAGTGACCCGTGTTCACGTAGTCCGCCGGGGTGCCCGCGGCCGCCAGGTTCATGGGCACCGCGGCGAACTGCGCGGTGGCTCCGCCCTGCATGAAGAGGACGCGGTACCCGCGGGGAATGGACAGCAGTTCGCGGAAATCCGCCTCGGCGCGCTCGGCGACTTCGATGAACGCGCGGCTGCGATGGCTCACTTCCATGACGGAAGCGCCATCCCGCCATTCGACCAGTTCGTCGCGGGCCTGCTCGAGGACGGCCAGCGGCAGGACCGCAGGGCCCGCGGAGAAGTTGTAGACGCGCACGCCCGCCGCCCCGCTCAGCCGGGCCCTTCGCCGCCCTGCGAATCCTCGCCGGCGATGCTTTCCAGCCCGACGAGCTTTTCGCCGTCCTCCAGCCGCATGATCCGCACGCCCTGCGTATTGCGCCCGAGCACGGGAATGTCGCTCACCGGCACGCGCACCAGGGTGCCGCTCGAGTTGATCAGCATCACCTCGTCGTCTCCGCGGACCTGCCGCGCGCCCACCAGCGACCCGTTGCGCTCGCTGGTCTGCAGCGCGATGACGCCCTGTCCCGCGCGACCGTGCTTCGGGAAATCGCCGACCTCCGTCCGCTTGCCGTAGCCGCGCTCCGATACGGTCAGGATCTCGCCCTCGCCCAGCACGATGAGCGACGTCACGCGCTGGCCCTCGGAAAGCCTGATGCCCCGCACGCCCGCGGCCTCCCGGCCCATCGGGCGCACCTGGTCCTCGGTGAAGCGGATCGCCTTGCCGTCGGTCGTAGCGAGCAGGATCTCGCGCTGCCCGTCGGTCAGCGCGACGCCGACCAGGCAATCCGAAGGCTCGAGCGAGACGGCGATGATGCCGTTGGCGCGCGGGCGCGAGAAGGCCGCGAGCGGCGTCTTCTTGACCGTGCCGAGCGCGGTCGCCATGAACACGAAGCGGGACTCGTCAAACTCGCGGACCGCGAGCACCGCCGTGATCCGCTCTCCCTCCGCAAGCTGCAGCAGGTTCACGATCGGCTTGCCGCGCGAACCCCGGCTCGCGAGCGGCAGCTGGTAGACCTTGAGCCAGTAGCACTGGCCGCCGTCGGAGAAGCACAGCAGCGTGTCGTGCGAATGCGCGATGAACAGCTTGTCGACGAAGTCCTCGTCCTTGACGGTCGTCGCCATCTTGCCCTTGCCGCCGCGGCGCTGCGCCTCGTAGTCGGTGACCGGCTGGGTCTTGGCATAGCCCGCATGCGAGAGCGTCACGACCAGGTCCTGCCGCTCGATGAGGTCCTCGATCGTCACGTCCGACTGGTCGGCCACGATCTCGGTGCGGCGGGCGTCGCCGTAGGCGTCCTTGATCGCCGTCAGTTCCGCGCGGATGACCGCGAGCAGCCGGTCCGGGCGCGCCAGGATCTCGCCGAGATCGCGGATCAGCTCGAGGAGCTCGTTGAACTCCGTGACGATCTTGTCCTGCTCGAGCCCGGTCAGCCGGTGCAGGCGCAGGTCGAGGATCGCCTGCGCCTGGGCCTCGGACAGGCGGTATTCCTGCCCATGCAGGCCGAGTTCGTCCGGGATCCCGTCAGGCCGGGTCGGCACGTTGCCTGCCCGCGCGAGCATCGCGGGCACCGCGCCCGCGCCCCACGCGCGGGCCTGCAGGGCGGCGCGCGCCTCCGGGGGCGACGGCGATGCCTTGATCAGCGCGATGATCTCGTCGATGTTGGCGAGCGCAACCGCGAGGCCCTCGAGAATGTGCGCGCGCTCGCGCGCCTTGCGCAGGTCGTGGATCGTCCGTCGCGTTACGACCTCGCGCCGGTGGCGCAGGAATGCATCCAGCATCTCCTTCAGCGACAGGAGCTTCGGCTGGCCGTCGAGCAGCGCGACCATGTTGACGCCGAATACCGACTCCATCGGGGTCAGCTTGAAGAGCTGGTTCAGCACCAGGTCGCTGTTCTCGCCGCGCTTCAGCTCGATGACGACGCGCAGCCCGTCCTTGTCCGACTCGTCGCGAAGCTCCGAGATGCCCTCGATCTCCTTGGCACGCACGAGGTCGGCAATCCGCTCGAGGAGCCGCGCCTTGTTCACCTGGTACGGCAGTTCCGTGACGACGATCGCCTCGCGGCCGCGATCATCGATGTTCTCCACGTTCGTCCGCGCGCGCACGGACAGGCGCCCGCGGCCGGTCTTGTAGGCCGCAACGATCTCCGCGGCGCCATTGATGATGCCGGCGGTCGGGAAGTCGGGACCCGGCACGAGGCGCATCAGCTCGGCAAGGCCGAGGTTCGGGTCGTCGATCAGGGCGATGCAGGCGTCGACGATCTCGCCGAGGTTGTGCGGCGGGATGTTGGTCGCCATGCCGACGGCGATGCCCGCCGACCCGTTGACCAGCAGGTTCGGGACGCGCGCCGGAAGGACCGCCGGCTCCTGCTCGCTGTTGTCGTAG
>ERZ1066138.348-NODE-348-length-15622-cov-8.107214_pt1 | contig 15622 bp, 11 predicted proteins | sample MGYA00382785_ERZ1066138 | MGnify/ENA primary metagenome ERZ1066138 (study PRJEB33369, sample SAMEA5778368) | biofilm metagenome | biome: Industrial cooling water; feature: Water cooling tower basin; material: Biofilm | place: United Arab Emirates | collected... | reverse complement strand
GTGCAGGATGACCGGCACGCGGGAAATGATCTCGTAGCCGGTGAAGGCGGCGAGCATGAAGAGATAGAGAGCCAGAAAACCGTCGATCATGATGGAGACCTCAACGCGCGTTCGAGTGGAAGTGGCGGCTTGCGAATCGGGCCATGTCAGCTGCCCTCCACCGCTTGTCGCGTCGGCTCGTGCACGATCTTGCCCTCGTGCGTGACCGCGCTCTTGGCAATCAGCTCGTCATTCCAGTCGAGCTTGCATTCGCCGCCCTTCACGCTGAGCGTGAGGAAGTTGAGGATGTTGCGCGCATACATCTCGCTGGCATGGATCGCGCCCATGCTGGCCAGGTTCAAGGGGCCGGCATAGGTCACACCCTTCACCAGATGCGTCTCGCCCGGGCGGGTGAGCTCGCAATTGCCGCCGGTTTCAGCGGCCAGATCCACCACCACTGCGCCCGGCTTGAGGTTGTCCGCCATGGCCGCGCTGACGATCTTCGGTGCCTTGCGACCCGGCACCGCTGCGGTGCAGATCAGCACATCGTAGTTCTTCAGCTGCTCGCCCAGCCGGCGCGACTGCTCGGCGCGCTCTTCGGCGGTGAGCTCGCGGGCATAACCGCCCTGCCCCGCTGCCGACACGCCCAGATCGAGGAACTTGCCGCCCAGCGATTCGATCTGCTCCTTGGTCTCCGGACGCACGTCGAAGGCTTCCACCATCGCGCCCAGGCGGCGCGCCGTGGCGATCGCCTGCAGACCGGCCACGCCGGCGCCGATGATCAGCACCTTGGCCGGCCGCACGGTACCGGCGGCAGTGGTCAGCATCGGGAAGAACTTGCCGGACAGCTCGGCCGCAATCAGCGTGGCCTTGTAGCCGGCCATGCCCGCCTGCGAGGAGAGGACGTCCATCGCCTGCGCGCGGGTCGTGCGCGGCAGCAGCTCCAGGGCAAAGCCGGTGAGCTTGTGATCGCGCAGCGCACGGATCCGCTCCGGCGCCTGGTGCGGCTGCAGATAGCCCACCAGCAGCGCGCCTTCGCGCAGCTTGCCCAGATCGTCCACGCCCAGCGGTTGCACATGGATGATGGCGTCAGCCCGGCGCAACACCGCCTCGCGGTCAGCCAGGATCTCCACATCCGGATACAGGCTGTCGGGCAGATTGGCGGCATCGCCGAACCCGCTCTCGGCGATCAAGCTCGCACCCAGTCCCTTCAGCTTCTTCGCGACCTCCGGCACCAGCGCCGTGCGGCGCTCCCCAGGCTGAAGTTCGCGCACCACCCCAATGGTGAATGGCATCCCCTAGTCACCCCTATGGCTAAGCAGCAGAGCGCGCATCGTAGCGAAAACGTCAAGGCACGTCAGGAGTTGTCTGCCCGCCTCAGGCGGCTCGCTGACGCGGAGCACACAGGCGTCGCTTGCTGCCCAGGCCTGCGTCAGGCTGGTGGGGCGCGCTGGCGCGCGATCTAGCCTCACCTCACGGCCGGGCCGCATTCGCGCCCGAGGACCACCGGGCCGACGCCAGCCTCGGGCTCTTGGGAGCGCGCGATCGAAGGTGGCAGCAACCCGCGCATGCTGGCCCGCGCCCAGGAACTCGTCGCCCGCGGCGTCAAGCTGGTCGTCCTGCTGGCCCTGGACGACCGCGGCGCCCCCTGCTTCGACCCCCAGAACGCAGCCGCCTTCGGCGCCCTCGGCGCCCCCACCTTCGCCTGCACCCCAGACGCCTTCCCCGAACTCATGGCCGCCGCGATTCGCAATCAGGATCTCAGGCAGTGGGCCGCTGCGCAGGGGATTGCGGTGAAGGGGTAGTCGAGGAAACGCTCAGTTGGCAAGAACCCCCATCCTGGGTTGTAGGGGCAGGCCTTGTGCCTGCCCGCTTTGGCGGTCCTCGGCCTGTCCCTCTGGTGAATTGACCATCCCGCGATCCACGGCCTGCCACGCGGCCTTGTCGGGCGACCGGCCGGTTGCCCCGCCTCGCCAGCCTGTGGCGCGGGCGACCGCAAGGGTCGCCCCTACGACGGCGTGCGTGGCCGTCCGCATGCACCGTCGTTCCTGCGCACGCTGGCCCAAGAACGACAAAGGCGCCTCGCGGCGCCTTCGTCGGGCTCACGCTTCGGCGTAAGCGTTTACTGGCGGCGGACCGCCACGCCGGGGCGCGGTCGGAGATGCCGACGAGGACGTCGGCGGTCCCAGGGGGCGCGATCGGCGGTGCCGACGGGAACGTCGGCGGTCGACGGGGTTGCTTCAGACGCCCAGGTAGCGGGCGATGCTCTTGGCGGCTTCGCGGCCTTCGTAGACGGCGGTGACGACGAGGTCGGCGCCGCGCACCATGTCGCCGCCGGCGAAGACCTTGGGCTGGGCGGTCTGGAAGGCGAGCCGGCCGTGGCCGTCGCTCTCACCGCCGTTGGCGGCCAGGGCCACCTCGGTGCGGCCGTCGGCGTGCAGGGCGATGCCGTGCTCGGCGAACCAATCGGGCGGATCGGGGGTGAAGCCGAAGGCGAGGATCACGGCGTCGGCCTCGATCACGCGCTCGCTGCCGGGCACGTTCTCGGGCCGTCGCCGGCCCTTGGCATCGGGCGCACCCAGCCGGGTCTCGACCACGCGCACGCCGCTCACGCGGCCGTCCTGGGCCAGGATCTCGAGCGGCTGGCGATTGAACTCGAAGACCACGCCCTCGTCCTTGGCGTTCTTCACCTCGCGCCTGGATCCCGGCATGTTGGCCTCATCGCGGCGATACACGCAGGTGACGCTGGCGGCGCCCTGGCGAACCGCCGTGCGATTGCAGTCCATCGCGGTGTCGCCGCCACCCAGCACCACCACGCGCTGGCCGCGCAGATCGATCGGCGCCTCGCGCTCCGACCAGTTCATCACCCGATGCACGTTGGCGACGAGGTAGCGCAAGGCCGGATACACACCGGGCAGATCACGTCCGGCCAGCGCGCCATCCAGGGCGTGATAGGTGCCCATGCCCAGGAACACCGCATCGTACTGCTTCAGCAGATCGGCAAAGCTGAGGTCACGTCCGATCTCGATGCCCAGCTTGAAGCTGACGCCCATGCCTTCCAGCACCTGCCGGCGGCGCTCCACCACCTGCTTCTCCAGCTTGAAGGGCGGGATGCCGAAGGTCAGCAGGCCGCCCACTTCGCGTTGGCGGTCGTAGACCACGGCATCGATGCCGCGACGCGCCAGGCCATCGGCGGCGGACAAGCCGGCCGGACCGGCGCCGACGATGGCCACCTTCTTGTGCACGCGCTTAACGTTGGACAGGTTGGGCTTCCAGCCCAGGCGCAGGGCTTCGTCGGTGATGTACTTTTCGATGGCGCCGATGGTGACCGCACCGAAGCCCTCGTTGAGGGTGCAGGCGCCCTCACACAGACGATCCTGCGGGCACACGCGCCCGCAGATCTCGGGCAGCGGATTGGTTTCATGCAACAGCTCGGCCGCCTCGACCACGCGTCCTTCTTCGATCAGCTTGAGCCAGTTCGGGATGTAGTTGTGAACTGGGCATTTCCATTCGCAATAGGGATTGCCGCAATCCAGGCAGCGCCCTGCCTGGCCGGCGACCTGCTCCGGCTCGTAGTTGCCGTAGATCTCGCTGTAGCCGAGCACACGCACCGTGGCGGGGATCTCGCGCGGCATCTGCCGGGTGAGGCTGAGGAACTTCATCGGATCCTTGGCCATCGTCGCTCTCCCTCAGGCGGCGCGCTTGAGCGTTTCCACCAGCGTTTCCAGACTGGCCGCCTTGGGCTTGACCAGCCAGAAACGTGGCAGGAAATCGCGGAACTCATCGAGCACCATGCGCCCGAAGTCGCTGTGCGTCTCGCGCACATGCGTGCCGAGCAGATCCTTGAGATGCGACAAGTAGTTCTCCATGCCCTCGGAATGAATGCGCACGATGTCGATCAGCTCGTGGTTGTAGCGATCGACGAAGCCGCGATCCTCGTCCAGCACATAGGCAAAGCCACCGGTGAAGCCAGCGCCGAAGTTGAGGCCGGTGCGTCCCAGCACCAGCACGCAGCCGCCGGTCATGTACTCGCAGGCGTGATCGCCGGTGCCCTCGATGACCGCGGTGGCGCCGGAGTTGCGCACGCCGAAGCGCTCGCCGGCGCGGCCTGCGGCATAAAACTCGCCGCCGGTGGCGCCGTACAGGCAGGTGTTGCCGACGATCACCGTGTCGCGCGCCTCGAAGCGCGCGCCCTGCGGCGGACGCACCACGATCTTGCCGGCGGCCATGCCCTTGCCGACGTAGTCATTGGCCTCGCCTTCCAGGTAAAGGTGCAGGCCCCCGGCGTTCCACACGCCGAAGCTCTGCCCGGCACTGCCGGTCAGGCGGATCACCAGCGGGTGCTCGCTCATGCCGTAATTGCCGTGTGCGCGGGCAATCGCACCTGACAGGCGCGCGCCGATCGAACGGTCACGATTGCTGATGCGGTGGCGCAGCTCACCACCCTGCTTGCGCGCGATCAGTGGCTCGGCTTCGGCCTGGATCTGTGCCGCCAGCGTGGCGGGATCATGCGGCGCATTGCGCGGGTCGATGCAGCAGTTCGGCGCATCCGCCGCCATCCCTTCGGCCGACAGCAGCGGCGACAGGTCCAGCCCGCGCTGCTTGCCGGTGATTCCGGTCTGTTGCTGCAGCAGCTCGGTGTGGCCGATCAATTCGGACAGGCTGCGCACGCCCAGCTGGGCCAGCCACTCGCGCACCTCCATGGCCACGAAGCGGAAATAGTTCATCACCATTTCCGGCAGTCCGATGAAGTGCGCCTTGCGCAACACCGGATGCTGGGTGGCGACACCGGTGGCGCAGTTGTTGAGATGGCAGATGCGCAGGTACTTGCAGCCCAGCGCCACCATCGGCGCGGTGCCGAAGCCGAAGCTCTCGGCGCCCAGGATCGCCGCCTTGATCACGTCCAGACCGGTCTTCAGCCCGCCGTCGGTCTGCAGCCGCACCTTCTGCCGCAGATCATTGCGCTTGAGCGTCTGGTGCGCCTCGGCCAGGCCCAGTTCCCACGGCGTGCCAGCGTACTTGATCGAACTCAGCGGGCTGGCACCGGTGCCGCCGTCGTGACCGGAGATGGTGATCAGATCGGCATAGGCCTTGACCACACCAGCGGCGATGGTGCCGACGCCGGCATGCGAGACCAGCTTCACCGAGACCAGCGCCTCGCGATTGATTTCCTTGAGGTCAAAGATCAGCTGCGCCAGATCTTCGATGGAGTAGATGTCGTGATGCGGCGGCGGTGAGATCAGGCCGATGCCGGGCTTGGCGAAGCGCAGCCGGGCGATGGTCTCGTTGACCTTGTGGCCGGGCAGCTGACCGCCCTCGCCCGGTTTGGCACCCTGCGCCACCTTGATCTGCAGGACCTCGGCATTGATCAGGTACTCCGGCGTCACGCCGAAGCGGCCTGAGGCCACCTGCTTGATCTTGCTGGATTTTTCGGTGCCATAGCGCGCCGGATCCTCGCCACCCTCGCCGGAGTTGGAGCGTGAGCCCAGGCGATTCATGGCGATCGCCAGCGCCTCATGCGCCTCAGGCGACAGCGCGCCCAGCGACATGCCGGCGCTGTCGAAGCGCGGCAGGATCGCCTCCACTGGCTCCACTTCATCCAGCGGGATCGGCTGGCGGCCGGGCACGAAGCCCAGCAGGTCACGCAGTGCCGAGGCCGGGCGCTCGTTGACGATGCGCGCGTACTCGCGGTACTGCTCGTAGTCGCCGCTGCGCACCGCCGCCTGCAGGCCGGCGATCACATCCGGGTTGTACATGTGGTACTCGCCGCCCTGCACGAACTTGAGCAGGCCGCCGGCCTCGATGCCTTGCGCGGCATCGAAGGCGCGCGCCGCCAGGCTGCGCTGCTCGGCCTCGATCTCGGCGAAACCCGCGCCGCCGATGCGCGAGGGTGTGCCATCGAAGCACAGATCCACCACTTCCGGCGCCAGACCGACGATCTCGAAGAGCTGCGCAGAGCGGTAGCTGTCGATGATGCAGATGCCCATCTTCGACAGGATCTTGAGCAGGCCCTTGCGCACGCCGCGCCGGTAGCTGCGTCCCAGCTCCATCGGCTCGCCGAAGCGGCGCGCGATTTGCCCGGCGCGGGCCAGTGCAAACAGGGTCTGGTAGGCGAGATAGGGATAGACCGCCGTGGCGCCGTAGCCGATCAGGCAGGCGAAGTGATGCGGGTCACGCGCGCTGCCGGTCTCGACCAGGATGTTGCAGGCCGCACGCAGGCCCACGCGAGTGAGGTGCTGGTGCACCGCGCCGGTGGCCAGCAGGGCCGGCGCCGGGATCAGACCCGGGCGCGGATAGCGATCGGTCAGGAACACGATCAGCGTGCCGCCGCGAATCGCCTCCTCGGCTTCGCGGCAGAAGCGGCGCAGGGCGGACTCCAGGTCCTCCTCGGCGGGATAGTTGAGATCGATCTGCACGTGCGAGCCGAAATCCGGCATGGCCAGGATCTGGCGCAGCTTGCGCTGCGACAGGATCGGCGAGTTCAGCACCAGCTGGCGTGCGTGCTGCGGCGAGCTCTCGAACAAATTGCACTCGCGCCCCAGCTGGGTGGTCAGCGACATCACCCGGTGTTCGCGCAAGGGATCAATGGGCGGGTTGGTGACCTGGGCGAAGGCCTGACGGAAGTAGTCGTAGACCGAGCGGTTGTGCGCGCTCATCACCGCCACCGGCGTGTCGTCGCCCATCGAGCCCACCGCCTCGGCTTCCGCCTCGGCCAGCACCTTGATGATCGAGTCGCGCTCCTCGCGGGTCAGGTTGAAGAGCTTCTGGAAGCTGGCCAGGGTGTTGCTGTCAAAGGGCTCAGCGGCCAGGCTGGGATCGATCAGCGAGGAACTCAGGTACTTGACGCCGCTCTTCAGCCAGCGCTTGTACGGCGCGCGGCCACGATTGACACGATCGATGTCGGCGCTCTTCAGGAACTCGCCGCGCAGCAGGTCCACCGCCACCATCTCGCCGGGGCCCAGGCGTCCTTTCTCCACCACCTTGGCGCTGGGCACATCGAAGACGCCGGCTTCCGAGGCAATCACCAGATGGCGATCCTCGGTGAGCAGATAGCGCGCCGGACGCAGGCCATTGCGATCCAGGCTGCAGGCCGCGTAACGGCCGTCCAGCAGAACGATGCCGGCCGGCCCGTCCCACGGCTCCATGTGCAGCTGGTAGTACTCGTAGAAGGCCTTCAGATCGGCGTCCAGATCCTCGCGATCGCGCCACGCCGGCGGGATCAGGATGCGCATCGCCTGCAGCAGATCCATGCCGCCGACCAGCAGGCACTCGAGCATGTTGTCCAGCGTCTGCGAGTCGGAGCCGGTCAGCGACACCAGCGGCTGGAATTCGCGGAAGTCGATCAGCGGCGAACGGAAGCGCGGTCCGCGCGCCAGCATCCAGTTGCGATTGCCCTGGATCGAGTTGATCTCGCCGTTGTGAGCCAGAAAGCGGAAAGGCTGGGCCAGCGGCCAGCGCGGCATGGTGTTGGTGGAAAAGCGCTGGTGGAAGGTCGCCGCGCTGGCGGCCAGATCCGGCCGCGCCAGATCCAGGTAGAAGCGCGGCAGCCATTCGGGCATCACCATCGCCTTGATGCCGTAGACATGCGCGGACAAGGTGACGACGTAGAAATCCTGATGCGCGCTCAAGGCCAGTTCGGCGCGCCGGCGGGCCTGGTAGAGGGCACGCTCGAAGGCACCGGGATCGAGATCCTCCGCGCTGCCCACATAGACCTGCCCCAGGCCGGGCCGGGTGCGGCTGGCCAAAGGTCCGCAAGCCTCCAGATCCACCGGCACCTCGCGCCAGCCCAGCAGCTTGAGGCCCACGCTGTCCACCGCCTTGGCCACGGCCGCGCGGCACTCACTGGCGGCCTCGGCTTGCAGCGGCAGGAAGATCAGGCCCGAGGCGTAGGTGTCGGTCAGGGCGATGCCGGCTTCGGCGGCGGCGTTGCGCCAGAAGCTCTCCGGACGACGCAGCAGAATGCCGCAACCATCGCCGGTCAGCCCGTCAGCGGCGACGGCGCCGCGATGGGTCATGCGGGTCAAGGCTTCCAGGGCCTGCTCGACGATCTTCCGCGAGGGTCGATCATCCAATTGCGCGATCAAGCCGAATCCGCAACTGTCGCGCTCGTAGCGCGCATCGTACAAGCCCTGCCCCATGCAACCTCCGATCAGCTGCGCCTGCGAGCCCAAGGACGTCCGCGCCGGCGCCGACGGCCCCAGGCAGGGGTCGTGAAGGCCGTGACAAAACGTCGAGTCGAATCGACTAGATCACACATGCTGCGACGCGTCAAACCATTGATTTGTGGACGTCTGGACGGCCATTTTCGCGGGCAGCGGAGGCGTCTCGTGGTCTAGTCCGATGGTCTGGGCAGGCGCGCGATCGCATCCGCCAGATCGACCGCAGTGAATGGCTTGCGCAGGAATTGCACGGTCTCGTCCTCGCCGATCAGGTCGGCGACGCGTGCCTGCGAGTAGCCGCTGTAGTACAGCACCGGCAGCCTGGGCTGGCGCTGGCGCAGACATCGCGCCAGTGTGGGGCCATCCATCACCGGCATGGTGATGTCGAGTACCGCGATATCCACCATCAGCTCACCGCCTTCGAAGGCGGCCAAGGCCTCGGCCGGACGTGCGTAGGCATGCACGCGATGCCCGCCCTGCAGCAGGATGGCTTCGGTGACCAGCAGCACATCTTCATCGTCGTCGACCAACAGCACATCCAGCGGGCACAGTGGCGACGCTGCGGAGGTCGCCGACTCTGCATCCAGCCCTTGTGCGCTGTGCGCGATCGGCAAGTACATGCGGAACTCGGTGCCCACATCCGGCCGGCTGAGCACACGCACGCTGCCGCCGTGATCGCGCAGCACGCCCTGCACCACCGCGAGCCCCAGACCGCGTCCCACTGCCTTGGTGCTGAAGAAGGGCTCGAACATCCGTCGCAGCGCATCGGCATCCATCCCCGATCCACTGTCGCGCACCGCCAGCATGGCAAAGCGCTGGCCCTTGCCCAGCGGCCAGGCCAGCAGCGACTCGCGAATCTCGGCGCGCTGCATCTCGCCGGTGCGCAAGGCAATCTGGCCGCCGGCCTCGCCGATCGCATCCACCGCGTTGTGCACCAGGTTGAACAGCACCTGCTCAATCTCTGGCGCACTGGCCATCAAAGGCAAGGGCGTGGTGGCCAGATCCAGGCGCAGGCGGATGCGCGGGCCGGCCACCGCGCGCAGCAAGGGCTCATCGGCGCGCAGCAGCGCACCCAACTCGATCTGCGTCTTCGGTGCCGCCATCTTGCCGGCATAGGCCAGCATGCGCTCGGTCAGGCCTTCCATCCGGCCCAGCATGTTCTCGCTCAGTTCCAGTCGGCGCAGCGCTTCGTCCTGGCCGACCAGCGCATTGCGCAGCAGGATCAACTGGCCCAGCGCGCCGGTCAGCATATTGTTGAGGTCGTGCGCCACGCCGCTGGCCATCAAGGCCAGGCTCTCGTACTTCTGCGCCTCGTGCGCCGTCGACTGCAGCCGCTCGCGTTCCTCGGCCTGCTCGCGGTCGCGGGTGATGTCCTGCACCGTGCCAGCAAACACGGCGCAGGGGTCATCGCCCGCTCGCTGGGGAAACACACGCACCCGGACCCAGCGGATGCGCCCGCCAGCGAGCACCAGCCGATAGTCGATCTCGCTGCCCTTGCCGGTACTGAAGAAGTCCTGGCGAAAGGCGCGCAGACGCTCCAGATCATCGGGATGCACCCGCTCATCCAGTTCGGTGCCCTGCAGCAGGCGCGCTTGCGGCAGCCCGTAGATTTCGGCATAGCTGCCCAGCACTTCGGCCTCGCCGCTGCGTCGATCCTGGCGGAATGCGGCGATGCCAGCGGCCTTGAGTGCGCCGTTGAGCCAGCGATGGCGCTCGACCAAGGCCATGCGCTCCTGCCGCGCAGCCTCGATGTCGGTGGCCACGAACACGAACTTGGCGCGGGCGGCGGGATCGGCGCGGTAACTAGTGGCGTCGACCAGGAACCAGTGCGAACGCCCATCGCCACGCCGCAGGCGCCACTCGAAACTCAAGCCACCACGCGCCATCACCTCGCGCATCCGCGCACGCAGTTGCGGCTCATCCTCGGCGAAACAGAATTCGCGCATGGTGCGCCCGAGCATGTGGCGATAGTCGATTCCCACCGCCTGCCCCAGGCTGGGATTGCACAACTCGATCCGGCCCTCGGCATCCAGCATGGCGATGCCGACGCGCGCGGTCTCGACCAGCGTGCGCAGGCTGACCAGGAGTTGCTGCGACTCACGCGCCGCAGTGACATCGCGAGCCACACCGGCGATGGCCACCGGCCGGCCCTCGGCATCCTTGCGCACAAAGGCGGCCGAGCGCAGCCAGCGCCAACTGCCATCCGGCATGCTGATCCGGTATTCGATGGGGCTGGCGTGCTCGTCGGACTGCAGCCAGCGTGCGGCCAAGCCCGCGCGATCTTCCGGATGCACGCGTTGCAGCCATTGCTCCAGGTCTGAGGACAGCGCCGACTCCGCGCCGACACCGACCAGGGCCGGGTAGCCGGGCGAGCAGCGAAAGGGCGTGTCGCGTTCCCAGCTGAAGAACTCGACTTCGGCCACCTGTAACAGGGCTTGGGTGAGATCCAGATTCAGCCCTGCTGCCGGCCCGGCTGCGCCTTGATCGTTGATGCTGAGCAATGCGCCGCCAAGCTCGGTGGGCAGGCTGCGCACGCTGACCAACAACCACGGGGCGCCGCTTTCGGCATCGCGCGGTCGTTGCACCATGCATTGTGCGCGCCCGTCTGCGCTCAGGCGCGCATCCAGCAAGGCGCGTTCCAGACTGGCGCGATCCTCGCCCCGAAACAATTCGAACAAGTCCAGCCCGACCAGTGAGGCGCGACCGGGTGCCAGCAGCTCGGCCGCCGCCGCGCTCCAATGCTCGATGCGCGCATCGGCATCCACCCCTAGCTGCGCTTGCGGCGCCAGGGCCAGCGCGGCACGCAGGCGTTGTGGCGCTAGCCCGTCCATCCAGCAGCCTCGACAGCGCGGAGCAGGGTCATGGATCGAGTGCTCGCAACCAGAAGCGCATGGGCTTGGGCGTGCTGCGGGCCTCTCCGATCTCCTGCCACTCGATGCTGGCTTCGAGTTCCCGTCGCGGGGCGTAACCGCGGGCCCGCCAGAAGGGATCCAGCGCCCTGGCATCGGGCGGACGGCGTGGATCGGCCGGATCGCGAATCACCGCGCAAAAGGCGGTGCAGGTGAAGCGGCGCAGGCGCCGCGCATAGGCCTCGCGCGCATCGAAGAAGCGATGGCCCAGTCCTTTGCCGCGCCAGGCGCGATCCAGCACCGACTCACCGAAATAGAAGACATCTTCCACTGCGATGCCGGCGCGCACGAAGGGTTGCTGCAGATTTGCGGTCTCGTCGGCCAGCGGCACGCCGGTCGAGCAGCCAATCACCGCATCGCCGGCCAAGGCCAGCACGAACAGGCTCTCCGGCGAGCGCGCATAGGTCTTGAGGTACTCCGCTTCGTAAGCCAGGCTGCCGTCGTAGAGGTAAGGCCATTCGCGAAACACGCGGATGCGCAATTCGGCCAGGGCGCCCAGCCATGGCTCGATCCCGCTGCCCTGCACCTCCTGAATGCGCAACTCACTCATGTCCTGGGTTCCTCGCGGATGGCGATCGCAGTGGCGGGATGATCGGTGAATACGGCATCCACACCGATGCCATAGGCGAGGCGCAGCAAGGCCGCGCCGCTCCGCCCCTGCGCGTCCGCCACATCGTCGCGGAAGGTCCAGGCATGCACTGCCAGTCCGCAAGCTTGCGCTGCCGACACCCGTCGCGCACCGAGGCGCAGGTCATCCAGCAGCAATTGTTTACATGGCGCCAGCGCCTGGATGGTGGGCAGCAAGGCGGCCGGCTCGGCCGGCCATTCCTCGCACAACCAGGCGCAGGCAAAAGGATGCAGGCGGCGCAGCCGCTGCAGCGTGCCGAAGTCGAAGCACTGCACCCAGAGATCGAGTTCGGTCCACAGGTCGCGCCGTCTTTCCCACAAGGCCACCAGTGCCTGCACCGGATCCAGCCCGCGCGCGAGATGCGCTTGCGGATGTTTGATCTCGGGATACAGCACGATGCGCCGCTCGCGGCGCCGCGCTTCGGCAGCCGCGCGCTCCAGCAGCATCTCGAAGCTCAGGATCGGATACAGCCCATTCAGCGTCTGCAGGCGCTGCGCCATCGGCTGGATCGTGCCCAGGCGCTGCAGCTGTTCCCAAGGCCAGTCGAGCACCTGGGGATCCTCATCGGCTGCCAGCGTGCGACCCAGACAGGCCTCGGCGCGCGCGGCGACATCCGTGCTGCGGCGCAAGCCCAGGTCATGTCGCACCACGAGCACGCCGTCCGCACTCATCACCAGATCGGGTTCCAGCACGTCCGCGCCTTGCTCCAGCGCCAGTGCATAGGCTGGCCAGGCGTGTTCGGGCCGCGCGCCGCTGGCCCCGCGATGGGCGATGACCAAGGGCTGGGCGGAAGCCTTCATGTGTGCGCCCTGTGATGGAAAGCGCCTCAATACCATTCATGCGCGCCGGTCGGTAGCCGGCAGTGCCGGCGCCTCGCGCTGCATCGGTTGGAGTCACGGCCCCGGGGCTGCTCCGTACAATCGCGGGATCTTTGACTCGCGATTGCCGGCATGAATGAAGAACTCTTGTGGCTGGAATGGACTGGCCTGCACATCACGCCGTGGAAGCTGATCGGTTACACGGGCGCCCTGATGTTTGGCCTGCGCTGGGTGGTGCAGTTCATCGCCAGCAAGCGCGCCGGACGACCGGTGATTCCGCGCCTGTTCTGGTACATGAGCATCGTCGGCAGCCTGATGACCTTGAGCTACTTCCTGTTCTCGGCCAAGCAGGACTCGGTGGGCGTCCTGCAGAACCTCTTCCCCACCTTCACCGCCTTCTACAGCCTGTACCTCGATATCAAGCATCGCGGCTGGGACAAGAGCCGCGCGCATTGATGCGGGTGGCTCGCGGCTGAGCTGCGCTAACGCGGCTTGGGCGGACGGCCGCGGCCGCGGCGTTGCTGCACCAGATCGCCGAGCGGGATGCGCTGGCTGCGCAGCGGATGGGCGGCGGCATCCAGATGCGCCAGCAGGGACTCGGCGCGCGCATCGTCATTCGGCGCCAGGATCAGGAAGCGCAGACGCCAGGGCTCGGGGAGTTCGCTCGCGGCCCAGCGCTGTTCGATCAGCTCGGCTTGCGTGGCCTCTGTCATCACCATCAGTTGCTGCGCGTTCCAGCGCAACAGCAGCTGCCCATGCTTGGCGGCCCAGGTCTCCAGCGCTTCCAAGTGTCGGTTCAGTTCGGCCTCCGGGCTCAGGCTGAGCAGACCCAGACCCTGCACCAGCTTGCGGCTGCGCGCACGCCGCCGGCGCGCATCGAACTTGCGCAGCAGCGCCTCGCTGCCGGGCAGACCAGTCTCGGGATCGGTGCCGCGCCGTCGATGCAGCTTGCCCACCGCGCGCTTGAGGCTCTCGCGCGTGCTGGCCAGACGCTGATCCTGCTGCTGGATCCACTCGCCCTGCGCGCTCAGGCGCCGGTTGAGCGCCATCAGGTGGATCGCGCCGCCGAGTTGGTCGGCCAACATGCGCAACATGGCGCGATTGAGGGCGTCGAAGGCCTCCGGATCCTCGCTCTCCAGATTGAGCACACCGAATACGCGCTCGCGGAAGCGGATCGGAACCGCCACCTCACTCTGCACGCGCGGATTGACCACGCTGTACTCGGGGTCGCGACGCACATCCTGCAGATGCTGCATCTCGCCCAGACGAAAGCAGCGGCCCACGATCCCGCTCGCCACCGGCCACTGCTTGCCCAGCCGCGTGATGTGCGGTGAGGCGCCATGGTGGGCCATCACTTCCAGATGGTCCTTGAGCTCGCTCTCCAGCAGCACGGTGGCCTCGGCAGTACCGAAGTGGCGCTCCAGATGACGCAGCACGCGCTCCAGCAATGCGCTGAGATCGCCCGCCGACAGCGCATCGCGGGTCAGTTGAGCGGCGAACTCCAAAAGTTCGTTGCGCCGCTGCAACTCGGCATGCTGGCGCGCCGCATGGATGGCGCCTGCGATTTGCTCGGCGACCAGACTGAGCAACTCGAGCTGATCGTCGAAGGCCCCGACGCGCCGGCTTTCCAGGTTGAGCACGCCGACCACCTGTTCGCGATGGCGGATCGGCACCGCCAGCTCCGACTGCCCGCCCGGCAGCGTGTGCACGAAGTCGGGATCGTCGCGGGCGTCGGAGATCAGCACTGGCCGACCACTGGCCGCCGCCCGACCCACCACGCCGCTGCCCAGGGGCCGCGAGTAACCCACGTAGATGTCGGTGGGCAAGGCCGTGCTGAGCGCCTCGCAGACAAAGCGCTGCGACTCATGATCCACCCGCACCAGCGCCACGAACTCCCACTCGAAATGCCGCGCGAGGGCATCGGTGATGCGCTGCTGCATCGCCCGCGGCTCCAGGTCATCCAGCGCCATCCGCGCAATCTCGGCCAACACGACATGCAAGTCCTGCCGGTCCAAGCTTCTGCCAGTGCGTCGGCGCATGCCAAAAGTCCTGCAATGAGGCTGGACGCGGTTATAGCGGGGCCACGGCGGCACGTGCGTTGGGGCCGAAGCGAACGCCGGCCTGCCGCAGGGCAGCGGCGGACTCCCTCTAGTTAGGCTGCTCTCGCCGCTCCACACAGGTACAGGGCAGCGGCGATGCGGTCGCGTGCGCCGAGCTTGCCGAGGACACGGCTGACGTACACGCGCACGGTGCCGCGGGTAAGGCCCAGGCGCGTGGCGATTTCGGCATTGCTGCAGCCGCGGGCGAGCAGGTCGGCCACCATCGATTCGCGCGGCGTGATCGATTGCCCGGGCAACTGGCGGGTGCGCGCCGGTCTGGCGACGGCGGCGCTGCTGGCGCGCAGGCGATCGCGGATCGAAGCGCTGGACTCCCGTTCGGAGACCTGCTCGATGCGCACGCGGCTGTCACGGCACAGCGCGGCCTGCGCGGTGCCGATGACCAACAGGCGCGGTGGCTCGGGCAGTTCGCGCAGCGCGCGCAGCACCGGCGCGCCCAGCGAATCTGCGGCGCACAGGATCAGGTCGATGTGGGCCAGGACCGGATCGCGCAGCAGGGCCGGCCAGTCACTGCCAGACCACGCCAGGTGCAGCGCGTTCTCGCGGCTCAGCAAAGCGGCCACGCCTTCGCGAACCAAGGCATGCGGATGCACCACGGCCAGTTGGCGCAGCAGGGCGAGTGGAGCCAGTCCCGATTCCAGTCCCATCGTCACTTCGTACTCCCTGCCGGCAATCTTGAGGAAAGGCAGGCGCCGGCCGGGGAAGCGCGGCGCCCGCAAGCCTGACAGCGGGGGGCAGCTGCACAGGCGGCGACAGTTTCGGCGCCGAAGTGTGAAATACATGTCGTTTTGTTGTTATATGCAGCTGACTGGAAATGCGACCAGGCGGGTTGCGAGGCTGCTGAGATTCGGGACTCGGGACTCGGGACTCGGGACTCGGGTAAGTGGTAAGTGGTAAGTGGTAAGTGGTGAGTGGTGAGTGGTAAGTGTCCCGAGTCCCGAGTCCCGAGCAACAGCATCGCGCCCAAGGGCGCTCCTACAAAAAGCGCGTGCCGCACGTGGTCATCGTTCGC
>ERZ1066138.347-NODE-347-length-15638-cov-8.893602_pt1 | contig 15638 bp, 12 predicted proteins | sample MGYA00382785_ERZ1066138 | MGnify/ENA primary metagenome ERZ1066138 (study PRJEB33369, sample SAMEA5778368) | biofilm metagenome | biome: Industrial cooling water; feature: Water cooling tower basin; material: Biofilm | place: United Arab Emirates | collected... | reverse complement strand
GTGTGAGGCTGATCGCGCGCAAGCGCGCTCCTACAAAAGATGCCCTTGGGCGCGATAGGGGTCTCGCCTTGGTGTGAGGCAGCCCCTGTAGGAGCGCCCTTGGGCGCGATTGGGTCTGGCCTTGGTGTGAGGCTGATCGCGCGCAAGCGCGCTCCACAAAAGATGCCCTTGGGCGCGATAGGGGTCTCGCCTTGGTGTAAGGCTGATCGCGCGCAAGCGCGCTCCTACGAGAAGCGCAAAGCAGCGCCGCGGGAGCGGCGCCCTCCCAGGCGGGCTTTCGCCTGCCCAGCGTCGGGATCGCGCGCAAGCGTGCTCCCACAGGCCTGGGTCCAACCCGCGCCCTATCGAACTTGCGCCCCAGTCCCCAGTCCCCAGTCCCCAACCCCGAACCGCCAGCCCGAACCTCCAGCCCCAGCCCCAACCCCCGCCCCACCAATCCCGACCGCTCTCACCTCGCGCGACCCAAACTGCGAGGCAGAACACAGTCGATTTCACAAGTCCTTTCGGAGCTGTGAGCGAGTCGCTAGATTCGGATGACTTCGCCGTTCATCAACACTGGAGGTTCGGATGTCGCGACTGAGGCAATGGTTCGGTCCGGAACTCACTCTGATCGCGATCTTCGTGTTGATCAGCGGCGCGCTTGCGTATGTGGGCTATCGCATCAATCAGCGCGTGCTGGTCAATGGCGATGTGGTGCAGGTGACCGGCCGCCAGCGCCTGGAAGTGCAACGTCTGATGCGCTGGTTGCTGGAGACGCAGCTGGCCAATGGCGAGGCGCGCGAGACCGCGCGCGGCGAGCTGGCCAAGGACTACGAGGCGATGACCGGGATGATGGATGCGCTGCGCGGCGGTGGCCCGGTGCAGCTCGGCCCCACGCGCATCGTGCTGCCGCCGGCCGCCTTGCCGCCCAGCGCCACCGAGACCTTCGGCCAGCTCGACGGCCTGTGGCAGCAGTTTGCCCGGCAGATCGCGCCGATCGTCGACACCACGCGGCCGGTGGATGACGACGCCATCACCAACGCGCTGGTCGCGGCGCGGCAGATCGAACCCGGCCTGAGCGGGCTGTCGAGCAAGTTCCTCGGCGAGGTCAGCGTGGACTCCTTCCGCACCGCCGGGCTGATTCGCGTGGTGCAGCTGATCGGCATCGTGTTTGGCGTCGCTTTCATTTCGTTACTGTTGTTCCTTTACTCGCGGCAATTGCGCAAGGTGCGCGCCGCACAAAAGGAAACTGACGAAATCCTGGAAACCGTTCCCACCGGCCTGTTCCTGCTCGATCCAAACATGCGCATCGGCGCGCAGCATTCGGCGGCGCTGAGTTCGATCCTGCAGCGCGAAAACCTGTCCGGCACCGATTTCTTCCAGATGCTGGGCAGCATGGTCAGCGGCGAAGTGCTGATGACCGCGCGCGACTACATCAACCTCTTGTTCGGTGATCGCGTCAACGAGCATCTGGTGGCCTCGCTGAACCCGCTGGACCAACTGGAGGTCAAGCTGCCGGGCGAGAGCGGCCGCATCGAGACGCGCTGGCTGGGCTTTGCCTTTCGTCGCGTCTACGAGGGCGAGCAGCTCTCGCATCTGCTGGTCAGCGTCAGCGATGTATCCGATCGCGTGCGCCTGCAGCGCGAGCTGGAGCAGGCGCGCGAACAGGGCGATGCCCAGGCTGACAAGCTGCTGGAGCTCTTCGTCTCGCTGACGCATGTGGAAAGCGGGCTGCTGGAAACGCGCCTGGAACGCTGGGAGCGCTTCCTGCGCGAAGCCAACGAGGTGCTCAAGCATCAGGCGCACAGCCAGGACGAGTTCCACGCGCTGATCAACCAGGTGTATCGGCCGATCCACGCACTCAAGGGCGAGGCCAGCGCGCTGGGCCTGAGCGTGATCCAGCAGCGCGCCACCGCGGTCGAGCGCGAACTGGCGGATCTGCGCACGCGCCAGGCCGATCTGGGCGGCAATGACTTCCTGCCGGTCACGGTGCGCCTGGACGAGCTGTTCTCGCAATTCGATGCGGTGCGCCGCGTGCTGGCGCGTCTGGGCACGCTGACACCGATCGCGCCGACGGCTGCGGCAGCGGGCAAGCCGAGCCAGGCTCAGGCGATCACCAAGCCCGGTGCCGACACCTGGGCACTGGCCGACGAGATGGCGCGCCGCGCCGCCGAAACCCTGGGCAAGCGGGCGCAGCTCACGCGCCAGGGCCTGGACCACGCCCAGGTGCCCGAGCGCTATCGCCAGCCGCTGCTGGATGTGCTGATGCAACTGGTGCGCAACGCGGTGGCGCATGGCATCGAGAACCCGCAGCAGCGGCGTGCCGCTGGCAAGCCGGAGATCGGGCGCCTGGAAGCCAAACTGCAGCGTGAAGCCGATGGCAGCTATCTCTTCGTGTTCCGCGACGATGGTCGCGGCGTCGATTTTGAAGCGGTGCGCCAGCGCGCCGTGGAGATGGGCAAGGCGCGTCCGGAGAGCGTGGACAAGCTCGATGCGCGGCAATTGATGGGCTTCCTGTTCGAGCCCGGATTCAGCACCGCCGGCGCGCGCGGCGACACCGCCGGCGATGGCGTGGGCCTGGATCTGGTGCGCACACGGATTCGCGAAATGGGCGGCCAGGTGGGCCTGTCCACTGCCGCCGGCCAGGGCACCCAGTTCAAGATCAAGCTGCCGGCAGCCTGAAGGACGCTCGCGTGAAGATCCTGATCGTCGATGATTCCCTGGTCATCCGGAACCGCATCCAGCGCGTGATCGGCGTGCGCCGTTTCGACAACATCCTGACCGCCAGCAATGGGCGCGAAGCAGTGGAGATCTTTCGCCGCGAGAAGCCAGAGATCGTGACCCTGGACATCACCATGCCGGAGCTGGACGGCATCGCCACCACCAGCGAGCTGGTGCGCATCAATCCCGGCGCCATGATCCTGATCGTGTCTGCGGTGGCCGACAAACCGACCGCGATCGAGGCGCTCAAGCGTGGCGCCCACGGCTTCCTGCTGAAGCCGTTCACCGATCAGCAGTTGCTCGATGCACTACAAATGCTGTTGAAGGGCCCGAAAGCGGGTCCCAGGGGGCGCTGATGGACGAGAAGGACATCCAGGTCCTGATCGATGGTGTGGTGCACTATTTCCACTCCATCGTCGACAAGGGCACCGAGGTGGGCACGCCGTACCTCGCCGAGTACGAAGACCCGGTGATCGGCGATTACACCGGCGTGATCCAGATTTCCGGCGTGCGTCGCGGCAGCATCTACTTCACCGCGCCCAGCGCCATGCTCAGCCACATCCTGCTCAAGCAGGGCGAGCCGGATCGCTCGCCGCAGGTGCTGGCGGACATCGTCGGCGAAGTGGCCAATACGATTTCCGGCAATGCGCGTCGCGCCTTCGGTCAGGAGTTCGTGATCTCGGTGCCATCGGTGCACATCGGCCCGCAGGTGCGGCAGAAACTGGCCTTGAACGAGCGCTCCGTGGTGATCCCGATCAGCTGGAAGCAATACCGCGCGGCGCTGGTGGTCAGCCTCTCGTGAACAGCAGCGGCGCGCCACGGGCCTGGCCGCGCTGGTTGCGCATGGCACTTGCCCGGAGCCTGCCATGAGCCTCTTGTTCCGTGGCGTGGTGTGGTTTGGCTTGTACCTGCTGCTGGCCCTGCTGCCCTTGCTGGCCGCAATGTGGGCCGATCCCTACAACGCGCCGCGCCCGTGGCAACTCGAAGTGGCGCTGGCACTGGGCTTCATCGGCTTTGCGCTGATGGTGCTGGAGTACACGCTGGTGGCGCGGCTGCATGCGGCCGCCGAGCCCTTCGGCACCGATGCGCTGGTCAGCTTTCATCGTCTGATGGGACTGGCCACGGTGGCCTTTGCGCTGGCTCATCCGGCGATGCTGGAACTGGTGCCCGGCCTGCGTGCCGATCGCGCCGTGGCCGGCAGCGGCCTCCTGGCACTGCTGGCCTTGCTGATCCTTGCCGCCACCTCGATCTGGCGACGGCGGCTCGGTTTGCGCTGGGAGAGCTGGGATCGCATCCATCGCGCCTGTGCAGCGCTGGCGGTGCTGTCCACGCTGGCCCATATCGGACTGGCCCAGGGCTATGCGCGCAGCGGCCCCGCTGCCTGGGCGGTGCTCGCCTTCGCGCTGCTGTTCGCCGCCTTGCTGCTGCGCTTCCGACTGTGGCGACCGCTGCGCCTGCGCGCGCGGCCGTGGCGTGTGCTCAGCAATCAGGATGCCGGCGGCAGCGCACGCTTGCTGCGAGTGGCCCCCGACGGCCATCCGGGCTGGCGCTTTCGGCCCGGACAATTCGCCTGGCTGATCACCGGCCGCAGCCCGTTTTCCATCCAGCAGCATCCGATCAGCCTAGCTGGTGATGCCGAAGCTCCCGACGGCCACCTCGAGTTCGGCATCAAGGCGCTGGGTGACTGGTCGGGCGAGGTGGTACCCCGATTGGCCCCGGGCGATCGCGTGTGGGTGGATGGACCGTACGGTGCCTTCACCCCCGATCGCGAGCCCGCGCAGGGCTTCGTGCTGATCGCAGGCGGGATCGGCGTGGCGCCGATGCGCGCCATCCTGCTGAGCCTGAAGTCGCGCGAAGATCCACGCCACATCGTGCTGATCGTCGCCGCACACGATCGCGAGCGCGTGGTCTTCCGTGAGGAACTGGAGGCGCTGAGCCGCAGCATGGCGGTCACCCTGGTGTACGTGTTCGAGGCACCGGCCGCGGGCGACGTGGCGGAGGCCGGACTGCTCAGTCGCGAGGTGCTGGCGCGGCATCTGCCGCCGCATGTCGAGCACTACCAGTGCTTCATCTGCGGTCCGCCGCCGATGATGGATCTGGCCGAATCCTTGTTGCTGGATCTCGGCATCGCGCCTGCGCGCATCCAGACCGAACGCTTCGAGGTCATCTGATGCGCCACCTCATCGTCCGCCGGGTCGCCGTGTGTTCCAGCCTGGGGCTGGCACTGGCCGCATTCGTCTTCGCCCGCCTGGTGGCCGATTTTCCGCCGCCGCGCATGGCGCCGAGCGTGGCCTCGCCCGGCGCGACCCTGTATGCCCAGCGTTGCGGTCGCTGCCATGAGCCGGCCGAGCTTGCGGACTGGCGGCCGCTCGATGCATCGACACAGGCGCGCCTGCTCGAATTCCTCACCGGGCACGACAAGGCCAGCCGCGAAGAAAATCAGGCCATCGCCGAGTACATGGCGACTTGGGCGGCGCCCGCGACGACAGGCGAGGAGAAGCCCGCAGATGCCGATGCCAGCGAGGAAGAAGATTTCAGCCTTTGAGTGAGCGCCGACGGACTGCGCCCAGTCGGGTGTGGTTCACTGCGTTAACCGCAGCTACGCGTCCGCCACCACGCGCGCCGGATCGTTGATCTCCAACTGTTTCAGCAGCACCCCGGCCTGGGTGCGATTGCGCACGCCCAGCTTCTCGAAAATCGCCGCCACGTGCGCCTTCACGGTGCGTTCCTGGATGCCGAGCTCATAGGCGATCTGCTTGTTCAGGCGGCCCATGCCCACCAGTTCCAGCACACGGAACTGCTGCGCGGTGAGGCTGGCCAGACGGCGCGACAGCAGCGTGTCCTCGGCCTGCGCCTCGCGCATGCGGCCACGCAGGGCGAGCGGGATCCACTCTTCGCAGGCAAACACCGCGCGCAGAGCCTGTTGCAGATCCTCCGGCGTGGCGCTCTTGGGGATGAAGGCCTGCGCGCCGTGATCGAGCGCACGCCGCACCACGGCAGGATCATCGTTGGCCGAGATCATCGCCACCGCCACTGCCGGATGCCGGCAGCGCAAGGAAGCCAGCCCGGCCAGCCCGTGATTGCCCGGCATGTGCAGATCAAGCAGGACCAGATCGACATCCGCGTGGTCTTCCAGCCAGCGATGCACCTGCGCGAGTGACTCGGCCTCCACCACCTGGGCGTCGGCGACCACGGCACGGATGGCTTGAGTCAGTGCCATGCGGAACAATGGATGGTCGTCGGCGATCAGAATGCGATGCATGCGTCCAACCTTAGCACTGATGGACCAGACTGCGCGCTGTACCTTGGTCCAGCCCGTGGCCTCGTCGCTGCCGGCTATACAAGCGCGATGGCGAAGTGGGAGGAAGGCAAGGATGGCGCGCTGGATCGTGGTCTGCGCCCTGGCGGGGCTGAGCGGAGGATGCGCAATGACGAGCAAGCTGCCCGAACCGGTGGCGGAAAGTCGCTCGATACACCGTGATGGCGATGATCTGCTCAGCGCCGGCCTCGGCCTCGAAGGCTTGCGCGCCAGCACGCCGCCAGCCGGTGCCGATGCTGCGGCACGCCGACGCTGGACCTACTGGACCAACTGGCGCGGCATCGGCGATCTGACGCCGCAGGGCGGCTTCGGCGAGTGGTATGGCAGCCTGGATGCCGTGCCCGGTGAGGAATGGCGCGCGCTGCTGCCGCTGCCCGGCGTGGCGCATGGCCACAGCGTGCTCTTGCACCTGCCGGACCACTTCGACCGGCAACGCCCGTGCCTGGTGGTGGCGCCAGTGTCGGGCTCGCGTGGCATGTATGGCGCGCTGGCCACCGTGGCTTCCTGGGCCCTGCCGCGCGGCTGCGCGGTGGTCTACACGGACAAAGGCGCCGGCACCGGCTACTACGATGTCGACGCCGGCATCGGCCTGGATCTGGACGGCGCGCCGGCTGGCAGCGGCGCGCTGAGCTTCCGCCCCGAGCTGACCCGCACGCTGCCGGGCAGTGCCAGCGCCGGTCCGCGCGTGGCGGTCAAGCATGCGCATTCGCAGGCGCATCCCGAGGCGCAGTGGGGCGAGTACACGCTGTCGGCCGTCCGCCATGCCTTGCGCGTTCTGCATCAGCGCTACGGCACGGCGGCCGATGGTGGCGATGTGGATGTGATCGCGGCCAGCATTTCCAACGGCGGCGGCGCGGTGCTCAAGGCGGTCGAAGCCGATCGCGAGGGGTTCATCGACGCGGCCGTGGCCGGCGCCTCGAACATCACCGTGCGCGGTGCACCCAGCCTGCTCGACTACGCCACACGGGCGGCTTTGCTGGCGCCCTGCGCACAGCTCGATCCGCGCATGCAGCAGGCACCGATGGCCAACTTGCTGGCGCTGCGCGCCGGCGAGTTCATGGCGCGCTGTCAGAACCTCGCCGCGCTGGGCTGGCTCAAGTCCGGCGATGCCAGAGCGCAGGCGGCCGAGGCTTATGAGGCGCTGCGTGATCTGGGTTTTCGCGACGAGGCCCTGCAGCTGTCGGGCCTCAACATCGCCAGCGATCTGTGGCGCGCGGTGGCGATGGGTTACGCCAATGCCTATGGCCGCTTCTCGGTGCTGGACGATCTGTGCGGCTTTCGCTACGCGGCGCTGGACGCACAAGGCCAGCCCCGCGCAGCCGGTGCGCAGGATCACGCCAGCTGGTTCGCCAGCGCCAGCGGCATTCCGAGTTCCGGCGGCGTGCATCTGATTGCGCCGCCCGGCGAAGCGCCGGACCCGGCCTTTGCCGGTCTGCGCTGCCTGCGCGCAGCCTTCGAGGCCGAGGACGCGGTCGGCGCTCGCATCCGTCGCGGCGAGATCGAAAATCTGGCCAGCGCGGAACTTGGCGCGCGTCCGGTCATCGTGCTGCATGGCCGATCCGATGGCCTGGTGCCCGTGGGGCCCACCTCGCGCGCCTATGTGGAAGCTGCGCTGCAGCGCGGCGCCAGCGCCCTGCACTACTGGGAAATCGAACACGTGCAGCACTTCGACGCCTTCCTCGGCCAACCGATGTTCGGTGCCCGGCTGTTGCCCTTGGTGCCTTTCCTGCACCAGGCCCTCGATCAGGCGCTGGCTCACCTGCGCGAGGGCACAGCCATCGCGCCCAGTCAGGTCTGGCGCACCCAGCCGCGCGGCCTCGATGAGAAGGGCGCGATGCAGCCGCTGCAGCCGCAGCATCTGGGGGCCTTGAAGGCGGTGCCGGGCGCCGATGGCATCGCGCTGATGCAAGGGCGTCTGGTGGTCCCGGAGTAGGTCTCGCGGCGCTGCTGGACAGCGCACATCAGCCTTCTGCAGACTGCCGCGAGGACGGTTCACAGAACCGATACGCGGCACAGGATGGGGGAGATTCAGATGCGCAGCACGACAGTCATCGGATTGGCGGCGATCGGCCTGCTGGCCATGCAGGCAGATTCGGCACAGGGCAGCGGGCGCTACTACTCGGGCGCAGGCACCGTGACCTGCGAGAGCGAGCGTGGCGGCTACGTCGAGTGCTACACCGGTTATCGCGCCCCGCCCGAGCTGGTCGAGCAGCTGTCGAATTCCTCGTGCGTGCAAGGCCAGAGCTGGGGCCATCGCCAGGGCATGGTGTGGGTCAGCCGCGGGTGTCGCGCCGTGTTCGAAGAGACCTCCGGCTGGGGTGGCGGTTGGAGCGGCGGCGGCAACGCCAATTCGATCACCTGCGAGAGCCGCGACAATCGCTACACCGAATGCCGCGCCAATTTCCGCGGCGCGGTGGAGCTGAGCGAGCAGCTGTCCAACAAGCCCTGCGTCGAAGGCCGCACCTGGGGCCAGACCCGCGGCGGCGTGTGGGTGGATGGCGGTTGCCGCGGCGTGTTCAGCGAGTTCTACCAGTCCGGCGGCAATCACTGGGGCCAAAGCAGCGGCTACAACATCGTCTGCGAGAGTCGCGACAGCCGCTACCAGCGCTGCACCTGGGATTGGGGCCGCGGCAAGCCCTTCCTGGTGGAACAGTACTCCTCCGCGCCCTGCGTGCGTGGCCGCAGCTGGGGCTACGACGAGCGCCGCCAGGAGTTGTGGGTGAACGAAGGCTGCCGCGGGCTGTTCGGGTCGCGCTGAGGAGAGCGGGGGTCGGGGATTGGGGGCTGGGGCTTGGGGCGCAAGTCCGAGAGGTGCCCGCAGACCCAGAGCCTGAGCCCCGTATGGTCGTCATTCCCGCGAAGGCGGGAATCGAGCCTTCGGTGATCTGCGCGACCGAAGCGCGGACGAGCTGGCGCCGCAGGAGCGGCGCCCTCCCAGAAGCCGCATATCCCCCGAGCCCCGAGCCCCGAGCCCCGAGTCCCGAGTCCCGAGTCCCGAGTCCCGAGTCCCGAGTCCCGAGCAGGGCATCGCGCCCAAGGCGCTCCTGCCAGAGCCTGCACCGCTCATGGTCGTCATTCCCGCGCACGCGGGAATCCAGCCTTGGGCGATGGCGACGGACCTGCGGGACGGAATCGCGGACAAGCCTGGCGCCGCAGGAGCGGCCCCCAGTCCCCAGTCCCCAGTCCCCAGTCCCGAGTCCCGAGTCCCGAGTCCCGAGTCCCGAGTCCCGAGTCCCACAGGACTTGCGCCCCAGCCCCCAGCCCCCAATCCCGCTCTCGCAAGACCAATCCCCAGCCCCTCTCCACCCACAAGTCTTGTGACACTGTCACACAGGATTCATATTCGCTGCATTGAATGCGGGGCCACAGGTCACAGTGGAGCTAAGGCGGTGGAGCAACGCATCCTGGTCGTGGAGGACGAGACCGCAATCCGCGACATGATTGCCTTCGCGCTCAAGCGTGCGGGCCTGCAGCCGATCCTGGCGGAGGACGCGCGCGCGGCACAAAACCAGATCGCCGAACGGCTGCCGGATCTGATCCTGCTCGACTGGATGCTGCCGGGCACGGGCGGGCTGGAGTACGCGCGGCGTCTGCGTCGTGATGAGCTGACCCGCGAGATCCCGATCATCATGCTCACCGCGCGCGGCGAGGAAGACGATCGCGTCATGGGCCTGGACGCTGGTGTCGACGACTACATCGTCAAGCCCTTTTCCACGCGTGAACTGATCGCCCGCGTGCGCGCCGTGCTGCGCCGCACCCAGCCGCATGGCGAGGGGCAGACGCTGAGCCTGGGCGGGCTGGTGCTGGACACGCTGAGTCATCGCGTCTACGCCGGCGACAAGCCGGTGCAGCTCGGCCCCACCGAGTTCCGCCTGCTCAGCTTCTTCATGACCCATCCCGAGCGGGTCTACACGCGCGGGCAGTTGCTCGACAACGTCTGGGGCAGCGGCGTGTACGTCGAGGAACGCACGGTCGATGTGCACATCCGCCGCCTGCGCAAGAGCCTGGAGCCCTTCGCGCTGGATGAGTTGGTGCAGACGGTGCGCGGCGCGGGCTATCGTTTCTCGACCACCGTCTGACGGACTCGAGGATGGCCCGCTCCAGGGCGTTGACGCGCAGCGTCGCCTATCTCTCCACTTTCGCCCTCGGCGGTGCGCTGCTCGGCGCGCTGTTCGGCCATGCGGCGCTGGGGCTGGCCATCGGTCTCTTGTGCTGGAGCGCGATCCACCTGTGGCAGCTGCAGGGCCTGGAGCGCTTCCTGCTGTCGCGTCAGCGCCGGGTTCCGGAAGGCATCGGCTCCTGGCGCCCGATCTTTGACGCCCTGGATCGTCGACGCAAACGCGAGCGCGTGCGCCGGCAGCGGCTGTTCGTGGCCTTGAAGGCCTTCCGCGATGCCGCGCGAGTGTTGCCGGATGGCGTGATCGTGCTCGATCAGGAGCAGCGCATCCTGTGGTTCAACAAGGCCGCCAAGCGCCTCCTCGGGCTGCGCTATCCGCGCGACATGGGCAATCCCATCCACCATCTGGTGCGCATGCCGCGCTTCATGCAGTGGCTGGCCGAAGGCAAGCTGGACGAGCCCTTGATCGACCTGCCCTGCCCGGTCGATGAATCGCTGCGGCTGTCCTTTCGCCTGATCGGCTTTCGCGCCGGGATCCGCCTGCTGGTGGCACGCGATATCTCCACCCTGATGCGGCTGGAGCAGGTGCGCCGCGACTTCGTGGCCAATGTCTCGCATGAGCTGCGCACGCCGCTGACCGTGATCAATGGCTACCTGGAAGCGCTGGAGCCGGAAGAGTTGGGCGACTACGGCGATCTGTTCCTGGAGATGCGCAAGCAGAGCCGGCGCATGGCCAGCATCGTCGAGGATCTGCTGACCCTGTCACGCCTGGAAGCGCAGAGCGCGCCGCTGGATGAGGCGGTCTCGATGGCCTCGATGCTGGACAGCCTGCGCCGCGACGCCGAGGCCATCAGCAAGGGTCGCCACCGCCTGGAGTTCCACCGCAGCTGCGAGGCCGATCTGCGCGGATCGAGCAAGGATCTGCATAGCGCCTTTGCCAACATCGTGGTCAATGCCGTGCGCTACACGCCCGATGGCGGCAACATCGTGGTGGAATGGTCCACCCACCCCGAAGGCGCCGCCTTCAGCGTGCGCGACACCGGCCCGGGCATACCGGAGCAGCATTTGCCGCGCCTGACCGAACGCTTCTACCGCGTGTCGACCTCGCGCTCGCGTGATTCCGGCGGCACCGGCCTGGGACTGGCCATCGTCAAGCACGTACTGGTGGCGCACGGCGGGCGGCTGGAGATCGAGAGCAAGGTGGGCCACGGCAGTTGTTTCCGCTGCGTGCTGCCGCAAGCGCGACTGGCGCTCGAGGGCGATTGAGCGGCTCTGTCTGCAGCCGGGCGGCGGCGCGGCATTCGGTCGACACCGGCTTCTGTTAGCGTTGTGCCATCGCGGCCCGTATTCACCACACGGGCGGCCCATCTTCAGCGCATCCCCATGAACTTCTCTGATCCCAAGCTGTACCTCAATCGCGAGCTGTCCACCGTCGAGTTCAATCGCCGGGTGCTGGCCCAGGCCCAGGATCCGCGCGTGCCCTTGCTGGAGCGCCTGCGCTTCCTGTGCATCTCGTGCTCCAACCTCGACGAGTTCTTCGAGGTCCGGGTCGCCACGATCCGTCACCAGCTCAATGTGCCGGGCGCGCAGCCCTGGCCGGATGGCCGCTCGCCGAACGAGGTGCTCGGCGCGATCCGTGACAACGTGCTGACCCTGGTGCGCGAGCAGTACCAGACCTGGAACACCGACCTGAAACCCGCGCTGGCCGGCGCCGGGGTGCGCTTTCTGGGTCGCGATGAATGGAACGCGCGGCAACGCCGCTGGTTGCACCAGTACTTCCATGACGAGCTGATGCCGGTGCTGAGCCCGCTGGGCCTGGATCCGGCGCATCCCTTCCCGCGCATCCTCAACAAGAGCCTCAATGTGGCGGTGGTGCTGAAGGGCAAGGATGCCTTTGGCCGTGAGGCCGACATGGCCCTGGTGCGCGCCCCGCGCTCGCTGCCGCGGCTGGTGCGCCTGCCCAAGGATGTGGCGCAGACCGAGAACGACTTCGTGCTGCTCTCGGCGATCCTGCATGACTTCGTCGACGATCTGTTCCCCGGTCTCAAGGTCAAGGGCGTCTATCCCTTCCGCGTCACCCGCAACAGCGAGCTGTGGCTGGACGAGCTGGAAGTGGAGAACCTTGCCCATGCACTGCGCAACGAGTTGCTCGATCGCGGCTTTGCGCGCGCCATCCGCCTGGAGATCACCGACAGCTGTCCGAAGGCCATCGCGCACTTCCTGCTCGGGCACTTCGAGCTGACCGAGGACGACATGTATCGGGTCAACGGCCCGGTCAATCTGAACCGGGTGATGGCGGCCTATGACCTGGTCGATCGTCCCGATCTCAAGTACCGGTCCTTCACGCCGCGCGTGCAGGCCTCCAAGTCCGCCAGCAATGTGTTCGAGATGGTCAGCGAGCGCGACGTGCTGCTGCACCATCCCTTCGACTCCTTCGCCACCGTGGTGGATCTGCTCAAGCACGCGGCGGCCGATCCCGATGTGCTGGCGATCAAGCAGACGCTGTATCGCACCGGACGTCGCTCTGCCCTGGTCGACGAGCTGATCGCCGCGGCGCGCGCCGGCAAGGACGTGACCGTGGTGGTGGAGCTGCGCGCGCGCTTCGATGAAGAGGCCAACATTGACCTCGCCGACCGGCTGCAGGAAGCCGGTGTGCAGGTGGTGTACGGCGTGGTCGGTTACAAGGCGCACGCCAAGATGCTGCTGATCGTGCGGCGCGAGGGCGGCAAGCTCAAGCGCTACGTGCACCTCGGCACCGGCAACTACCATCAGGGCACCTCGATGGTGTACACCGACATCGGCCTGATCACCTGCGATCGCGACATCGGCGAGGACGTGCACAAGCTGTTCCAGCAGATGTCCGGCCTGAGCCAGGCGATGAAGCTCAAGCGCCTGCTGCATTCGCCCTTCACCCTGCACAGCGAAATGCTGGCCAAGATCAAGCGCGAGGCCAAGCACGCGGCGGCCGGCCGTGGCGGCAAGATCCTGGCCAAGATGAACGCGCTGAGCGAGCCGCGCGTCATCGAAGCGCTGTACGAGGCCTCGCAGGCGGGCGTGGAAATCCAGCTCTTCGTGCGCGGCCTCTGCGTGCTGCGCCCGGGCGTGCCCGGGGTGAGTGAGAACATCCGCGTGACCAGCGTGGTCGGCCGCTTCCTGGAACACAGCCGCGTGTACTACTTCCGCAACGGCGGTGATGAAGAGCTGTACTGCTCCAGCGCCGACTGGATGGAACGCAACCTCTTGCACCGCGTCGAGGTGTGCTTCCCGATCCTCGATTCGGAACTGCGCCAGCGCGTGTTCAACGAAACGCTGGAGAACTACCTGGCCGACAACACGCAGTCCTGGCATCTGGGCCAGGACGGGCGCTACGCGCAACGGCCGGTGGGTGAGGAAATGCCGCACTCGGCGCAGAACGCGCTGCTGGCACGGATCTGTGGGTGATGCCATGAGCGAGATGCGGATCGACGAACAACCGCTGGCGGCCGTGGACCTGGGTTCCAACAGTTTCCACATGGTGGTGGCGCGCTTCACCCAGGACGGCCTGCAAGTGATCGACCGCCTGCGCGATCCGGTGCGGATGGCGGCTGGCCTGACCCCGGACGGACAGCTGCTACCGGAAGTGCGCGATCGCGCGCTGGCCTGTCTGGCCCGTTTCGGGCAACGCCTGCGCGGCCTGCCGCGTTCGCGCATTCGCGCCGCTGCCACCAATGCGGTGCGCCAGATGCGGGCGCCGCGCGCCTTCCTGATGACCGCCGAGACCGCGCTGGGCGCGCCCATCGAGGTGGTGTCCGGTCGCGAGGAAGCGCGTCTGATCTACCTCGGCGTGGCGCATTACCTCAACGATCCCAAGCAGCGTCAGCTGGTCATCGACGTCGGTGGCGGCAGCACCGAGCTGGTCATCGGCCAGGGCTTCGAGGCGCTGGAAACCGAGAGTCTGCAGATGGGCTGCGTGGCCACCACGCAGCGCTACTTCGCCAGCGGACGCATCACGCGCAAGCTGTGGCAGGACGTGCAGCTGCGCCTGCCGATCGAGTTCGCGCCCTTCGTGGCGGCGTACAAGGCGCGCGGCTGGAAGCGCGTGATCGGTTCCTCCGGCACGATCAAGTCGATCAGCAAGATCCTGCGCGAGATGGGCGGACGCGATCGCGAGGTCACCCGCGAGGGGCTGGCCATGCTCATCGAGCAGATCATCGAGGCGGGACAGATCCAGCGCGCCAGCCTGCCCGGTCTCAGCGACGATCGTCGGCCCGTGCTGCTGGGCGGCCTGGCCGCGCTGTGGGCCTGCTTCGAAGCGCTGGGCTTCGAGCGTCTGCGGGTCAGCGACTACGCCATGCGCGAGGGGCTGCTGTACGACCAGCTCGGCCGCTTCCAGCATCAGGACCCGCGCGAACGCAGCATCGAAACCCTGGCCCGCCGCTACAACGTCGACCGCACCCAGGCCGAGCGCGTGCAGCGCAGCGCCTTGGATCTCTTCGACCAGGTGCGCGAGGACTGGAAGCTCGGCGACGAGGATCGCGAGACGCTGTCCTATGCCGCGCTGGTGCATGAGGTGGGCCTGGCCATCTCGCACACCCAGCACCACAAGCATGGCGCCTACATCATCGGCCACTCCGACCTCGCCGGCTTTTCGCGGCAGGAGCAGGGCGCGGTTGCAGCACTCGTCGCCGGTCACCGCCGCAGCGTGCCCGAGGACACCTTCGAGGACATCGCCACACGCGATCTCGACGCCCTCAAGCGCTGCCTGGCCCTGCTGCGCCTCGCCGCCGTGCTGCATCGCGGACGCAATGACGAGCCACTGCCCGCCATCCGCCTGGAAGCCCAGGGCCGCGAACTGCGCATGAGCTTCCCGCGCGGCTGGCTCACCCAACACCCCCTGACCTGGGCCGATCTGCGCCAGGAAAAGGCCTTCCTGGAGATGCTGCAACTGCGCCTGCGATTGAAGATTGTGCGGTGAGGGATTGGGACTCGGGACTCGGGACTCGGGACTCGAGGATTGGGGATTGGGGGCTGGGGGCTGGGGCGCGTTGCTGGCGACGGGTCTGGACGCTGGCGGGCCTGGACGCTGGCCGCAGCCCTGTAGGAGCGCCCTTGGGCGCGATTGGGTCTCGCCTCGGTGTGGGGCTGATCGCGCGCAAGCGCGCTCCTACAGGCCTGGCTCAACCCCGTGGCTTGGCGGGCTTGGACGCTGGCCGCGGCCCTGTAGGAGCGCCCTTGGGCGCGATAACGGTCTCGCCTCGGTGCGAGGCTGATCGCGCGCAAGCGCGCTCCTACAGGCCTGGGTCAACCCCGTGGCTTGGCGGGCCTGGACGCTGGCCGCAGCCCTGTAGGAGCGCCCTTGGGCGCGATTGGGTCTCGCCTCGGTGTGGGGCTGATCGCGCGCAAGCGCGCTCCTACAGGCCTGGCTCAACCCCGTGGCTTGGCGGGCTTGGACGCTGGCCGCGGCCCTGTAGGAGCGCCCTTGGGCGCGATAACGGTCTCGCCTCGGTGCGAGGCTGATCGCGC
>ERZ1066138.346-NODE-346-length-15644-cov-5.581115_pt1 | contig 15644 bp, 10 predicted proteins | sample MGYA00382785_ERZ1066138 | MGnify/ENA primary metagenome ERZ1066138 (study PRJEB33369, sample SAMEA5778368) | biofilm metagenome | biome: Industrial cooling water; feature: Water cooling tower basin; material: Biofilm | place: United Arab Emirates | collected... | reverse complement strand
CCCACGGGTTCGCGAGGTCCCTCACCCCTGGGCTTGGGGTTGCTTCACGACGTCGTTGCCCCCTCCGATGCCGAGCACACGGTTTTCGCGTACTTCGCCAGCACGCCGCGCTTTTCGCGCGGCTCCGGCTGCTTCCACGCGGCTTTGCGCTTCGTCCACTCCTCCGCGCTCAGGGCGACGGACACTTCCTTCTTGTCGGCGTCGATCGTAATCGTGTCGCCATTCTGCAGCAGCGCGATGGGCCCGCCGACCCAGGCTTCCGGCGCGACGTGGCCGACGACCAGTCCGCGCGAACCGCCGGAGAAACGGCCGTCGGTGATGAGACCGATCTGCTCGCCAAGTCCCTGCCCGGACAGCGCCGCGGTGACGCTGAGCATCTCGCGCATGCCGGGACCGCCGACGGGGCCTTCGCCGCGGACGACGATGATGTCCCCCGCCTTGATCGAGCGCGCTTGCAAGGCGGCGAAACACGCTTCCTCGCCGTCGAAAACCTTGGCTGGGCCGGTGATTCGCCGCGTCTTGAGCCCGGCGACCTTCGCGACGGCTCCTTCGGGGGCGAGGTTCCCCTTCAGGATGATGATGTGCCCGGTCGGATGCATCGGCGCGTTGATCGGTTTGATCACCTTCTGCTCTCGGGCGTAAATGGTTGGCACGTCGCGCAGGTTCTCCGCCAGCGTCTTGCCCGTGACGGTCATGCAGTCGCCGTGCAGATAGCCCGCGTCGAGCAGAGCGCGCATGACCGCGGGGGTGCCGCCGACCTTGTGCAGGTCGAACATGACGTACTTCCCGCCCGGCTTGAGGTCCGCGAGATCGGGAACCTTGTCGCCGAGCCGATCGAAATCCGACAGGGTCCACGGCACCTCGGCCTCGCGCGCAATGGCCATCAGATGCAGCACCGCGTTGGTCGAACCGCCCAGCGCGAGGACGACGGTGTAGGCGTTCTCGAGCGCCTTGCGCGTGATGATGTCGCGGGGACGGATGCCGCGCTCGATGAGCTGGACGAGATGCTTGCCCGCCAAAAAGGTCTCGCGATCCTTGGCGGCGGAGACGGCGGGGTAGCTGGCGTCGTAGGGGAGCGACATGCCCATCGCCTCGATGGCGGAGCTCATGGTGTTGGCGGTGTACATGCCGCCGCACGAGCCGGCGCCGGGGCAGGCCTCGCTTTCGACCTTGTGCACGCCTTCGGCGGAGAGCTTGTTCGCTTGAAACTGACCGACAGCTTCAAAAATAGAGACGATATCGATATCGTTGCCGGTCTCGCCAGTGCCGGGGAGGATGGACCCGCCGTAGACGAAGATGCTGGGCACGTTGAGCCGGGCGATGGCCATGAGGCAACCAGGCATGTTCTTGTCGCAGCCGCCGATGGCGAGGACGCCATCGTGGTTCATGCCGCCGGCGACGACCTCGATGGCGTCGGCGATGACCTCGCGCGAGACGAGGGAGTAGCGCATGCCCTGATGGCCCATCATGATACCATCGGACGCGGTCGGCGCGCCGAAAACCTGCCCGACGCCGCCGCCGGCCCGGATGCCTTCGATCGCTTTCTGGGCGAGGCGGTTGAGGTGAGCGTTGCACGGGGTGATGTCGGAATGAAGGTTGGCGATCCCGATCATCGGACAGTTGACGTCGTCATCCATGAAGCCGACCGCGCGGAGCATGGCGCGGTTCGGCGCCCGGCCCATGCCCTCGGTCGTCGTCAAGCTCTTGCGTCGTTCCGACATTGCGTTCTCCCGTAGGTCAGGCTTTCCAGCGTGACGTTTAGCAAAATGTCAGGCTGGAAAGCCTGACCTACCTTTTTTGTTATGCCCATCGTTTCGCGGAGTCCAGCAAATGCCTTGGCGATTCGCGGCGGGCAGGGTACTCTAATCTTCACAATCATCTCTCGAATCAGGAGTTGCTCATCATGCTGAAGAAATTGTTCGCGGTAGCACTGCCTTTTGCGGGGCTGGCGGTTGTCAGTCAGTCCGCATGGGCGTTGATCATCGCGCCGCCGCCGGGGCCGATCCGGATCGTGCAGTCGGATGCGGTGTTCGTGGGCCGCGTCATCGCCATCGAGCCGCAGGACGTGGACGCCAAGCCATTCCCGCAGGCCAAGGAGACGGTGAAGTATCGCGTGGCCGTCGTGGCGGTCTCCGACAGCATCCGGGGTGTGAAGGATATAAAGATGGTCCGCATTGGCTTCATTCCGCCGACCCCGCCCAAGAAGGGTGCCCCGATCTCGAGCGGCAGCCTCCGCAACATTCAGGTGCAGGTGGGTCAGGAAGGGTTGTTCATGATCAACAAGCATTCCGACGGCAAGTTTTGCCAGGCCCCCGGGGACGGCTACTTCGTCAGCTCCCAGGACAAGCAGTTCAAAGACGAGGTGAAAACCGCGATCAAGACGGTCGAGGTGCTGGCCAACCCGATCCAGTCGCTTAAGTCGAAGGATGCCGAGGAACGTCTCCTGGCCGCGTCGCTGCAGGTCGCGAAGCATCGCCAGCAGAAGCCGCCGTTCCCCAACAAGCAGGAACCGATCGATGCGGAGGAGAGCAAGCTGATCCTCCAGGTCATCACCGCCGAGAAATGGCAACCCGGGCGCTTTGGCCAAACGAATGCCTATCAGATCTTCCTCCAACTTGGCGTCGGCCCCCAGGACGGCTGGAACGCGCCAACCAAGGTCAAGGACATCGACGAAGTGCGTCAGGCGTTCCAGACCTGGCTGCGCGACCATCCGGAGTATCGCGTCAAGCGCTTCGTGCCGGGCAACGACAAGTAACGGGAGTCGCAACCGTAGGAGGGACATTCCTGTCCGTCCAGACCACGGACGGACAGAAATGTCCGTCCTACGATCCTGACGCACGAAGCAAAACAGGCGTCTTCCTTTGCGGGAAGACGCCTGTTTCGTGGGCGGGCCATGCCTCGAACCGAGGCGAATGGGGTTAGCGTCAGCAGTTCGCCGCACGGATCGGTGCGGCATACTGCGGTGCGTATTGCGGAGTGACCGGCTGGTAATAGCTGGTCCGGGCGGTGCTTCCGACCGTCTCGGTCTGGGCGACCACCAGGTTCGGGTCGGCGTACTTCGTCAGGTAGTGGATGGCATTATCACTCGTCAAATCCCCTTGATGCCAAAAGGCTTGGGTGCTTCCCTTGCGGTCGCTCAGGACCAAGCCCACGCTCGAGGTGATGTCGAAATTGCGGGCGATCTTTTGGCCTTCCGGGGTCGAGGTGTCCACGTAAACGCAGATATAATGCTCGGCTAAAAGCTTCTCCACCTGGGGGGCCGACGACTCCGTCCGCAGGAGTTTCGCCCATCCGTTCGCTCCAGGTCCAAACACAACCGCCAGCGGCTTGTTCTGGGAGATGGCGACCTGCTGGGCGGCGGGATAACTGTTCTCCCAGGTGACCGTAGGCGGGGCGAACGCGAGGAGGGCGATCGTCAGGTAACTTTGCATCCAGGATCCTCCGATTTTGCAACTGACACAGCCCCCCACCATGAGGAGCCGAAGATGGGCTAAAGGTATCGCTGCGCTAAGAACCCGGCCAGCACAAATTATCCAATTTATGCAACTTTCCGATTCTCCGGATTATTTCGTATTGACGATGTGAGTGGCTGCTAATAGCGCGTAGGAAATGCACCTATGTACACATAGGCCGGCGGCCTACTGGGTGAGACGGACATTCCTATCCGTTAGGCGTCAAGGACGGACAAGAATGTCCGTCCTACGAAAAAGAGGGGTCCCAAGGGATGATGGGATCCGTTTAGATAGCCATGGATTTCTTGACGCGGGGACCCCGGAGCTCAGCTTTCGAGATTCCCAGGTTGGTCAGGAGGTGGGTATAGACATCGCGCATGAAGATCTCCTCGTTGAAGATCTCCAGGCCGCGAATGTTGGCGATCCGGCGCTCATTTTCATCAAGTAAGTCGTGAATGGCCGGCATCTGGAATTGATTGAGGACCGGGCGGAGGGCGGCGATCGCCTGGTCGCGGTCGACCTGCAGGTATAGTTCGAAAAACGACCGGAACAGGCCGTGATGGGCCGCCTCGTCGATGGACACCAGACTCAGGATGCGATCCAGAGCCGGATCCTTGCCCATCGCCTTCACGCGAGCCTTGAGGTTGCGATAGTTGACAAATGTTGCGTGCTCCTGGACCATCGCGTAGGCGAGCATGCCGAGGTGGTTCCCCTGGGGGAGGTTCCATTGCCGCTCGAAGACCCGCTTTTCCAGGTCCGCCATGTATTCATCTGTACGCTGTCCCGAGCGCAGGAGCCAATCGCTGAGAACCAGGGAATGCTTCGACTCCTCGTAGCCCCAGTTGGCGTAGAACCACGTTCGGCCCTTGCTCTGCCGGACTAAAGGGAGCACCTGGCTGACGTAGTCGGGAAGGTAGAGCTCGACGCAGCAAAACGTCTCGATCACGTCGGCGATGGCCGGGTCGAGACCGGGGTTGCACTGGTCCCAGGGGATGTCCTCGCGCAGGTTCCAGCGCCGTTTTTTCTCGGCGAGGTCGAAATAGTCGCGATAGATGCGCCACAGGGAACGTTCGACTTCGGGGCACAACGAAACGTCGGCGGTGTCCATGACCCAGGATCCTTCCTCACGGGCCTAATGCAGCGTCGAACCCGAGGAGTGTGGAGGGGGTTGATCGGTGCGCTAATATTATCGAAGTGGAGATTTTTGGCCATGCGCTGATTTTTGTCAACGCGAATTGCTTGACGAAGCGGGAACAACGGCATCGAGGGTTTTCGTTTCGACCTTTTCAGTCGCCGGCAGCTGATAGAAGATCCAGCACAAATAGCCGGCCAGCACCGCCGCGAAAAAGCACCAGACCGACACGAATGCATAGTGATAGACGATCGCCGCGAATACCGCCGACCCGCCCAGCACCAGCCCCGGAATGCGGCCTAAATTCTCGGATCCAAGCACCATCGGCAATGCGACGCAGCCGAAATAAAGGGCACGGAGCACGAGCTTGTTGCCGGCCTGAATCAGCGGCACCTCGGAATAGTGATAGGCGATGGAATGGTGATCCGCGTCGGTCGTCAGCATCGATGCGGGCCCGAACGCCAGGGGCAAGAACAGAAACCAGAACCACGCCGAGGCAAGAACGGTCAAAGCTCCGAACAGGATCTTGCGTCGGCGTTCGCGCTCCATGAGGGTGGCGGTGAACGGAAACCAGAAGGGCCAGAACGCGAGCGCGAAAAACAGGAAGAAGAGCGACGCCGTGCGAATCTGGACGGGATCCTCCGCGTGCAGCCCCAGCCAGACGAAGCCCTCGCCGAGCTGCTGGATGCCGAACACGAGCGGCACCGCGGCCAGGCCGAGATAGCTCGGCTTCTTGACCGCGGCGGACCACAAACAATAAGCGCCGGCGGGGATCAGGGCGCCCCCGACGGCGAAGCTCGCTTCCGCGGAAAAACACACGACGACGTATCCTCCTGATGAATTACCCGAATTCCAACAAGCCGCGACCGTGAAGGAGCGGATTTCGCATCAATCCCGCTCCCTCACGGTCGTGGCTCGTTGTAGGAATCTCAGATCAAATACTCGAACTCGGCGCGGAACTCTTCCGGCGTCTTCTTGATGGTCGCGGCGAGACGGGCCAGCAGGTCGGGGTTGTTGAAATCGCGGGGCTCCAGCCGGATCATGTAACGCCGGGCGACCTCGTAGCCTTCCCCCTTGATGTTGACGATGCGTGTCTGCATCCGCTTGGTGCGCGGGTCGATCATCTTCTCGAACTGCATCGGCTCCATCGCCCCGTGATGGAAGCCGATGACCGCTCCGTACTGCGTCGCCTCGTCCGAGAGCAGGAATTTCACGGCACTGTAGCCGAGATCGCGCGTGTATTCCGAATCGAATGGGATCGGGTCGGCACAGCGCAGCTGGTAGCCCAGGTCGGCGCAGATGAACGTCACGTTCAGACCATAGGACTCGGTCTTGACATTGATGAGATCATTGAGCCGGGCGACGTTCGGCGTGACTCCCTTGGCATTCTTCGCCTTGGTGAGCCGTTCCATGAGCAGGTCGCGGATCAACTTGCCGAACTCGATTTCGCCGAGCCGCAGGTGGCCGAACTCATCGGTCTCGTAGGTGCCGTACTTGCCGCCGGTGTTGTCGAGGATGATCTTGAGATCGTCCTTGACGGATTCGATGACCCCCTCGGCGAGGACGATGACGCCGTAGCGCTTGCCATTGGCCTCTCGCTTGATGATGGAGCCGACGATCACGTCGCAGAGATGCTTCAAGGTGACCTTGTTCGGCTTCTTGGTGTCCGGATCGATGCCAAACTCCTCCGGGATGATGGTCAGCGTCGCCGCGGCGGCCTTGCCGATGCCGAGGGCGAGATGCCCCGCGGCGCGGCCCATGCTGACGACGATGTACCAGCGCGACGTGGTTCGCGCATCTTCGGAAAGATTGCGCACCACGCCAGTGCCATAGTGGCGCGCCGTCTCGAATCCGAACGTCGGCGTCGAGCCGGGAAGCGGCAGGTCGTTGTCGATCGTCTTGGGCACGTGCGCCACACGGATATAGCCGCCGGATTCGCGGTACGCCTTGTAGACCTGGCTCGCGGAATACGCGGTGTCGTCGCCGCCGATGGAGACAAGCGCGTCGAGACGGAGCTTCTTGAGCACCTCGATGACGCGGGCCATGTCCTCCGGGTTCTTGGACGGATTCGTGCGCGAAGTGCCGAGGATCGATCCGCCCCGGCTATAGGCCTGCTTGACGTCGTCGCGCGTAAGATAGACGAGATGGCTGGGATGCCCCTTGTACAGCCAGCGGAAGTCGTCCTCGATCCCGCCGCGTTCCTCGAGGCCCTCGTTAAGGGCCTTGATGGTGTCGCCCCGGGCCAGCCAGCGATAGCCGTCCTCGATCCCGATCACATCGATGCCGCGATTGGTGGCCTCGATGGTGACGGCGCTGATGACGCCATTGATGCCCGGAGCGGGTCCGCCGCCGACGACCAGGGCCAAACGTTTGATGGGGGGGGTCTGCATGGGATACCTCGCAATCCACTGCGCTAGAGCTTACTTCCAAAACGTGCATGGGGAGGGGACGTTGCACGAACATTGGGAGTATTATATGCGCCGACCCCCGCTTGCGGGGTAGCAATCACCTCGACGGCAATTGATACCCCTCCTTGTTGAGTCGAATGCGATACAGGCTCTTTCCGGCAGTGATGTACAGCAGATTCGCATCCGCGCCGCGGGCGAAGCAGACGTTCGTTGGGATCTCCGTCTTGATGTAGGCGAGTTCCTTCCCCTCAGGCGAATACACGTAGACTCCCGGCCGCGTCTCGTCTCGCACGGCGACGTAAATGTTCCCCTCCTTGTCAACAACCAGCCCGTCCGGCCCGTCTTGCGGCGCGTAGTCGACGAGCACCTTGCGAAACTTCGCCGTTCCGTCGGGCGCAAGGTCGTAGGCCAGGAGCGCCATCAGCCCCTTGCGCACGGGCGCGTCCTTGGGCATGCGCTCGATGCCAAAGGTGCCGTTGTCGTTCGAGACGACGTACAGCGTCTTCTGATCAGGGCTGACGCAGACGCCGTTCGGCTTTCCCGCGTCAGTGATGATGCGGTGAATCGACCCATCCGGATCGATGCGGTAGACCGCCTGCACGGGCTGCTCGATCGGCTCGTGGCCCAGGTAACGCGGATCGCTGAAGTAGATGCGCCCCTTCTCGTCGATGGTGATGTCGTTCGGCGCGTTGAATCGGCGCCCCTCGAAGCTGTGCGCGAGGATGGTGCTCTTGCCGGTCTTCATGTCGGTCTTGATGACGCGCCGCCCTCCGTGGTCCGCCCCCTCGGCGACGAGCATGTTGCCCTCCGCGTCGAACTTGATGCCGTTGGACATGCCGCTGGGGGAGCGGAAGATCGTCGTCTTCATCGTCTTGGGATCGAACTTCCACATATGCCCCGCCTCGAGAAAGCCACGCTTGTCCTTGCCGACGTGCGAAAAAGTGATGTCGCTGAAGTAGACCATTCCATCCGGCGCGACCGCAACCCCCTCGGTGAGGACGAGGCCGCCATCGAAGACCCGTTCGAGCTTCGCGCCCTTCGGCACAATATCCTTGTCCTGCGCGGCAACCGACGCGGAAATGACTACCAGTAACAATACAGGAAGCGGACGGCGAATCATCGGAGGCTCCTTTTCAATGGTTGATTCGATCCCTGATGATACGCTGGAGCCGATCCGAATGCCAGTAGGTAGGTCAGGCTTTCCAGCCTGACGTGTTCGATGAATCTGTCAGGCCGGAATGCCTGACCTATGAAGATTGCATATGACTCGGGCGAAGGTTGCCTGCACATAAAGCATCGCGTGAAAACCACTCACGTAATCAGCGGACGACGAGAGTTGCATCTGCCAACGCAGCAATGACTTGGGCTAATCGAATTCTCAGCGCTTCGTCGATGGCATCGTAATTGCGACCTCTCCATCCACTCTCCACAACCTCCTCTCCACCGCAGGCACGCATGCGCGCCGACAGGCCGAGCGGTTCACGCTGCGCGCTTTTCAGCTACCGACGCGGAGATCCTCTCTCGTGAACCGCAGCGAACGAAAAACAGTGGTTGTCATCGGCAACGGCATGGTCGGGCATCGTTTCTGCGAACGGCTCGTCGCGCTCGATGCCGACCGCGCGTATCACATTATCACCTTCGCCGAGGAGCCTCGACCCGCTTATGATCGCGTCAACCTCACGAAATACTTCGAGCACCGCCAGGCCGACAAGCTCTCGCTCGCCACGCTGGACTGGTATGCGGAAAAGGGCATCACGCTCCATCTTGGCGACCGCGCCATCGAGATCGATCGCTCGCGCAAGATCGTCCGCTCCTCGCAGGGACGAGAGATCCCCTATGACGTGATCGTCTTGGCGACTGGTTCTGCGCCATTCGTGCCGCCGGTGCCAGGCGTCGACAAGAAAGGCGTCTTCGTCTATCGCACCATCGAAGATCTGGAACGCATCATCCATTACGGCGAGAAGGTCAAGAAAGCCGCGGTCATCGGCGGTGGGCTGCTGGGCCTCGAAGCGGCGAAGGCGACGCTCGATCTTGGCCTCGAGACGCACGTCGTCGAGTTCGCGCCGCGCCTCATGCCGCGCCAGATCGACGATGCCGGCTCGAAGGTGCTCGTCAACAGGATCAACGCACTCGGCGTTCAAGTCCATCTCAACAAGAACACGCGCGAGATCCTCGGCAACGGCAAGGTCGAGGGCATGGCGTTCACCGACGGCCAGGAACTCGACGCCAAGATGATCGTGGTCTCCGCCGGCATCAAGCCGCGCGACGATCTTGCACGAGCTTGCGGCCTCATGGTCGGTCAGCGCGGCGGCGTCGTCGTCGACGAGCACCTGCGCACCAGCGACCCCGACATCTACGCGATCGGCGAGGTCGCCCTCTATGGCGGCATGATCTACGGCCTCGTCGCGCCCGGGTACGAGATGGCGGAGATCGTGGCGTCCAATCTGGCGATTCGGAAGGATGAAGGCGGAAGGATGAAGGATGAGAAATGTAATGACTCATCCTTCATCCTTCCGCCTTCATCCTTGCGTTTCACCGGCGCCGACATGTCGACCAAGCTCAAGCTCATGGGCGTCGATGTCGCCAGCTTCGGCGATTGCTTCGCGGACGAGACCAAGGCACGCGCCATCACGTATGAGGATCCTTTCAAAGGAACGTACAAGAAGCTGCTGTTCAGCCACGATGGCACGCGGCTCCTCGGCGGCATCCTCGTTGGCGATGCGAGCGATTATGGCACGCTGGCGCTGCTGGCGAAGAGCGCGGCGCCGTTGCCGATGGCGCCGGGGGAGCTGATTGTCGGGAGCAAAGCCCGAGGGACCGCTGACCCTGGGCTTTCGCTGGATGCGCAGGTTTGTTCCTGCAATAATGTCAGCAAGTCGAGCATCGAGTCGGCCATTCGCGACAAGAATCTCTGCTCCGTCGACGACGTCAAAGCGTGCACCCGCGCCGGCACGGGCTGCGGCGGTTGCCTTCCGCTCGTCACCGATATCTTCAAGGCGCAGGTGAAAGCGGCGGGAAAGACGATCAACACCGACCTGTGCGAGCACTTCCCGTACACACGCCAGCAGCTCTTTGAGATCGTCAAATTCAAGGGCATTCGAAACTTCGACGTGCTGCTTCGTTCACATGGCAAGGGGCACGGCTGCGAGATCTGCAAGCCGGCCGTCGCCTCGATCCTGGCGAGCCTGTGGAATGAAAACGTCGTCGAGCACACCACCATCCAGGACACCAATGATCGCTTTCTCGCGAACATCCAGCGCGGCGGCACCTATTCGATCGTTCCGCGCGTCCCCGGCGGGGAGATCACGCCACACAAGCTGATCGTCCTGGGCCAGGTGGCGAAGAAGTACAACCTTTACGCGAAGATCACCGGCGGGCAGCGCGTCGATCTCTTCGGCGCCGCGGTGCATCAGCTTCCCGAGATCTGGGAGGAGCTGGTCAACGCCGGCTTCGAAAGCGGGCATGCGTATGCGAAGGCGCTGCGCACCGTGAAAAGCTGCGTCGGCTCCACGTGGTGCCGGTATGGCGTGCAGGACTCCGTCGGCTTCGCGATCCGCGTCGAGAATCGCTACAAGGGCTTCCGCGCCCCGCACAAGCTGAAGGCCGCCGTCTCCGGCTGCGTGCGCGAATGTGCCGAGGCGCAATCCAAGGACTTCGGCATCATCGCGACCGAGAAGGGCTGGAACCTCTACGTCTGTGGCAACGGCGGCGCGAAGCCGCGCCATGCGGACCTGCTCGCGGCCGACGTCGATGACGAGACATGCATCAAGTACATCGACCGTTTCCTCATGTACTACACGCAGACTGCCGACCGGCTCACGCGCACCAGCGTCTGGCTCGAAAAGCTCGAAGGCGGCATCGACGCGCTGCGCGACGTGATCGTCCACGACAAGCTCGGCATCGCCGACGAGCTCGAACGCATGATGCAGCATCACGTCGACACCTACGAATGCGAGTGGAAAGCCGTCGTCAACGACCCGGAGAAACGCAAGCTCTTCAAGCAATTCATGAACTCCGACGAGACGGAGCCGACGATCGAGTTCGTCTACGAGCGCGAGCAAAAGCGCCCCGCGGCGTGGAATGGTTCCTTCGTGGCATCGAGCGAGTTGACGCTTCGTTCCACCGCTGGCGGCGTAGCAGAGCCTGCTAAGCCGCCAGCGACGTGGGTGCCTGTCGGCAAGACCTGGGACTACCCCAGGGATGGCGGCGCGACCATCAAGCACGGCAAGACGCAGATCGCCGTGTTCCACTTCGCGAGCCGCGGCGAATGGTACGCGACGCAGAACGTGTGTCCGCACAAGCGCGAGTTCGTCCTCTCGCGTGGCCTGTTGGGCGATCAAGGGGAGACGCCGAAGGTCGCGTGCCCCGTCCACAAGAAGACGTTCTCGCTGGAGACCGGGGCAGGGCTCAACGACAAGTCGTTCTCCATCGAAGTGTTCCCCGTCAAGGTCGATGGTGATGACGTGTACGTCCAGTTGCCAAGCGTCGAAACGCTGGATGCCGTCTTCGCGACGGCGCACACGTGCAACGGCGGCTGCAAGCACGAGACGGTCGGCGTCTGAGCGTTTACCGCGCGTCCTTCTTCGCTTCCACCGGGGGACGCTTCATGCTCGGCAAATGGCCGTGCGGCATTTGCAGGACGATCAAGGCGACCGCCGTGGTGTAGTGCGGACAAAGCGCGGCGTGCGTCCAGTGGTCGTCTTTTTGCGACTTGAGCAATTCGGCGTTCGTGCGCTCATACCACGTCGCAAACTCCTTCGGGCTTGCGTGCCAGAACGCCTTGCCCGCGAAGTACAGCGAGTAGGAATAGTGAAGCATGGCTTCCGCGCCGGCGGGATCGTTCTTGAGCAGGTACGCCTTCGCGGCAGCAGCCTCTTTGCCCTCGGTCAGACCGAGGCGATACAGGGACGCAAGCGCGGCTGCGCTGCGCGGATATCCCGGAGGACCGCCGAAAGGCTGGTAGCGAAAGCCGCCGCTGTTGGGCTCCTGGCATCGTTTGATGTACGCCGCTGCATTTTGAAACGTTGCCTCGGGGATCTTGATGCCGAGATCGCGCGCGGCGCGGAGCGCCATCACTTGCACGGCGGTCACCGAAACGTCGGCGTCGGTTGGGACCGGCTGATAGCGCCAGCCGCCTTGAGCGTTCTGCGCTTTGACGACCAGGGCGACCGCACGCTCCAGCGTTCGACGAACCTCCGCTTTCAATGCCTTGTCGCCCTGAACTTCATGCGCATCCGCCAGGAATTGCATGGCAAACCCGTGGCCGTACATGGGGCCGTGAAAGGCGGCCTTCGCATTGTGCAGGTATCCTTGGTTCTTGTCCTCATGGGCGAGGACGAAACGAATCGCGTTTTCGATAGCCTTGTCGAAGTTCTTGTTGGCCGGCGCCTTGCCGCGGGCGAAGATCGCCAGGCCCGCAAGACTGGCGACCGCGAGGTTTCCCTGATATTGCCCGGTGCCGAAGGAACCGTCCTTGGCTTGCTGCTTGACCAGCCATGACAGGCCGGCGTCAATGGCTTTTTGCGTGTCTTTGTTGATCAACGGCTTCGGCTCGTCCTCCTGGGCGCGGATCGCGCCGGGAAATGCCAGAGACACGAGGAGAATCCACGCGCTGTGCTTCATGACGGACTCCTAGATGACGCCCGACTCGAGCGGGAAGTGACGATGGATTTATGTTAGCCGACAGGTGCTGCGCTGGATGAAGATTCTTAGTCGAATTCCCCAAGTCGAGCGTCGAGGAATCTTGACGCTTTTCGGGAGCCTTTGGGCATTGAATTCGCTCCACAAAAGCCGCCCTACGGCGTCGGTACGCCGGACACTGCCGAATCGGGGTCGCGCTCGCAGTATGAACTATTGTGGAAACGTCAATGAAAATCTGGAAAACTGAGCTATATTTTTTTGGAGCGTTCGTGTTCAATGGCTTTAAGGCTTTGATGCGATTGTCGAGACGTCCTGCGTCTTGGCCGAGTCAAGGAGGTGAACCTAGCTTCGCAAAATGTCGCATCGCACTTTTCTCCTCCAAAGGAGGGCACCATGGGTAGGATACCCGTCACTTTCGCGCTTGCTGTCACGTTGGCCGTTTCCACTCGAAGCCTGGCCCAGAATCAAACCGTTGCCTCTCGCCCGAGCATTGCCGAGGTTCGTTTCAGCGACGGCAGCACCGTCCGCATGACGCTGCTGCAGGAGAGCCTCGAGGTCATCACCAAGTACGGTAAATTGCAAATTCCGCTGAGCGAGGTGCGCCGGGTCGAGTTTGGCCTGCATGTGCCCAACGACATGAATCAGCAGATCGCGCAGTCGATCAAACGACTGGCGAGCGACGTCTACAAGGAGCGCGACGTCGCCAGCAAGGACCTGATGCAGGCGGGCCATTTCGCGTTGCCTTCCCTGCAACGCGCCTCGCGCTCCGGCGATCAGGAGGTCGCGTACCGCGCGGTCAGCGTCATCAAGCAGATCTCCGAGCGCGTCTCGCCGGAGCTTCTGCGGGTCCGCGAGGAGGACGTGATTCACACGGCTGAGTTCACCGTGATTGGCCGAATCAACTCGCAGACGCTCAAGGCCCACTCCGTCCACTTCGGCGAAGTGAACCTCAAGCTCAGCGAGCTGCGCACGATGCACCTGCGCCAGCACGGCGGCAAGCATGAGTTGATCGTCGACGCTTCCAAGCATGGGAGCGCGCTCGATCAATGGTGCGACTCCGGCATCCTCGTCGACGCCGGCCAGCGCATGCAGATCACCGGCGAGGGGCAGGTCGATCTGTGGCCCCAAGGACCCGGCCAGTACATGGCCGTCCCCAAGGGCTACAACACTGCCGGCAAGGGCGGACAGTTTCTCGCGGGAGCTCTGATCGGCAAAGTCGGCGAGAATGGAAAGGCGTTCTTGATCGGCGACCGTTACGAAGGCTCCGCCGCCGAGGAAGGAAAGCTCTACCTGCAAATCGTCCCGAGTCCGTGGAACAACGCGTCGAGCGGACAGTACCGCGTGCGCATTCAGACGGACCACGCGGCCCTGACGGGGCGCTAATCAACAAGCCGCTTGCGGCGTAGCAGAGCATGCTAAGCCGCAAGCGGCATCTCGTTTATCGGCGTCTCGTTAATCCTTCTCCGTGAACCCCACCAGACGATGACTGCGCACCGGTTGGCGCAGCTTCGAGAGGCTGCGCGACTCGATCTGGCGGATGCGCTCGCGCGTGATGCCGTAGCACTTCGCGACCTCGTCCAGCGTGCGCGGCTGGCCGTCCTTGAGGCCGAAGCGCAGCTCGATGACTTCACGCTCCCGCGGGGTCAGCGACCGCAGCACCTCGCCGATGCGCTCCTTGAGCAGCGTCGCGTCGACGTTCTCGCCCGGAGTGGTCACCGCGCGGTCGTCGAGAAACTCGCTCAACGCTCGCTCGGCGTCGTCGCCCATCGGCTCGTGCAGGCTCAGCGGTTGCTTCGCCACGGCTCGCAGCGACTTCGCCTCTTCCGGCGTCGTGCCGAGCTTCTTGGCGATCTGCTCGATCGTCGGCTCGCGTCCCGTCTGCACGATCAGCTCGCCGCGGACGCGCTCGATCGACGCGAGGAGGCTCACCTGATGGCACGGCACGCGCACGGTCCGGGCGTGATCGGCAAGAGCCCGCTGAATGCCTTGGCGGATCCACCACGTCGCATAAGTGCCGAACTTGAAGCCCATGCGGTGCTCGAACTTGTCGACCGCCCGCATGAGGCCTCGATTGCCTTCCTGAATCAGGTCGGCGAACGCCAGCCCTCGGCCGCGATACTTCTTCGCAATGGAGACGACGAGACGGAGGTTTCCCTCGGCCAGATCGCTGCGCATCTGCTGATAGCGCGCCTGGCGGCGACGGATGACGTTGAGCAGCCCCTGGAGCTGTTCCGGCGTTGCGAGAACCTCGTGCGTCTTGTTGCGCAGCTCCTTCACGGCACGCGTCCGCTGAGCGCGAAGGTGTGCCGAACGGCCCGGCGTCTCCGCGACCTTGGCGAGGCCGCTCATCTGCTGATAGATGCGCGCCAGCTCCTCGGTGATCGCGTCGAGCAGCTCGGTGCGCGGCGACAACTCCTCGATGAGCCGAATCGACTTCCGCAACTGTCGCCAGCGATGGCGCTGAATCTTTTCCTGGCCCCGTTTCGTCGTGGCCCGTTGCTGCAGCTTGAAGTCCTTGGGACCGGTCTTCAAGAGTTTCTGCAGCGTGCGAAGGTTGTACGGCAACCGCGCGAGGATCCGGTCGCGGTCCAATCCGAGGCTGTGAACCACGTCGATCTGCGGATCGATCGGCATCTGGCCGGCGTGAATACGCTCGAAGATGTTGACGATCCGCCCCTGAGCCCACCAGGAGAACAAGACCGCTCGGCGATAGCGCTGGCGGGCACGCTCGAGCTTGATCGCGAGAGACAGCTCTTTTTCGCGATTCAAAAGAGGGATAGCGCCCATCTGCTTGAGATAGAGTCCAAGCGCATCATCCGCGCCGCCGACGCTCCCCGTGTCGTCCTCGTGCGGAAGATCCTGTGGGAAGTCCGGCTCGATCAAGTCATCAGTGGCATGAACGCGTTTCTTCATGGAGTGTTCAGATTCCTCGTCAAGGGCCCAATCGGTCGGTTCGGGGCGGATTTCGGCGCGCTGGTTCACCAACATCGCTGGATGCGAGCGCGGCATGGG
>ERZ1066138.345-NODE-345-length-15694-cov-9.554128_pt1 | contig 15694 bp, 13 predicted proteins | sample MGYA00382785_ERZ1066138 | MGnify/ENA primary metagenome ERZ1066138 (study PRJEB33369, sample SAMEA5778368) | biofilm metagenome | biome: Industrial cooling water; feature: Water cooling tower basin; material: Biofilm | place: United Arab Emirates | collected... | reverse complement strand
CAGCCTTGAATCAAGGTCCGAGTCCCCAGTCAAGCTTTGTCCACGAAACCTAGCGATTTTCTCCGGCCGGATCGTCTAGACCCACCCAACGGCTAAGAATGTGACAGAGGATTGGCACCGTTTCAAGAAATTCTCTTGACTTGTTGCGGCGGAAGTACGCCGTAATGTGAATCAGTCCACACGAGATTGTGGCGGCTGGCCCGCCATTTCACATTTCCCCCAAAAATCAATGTCTTAGTTATGCTGCGTCTGCGGCGACGCGGTTGCGTCCGCGGCGCTTGGCAGCATAAAGGGCGTTGTCGGCACGTTTGAAAATCTTCTCGGGCGTATCGTCCGGGCTCTCCAGAGTGGCCAGGCCTACGCTTGCTGTGACCCGGATCTTGAGGTCCGCACGCAGCTGAAACGGCTCGGACGCGACCATGACACGGGTCCGCTCGGCGACCTGATAGGCGCGGGCGAGATCTGTTTCCGGCATGATAATCAGGAATTCTTCACCGCCGAGGCGGCATGCCAGATCGATGCCGCGCGTGTTCCGCTTCAAACGCGCCGAGAATTCCTTCAGCACGACGTCTCCACCATCATGGCCGTGAGTGTCATTGACGTGCTTGAAGTGATCGATGTCGGTGACGAGGATCGACAGGGGCCTGCCGGTGCGGATGGATTCTTCGACAAGCGTCCGCAAGTGGCTTTCCATGTAGCGACGGTTGTGGAGCCCGGTGAGCGGGTCCGTAATGGCGAGTTCGACGCTCTCTTCAAGCCTGTTGCGCAGATAGTCGCTGAACCGCTTGCGCTTGATCTGGGTTTTGATGCGGGCCAGCAACTCATGCCGATCGATGGGACGAATGAGGTAATCGTTGACGCCCATATCCATGCCGCGCAGCAGGCGCGCCTCGTCGCCAGGCTCGACCAGGATGACAATCGGCAGGTGGCGCGTGCGGTCCAGCGAGCGAACCTGAGAGCATAGGCGCAGGCCGTCAGCGTTGCTGAGGCTGAGGCTGACGATGAGAAGATCGAAGTTGTGTTCTGCGAGCTTGATCAACGCCGCGTTCGGGTCGCGCTCGACAAATATGTCGTGAGATTTGGAGATGACTTCGACCAGACGCGAGGCGGAGCGAGGGTGATCGTCGACCAGGAGGATGCGCCCGGCGCGCACGTTCAGTGCTTTCTGCAGCGCCGCGCTGTCGCTGAGGCCCAACTGGCGCGACGTGGAGGCGCGCATCAGCATCTCGTCGTTCAGCATCTTCAGGCGCGCGAGATTTTTGACCCGCGTGATCAAAGCAATGTCGTCAACGGGCTTGGACAGGAAGTCGTCGGCGCCGTTCTCGAGGCCCTGCACCTTGTCGGAGGGCTGGTCAAGGGCCGTCACCATGATGACCGGAACATGCTGCGTGTCGGCGTTGCCCTTGATACGCCGGCAGACCTCAAAGCCGTCCATCCCCGGCATCATCACGTCAAGCAGGACGACATCGATTCGCTGTTGGGCGCAGATCTCGAGCGCGTCAGGGCCGTTATTCGCGGTCACGACTTCGAAATACTCGGCCGAAAGCCGGGCTTCGAGAAGCTTCACGTTGGCCAGAATGTCGTCAACAACGAGGACGCGGGCGGTCATGGAACAGGTACTCGGTACTCGAACAGAGGGCTGGGCTAGGCGCGTTGAGCTTTGGCAAATCGGTTGATCGTTTCGAGGAACATCATGACTGAGATCGGCTTGGAAACGTACGCCTCGCAGCCGCCGGAGCGGATGCGCTCCTCGTCGCCTTTCATGGCGAAGGCCGTGACGGCCACAACGGGTATGGAGCGCAGTTCGTCGTCTTCCTTCAGCCATTTCGTCACTTCAAGGCCGGACACCTCGGGCAACTGAATGTCCATCAGGATCAGATCGGGGCGATGTTGACGGGCGAGCGCGATGGCATCGAAGCCGTTGCGCGTCTGGATCGTGGCGTACCCGTGTGCATCGAGGAGATCATGAAAGAGCTTCATGTTGAGCTCGTTGTCCTCGACAATGAGAACCAGCTTGCGGCCGTCCTTCATTGTCCGGGGGCGCTCCTCGACGGCCAATCCTTGATCTTGGTAGACCATTACCGGTTAATCCCACTCTAGCCCGGACTGTGATGCACCGATTCTGGCCGGCGGCGCCTTGTCCTCACTGTGCGCATGGAGCAGTAACCAACAGTTTAAAACAAAGATTTGTACCTAGGGCTCACCCTTCGTGAAGGTAAATGAAATGTGTGCGCTGAAGTCAGGCCGGGCCAAAGCCCTTACCCGAGACGACGCGGAGACAATTGCGATCCGCGCCATCGGTTTTTTGGCGGAGGATTCGCGGCGGCTGGGGCGATTCCTGTCGCTGACGGGAATGGAGCCCCAAACGCTCATAGCTGAGGCAGAAACGCCGCCCGTGCAGGTCGCAGTGCTCGATCATCTGCTCGGCGACGAATCGTTGCTGATGGTCTTTTGCGGCCACGCGGCCATCGCCCCTGAAATGATCCCGGCGGCTCGCATGCTGCTCGACAGGACCGGAGCCGGAGGCGGCGTTTGAGCGATCTTGCAGGCGTGCGCATCGGGATCGATCTGGGGGGGACGAAGATCGCGGCGATCGCCATCGACCGCGACGGTCGAACGCTCGCTGAGTTGCGCCGAGCTTCGCCGCAAGGGGATTACGAGGCGACGCTCGTGGCGCTCGTCCGGACCGTCGAGCAGCTGGAAGCCGAAACGGGTTGCGGTGGGGCCCGCGTCGGGATCGGGATGCCCGGGTCGATCGCTCCGAGATCGGGGCGGGTTCAGAATGCCAATTCGACGTGGCTCAACGGACGCCCGCTCGCCGCCGATCTCGAACGTCGGCTGGGTCCGCGTGTACGGTTTGCGAACGACGCCAATTGTTTTGCGCTGTCGGAAGCAACCGACGGGGCGGCTGCCGACGACACGCGCGTCCTCGGGGTCATTCTCGGCACGGGGTGCGGAAGCGGCATCATCGTTGCGCGGCAGATCATGGACGGACCGCGGGGCATCGGCGGCGAGTGGGGTCACAACCCACTGCCGTGGCCCTCGGCGGAAGAATGGCCGGGACCAAGATGCTGGTGCGGCCGGCTGGGTTGCATGGAAGCTTGGGTTTCAGGTCCGGCGCTCGCGGCTGACCATGCCCTCTGCACAGGCGCGGTGTTGGACGCAGCTCAGATTGCACAGCGCGCGGACGCGGGAGACGCGGCGGCGCGCGCCTCTCTCGACCGGCATGCCGATCGGCTCGCGCGCGGATTGGCCGCCGTCGTCAATGTCGTCGATCCGGATGTGATCGTCCTCGGCGGGGGACTATCAAAGCTCGCGCATCTCTATGATCAGTTGCCTCACCTCATGGCTCCGCACATCTTCGGCGAAGACGCTCACGTGCGTGTGGTTCCGCCTCGGTGGGGAGATGCCAGCGGCGTGCGAGGCGCTGCGTGGCTCTGGCCATCTGGTCCTTGAGCTTACTGCGAGCACGGGCTCTGGTCGAGCAGGGTCAGTTCCTTCAGTTCGCCCTTCAGGCGGTAATCGCCGTGATCGATGACAAGGTTCGATGTCACGCCGTTCTCGTGGAACCGGAAGTACATCTCATAAAGTGGAAGTTGATCGAAGTGGCGCGACTCGGGCTTGAAATAGGCGATCGAGACGGGCCACGAGCGCACGCCGTCGAGTTTTGCCGCATCGCCCGTCAACTTCGGTACGGCGCGAAGTTCCTCGCGCGTAGAAACTTTGCCGATGGCAGCGGCGGTGAAGTAGTATTTTTCGCCACCCTCCGAACCGTCATACAGGTTGCCGCTGAAGACACGGCTGCCGGCTTTGGCTTGGCGAATAATGGCCATGGAATGATCGATGGGAAAATAGACCGGTTCCCCGATTTTAGCCGACTTCCGCTCCGGCTTCGTCAGATCGATGGACAGCGACTGCAGAGCGGCTGGGCCTGGCCCTGAAATTTTTGCCGCGCCCTCTAGCTTAGTCGCCAATTGGCCCCCGGCCTCAGTCTTGGTTGCCGTGCCTTGCGTTTGCTCGACGAGCTGATCGTTGCCGAACGTGGACGAGGAGAAACGCATCCGACGGGCAAGCTTGTCCTCCCAACTCGATGTGCGCAGATCGGTCGTGGAGGTCTGGCCTTCCGTCGTCGCGGTCTCTGTGACGAAGCGCATGTTTTGCGCATAGCCTTCACAGGTGCTGCCCATCAGCTCATAGACGACGCGGCCCGTGATGCTGCCGATGCTCATGGCCGGGCCCGTCTCATCCAGAGAGATGTCGTAGACGGCCCGGTGCGGCTGCAGTCGGATGGGTGCAACTGCGGGGTTGACGATCTGTGCAACCGCCGCGGACGATCCGACGGCGGCGGACAGCGTCAGGACGGCGGCCAAACCCGATTGAATTGTGCGCATCGATTCTCCTTGGCCTATTCAGGCGCTGGCTCGTTTGGCCTGTGCAGGCGCTGGCTCCTCGGCTTCTTGGCCGAGGTCACTTGTTTGTACCGGTCATCCTGACATTGCAAAAGAAGCCGGTTCAGCCGACAACGTGCTCGTCAACCTAGGCGTTTAGTCCCCCAGCTTCAAGGAGATCACAGATGGCCGGCCAGATCGAGGCGAGAATGAAAGAGCTGGGTCTCGATCTTCCGCCAGCGCCCAATCCGGTCGCCAATTATGTCCCGGCCGTCCAGGCGGGCAACCTTCTGTTCATCTCCGGGCAGATCGCGAAAGCGGCTGACGGCACGGTCGTCACGGGCTCCGTCGGCACGGATTTGACCGTGGAAGACGGGCAGAAGGCAGCCCGATTATGCGCACTCAACATTCTGGCCCAAGCGAAGGCCGCGCTTGGTTCGCTCGATCGTATTGGGCAGGTCGTGCGCTTGACCGGGTACGTCAATTCGGGCGCGGGATTTTCTGATCACCCAAAGGTTGTCAACGGCGCGTCGGATCTGATGGTGCAGGTGCTCGGTGACAGGGGACGGCACACGCGCGCGGCTGTCGGTGCGTCCGGACTACCGGCCAACACCGCCGTCGAGGTCGATGCGATCCTACTCATAGCCTGAGGGTTCGTGATGCTCGATCGCGGAGCGTTTTTGAGACCGATCGCCCATCGCGGCCTGCACGATGAGCGCGCAGGTGTGATCGAGAATACGGCGGCCGCTTTCGAGGCGGCGATCGCCAAAGGCTTCGGCATTGAATGTGATCTGCGCCCGGCGCGCGGAGGGCTGCCGGTTGTCTTTCACGACGAGACAACGGAACGCATCATCGGCGGCGAGAGCAAGCTCATTTCTCAACTCGGCGAGGCGACCATCCATGCCTTGCGCACACAGACGGGGGGACACGGCATCCTTACGTTTGCCGATTTTCTCGCGCTCGTGGACGGTCGTGTGCCGCTGCTCGTCGAGATCAAGAGCGAGTGGGATCCGCCGGATGTGCCATTCCTCGCAGAAATCGGCCGGCGCGCTCTGGACTATCCGGGCGATATCGCGCTGATGTCGTTCGATCCGGATGTCATGACTGTGATGCGCGAACTGGCGACTGAGATCCCGCGCGGCATCGTTTCTGGCGGCTATCGGGACGAGCATGGCGAGACCTGGTGGCGTGACCGGATCAGCGACGAACGGGCCGAGCGGCTCTCCAACCTGCTCGAGTCCGGTCCTGTCGCACCGTCGTTCTACGCCTATCATGTCAAATCACTGCCAACGCCCGTGACCCGCTACGTGCGCGAGGTGGCCGGACTGCCCATTTTCGCATGGACCGTACGCACGGCCGAGGATGCGGCCAGGGCCCGATTGGCTGCGGATCAGATGATTTTCGAGGGCACCGGCTTCTGAGGCATGGCACAGGCGACGACGACCGTCGCCCCCGTACCAACCCCTGGAAGTTTCAGCCTTCGAACAGCGCCCAGATTCCCCCTAGTTGAAGGGAATGTTGATCCAGAGCGATCCGCTGACGGCTTCAAAGTCGTTGGCACCGATGCCGTCGTAGCCCGCCGCACCGCGTAAACCGATGCCGCTCGGGGTTGTGATCAACAAGCCGCCCTCGACGCGCGCCCGGCTTTCGTCGCTGTCAGCGAGGATACCGTTCACATACAGGTCGTCGCTGTCGAAGTTCCAGATGCCGCTGATGGCGACGTGCGGCTCGATGATCGACCCGCCATAGCCGTTGAAGCGGTATCCGACTTCCATGGTTCCGGTGACGCGCCCGATGCTGGCGCCGCCGCCGGGTATGGTCTGCTGCAGGCTCGTCGAGTAGGAGCCATAGTCTTCCTCACCGTAGGCAATGCTGATCTGGGGCGAGAAGCGCCAGGCGCCGGAATACTCGTTGCCGGTAAGCGTCGCCGATGCGAGCCAGCGATCGGTTTCGAAGCTGCCGGTCCTGTTCTGCGTATCGGTAAGGTCGATATCGTTGTCCGACCGGCCCCATGCGGCGCGCGCATCGAAGTAGAGATTATCGGCGAGACGGATGCCGATGTAGGGACCGGCCATCCAGCCTCGGCCTTCGATGTTGCCCTTGAGCGTCGGATCGTCGATAACCTCCTCGGTATCATCAACCTGGACTAGAGCGCCGACCAGAATGCCAGGGGAGACGACGTAGTCGGCCCCGACATAGAGGACGCTGAAGTCGCCGTCGCGGTTCACACCGCCGAGATCATCGTTGTAGCGGACGATCGTGCCTTCGACCCAGACATCTAGTCCGGGGCGTAAGCCGTTCGGCTGCGTGACATAGGGCGCGTCAGCGAAGTTCAACCCTGCCTTCATCATCAAATCATTCTGGCGCTGCTGTTCGGCGGCGGTTGCGATGGCGCGCAGTTCGCTAAGGCTCGTGCTGAACTTGATCGTGCCGCTGTCCTGCGCCGCCGGCATCAGTTGGCCTGCGATGTTGGCCAGAACCCCGGTGGCGGTTGATGTCGGGCCGCTCTGGACCTGCATGTCCGGACGCGAGGGATCGAAAACTTCGTTCTGCTGCGTCATGGTGCTGAACGGATTGGCTCCCAGCGCCATGCTGCCGGTCGGAACCCGGGATGCGAAGGGATCAGACCCAGTCGACATGCCCGGCGTGCGGGAGGTGGTTGCCGTCGAAGCGGGAGCCGACACGGCACCATTGAGTTTCATCGGGCCGTCTTTCAGGCTCTGCTGCTCCGGCGGCGCCTCGCCGAGACGGCGCAGCATGCGGGCGCGGTCCGGCCCATAGGTGAGCAGGTTATCGAGCCGGCGGATGACGAAGCGCTTGGTTTCTTCTTCGGAGCGGTTGTCCGTCTTTTTAGTGTTAGTGAACGTGCACACCACATCTTCGCCGGCATCGAGCACGATCGTTGCTGTGTTGCCCGACGTTGTGGTCTTGCCCTTTGCGTTGGTCTCCGTGCAAGCCACGGTCGTCGTCCAGCCAGAAACGGGAGTTTCAGTGACGTTATATGTTCCAGCGCTCAAGCCGGTGAATGCGGGATGAGCATCCGTTCCATTAGCTGGAGGCGTAAGATCGAAATTACCCAACGTTCCGGTGAATGAAAATGGGGTGGTGCCGTCGCCGTTTTTGGATTCCTTTATAATTGTAATTGTGCCGGTTTCATCTTCGTCTTTGGTATTTGTGAATGTGCAGGTCGTGGTCTGGCCGGCAACCACTTTCACGTTGGTTATCGGGTTTGAGGTGGAGTCGCCCCCGCCGCAGTTCACCTTGGTAAAGCTCCATCCAGTCGGGATGCCGGTCTCTTCGACGGAATACGAGCCGGCTGGCAGCGCAATCTCCTTAAACTCGTCGTTGCTGAGATCTTCGGCAGTAGCCACCTGCGTGGTGTCCTGTTTCACCACGAAGTCGAAGTCAGCGTCGCCTCCTATTGTCTTCTTGAGAATCTTGATTTTTCCGATTTTTCTTGTGTTGGTGATGGTGCAAACAACAGTTCCCGTAGCATTGTTGTTGATCCGTATTTGTCGACCAGAAGACGGATCAGTGATTGAGCCTGATTGCAGTTCACCTGGCCCCGTGCACGACACGGTCGTGGTGTAATCCGCGAGTGATGTTCCAGTCCCAGCATCTTCAGAAATTCTGTAAATCGTGTTGTCGTTTACGGCTATATCTCCTGTGTCCCCGCCGTTCTGAACATCCTCCTCTTCCTTAACGAGGTCGTTATTTACCGTTTTGATATACAGGTTGAACTTGCCGGCATCCGTCGATGGAATAACGCGCTTTTCCAAGCGTAGAAACGGTCCGGAGGAAGGATTGAACGAGCACTTGGCCTGATATGAAAATGCCTTTCTGTTCGCCGGATTATCGCAATTCTGCTGCGCGGATGACGTTGGCGGTCCAATATTGATGGTTGCCCCGTGCGGGCCCGTGGCAGCTGACGTGTATTTCACGGACGTCGATTGACCGCCACTTAGTGCGCTGGTTTGTCCGGAAGCCGCGGGCACGGTCGTCAGACCCGCCGTGAATTGACCCGTCACATTGCCGGGACCACGAGCGAAACTCAGGGCGCACTCGCTTTCATCTTCCGGATCGTTCGGGAGGCGGGTCACATTAATTGTGACGACGTCGTTAGCATTCAATGTGAGGTTTAGATTATCGGTGGGATTGTTTTCGTCTTGCGAGCAGCCTGATCCTTGGCAAATTATACCACTGCCGCATGGGACACCGTCAGGTTGGGTGTCCGCACCGGCGGCAGCAGTGGCGAGACTCAAGCTAGCCAGCAAGAACCCTAGGGATCGTATAGCTTGAGTTGAGAACGCACCACACAAACGCATCACACCACCCACACAACGCAAACGCCACACACGAAAAACACACGACTGCTCTTTCCTGCTGCGCGGGTGCGCAGCCGGTTGCTCGACCTGTCGCCAGGTCAAAATTGAATGAGGTCTTCCCCCAATGATGCTGTTCGATCGCCGCTGAGGAACGCCCTCCCCGCATGCGAACGACGACTTTGCGCGAAGCCCCACTCCGCGCACATGCTGCTACGACGCGTCGAAAGACGACGCCGCGCGATCGCATCAGACGCAGGCGCGCCTCACCCGACCGAACCCCGCATTTTTCATGAATGCCGCAACGGTTCGTTGGACAACCGCCCCACGGCGTCCAGCTTACGCATCGCTTATCGGCTGTCTGCCACCCGGTTGAACCGGGGCCCTCAGGAAGACGGCCACTGCTGGATCCCCGCCTTATTCACAGGCCATCCACAGTTGAGACTATCAATTACAGCTTGATGTTCGACAGCAACTGCTAAATGGAAGCCGTTGTTCTGTCAGTAGACTCCATGTGTCGCCTGGACCACGTTCAAAGTCTTGGGTCTGTCATCCGTTCCTTGCGGCTTTCGCGCGTTCATAGAGCGGCATCACGTCTTTCAGATTGTCCTGAAAAGTCTTGATGCGAGTTTGGCCCGATGGATGAGTGGACAGCCATTGCGGGGGTGCGCCGCCCCCTGCTTTCGACATCTTCTGCCAGAGCGTGATGCCGGCGCGGGGATCATAGCCAGCACGCGCCGCGAGCTCCATTCCGATCAGATCAGCTTCGGTTTCGTCGTTGCGCGAAAACTTCAGGGCCGCGAGACTCGAGCCGGCCGCGCCCACAAGCTCACCTGCCTGACCGAACAACAACCCGCCGATGACCCGGCTGCCGATATTGGTCATGTTCACCTTCGCGGTACGCTCGCGCGCGTGCTCCCACAGGGCGTGGCCCATCTCGTGGCCCATGATGACGGCGATCTCGTCATCCGTGAGCTTCAAGTTGTCGATGATGCCGGTGAAAAAGGCGATCTTGCCACCCGGCATGCAAAAGGCGTTGATCGTCGGGCTATCGAAAACGTTCACTTCCCAGTCCCACTTGTCGGACCGGTCATTGAATTTCTTGGTATGTGGGAGCAAATCCTTGGCGATGCGGCGGACGCGTTGGGTGCGTGGGTCATTGGCGTCGAGCAGCTTGCGCTGCTGGAAGGCCTGCCGCGTCATCTGGCTGTACTGAAGGGCGGCCGATTTCTCGACGCTGTCGGCCGAAACCAGATTGTTGAAGATCGACTTGCGCGGCACCTTCACGCCTTCACCGTCCTGCGCGACGACGGTTCCGGCCGACACGACGAGTGCGCAGGCGACGGCGCACAGGACCCGAAAGCCTTGTATTAAAAGACCAGAATGTGCGCGCATAGAAGGTGCCCTCGAATGATCCAGCCGCGGCGGCCGGAGTATCATATAGGGCGGACCAACTGAGAGGCCAACGGATGGACGACGGCGGGACACGAGAAGCGAAAGTGATTTCTCGGATCGTCGATCTCCCGGCGGGGGGCTGGGACCGGCTGGCGAACCCGGACCCGGCGCAGTTCAATCCGTTTGTCTCGCATGCTTTTCTCGCGGCTCTTGAGACCGCCGGCACGACAGGACCGGAAACCGGCTGGCTGCCTCAGCACATCGTGCTGGAGAATGCCGCAGGCGCTATCGAGGCGGCCATGCCTCTTTATGTCAAAACACACAGCCGGGGTGAGTATGTTTTCGACCACGCGTTCGCCGATGCCTATCATCGGGCCGGCGGACGCTATTATCCGAAGTTGCAGGTGGCAGTGCCATTCACGCCGGTACCTGGGCCGCGTCTGCTGATCGCGCCGGAAGCTCAACGCGAAAATACGGAAGCTACCCTGGTTGCCGCGGCCATGACACTGGCGGACCAGATCGGCGCGTCGTCGGTGCACATTACGTTTCCGCAAGAGGCCGAGTGGAAGCGGCTTGGTGCCATCGGTCTGTTGCAGCGGACCGGCCAGCAATTCCATTGGACGAACGCCGGCTACCGGTCTTTCGATGATTTTCTGGCGAGCCTGGCCTCGCGCAAACGCAAGATGGTGCGCAAGGAGCGCGCGGATGCGGTCGCCGATCTCATGATCGAGGAGGTGACAGGTTCGGAGATCAGCGAAGAGCACTGGGATGCCATGTATGCTTTCTACATGGACACGGGCGAGCGGAAATGGGGGCGTCCTTATCTCAATCGCGCCTTCTTCTCCGAGCTTGGCCGCACCATGGCTGACAAGTGCCTGCTGATGTTCGCCCGCGACGGCACGACACGCATTGCGGGGGCTCTGCACATGATCGGCGGCGATTGCCTTTACGGCCGCTATTGGGGATGCGCGGTGCATGTGCCCTATCTGCATTTCGAACTGTGCTATTATCGCGCAATCGACTACGCGATCGCGCATGGGCTGAAACGCGTGGAAGCCGGTGCGCAGGGTGAACACAAGCTGGCGCGCGGCTACAATCCCGTGACGACCTATTCGGCGCACTGGTTTGCAGACGAGGGTTTAAGCCGCGCGGTCTCCCGCTTCCTGGTCGAGGAACGGCGGGCGGTCGAAGATGCCAACCGGCTGCTTGCGGATTTCGCGCCGTATAAGAAGGCTTTGCAGGAGGAACAGGATTAGGGGATGACAGCAGCTGCCTTGACGGCGGCGGTGGGGCTCTTCTAACTCGCGCTCACTGTGCGACGCCGATCAGGCCCGATGGAGACCGCTATGCCCGACGCTGCCTACGATCCGGGGAACATCTTTGCCAAGATATTGCGCGGCGAGATTCCATCACATCGGGTCTATGAAGACGACGATGTGGTTGCATTCATGGATGTGATGCCGCAAGCGACCGGACACACGCTCGTCGTGCCGAAGGCCCCCTCGCGCAACCTGCTTGACGCTGATCCGGCGGTTCTTTCGACATTGATGCCGGTGGTTCAGAAAATCGCGCGGGCTGCCAAGTCGGCGTATGCGGCAGACGGCATCACGATTATCCAATTCAACGAAGCGCCGGCGGGCCAGACGGTGTTTCATCTGCACGTCCACGTCATCCCGCGGCACGAAGGCGTGCCGCTGAAGACACATGCGCGAGGCATGGAAGACGGGGCGGTTCTGGCCGAGAATGCTGCGAAGCTGAAAGCGGCGCTCGCGGGCTGATCCGACGAGCGCCGCTTGACGACCTGCGTCACCGATCGATCAAGGAGTTTCGTACATCTGGCGATAGACGGACGCCTGTTCTTCGGGCATGCGCGGCAGCAGCACGCGCATCGTTTCATTGCCGACGAGCTTGCCGTTGCGCTTGAAGGTCCAGTCCGAGATCATGTCGGCGGTAAACTCATAGCGCTGGCCGACTCTCACGCTCTTGACGCTCTGCGGCTGATTGCTGATGACGCCCGAGAGCTTGCCGCCGTCACGCTTGATGCGCGTCAACCAGAAGTGCTCCGTCGTGCCGTTGCCGGCGACTGCAACTTTCAGAGCGTGATCGGCTTCGCCGGGAGCCGGTGCGTCGTAGCTCTTCCAAAAGGCCGCCAGAGTGCCGCGGGCTTTTTCAATGGCGGCGTTCATCTCCTTGTCTTCCGAAAGGACCGAGATGACGCGCTCCTTCGGGGCAGATGGTGCAACAGGAGCCGACTTTTCGACCGCAGGCGGCTCGACGGCGGCGACCTTGGTTTCCTGCGTTGGCGTGACTTTGACGTCAGCGGGTTTCTGAGAGGCGACTGGGGCCGGGGCAGGCACTTTGGCTTCCGGTTTTGCCATTGGCGCCATTGCGTCCTGCGTCGCCGGCTTGGCGGGTAAAGCGGCCGGCGTCTTTGGCGTTTCGAGAGCGGCGATCTGCTGCGGCGGTTGCGAGAGCGCGACGGGTGCCGGCGTAGCAACTTCTGTCTTGGTTTGCGCTGTGATGGCGGGGGCGCTCTCGACCGGCGGCAGGGGCTTTGCCGCGACGATCGCGGCAGGCTTCGTTTCGACCACAGCCGCCGGCTTTGCATCCGTCACGGTCGGCGCACTGGGAGCGGTGGGTTTGGCTTCGGCGGCGATGGCTGGTTTTGCGACAGGTGGGGTCGCGGGCTTGGCTTCGGCAACGACAGGCTTGGTCGCGACGGGCGGCAAGGGCTTCACTTCGTTGACGACGGGGGCCTTGGCTTCGACCGGTGCAGCGGCCGGCTTCGTTTCAGCCAACGCCGCCGGCTTGGCGTCTGCCGAGACGGACGGCGTCGCCTGTGCGATAGCGACGGGCTTGGCTTCAACGACGGGCTTGGCTGCTTCCACGACAGATTTTGCTTCCGCCGTTTTTACAGGCGTGACGGCCGCCGGTGCTGAGGGCTTCGCGTCGACCTTGGTTGCCGGCGCAGGTTCGATCGCTTTCGGAGCGCTGGCGGGCTCGTTCGCCTTCGGTGCGCTGGAGGGATTGCTTGCCTTCGGCGCTCTGGCGGGATCCGTTTCGACGGCCGCCTGCTGCACTGCTTGCGCCTTCGCAACAGCGCGGTCCCGGTTGATCTTGTCCATCCAGTCGCCGGAGGCCGCAGACTTCGGGGCGGGCGCTTCGGCGCCGGCGGGGGCTTGAGCGACGGTCGTCATCCACTCGCCTACGGTGGCAGCTACGGGCTTGTCAGCCGAATAGGGCTTCGGTGCGCTTGGGAACGAGGCGCTGTTGCCGTTGCCGCATCCTCCAACACAGCTGATCTCCAGCGCGTCAGCATTCGGTGCTGCGCCCGGAAGCGGCGTCGCATTGCGCTTGGGCAGCAGGGAAACGATCTGTGCGCTTTCTCCCGACGGGCAACCGGCGGTGCAGACGATAACGTAGCTGTCCGGGTGGGCCTCCATCAGTGGATGCAGATCGACCCGGCCCTTGTCGTTGTCATCCTTGAGCAGTTCCTTGGCGCGGCGGTCGTAGTAGTCGGGACCACGGGTGTCGAGAAGCGGGTTGGGCTTTTCTTTCTTGGGATCGGAGAGCAGCGCGCGCTTTGCCGCTTCCGGGTCGGCTCGCTCCGCGCGACTGGGCTGCGGCCGCACGGACGGAGCGGCAGACGAGCGATCCTGGGCGCCGTCAGGGTCCCTCAAGCTAGACCCGTCGGGCTCCGAGCTCCGGTCTTCGGAGATGTCATCGCTGCTGCTCGGCGGACTAACTTCCTCGTCGTTGCTCACGTCTTCTGTCCGCTGCGCCGGCTCGTCACTCAGCGCAAACGACGGAGCCGAAAATGCAAAGGCAGCTGCGGCGCAGAGTAGGCCGCCAAGGAGACGCGCGAGCACGGGTGAGGACATGGAAGTTCGCCTGACGGGTAGGATCGAAAACCGTGAATGGTCCGTTACAATCGCAAACGCGAGTAAACGAAGTCCTTATGCCTCTCCCAAGCTGGGGCAGCGCTCAGCGCTCATGGCGGAAGATAGCCGGATCACCGGGCGCGGGATTGAGCAGCACGACGTTGCGATAGTCCGTCCCCGCGGCGGCGCGCACGATCGGCTTTTCACCGGTCGCTTGCCGGACGGGTGCGGGCTTTGGCTGTTGCGCCACAGACAAGTCGGGTTCCAAGGGAGGGCGGTCGAGTGGAACGGCGATTGCAGCTTGCGGAGGTGCAGCAGCAGAAACGACGGGTGCGGGCGGGCTGATCGCGCCAGTTTCGAGCAGGGGCACGGATGGAACCTTCAAACCGTAATACCCGGCGATGCACGCATCGGTGCGCTTCAGTTCCTCGAGCTTGCCTAAGGGGACTTTGACGATCCGCCCGCCGTCGCACAGGTAGGCTTCGTCGGCACGGACGGCTTCGACGCCCGTCGCTGCGAGAAAGCCGAGGATGAAAAGCCCTAAGCGTGTGGTCGTATTCATGTCTGCCCCCGCGTGTCGTTGCGGGAGCAGATTACGGGACAGCCCTTAAGACCTCGTTAAGGTTCAAGGTGCGGTTGGATAGCGCCAATAGTCGCCCGCCGCCGTGCCGATCTTTTCCAGCAGAGGAATCCGTTTTTCGGGCGGGCGTTCGCCAGTCTGGATGAGGAGTTGCAGATCGTTCAAGAGGGCGTTGTTTTCCGCATAGCCAGAGTGATTGAGGCCCAGGCTGTCGGTGGAAACCGCGGTGACGTCGATCGTGTCGATGCCGGGCAGAACGAGAGGACCTCCGGGCGGTACGTCACCGGCGCGGGGAATTCCGCCATGGAAGCGGCGCGAGGCGTTGAGCGCGAAGTCATTCGAGGCGGCGTAGAGCGTGATGCCGCTGGCGAGGCCCTGGATTTCCTTCGCGATGTTCTCGAAGTTGTCGCGATCGACATCGGGCGCGGCGAGAATGATCTGGCTGATGACGACGCCCGGTGGCGAGGAGGCCTTGATATCTTTCATAACCTGCAGCGCGGGTTGGTTGCCCATGCTGTGAGCGATGACGGAGATTTTCTTGGCGCCACTTTCCTTGATTACGAGATCGAAAAAATCCCGCATGTAGGGGATCGACTGCCCGGCACTTTCGCGGTCGTAGGTGTAGCTGGAAAGCCCGCCGCCGGACGGCCAGCTGTAATGGAACGGCGCACCGTCGAACTTCAGGTCGTACGCGATTTGAGCCGTGCGATAGATGCCATTATCGAATGTCGTGTTGTAGCCGTGGACGAAGACCAGAGCGTGGTCCTTGTAGCGTTCCGATTTCGCAAGGCGGGCGCGCACGAGGGCGAGCAATTCCTCGCGCGTCTGGGCCTTCAGTTCCTTCATGGTGAAATGCTTGTCTGGATCTTCCGCTTCTTCGTAGAGCGTGATGTCGAAGTAAGGAATGCGAATGGCCCAGGGCCGTTCTACGGACGGCTGGACGTGCGACTTCGGTACCGTAACGAGGGCTTGGCCGAGGATCAGCTTGCGGCCGCGGTTCGGACCATAGTCGAGGCGTTTCTCGGTCGCGGCTTCCGCTCGGTCGGTGCCGTAATAGACCGGCACGATGTCGAAGCCGGTGCGCTGCTCCTCGGCGTCCGCCGCCGGCGCCGGTGACCCGCACGCGTC
>ERZ1066138.344-NODE-344-length-15702-cov-10.339937_pt1 | contig 15702 bp, 10 predicted proteins | sample MGYA00382785_ERZ1066138 | MGnify/ENA primary metagenome ERZ1066138 (study PRJEB33369, sample SAMEA5778368) | biofilm metagenome | biome: Industrial cooling water; feature: Water cooling tower basin; material: Biofilm | place: United Arab Emirates | collected... | reverse complement strand
GGTGGCGACGGTTCGACGACGATCGACCTGCGCAACCTCGGCGCGCAGCGCACGCTGGTGCTGCTGAACGGCCGTCGCTGGGTGCCGGGCCTGGGCGGCGCGGTGGACCTGAACACGATCCCGACGGCGATCATCGAGTCGGTGGAAGTGCTGAAGGACGGCGCTTCGGCGGTGTACGGCTCCGACGCGATCGCGGGCGTGATCAACGTGATCACGCGTTCGGATTTCGACGGCGCGACGATGAGCGGCTTCTACGGCGAGAACTCGGAAGGTGACGGCACGCGCTACTCGGCGGACTTCACCATCGGTGCGTCGAGCGACCGCGGCAATGTGACGCTGTCGGCGGGCTTCGTGAAAGAAGAGCCGATCCGTGCGGGCGATCGTGAGATCTCGGCGATCCCGAACTTCGGCCTGGATCCGCTGGCGACCGGTTCTTCGACCACGCCCTTCGGTCGTTATGGCTTGACCGCCAATGGTCGCGGCTTCGACGCCAATGGCCGTCCGGTGGCGGGCGGTACCTTCCGCGCGACCAACTCGGGTGCGCAGCCGGGTGCGACGAACTCGCTGGGCCAGTTCCGTGCGTACAACGACGCCAGCGACGCGTACAACTTTGCGCCGGAAAACTACCTGGTGACGCCGCAAGAGCGCGCCTCGATCTTCGCCACGGGTCGCTATGACCTGGCCGATTGGGTGCAGTTCAACGCGCACATGATGTTCAACCAGCGTCAGTCGAAGCAGGAACTGGCGGCGATGCCGGTGGGCCTGGGCCTGGCCGGTTCGGGTCTGGGTGCGACGATCCAGCCGACGGCGACCAACCCGTACAACCCGTGGGGTCAGACGGTGACCTTGATCCAGCGCCGCTTCAACGAAGCGGGTCCGCGCGTGTTTGCGCAGGACGTGGACACCTTCCGCTTCGGCGGTGGTTTCACCGGTGCGTTTGAGCTGGGCGACCGCTACTTCGATTGGGAAGCGGGCATGAGCTTCAGCGAGAACGACCAGAACGACTCGACGCGTGGTCTGTTCAATCTGGCGCGCATCCGCAATGCCCTGACGGCGTTCGATGCGGATCCGGGTGCGGGCTTCGATCCGCGCTGCGGTACGCCGGGCCCGAACGCGGCGAACCCGCTGCAAGGCGCCTCGCTGATCGCGGGCTGCGTGCCGCTGAACATCTTCGGCGGTCCGGGTTCGATCACGCGGCCGATGATCAACTACATCACCTTCACGGCGAAGGACAAGATCAACACGCAGACGCGCAATTACTTTGCGAACTTGTCTGGTGTGGTGGCGGAACTGCCGGCGGGTGATCTGGGCATCGCGGTGGGTTACGAGTACCGCAACGAGCGTGGTTTCGACGATCCGGACGCGATCATTGCGGCGGGTGAAACCACCGGCAACTCGCGCAATCCGACCAATGGTTCGTACGCGCTGGACGAGTTCTACGGCGAAGCGCAGATTCCGATCCTGCGTGATGCGGCCTTTGCCGAGATCCTGGAGCTGCGTGTGGCGGGTCGTTACTCCGACTACACCAACTTCGGTGACACGACGAACTTCTCCAGCGGTTTCCAGTGGAAGCCGATTGCCGACCTGAAGATTCGCGGCAACTACAACGAAGGCTTCCGCGCCCCGACCATCCTGGAACTGTTCCGTGGTCAGGCCGGCGGCGTGAGCGTGTTGCAGGACCCCTGCTCACTGGAAAGCCGGCCTTTCCAAGCGCCGCAGACGGTACGGAACTGCCTGAATCCCTTCCCCGGCAGCCCGGGCACCGTGCCAGCTGCGTATCAGCAATCCGGCCGGCCCTTCACCACGCTGTCGGGCGGCGAGGCCGGCCTTGCGCCCGAAAGCTCCCGCGGCCACCAACTGGGACTGGACTACCGTCCGGCCGCCTGGCCGGATCTCAGCCTGTCGCTGGATTGGTGGAAGATCGAGATCGACGACATCATCGGCAATGGACGCAGCCCCAGCGCCCTGCTGCTGGCCTGTTATCGCGACCAGGACCTCTCGGCCTGTGAGCGCGTGCGTCGCGATCCGGTCACGGGCGAGCCCATCGCCTTCCGCGCCACCGCCGAGAATCTTGGCTCGGGCGAGATCGAGGGCGTGGATGTGGGCGCTGCCTATCGGTTGCCCGAGTTCGACGTGGGTCAATTCGATCTGCGTCTGGACGCCACCTACTTCATCAAGGAAGAGTTCCAGAACCTGGCCTACAACCCGACGGCGCCTTACAGCTATCACCTCAATAACCCGGTGCTCTCCAGCGTGGGCCTGTACAGCGGCCGCGCCACGTCCACGCATCGCCTGAAGGCCAACTTCACCGTGGATTGGGCGCTGGGCGACTGGAGCGCGAGCTGGAAGATGCGCTTCGTGTCACGGATGGTCGAAGCCTGCCCGGCGATCTACGTGCAGCTGAGTGACATCTGCACCCAGGAAAGCCTGCGCACCGCGCCGTTCCAGCGCGTGGCCGGTGGGCCCTTCGCGGATCAAGCGCTGCCGCGCAACGACATCGGCGGGGTGACCTACTACGACCTGTCGGTGGCCTACAGCACGCCGCTCGACTCGGTGGTCCGCGTTGGCATCAACAACGCCTTCGACAAGGAACCGCCGCTGGCCACCAGCGCCAGCGTCAACTCCTACGATCCGTCCTACGATGTCCCGGGCCGCTTCTGGTACCTGCAGTACACGCAGCGCTTCTGAGGCCAGCGTGGTCGCGCGCTGCGGCGCGCTGCACCAGGTTCGACACGGCCGGCTGGGGACGGCGCATGGTGGTGGGTCGCTGGGGTCGGCGCCCCGGCAAGGCCTGCCAGCGGCCGCCGCCGGCCTTGCGCAAACACACCGCTGCGCGCGGATATGATCGCGCGCTTCGTCGTTCGGACCCCCTTGCCCATGCGCCTGTCATTCGAGTTCTTTCCGCCCAAGACCGAGGAGCAGAAGGCGCAATTGCGCCAGGCCGTGAGCGAACTGCGCGCATTGGCGCCGGAGTACGTTTCGGTGACTTTCGGCGCCGGCGGCTCCACCCTGGACTACACCGTGGACACCGTGCGCGAACTGCGCGAAGTGCATGGACTGGACGCGGCACCGCATCTTTCGTGCATGGGCGGAACGCGCGCCGAGATCGCGCGCCTGCTCAACACCTATCGCGAGATGGGCTGTCGGCGCATCGTCGCGCTGCGCGGCGATCTGCCCTCCGGCATGGCCGCCTTCGGTGAGTTCCGCTTCGCCGCCGATCTGGTGAGCTTCATCCGTGCCGAACACGGCTCGCACTTCCATCTGGAGGTGGCCGGCTACCCCGAGTTTCATCCGCAGGCCGACAGCGCCGAGTCCGATCTGGCTCACTTCGTCGACAAGGTACGCGCCGGCGCCGATGGCGCGATCACGCAGTACTTCTACAACGCCGACGGCTACTTCCGCTTCGTCGATGAGGTGCGCCGTCGTGGGGTGACGATCCCGATCGTGCCGGGGATCATGCCGATCTCCAACTACTCGCAACTCAAGCGATTCTCCGACGTCTGCGGCGCCGAAATCCCGCGCTGGATCGAGCGCCGCCTGCGCAGCTTTGGCGACGATGTCGATGGCATCCGCGAGTTCGGCGCCGATGTCGTCGCCGCGCTGGTGCAAAGACTGCGCGCGGGCGGCGTAGACGCGATCCACTTCTACACGCTCAATCGCGCCAAGGCGACGCGCGCGATCCTGGCGCGGATTGAGGCTCAGTAGCCTTCGCTGGGGTGCAGCTTCGACAGCCTGCGCCTTGAGGCGCAGGCACGCCCCAGGCATTTAGCAGCGCCCTTGCGCGCGATCCGGCCCTCCCAGATCCCGATCCCTGTCGGCAAGTCGTCACTGGGGATCCGCACCTGTCGGCGCTTGATCCGACCTACTCCACTTGGCCTTTGGCTGGCTCGCGCGGTACAGAGGTGGGCGCGACGCGACCGAGGAAGTCCAGCAAGCTGCGCTCGAATTCCGCAGCGTGGGTTTCCATCGGCAGATGGCCCGCGCCCTCGATTACCACCCACTCGCTGTGCGGCAGTTTTTCGCGTGCCGCTTCGCCCGCGCGCAAGGGCACCCATTGGTCTTTCTCGCCCCACAGGATCAGCACCGGCATGGTCAGGGCTTCGGCCTGCGCGGCCGCTTGCGGTTTCAGCATCCGGCCCAGGATCGCGGGCGCCGTGCCGGCGACGGTCAGCGGCTTGAGATAGGCCTCGATGTCGGCTGCGCTGGGCTCGTTGCCGCGCGCCGAGCGCAGCAGCTCGGCCGTGTGTTCGGGCGTGAACAGCGAGCGCCGCGCGTACCAATCCACCCATTGCTGAGACGGCGGCAAGCCGACCAGCAGCTGCGACCAGAGGCTGCCACCGCGTTCGCCCATGCGCAATCCGCCATTGACCAGGACCAGGGCGCGCACTCGCTCCGGATGCAGCGCCGCCATGCGCGAGACCACGCCCGCACCCATCGAATGGCCCAGCAGCACGATGGGCTGGAAGCTCGCCTGGCCCATGCCCATGTCATCAGCGATCTGCCACAGCTGGGCCAGTTCGTCTGCCGGCATCGGACCGCGTGTGCTGTAACCAAAAGCCGGCAGATCGATCCGCAGCACCCGATAGTTCGCCGCGTACAAGGCCTTGCTGGTGGACTCGAAATTGGCGGTGGATCCGCCAAAGCCGTGGACCATCAGCACGGTCTGCGGCGTGCTCTGAAGCCCAAAGGGCTCATCCAGCCGGAAATGCCAGCGCACCGAGTCCAAGGTCCGCCACTGCGAATCGACGAAGGGCTGCGCCGGAATCTCGATACTCGGCGTCCCGCGCGGCAGCACATAGGGCAGCACGGCATACAGGAAGACCAGGCTGAGCAGCCCGTACAAGAGGTAGCGCAACCAGCGCATGGCATCACCCTTTGGCAATCTTGAGGCTGCGCAGCATGCCCAAAGCGGATGGGCTGGGAGAAGCTGTGGCCGCAGGGAGCCGCACCGTCGAGGCTGATCGACTAGCCTAGATCCTCGGCGATCACCACCTGATTGCGGCCGCGATGCTTGGCGGCGTACATCGCAGCATCGGCGCGCGCCAGCCAGTCTTGCCAGCTCTCCTGGGCGTAGAGGCCAGCGCCACCCACCGACACCGTGACCGGGCCGCCGGGACCGTCCAGTTCCTTTTGCAGGTCGCGGTGCAGGTGCTCCAGCACATGACGCATCTGTTCGACCGTGGTGTTGGCCATCAGCAGCACGAATTCCTCGCCGCCCATGCGGAACAAGCGATCACTCTTGCGCGTGCGCCGACGCAGGATGTCGGCAAAGGAGATCAGCACCTGGTCGCCGGCCTCGTGGCCGTACACATCGTTGACCAGCTTGAAGTGGTCCAGGTCGAAGATCGCCAGTCCGTAGGCATCCGGCGTGCGCCGATGCATCCCGATCACCCGCTCCAGTTCCATCTCCATCAAGCGCCGGTTGCCAGTCTGGGTCAGCGGGTCCTGCGAGGCCAGCGCTTCCAGCCGTTGCCGCTGGCTCGCGGTGCGCCAGGCGAAGATGTAGGTGTAGGCACAGACCAGCGCGCTGGTGACGATGAAGGACATCTGCTCCAGCGAGGAGATGAAGCTGCCCTCCCGCGTCCACACCACCAGCAGCAACAGGACATTGGCCGCCAGCGCGATGCGCCGCTCGGTGAGGAAGAAATTGGTGACGACAACCACGAACACCCAGGGCAACCCGTGGTGACCGAACATGACTGTGATGGTCAGTGAGCCCAGCGTGTTACACACCACCATGAAGATCCCGGCGGCGCGGTTCCGGCCCGTCCACCATGCGTGCAGCATGGCCGAGCTGATGCCCAGCACGATGGCCGAATCGACCACGCCGATCCAGAAGTCGCCTTGCAGAAAGCGGTAGATCGCGAAAGGGAAGATGCCGAGCACGGCGCTGCCGCCGAACAGCGTCAGCATGGCCAGCTCGAAGTCACGCCGCAGCCGGTTGATCAATTCGTCCAGCATCGGCGACACAACGCAGGGATGGAGATGCAGCCTGGGACCAATGGAAAGCTCCGGCGGCAGAGGAGGAATGCCTGCGCAGCGTACATGCAAGCAAGGAACGCGCCCAGATGCTGATGGACGTCACAGACAATCTGCTTGACAAGGCTCAAGTCACGCGGAGTGTGCCTGCCCAGGCACATCTGCCTCCAGCGCCAGTTCGGCGCGCAAGCGTGCCGCATGGTCGTCGCGCTCGGCCTTGGTCGATCCGGGGATCGCGCCCGGATACACGCGCAGGAAGCCGTCGCCGATCTTGCGCGGCTGAATGTGGATGTGCAGATGCGGGACCTCCTGATGCGCACCCGGTCCGATCGAATGCCACAGGCTGATGCCCTGGTTGGGAAAACACCGGTCCACGGCACGCGTCATGCGCACCACCGTTTGCATCAGTGCGGCCGCCGTCTCGGCATCCAGCTCGCGCAGGTCATGCAGGTGCGCGCGCGGGATCACCAGCACGTGGCCGGGATGGAATTGCCGCAGGTCGATGAAGGCGAGGGTCAGCGCATCGGCATGGGCGATGCTCGCCGCGGCCTCCCCGCGCGCAATCTGGCAAAAGATGCAGTCGATCATGGGTGCCAGCTTGTCGCGGATGTCGCGCTCAGTAGCGATCCTCCACCACGGCGATGCCCTTGGGATAACGCTCTTTGTGCGGCTTGCCGGTGAGCTCGGGGAAGCTGATCGCCTCGGGCGTCACCTCGTGATCGGGTAGGTGGTCGAGCAGGTGGCGCAGCATGTTGAGCCGGCCGCGCTTCTGGTCGTTCATGTCGACCAGATACCACGGGGCTTCGGGAATGCTGGTGGCCTTGAACATCTCGTCGCGGGCGCGGGTGTACTCGGCGTACTTACCGCGCGCGGCCAGATCGATGGGCGAGATCTTCCAGCGCTTCAAGGGATCGTCGGCGCGCTCTTTCAGACGCTCTTCCTGCTGCGCCTGATCGCAGGCGAACCAGTACTTGAACAGCAGCACGCCATCACTGACCAGCAGGCGCTCGAAGACCGGGCAGTCGAGCAGGAACTTGCGGTGTTCGGCGGGCGTGCAGAAGCCCATCACCTTTTCCACGCCGGCGCGGTTGTACCAGCTGCGGTCGAACAGGGCGATCTCGCCGGCCGCCGGCAGGTGCGCGATGTAGCGCTGGAAGTACCACTGCGTGCGTTCGCGCTCGGTCGGCTTGGGCAGGGCCACCACATGACAGCTGCGTGGATTGAGGCACTGGCTGAAGCAATTGATGGCGCCGCCCTTGCCGGCGGTGTCGCGGCCCTCGAACAAGATCACCAGGCGCTTGCCGGAGGCCTGCAGCCAGCGGTGCATGGCATTGAGCTCGACTTGCAGCGGTTCGAGCAGTTCGCGGTACTCCTTCGCCTTCATCTCGCCCATGCTGACTTGCGCTCCTCATCCACCGAGTTCTGACAATACGCCGCTCACGGACAGCCGCGCAGTTCGGTGAGCAGGGCCATCCGGCTGGAACTGGCCACCCAACTGCCGGGCACGCCATCGATGAAGCTGGTGTTGAGCGTCCAGGTGCCCGACAGACCAAAGCCCGGCAGAGTTTGCGCGGCGGCATCGAAGTTGCGGCTCAGGCTGCCCACCGGTTGACCCTGGATATTGAAGGACGCGCACCAGGGACAGAATCCGCGCGCTTGCAGGAGACTCATGCTCGCGTTGTAGCCGGCGTTCTGACCGGCCACCCAGCGCGGCGCGCCCCGCCCGTCGTAGAGGTACAAGACCAGGAAGTCGAGCTCAGGCCGGGTGATCCAGTTGGCGCCCCAGCCGGAGCGATTGGGCTGGTACCAGTTGCCGCTGGCATCGGCTATTCCCCGTCCGGTCAGATTGGTGCACGTGCCGGCAGCCAGCAACTGCATCGGCTCGCTGCCGGAGCGGCCTTGCCATTCCCAGGCAAAGACCATGCGCCCATTCTGCGGCGTCAGCGTGACCTGGCCCACACGCACCGGCAGGGCGGTCTCGCCGGCCCAGCTGAAGCGGGCCAAATCAGCGCGCACCGGGCGGTTGGACTCCAGTGCGGCGCGATCGAGGAAAGCCATCAGCCAGGTCGACTGGCCGCCTTCATCGTAGGTGTACCACGCCATCTGCGCGCTGCCGCCGCCGCGGGTGAAGAACAGTCCGTGGCCGGAGCGCGCCGGGTTGTAGTAGTGCTCGTAGGCGAAGGGCTGCGCTGCACTGGCGCCGCTCCACTCGCCGGTGATTTCCACCGCGGTGCCTTGTGTACCGCCATTGCGGGTGACCACGTAGAGCCGCGCGCCGCCCAGATTGGCGCCCGTCAGCGTGAGGCTGAAATCCTGGCCGGCCGCTGGGCTGCGCCACAGCGCCTCGCTCTCCGCGGGTGCCGGCGGCACCTCGAAGGGAATGTTGTTGCCGCTGGCACGGGCGACGTAGGCCTCGATCGGCCCGTGCACGCTGCGGATGCGCAATTGCAGTCCGCCGACGCTGGTCGGCACATCGAGCACCAGACGGTTCTGCTGGCCCTGCGCTGGCAACAGGAAGCGCTTGGGTGCGCCGATGCTGAGCACATCGGGGCCAGGCGCCGATTCGAAGCTGCGACGGATGGTGACGGGCAGCCGCGCAAAGGCTTGGTTGGCGCTGGTGCCGGCGCGCAGTTCCAGCGCGGCGAAGGCGCGCTCACCCTCGCGCAGTCCGCCGATGTCGTAGCCGATGCGGAAGCTGACTGGTGCGCCGCTCGCGGCGCTGCTGTTGCCGTGCGCGTAACCCGCGGGATTAGCGGGACCGCTGTCCGGCACATAGGCGTAGCGCAGTTCGAAGGCATCGGCCGAGCTGCCTGGCGCGGTGTTCTGCACGCGCACCCAGAAGCGCCCGCCGGTGCCGCTCATCTGGCAGGTCTCGGCGCTGGACGGGCTGTCGGCGCGACAGCGCAGCTCATTGAACTCAGCCACGCCGTTGTTGTTGTCGTCGCGACCGAGGAAGAGATCGAAGTCGCGGCCGCCGCCGGCGCTGACCTCGGCACGCCAGGTGCCGGCGCCGCTGCCATCGACGAAGATCGTGCGCGTGCCGGCTTCGCTGTCGAAGACCTCAGTGGGCGTGCTGTCCGGCAGCAGCGTGCCGTTGAGCACGCTGGCCGGCACCGGTCCGTGCAGCTGATAACTCAGCACCGGAAAGTCGATGGCGGCGGCAAAGCTGGTGTCATGCACGCCGCGATCGCGATCGGTGGCGATGTCGATGGCAGGCAAGTCGCCGATGTCCGAGCGCACCGCCACGGTGAAGTTCAGCGGCGGCATGTCGGCGCGATCCGGCGTGAGGGTGATGCGTGCGTCCAGTTCGCGGCCCAGCGCGCTCGGATCGCTGACATCCACCTCGATGCTCAAGGTGCGTCGTTCGCCAGGCAGCAGGCGGAAGTTTGCCGGCGTGACGCTGATCCGGATCGGGCCGGTGCTCGGCGCCTGCACGCTCCAGGTGGCCTCGCGCCAGCCTTCCACCACGCGGGTGAAGCTGCAGCGACTGCGGCACTGACGATCGTAGAGCGATGCCAGATTCAGTCGGCGCGGATCGCCACCAAAGCGCGGATCCTCACGGCTGAAATCAGCGGCGCTGAGCGGCAGCACCAGCCCCGTGGCCATCGCGCGATCCACCCGCAGCCGCCCCGCGCCCACGTCCAGGCTGCTCGCCGGCGTGCTGCCGTCGGCGCCGCGCAGACCACTTTCAGCGGTCAGTTCCAGCGCCGAGTACAGCGCGCCGACGCTGTCGTTGGGACGGCGCGCACGCAGCAGGGCCAGCGCGCCGGCCGTGTGCGGCGAGGCCATCGAGGTGCCCGACAAGGTGGCTTCGCCGCTGCCTGTGCCTGCCGCGGCGATGATGCTGGAGCCGGGCGCAGCCAGGTTGGGTTTGAGCACGCCGGCGCCAGTGAGATCCGGGCCGCGCGAGCTTGATGCGCTGAGGATGTCGCCGTAGGCCGGATTGCGCACAGCCTGGGCGCCCGCCAGGCGGCCACTGGCGTTGGGCGTGTTGCGCACCCAGTTCTTCAAGGCAGTGCCGGCGGCAAAGCCCAGGTGCGTGCTGGGCAGGCTGTGATCATCGCTGACCACGCTCTCGCCATCGCTGGCGGCGTTGACCAGCACCATGCCGCCGCCGCCGGCCAGACGCACGTTGTTGCTCTTTGCCACGCGCGCCTGCACGCCGCGATCGCAGATCACGATCTCGCCGTTGAAGACGCGGCCGCTCCAGGGATTGCTCACTCCGCTGGGCGGGAAGTCGCTGTCCTCGCCACGACTGCACAGAGCCGATCCCTGGCTCTCGCCGAGTACCAGACGGGCCGGCCCGTAGCTGCCGGTCAAGCCGGCGCCATCGGCCACGGCAAAGGGCGGCGTGCCGCCGCTCAGCGCGACCAGCTGATTGAGGATGCGTCGGTCATGGCTGATGTTGGCGCTGGCCAGCACCCAGGGCGCGTTGGCCGGCGAGCGGATGGTGCTGGCGGTGGGACCGGAATTGCCCGCCGACACCGCCACCGCCACGCCGGCCTGCATCAGATTGAACATGGCGCGCATGTTGCTGTCGCCGCCGGTCAAGCTGGCCCAGGGGCTGCTCGGCGTGCCGCCGATCGAGTAGTTGATCACCGCCACGCCGTCGGCGAGGGCGCGTTCCAGCGCTTGCAGCGTGGCGCTGCCGGGACATTGCCCAGGTTGGCCGTTGACGCTGCGCAGGCAGGCCTTGTAGCTGATCAGGTGCGCACGCGGCGCCACGCCGGACAGGCTCAGCTCGATCTGCGTGGTCTGCGTGCCGATCCGCGCCGTGCGCAGATTGCCGACGGCAATGGCGGCGACATGGCTGCCGTGGCCATCCTGATCGATGCCATCGCGCGGCGACTCGGTGGTGAAGTCGTAGATCCCGATCAGCTTGCCGTTGCAGCGGGGAGTGCTGGCGCACAAGCCCAGCGGCTGCGGTCGCGGGCTCTGGTGTCGATAGCCGCTGGCATCGACTTCGGCGAAGGCGGGATGCTCGGGATTGATGCCGCTGTCGATCACGCCCACCACCACGTTCTCGCCGCGCGTGGGCGGCTGCCCTGCGCTGCCGGCCCAGACCACCGGCGCGCCGACGAAGCCCGGTCCGGCATCGCTGTCCAGCGTGTAGATGGGCTCCGGCTGGATGCTGCGCACGCCGGGCAGATCGCGCAGTGCATCCGCCTCGCTGGCGCTCAGCTCCAGCGCCACACCGCTGTAGACCAGGCGGTACGAGGCGCGCAGCTGCGGGGCGCGCTGCAGACGCTCGCCAGCGGCGCTGAGGAAGCGCAACTCGCCCTCCGCCAGATGCTTCAGGTAGTCCTGCGCGGCCTTGCTGTCGAGGTCCACGCCATGCGCGGTGAGGGTGGCCTTGAGGCCGCGGCCCGGATCGCCGCGAAACTCGCTCAGCGCGGGGCGCTCGAATTCGACCAGGTAGACCGCACGCTCGGCGGCCAGCGCGGGCAGCGCAAGTCCGGCGAGCAGCGCAAATGTGATGGCACGCATGGCGGTGATCCTCACGAGTCGGCGCGGGGCCTCGGTTGCTGAGGCCGACAGCGCGCGATCATAGGCCGCCGCCCGTGTGGCTTTGTCTGCAAACCGCCGATGCGCTGTCTCGATCTTGCGACGCTCCAGGCATTTCTCAGCGCCCGCTACGAGTGCCGCCTGGCTTCGATGTGGCTGCCTCTGCACCTGGATGCACCCAATCCGGCCTTGCCGGCGCGCGTGACCGCGGCCGCGGCGGGCTGGGCCCTGCTGAGCGCGAGTTGCCCGCATTCACGACCATGGCCGGCGCGCCTCAACGCTCGTCGCCACCAGCAACTGGGTGCGCAGCTGCGAAGGCGCGGGCTGTTCATGCTGGCCGCACGCGGGTGCGATCCCGTGGGCAATTGGGAAGAGGCCTCATGGTGGGTGGCGGCACCGGCGCTTGCGAGCATCGATGCGCTGGCGCAGCGCTACAGTCAGCACGCGGTGCTGGTCGGGCAGGGCGACGCACCGGCCCGGCTGCGCGGCTACAGCCGTCTGGGCGCGGTGCCTGCAGGATGGCAACTCAGCGCTGGCGATCCTTCCGGGCCCTGGGAGCTCAGTCGCGTGTGATCGCGCACTATTGGATCGGTGGGGGTGAGGATCAGAAGTTGGTTGACGCAAAGGGACGCAAGGGGCAAAGGACGCGAATGCTGCTTGGCACGGCAACGCCGATCTGTCGCAGCGGTTGATCCGCCTTTGCGCCAACCATCGGTTCAATGACGGCAGAACCAGTTCGGGCTACAGACTGCACTGCGCATGCCCCAATGGGCTGCGCGCGTGCCTACAGCCAGCCCTTCTGCCGGGCCAGGCGATAGGCCTCGATGCGGTTGCCCACGCCGAGCTTGCCGATCGCCTCGGACAAGTAATTGCGCACCGTGCCGTGCGAAAGATGCAGCTGCTCGGCGATTTCGTTGGCAGCCAGGCCTTCGCCGGCGAGGCGCAGCACCAGGCGTTCGCGATCGGTGAGCGGGTCGGCCTCGTTCCACGCATCCACGGCCAGTTCCGGGTCGATGGCGCGCCCGCCGCGATGCACGCTGCGAATCGCCTCGGCCAGCTTGTCCACCGGCGCGTCCTTGAGCAGGTAGCCGCGCACACCGGCATCGAGTGCGCGCCGCAGATAGCCGGGTCGCGCGAAGGTGGTCAGGATCAGCACCTTGGTGGCGATGCCCTTGTCCTTGAGCTGCAGGGCCAGATCCAGCCCGGTCAGCTGCGGCATTTCGATATCGGTGACCAGCACATCCGGTCGCAGCTCCACCACCAGCCCCAGTGCTTCGCGGCCATCGCCGGCCTGACCGACGATGGAGAGATCAGCTTCCAGACCCAGCAGCGCGGCGATTGCGCCGCGCACGAGGGATTGGTCTTCGGCAAGAACGATCCGGATCAAGGTGCGCTGCGCAGCTCACGAGGTGGTGGGCAGATTAGCAGCGGTCGCCGCCGCGTGGTGTGAGCCGCTGGCCGGCAGCCGCATGCGCAGATGCAATCCGGGCTTGCGATCGACGATGTCCAGGGTACCGCCCAGCCCCTGCAGACGTTCGCGCATGCCGCGCAGTCCGCTGCCTGGCTGCAGCGTGCCGCCGCGGCCATCGTCCATCACGTCCAGCCAGGCGCCGCTCGTATCGACGCCAAGCCGAACCTCCACGCGTGTGGCGCCGGCATGCCGAATCACGTTGGTGACTGCCTCGCGCAGTCCCAGGGCCAGCACCGTTTCGAGCTGCGGATCGAGCGCGGCATTGCTGGCCTCGTAGTGCAGCTGGATGTCGGCCGCTTCCAGTGCCAGCCGCGCATTGGCCAGTTCGGCGCGCAGTCCGGCCGCGCGGATGCCGGTCACTGCGCGGCGCACCTGCCCCAGGGTGTCGCGGGCGATGCGTTCCACATCCTGGATCTCACGCCGCGCCGCCGCCGGGTCACGATCGAACAGACGTGCCGCCAGTTCGGACTTCAACACCACCACGCTCAGGGTATGGCCGAGCAGATCATGCAGATCGCGGCCGATGCGTTCGCGTTCCGCCAGCCGCGCCAGATGCTGCACCTCTTCCTGACTCAGCCTGAGCTTTGCCTCCTTCAGGCGATTGGCTTGCGCCAGCGCATTGCCGCTGGCCACCGCTACCGACACGATCCACACCACCACCAGCACCAGCCAGGGCTGGCCGAGAAACAGGACCCAGGCGCTGTAGCCGATCAGGATCGCGGCGATGGCTGTGGCCGCGATCGACAGCGGACGCATCACCCCGGCCGCCGCCGCGGCATAGATGATGTAGGTGTTGGCGGTCAGACTGGCGGGCTGCAGCGCGAAACCCAGTGCGGCGATGGCGGCAATCGCCAGCCAGCGCACCTGGGTCCGGCCACGCCAGCACAACACATACAGCGGCAGGAACAAAGCCAGTGAGCACAAGGTGGGCCACAGCCAGATCTCGCTGGGCACGCCGACGATCGCCGGCATGAACAAGAAGCCGGTGTAGATCAGAGAACTCAGCGCGATCAGCGAAGCGCCTTCGTCCTGTGCGAACACCCACACCGCAAAGCGACGGATCGGGGTGATGGCCAGCAGCATTCTTCCGACAGCGTCCATGGCAGGTCTCAGACGGCGCGTTGCCACAGTTTGCGGGCCAGCAGCACGCCCGCCAAGGTGTAGGCCGCGAGCACGGCGAGCGAGAACCACGGACTGCCCTCGACACGACCGATTGCCAGAAGGCCGAGTTGGCCCAGGTGGTAGGTCGGCAGCAGCGGCGCCAGGGTCTGGATGAACTTGGGCATCAGCGCGATCGGAAACCACAGCCCACCCAGCGCGGCGGCCGGCAGGTAGACCAGATTGATCACATTCGGCGCGGTCTGCGCACCCAGCGCCAGGCCGAAGCAGCAGCCGATGGCGGCGAAGGGCAGGGCGCCCAGCACCAAGGTGAAGCCCAGCAAGATCCAGTCGCCGACCGGCATGCGCACACCACCGGCCAGGGCCGCGGCAGCCATCAGCAAGAGCACGATGGCGAGCGCAAAAGCCAGTGCCGCCGCCACCTTACCGGCGAGGTAACTCAGTGCCGGCGCGGGTGTCAGTCGCCGCAGCTTGAGCAAGCCTTGCTCGCGCTCCAGCGACACCGTCACGCCCAAGGCAAACAAGGCCGCACCGATCACGCCGAAGGCGCCGTAAGTGGCCAGCAGGTACTGCGCGGCACCGCCGCCGCTGCGATTCAAGAACACGCCGAACAGCACATAGAAGGCCAGCGGAAAGCCCAGTGCCGGCAGCACGTAGGCGGGCTGACGCGCCAGCTTGAGGAACTCGGTGCGGATTTCGGCGCGCATGGCGGCGCCGAGGCGCGGGCGCAGGGACGCAGGATTGGCTTCAACCAGGGCATGCATGGGAATGTTCTCCAGGAGTTCGATCAGGCAGCTTCGCGGTACAGCTGTTCCAGGCTGTCGGCCAGTGCAGGCTTGCCGACCTCCAGTTCGCCCAGCTCGGCGTCCAGGTTCAGCATCTGCCGCAAGATGGCTTCGGGGGCGGTGCAGCGCAGTTCCAGCACGCCCGCGTTCGCCTCGGCTTCGACCACATCGGGCCAGCTGCGCAACTGCTCCGGGGCCAGCCGGCTGCGGCAGCGAATGCGTGTCAGTCCGGCGCGGGCGCGCAGCGTGCTGGCACTCTCGCAGGCAATCAGGCGGCCGCCGCGAATCACCGCGATGCGGTCGGCCACGGCCTCGGCTTCGTCGAGCTGGTGGGTGGTCAGCAGCACCGCCATGCCACCGCGCACGCGTTCCGCCAGATGGCGCCAGAACTCGTTGCGCGCCAGCGGATCGAGCGCCACCGTGGGCTCGTCCAGCAACAGCACCCGCGGACGGCCGATCAGCGCGATGGCGAATTGCACGCGCCGCTGTTGGCCGCCGGAGAGCTGCGCGTAGCGTCGCGCGGCCAGATCCTCAAGACCGCAGGCGGCGAGGATCTCATCGACCGGATGCGGCGCCACTTGCAGTGCGGCGAACAGCTCCAGCTGCTCGCGCACCGTCAGCATCGCCGCCAACTCAGCCTTCTGCAGCATCACCCCCACCGCGGCGCGCGCCGCGACCGAGCCCGGCGCCTGTCCCAGCACCTCCAGCTTGCCCTGGTCGACGGCGATCTCACCCAGCAGGGCGCTGATGGCGGTGGTCTTGCCAGCCCCATTCGGACCGACCAGGGCCAGCACCTCGCCTTGCCTCAAGTCCAGGCTGAAGCCATCCAAGGCCTGCACGGAC
>ERZ1066138.343-NODE-343-length-15711-cov-8.190406_pt1 | contig 15711 bp, 17 predicted proteins | sample MGYA00382785_ERZ1066138 | MGnify/ENA primary metagenome ERZ1066138 (study PRJEB33369, sample SAMEA5778368) | biofilm metagenome | biome: Industrial cooling water; feature: Water cooling tower basin; material: Biofilm | place: United Arab Emirates | collected... | reverse complement strand
ATTACGACCGCGTTTATCGCCATAGCCGGACGAATCCGGCCCCATGTATATAGGCTGTGCGACAGACGATGGAAAGACGGGCATGCCGGGGCGGCATGACGGCTTTGGCAGCATGATGAACACTTTTGCCACAGGTAGGGAATCCGGCGCATGACGGTGGGTACGGAAGTTTTGACAGACGGCCCGCCACGCTATCTGCCGGAGACGCCCTGGACCCCGCTGGCAGCCCTCGGGGCGACCGGGGTCATTGCGTTGGGACCGGGCGTTATAGGCGTCGCTGCGTTGTCGCTGGCGATGCCGCGGTTGGCGAACGGGGACGGCGGTCAGTCGTTTCTCTCGCTCGCCACCGTCGAGGGCGTCGCGTTCGCCGCGGCTATTCAGATTTTGTCGCTCGCCCTCGTTTGGATGCTCGCGGGACGCGGCGGTCAGCGCCAGGCGGTCCTGCGCCTGACCGGTGACCGGTTTACGGCCGGGTTCTACGTTGCGGCTGGTCTCTTGCTTCTGCTGATCACCGGAATCCTTGAGTTCATTCTCTACAAGACACTGGAGATCGACATTTTCGCCGACACGGCATGGCTGCGCGAGGGCCTCATGTCCTCGACGGCGCTGGGTGTTTTCATTATTGCCGTCGTCCTGGCGCCGCTGTGGGAGGAACTGGCCTTCCGCGGCTTTCTGTTGTCGGCTCTGGCCAAAACGCGCCTCGGCTTCTGGGGCGCGGCGCTGTTAGCCAATGTTCTGTGGACATCGCTCCATGCCACCTACTCTTGGGCGGGTGTCGCCAGCGTGTTCGTGGCAGGTCTGTTGCTGTCGTGGCTGGTGTGGCGCACCGGGTCCATCAAACCGGCCATCGTCACGCATGCGATCGGCAACATTTTCGCCCTCGCCTTCACTTACGGCTTCGCGCCGGTCCCTGCATGAGGCGGCGAAGGGAATCGCGGTAGAACGCTCCTATGGAACAGTATCTTGATTTGTTGCGCCGCGTGCGCACGACCGGCGTCAGGAAAACCGACCGCACCGGCACCGGCACGCTCAGCGTCTTCGGCCATCAGATGCGCTTCGATCTCGCCGCCGGCTTCCCGCTTGTCACCACGAAGAAACTGCACGTCAAATCGATCATTCACGAACTCATCTGGTTTCTCGCCGGCGACACGAACATCGCCTATCTGAAGCAGCACGGCGTGCGCATCTGGGACGAGTGGGCGGATGCGAACGGCAACCTCGGTCCCGTCTATGGCAAGCAGTGGCGGTCCTGGTCCACGCCTGACGGACGCACCATCGACCAGATCGCCGAGGTCGTGCATACGCTCAAAACCAATCCCGACAGCCGCCGCATGATCGTCTCGGCCTGGAATCCTGCAGACATTCCACAGATGGCGCTGGCACCTTGCCACTGCCTGTTCCAGTTCTACGTCGCCGACGGCAAGCTCTCCTGTCAGCTCTACCAGCGCTCCGCCGATATCTTCCTCGGCGTGCCGTTCAATATCGCCAGCTATGCGCTCCTCACCATGATGATGGCCCAGGTGACGGATCTGGAGCCCGGCGACTTCGTCCACACCTTCGGCGACGCCCACCTCTACCTGAACCACTTGGAACAGGCCGATCTCCAGCTGTCCCGCGCGCCGCGTTCGCTTTCCACGATGACGATCAACCCCGACGCCAAGGACATCTTCGCGTTCCGCCATGACGACTTCACCCTCTCGGGCTACGACCCCCATCCCCACATCGCCGCCCCGGTTGCGGTTTGAGCAAAACACATTGCAACTTTCTGTGCTCGTCGCTAGCAATTGAACCACAGGTAAGATGTCCAGGGGGGATGTGTGCCGAGGATCAGCGTTTTTTTGGTGTTGGCTTTTTTAGTTACCGCATGTGCCACGATTACTAAGGGAACCACACAGCCCATTGTTCTGACGACTCCGGGTGTCCCGGGCGCACAGTGCACTTTGAATTCACCGGCAATTGGCACCAAGGTCGTGACCACTCCTGCGACGCTCGTTCTCGACAAAAGCCAGAGTTCGATAACGGTCGTCTGCAAGAAGGAGTGCTTCCAGGACGGAACGGGGATAATCGCTTCGAACACGGAAACGATGGCTGCCGGCAACATTTTGGCGGGCGGCGTAATCGGATTGGACATTGATGCGGCGAGCGGCGCGATGAATAAGTATAACGCGGACAACCAGATCGCGATGGTCCCGCTGCCTGGATGTAAGCCCACATCATAGGTGGAATGACACGGATCGCGAAAAGACAATCATGACCGTCACCACATCCCTCATCGTTGCCGTCGCGCGAAACGGCGTCATTGGCCGCGACGGCCAACTTCCCTGGCGCATGCCGTCCGACCTCAAGACGTTTCGCCGCCTCACCATGGGCAAGCCGATCGTCATGGGCCGCAAGACGTTCCAGTCCATCGGCCGCCCCCTCGACGGCCGCGACAACATCGTTATCACCCGCGATCCTCATTTCGCGGCGGACGGCGTCACCGTCTTCAACAGCGTCACCGAAGCCCTGGTTCTCGCCCGCTCACTTGCGCGCACGAACGGCACCGACGAAGTCATGGTGATCGGCGGCGCGGACATTTTCGCCGCCACGTTGCCCGATGTGCAGCGCGTCTATTGGACCGAAATCGAAGGCGAGCCGGCAGGCAACGTCACGTTTCCCCCACTCGACACAGCAGAATGGCACGAGGTGTCCCGCGAAGCTCTCCCGCGCGGCCCGCGCGACGAGTTCGACGCCGTTCTCAAAATCTACGAACGAACGCCCGCTTGATCCGGTCCGCCGGATGCACCCGCGCGCCTGATGTGCCAGCCGCCGCCGTGTCTTGATCCCCGCCGCCGAACGCCCACATCCGTATCGAGCATGTTTGCGTAGCCAAGGGCGCTCGCCTATAAGCAGTCGAACTTCGCGCCGCAATATTATGCCGATGCAACCTTGGGTGCCAGTGGCTGCGGCGCGCCGGTCATTCACATCCCTTCAAAATCAACCGAAAGGCTGAAGTAGCAATGCCCTGGAGCAATCAGAGTGGTGGTGGCGGCTGGAAAGGCAGCTCCGGAGGCGGCGGCGGTCCGTGGGGACAAGGGCCGCGCGGCGGCGGAGGCGGCGGTAGTGGCAGCGGCGGTCCACCCCCCGATCTGGAAGAGATTTTGAAGCGCGGCCAGGACAAGATGAAACAAGCCATGGGCGGCGGCGGCGGCGTGCCGGGTCCGTTGCTTTTCCTGGCCGGAGCAGTCGCTATCGCCGTGGTCGCGTGGAACGCGTTCTTTTTCCGAGTCAACCCGGACGAGCTTGGCGTCGTGATGCGCTTCGGTCAATTCGTTCGCCAGGAACCGCCGGGTCTGCATTTCCGTCTGCCATACCCGATCGAAGAGGTATCCCTGCCGAAGGTGACCCAGCAGCGGGTGACGGAAATTGGCATGCGCTCTTCACAAGGCGCCCGCGGCATCGCCACGAGCACCTCCGATGTGCGCGAGGAAAGCCTCATGCTGACCGGCGATGAGAACATCGTCGACATCGATTTCGCGGTCTTCTGGCGCATCCGCGATGCAGCCGAATTCCTGTTCAACATCCAGAACCCCGAAAACACGGTCAAGGAAGTGGCCGAAAGCGCGATGCGCGAAATCGTCGGCAAATCCCGCATTCAGCCGATCCTCACCGAAGAGCGCCAGAAGCTGGCGCAGGATGTTCAGAAACTCGTCCAAGACACGCTTGACCGCTACAAGGCCGGTATTGCGATCACGGAAGTGCAGCTTCTGAAGTCCGATCCGCCCGCCGAGGTCATCGAGGCGTTCCGCTCCGTGCAGGCCGCCCGCCTAGAAAAGGAGACGCTGCAGAACCAGGCCAGCGCCTACGCCAACAAATCCGTCAACGAGGCGAAGGGCGAAGCCGAACGCATTCTGCAGGGTGCCGAAGGCTACAAGCAGCAGACGGTAGCTGAAGCCAACGGCCAGGCCGCGCGCTTTTTGCAGGTCTTTGAAGAATACAAGAAGGCGCCCGACGTCACGCGCCAGCGCATGTTCCTCGAAACGATGGAACGGGTGATGGGCGGCACTGACAAGATCATCCTGGACAGCAAGGGCGGCCAGGGCGTCGTGCCATATCTGCCGCTCGATCAGCTCCAGCGGCGCACGACTCCCACCGCACCGGCGACGGGAGGCAACTGAGATGCGCACATTCCTCGCCTTCATCTTCATCCTGCTGCTTACCGGCGCAGCGGCGCTTTACGCCTCCGCCTTCATCGTCCACCAGAACGAGCAAGCACTCGTGCTGCGCTTTGGTGAACCGGTGGGCGTCATCACCAAGCCCGGCCTGAACTGGAAGGTGCCCGTCGTCGATACGGTGGACATCTTTGAGAAGCGGATCCTGGACCTTGATGCCTCGCCGCAGGAAGTCACAGCTCTCGACCAGAAGCGTCTCGTGGTCGACAGCTTCGTTCGCTACCGCATCACCAATCCGCTCGAGTTCTACAAAACATTGCGTTTCGAAGGCGCCGTGCCGTCGCGGCTGGGGCCCATCGTGGAGTCGGCGGTCCGCGGCGTTCTGGGTGGCGTGAGCTTCTCCGACATCGTGCGCGATAAGCGCGAAGAGCTGATGTCGCGCATCGCCAAGCAGGTGAATGCCCAAGCCGCGCCCCTTGGCATCGAAGTGGTCGATGTCCGCATCAAGCGCGCCGACCTGCCCGAGCAGAACGCGATCCGCGTGTTCGAGCGGATGCGCGCCGAGCGCGAACGCGAGGCAGCCGAGTTCCGTTCGCAGGGCACCGCCGAAGCCAACCGCATCCGCGCAACAGCCGACCGCGAGGTCACGGTCATCAAGGCTGACGCGACGCGCAAAGGCGAAGAAATGCGGGGTCAGGGCGACGCCGAACGCAACCGCATCTTTGCCGATGCTTACGGCCAGGACGCGGACTTCTTCGGGTTCTATCGGTCCATGCAGGCCTATGAGCAGGCGATCAAATCCGGTGACAGCAAGCTCGTGCTCTCCCCGGATTCGCCGTTCTTCAAATACTTCAACGACCCGTCGGGTCAGGCTCCCAAGCCCTGATCCTACGGCTGAAGCTTAATCGGGACCGGTTGCAGCTATGAGCGATCTCATTGTTGGAGCCGGTCTCGTTCTCGTTTTCGAGGGTTTGATGTGGGCCCTGGCCCCACAATTGGCCCGACGCCTCCTCGAAATGGCCAATGAGACCCCGCCAGTTACGCTCCGCGCGTCCGGATGGGCAGCGGTCGTGGCCGGCCTGCTGCTCATCTGGCTCATACGGGGATGACGGAAGTTGTGCGCCGGAAAGGAAAGGCGCCGCGTTGACTTGGAGGCGCGCGCGACCAGAATGGTGGTCCTTAAGCGCGCCATGAACGAGCATTTTCGGGAGACAAGCATGCGTTCGGTGACCTGTGCGGCAATGCGCAAGACCTGTCTGGCATCTGCCGTCGCGGCATGCGCTGCGCTCCTTACTGTCCCTGTTGCGGCATTCCGGGATGGACCGCAGTCCGTCGCGCCGTTGGCGGAGAAATTGTCCGGCGCCGTCGTGAATATCTCCACAACCCAGGTCGCGAAATCGCCGGATGGTGTGCCGCTGCCTAAGGTGCCGAAGGGATCGCCGTTTGAGGACTTCTTCGAAGAGTTCTTCAACAAGCGCGGCGGACGCAGCACACCGCAGGATCGCAAGGTTTCATCGCTGGGTTCCGGCTTTGTTATCGACGGCGTCGAAGGCCTCGTCGTCACCAATAACCATGTCATCGAAGGCGCCGACGAAATCGTCATCAATTTCCACGACGGCACCAAGCTCAAGGTTGACAAAGTTCTGGGCAAGGATAGCAAGGCCGACATCGCGCTTTTGAAGGTCACACCGAAAACGCCTTTGAAATCGGTCGCATTCGGTTCCTCCGGCGAAATGAAAGTCGGCGATTGGGTCATGGCAATCGGCAACCCGTTCGGGTTGGGCGGCACCGTGACTGTTGGCATCATTTCCGCCAAGCAGCGGGATATCAATGCCGGTCCCTATGACGACTTCATTCAGACTGACGCTGCCATCAATCGCGGCAACTCCGGTGGCCCCTTGTTCAACATGAATGGCGACGTCATCGGTGTGAACACGGCCATCATTTCACCGACCGGTGGCTCTATCGGCATTGGTTTCGCCGTCCCCTCCGACACGGTGCAGGCGGTCGTCCAACAGTTGAAGGAGTTCGGGGAAGTACGCCGCGGCTGGCTTGGCGTAAAGATTCAAACCGTCTCCGAGGACATCGCCGAAAGCCTCGGCGTTGCGGAAAACACCGGCGCGCTCGTCTCCGCGGTGACGCCGGAAGGCCCCGCGGCAAAGGGCGGCCTGCAGCCGGGCGACGTCATCATGAAATTCGACGGCAAAGAGGTTTCGACCATGCGGGGGCTGCCCCGTCTCGTGGCCCAGGCGCCGATCGGGAAGTCGGTCGACGTGGAATTCCTGCGTGCCGGCGAGAAAAAGACGTTGCAAGTCGTCGTCGGGCGACTGGAAGAGATCGACGACGAGCCCAAAAGCGATGATCCAGATGCACCGGAAGATGAGCCGGCCAACCCGGAAAATGTCCTCGGGCTCACGGTCACGCCGCTGACGGACGATCTGCGCACGCAACTCGGTTTCGACAAGAAGATTAACGGGCTGCTTGTCACCGCGATCGATCCGGAGAGCGGAGCAGCAGGCAAGAATCTCAAACTGGGCGATGTCATTGTCGAGGCGCAGCAGAGCCAGATCGCAAGCGTGGCCGACCTTAACGCCGCGATCGACAAGGTGAAAAAGTCCGGCGGACGTCAGATCTTGATGCTGGTCGAAGATGCCAAGGGCGACACCCGTTTCGTCGCTCTGCCGCTTTAGACCGCTGGGCGGGCGGCGCAACCCACACCGAGCCACTATGCACCTGATGCCTCAGGGTCTAAAGCAAACTAGCCGAATTGAAATTGCCTGGGAGCGACGTCACTGTGGCCGACCGCAATCACAGCCTGATCGACACCATTCTCGACATCTTCGTGCCCATCCATTCGGACGGACACAAGTTCGTCGCCATTGGTCTTCTCGCCACGCTCGCCGGATTTTTCCTGTGGGACCCGCTCGGCTGGATCGCGGCCGCCGTCACCGCCTGGATCTGCTACTTCTTCCGTGATCCCGACCGCGTCACGCCGCTGCGCGACGGCTTGGTGATTTCTCCGGCCGACGGCCGCATCTCCATGATCGAGAAGGTCCGCCCGCCAAAGGAACTTGGCCTTGGCGACGAGGAGCGCGTGCGCGTTTCCGTCTTCCTCTCCGTCTTCGACGTTCACATCAACCGCGCGCCCGTTGCCGGGCGCATCATACGTTCAGTTTATATCCCCGGCGCCTTTCTCAACGCCGCGCTCGACAAAGCGAGCGAAGAAAACGAACGTCGCGCCATCGTGATCGAAACTGCCTCTGGCCAGACTATCGGCGTGGTGCAGATCGCGGGCCTCGTCGCGCGCCGCATCGTAACCTTCTCTCAGGAAGGCGACGTCGTTGGCGTCGGCCAACGGTTCGGATTGATCCGGTTTGGCTCGCGCGTCGACACGTTTCTGCCGCCGGGCCATGGTGCGCTGGTTTCGATCGGCCAGCGGGCCATCGCTGGTGAAACGGTCTTCGCCGATTTGAAATCTACCGAACCGGAACGCGAAGCGCGCCGGGTTTGAGTAAGCCCCTGGGCCCCGCGAATTGGAGGCAAAAATGGATCCACTGCTGCCGGGCATCGAAAAAGAAATGTCGCGCCGCCGCCGCCGCCGCTTGTTTTCACATCAGCGCGTGCCGGTTCGCATGCTGGTGCCGAACTTCTTTACTCTCCTCGGTCTTTGCGCGGGTCTCACGTCGATCCGCATGTCCATTGAAGGCCGATGGGATGTCGCACTCGCTGCCATCGTGTTCGCCGCGATGCTCGACGGCATCGACGGCCGCGTCGCCCGGCTTCTCAAAGCGTCGTCGCGTTTCGGTGCTGAGCTGGATAGCCTCGCCGATTTCGTGAATTTCGGGGTCGCGCCGGCCATCCTGCTCTTTACGTGGGGCCTCGTCGACATCAAGAGCGTCGGCTGGATCTGCGTAATGATGTTTGCGCTCGCGTCTGCTCTAAGGCTCGCCCGGTTCAACGTCGCGGTTGATGAGGAAAAGCCGAAGTGGCAATCGAACTTCTTCACCGGCATGCCGACACCCGCTGCCGCAATCGTGGTGTTGCTGCCGTTCTATTTCGCCAAGCTGGGTCTCGACGCAAATACATCGCGCATCGCAATGAGCGTCGTGCTGGTCTATACGCTTCTGATCGCGATTATGATGGTTTCCACGATCCCGACCTATTCCGGCAAGTTGCTTGGCGAGCGCATCAGCCGTGAATGGGTGCTGCCCATCTTCATTCTTGCCGTCGGCCTCGTCGCCTGCCTTCTGACCTTTCCCTACGAAACGCTGGCAATCGCGTCGCTGGCCTACCTTGCAGTGATCCCGCTGAGTTGGCGCCGGTTCGTCACGAAGGAGCGAGAGGGTCACGCCGAAGCGGCGGCAGCAGGCCCTTCATCGCCGGTGACGCCATCCCCGTCGAGTACCGATCCAGGCCGCGTCATCGACATGCGATCGGCAGAGCCGAAGCGCTGAGGCGGGTACAATCAGAATGCAGATCGAAGCGCTGGCCATACCCGACGTTAAGCTGATCACGCCGCGCCGGTTCTCGGACGCGCGTGGCTTCTTCTCCGAAACGTTCAATGAGAGCGCCTGGGAAAAGGCCGGATTTGCAGAACGCTTCGTGCAGGACAATCATGCCTACTCGGTAGAGAAGGGCGTCGTGCGCGGTCTGCATTTCCAGTTGCCGCCGGCCGCGCAGGGAAAACTCGTCCGCGTCACGCGCGGCTCCATATTGGATGTTGCCGTCGACATTAGGCGCGAGTCTCCGGCTTTCGGCCGGCACGTCTCTGCGGTCATCTCTGCGGAAAACTGGTGCCAGATCTGGGTGCCTGCCGGCTTCGCGCATGGCTACGTCACGCTCGAACCGCATACGGAGGTCATCTACAAGGTGACAAGCCTGTACGCGCCAGGCCTGGATCGCGGCATCCGGTGGAACGATCCCGCACTCGCCATCGACTGGGGCGTGAGTGAAGACGCTGCGATCCTATCCGACAAGGACCGCAATCAGCCTTTGTTCAATGAGGCCCCGGCTCTCTTCTGATCAGCGCGGCGCGTTCGGGCGGAGCAACCGCTCGCGCAGCGACAGGCGGTCGCCTCCGCCGGCGGGCGCCATGGCCGGCGCGTGCTGCTGGATAGGAGCCGGCGCCGCAGCCTCGCGGCGGGCCATGCCGCCGTTGGCCGGACGCGCCGGACTTGAAGAATGCCCGCTGGCCGGTGCGTGAACTGGCCGCATTCCGCCTGCATGGGTTCCCGGATGACGGGGATGCGCATCGCTCGTTTCGGCCGCGTCGCCGCGCCCCCCACCAAGGTTCATCGCATCGGCAAGCATTGCGGCCTGCTGGTTGGTATCGACGCCATGTCCCGTGCCCGCCGTGCGCCAGCGCTCGACGACTTGGTCCAAATAGTTCTCGTCGCCGACCGAATTCTGCCACTTCTCGGAAAACTTCGCGGTCGAGGAGCGCGGCAGGCGGTTCCGCGGAAGTTCGTCGAATTTGATACGTACCGGCAGCGCCACGCCGTCGCCGAATGCGATCGCTTCGCGCTGACCGAGCGCCGGCAGAAATTCCAGAAGACCCGACCCGGTGTCCGAAATTGCCGACGTGACGATCGCCTGGTCGCGGTCGTTCGACATGCGCAAGGCGAATACCGTATTGCACTGCGACAGGATGGTGGGATCGATCTCGGCCGGCCGCTGCGTCACGATGCAAAGCGAAGCGCCGTACTTGCGGCCCTCCTTCGCAATCTTGGCAATCGCCCTTTTGCACGGCTCGAAGCCGGCATTGGGGTTGAGCGGCACGTAGCGATGCGCTTCCTCGCACACGAGCGTGACGGGAACCTTGCCTTCGCCCCACAACGAGAAATCGAATGTCATGCGGCACAGAACCGAGACGACGACGTTGACGATCTCGGTTGGGATGCCGGTCAGTTCCAGAATGGTGATGGGCTTGCCTTGCACGGGCACACGGAAGATGCGCGACAGGATCTGCGCCATGCCGTCGTAAACGGTCAGCGAGCCGAACATGAACGCATAGCGTCCGTCCTGCGAAATAGTGTCGATGCGCGATCGCAAGTTCCGGTAGGGCGCCAGATCGCGCTTGTTCTCCAGCTTGCCCATGCGCTCGTCGATGAGGCTCGTCAGATCCGAGATGCGATAGGGGACCGGCGTATCGACGGTGAACCGGTTGTGATCGAGCCCGCCACGGCGGAACTTCTGACTGTCCGACTGGCGGCCCGCCGCGTAGCGGGTTTTAGCCATCGGGATTAACTCCTGCAGGATTTCGATTTCCTGCTTGCGCTCCGGATCGCCGACGAGAACTTCGGTAGCCTCCTCGAAGTTCAACAGCCACAGCGGCAGCTGCATGTTCCAGGGGCTGATGACCTCCGCCAGTTCGCCGAAGGACGTCGCGTATTCGTTGTGGGGATCGAGCAGCACGATATGCGCCGCGGGATGCTCGTCGAGGATTGAGCGCAGAATGAGTGCGGTCGTGCACGACTTGCCCGTGCCGGTCGTGCCGAGGATCGCGAAATGTTTTCCCAGGAGATCGTCGACCCGCACGCGGGCGTCGATGGTCGCATCCTGGCGGATGCAGCCGACCCGAACCGATCGGGTATCCGTTCCGCAAAATGCCAGTGTCAGCTCAGCCTTGGTCGCCACGCGGACTCGGTCGCCCAGGCCCGGATAGACGGTCACGCCGCGATTGAAGCTTGCCGCAGCGCCGTTGGTGTTGCGCCACAACTCCCCGACGAGGCCCAGTTCGGCAATCCAGATCTCGTTCTCGCCCTCGCGCTGCGCGGGCACCGGAACGCTCAATGCCGAGACAATCGCCAGAACGACCGTATTTGCCGTATCGATGGCCAGCAGCGTGCCCATTTCCGGGCGATCCTGGTTGTTGCGGATCGTCCCATCGCGCGGCGTGTCGAGCAGCACGATGGCCTTCGAGCCGGTCACCGAAACAATGCGTCCAATCGAGCCGTCGACAGACGTCAGGCTGACCGGTGTCGTGCCTGCATTGAGGCTATGGACCATGTCGTTCATGACTTAAATATCCCCGCACCTAAATTGCTGCGCCGCTGCCGAGCACGGCATCGCGGGCTTCACGTATGTTGATCGTCGAGGCGGCTGGCAGAACGACGCCAATTTCCGTTCCCTTGCCCTTTTCACTCGTGATTCTGAGCTGCCCGCCGTGCAGTTCGATCAGCGACCGCGCGATCGGCAAGCCCAGGCCCGTGCCTTCGCGCCAGCGCGTGCGTTTGCCGTCAACCTGCCCGAATGGGGTCGCCGCCAGCGCGATCTCCTCCGCCGTCATCCCGACGCCCGTGTCGCGAACGATGACGCAAGCCCGGCCGTCGGCCAGCCGCACGGCTTCGATTTTCACCGCGCCCCCGTGAAGCGTGAACTTGATGGCGTTCGAGACCAGGTTGTTAAAGGCCTGCCGGAGCTTGATGGCATCGCCCCGCACCGGCGGCAGGTTGGCGGAAACCTCCAGATCGAGGCTGACGCTCGCCTCACGGGCGGCATTCCGGTTGGCCGAGTAAGTTGCCTCGAGGATTTCCTCGACGTTGATCTCATGCGCATCGAGCGTAAATCGTCCGCTCTGCATCTTTGAGATGTCGAGAATGTCATTGATCACCGACAGCAGGTGTGCCGCCGCTTCATTGATCAGCTTGGAGTATTCGACAATATCGGCATCGGCGATGCGGCGGGTTTCGTGCTCGCTCAAGATCTTGGAAAAGCCGATCATGGTGTTGAGCGGCGTTCTGAGCTCGTGACTCATGTTGGAAATGAATTCGCTCTTCACGCGGCTGGCGAGTTCGGCCTCGATCCGCGCGGCATGTTCGGCCTCGCGCGTCCGCTGACGCAGGATCGCGTCGCCGATAAGCGAAGCGTAGTCTCCCATGAGAGACGCGCTGCTCTGCTTGCTGATGAAACCCCGAAGCATGGTTGTGCCGTTTGTCAGATAATCGGCACGAGCCTATCGGCGAATGGATAATCCGGGGTTAACCAGCGCCTTAAGCTTTGAATTCAATCGCGGATATTACCGAACCGTAAATCGGAACGGGACTGAAACGACCAGCGTCGGCTGATTGAGGTCGTTGGGCATGGCGGGGAACGGAGCCGCTTTTTCCACAGAAGCCAGAGCCGCGTCATCGAGTTGCTTGTTGCCTGAACTGACCGCGATCTCGCGCGTCAAAAGTTGTCCGTCGGCGCCGACGGTGAAGCGAACCACGGTCGTCCCGACCTTGCGTGTGCGCGGGTTCACCTTCCGCGTTTCCAGATGCGTGCGCAGCTTGCCGAGGTACATGCTTTGCGCCGTTGCCTCGCCGCCGGTCTTTGGCGCGCTGGCGGCCCGCTTTTCTTCGACGGCGATCTGCGCCGCCTGTTCGATGGTCGCGACTTGCGGCGGGACGGGCTCGGTGACGGGTTCGGGCTTGATTTCCTCGATCTCTTGTTCAGGACCTGTCGCCGACTGGATGACCTGGGTCTCCTCGACCTCTTCGAGTTCCTTTACCTCCTCCACGGCCGGCCGGGCTTCGCTCGCCTCCATGGGCTCGGCCTCGACGGCCTGAACGGTCGCTTCATCCTGGCCCCACATATCGAGCCCTTCGATGGCGATACCCTGCTCGACGTAAATCTGCTCGTCCCCTTCCCCCGAGTTGAGCGCTGCTCCCCCGGGCACGACCAGCATCCACGCCGCGAAAGCAGCGTGCGCGCCGAACGACAGCAGCCAGGTCAGGGGTTTCAGCATCATCACGGTGACCGGCAATCCTTGATCAAGGGGTCGAGGCAGGAGGTGCGGTTAAGGGTGTCGCGGCTCCCGGAGCAGCAGCACCGCCGCCACTGGGCTTCTGCGAGAGCAGTGAGACGCGGCTATACCCGCTCTGGCCGACGAGCCCGAGCAGATCCATCACCTCGCCGTACGGGTTTTTCTTGTCGGCACGCACGTAGATGACGGCATCGCCCTCGGTCGCCAGAATGTCCCGAAGCTTTGGCACGAGCGCGTCCTTGCTGACGAAATCGTTGCGGATCTGGAGCTGGCCGTCCGCCGTCAGCGTCACCACCATCGGCTTTTTTGACTGTCCGAGCTTTGCCGCCGTCGTCTTCGGCAATTCGATCGGTACGCCGGTCACCAACAGCGGCGCCGCGACCATGAAAATAATCAATAGGACGAGCATCACGTCCACCATGGGCGTGATGTTGATTTCTGCCATCGGGCGGTATCCGCCGTCCTCGCCGTCTCCGGGGGAGACGTTGGCACTCATACCCATCAGTACGCCTTTCCAGCGCGCAGCGGCTCGACGCCGGCCCGCGATGCGGCATCAACATGGGGCCGCGAGATGTTTCGTGCAATCTCGCCGATCGCGGTGTTGCCGCGCTGGCTGGCCCGGCCGAGTTTCACCGCGTAGTGATTGTAGGCCATCACGGCCGGAATAGCGGCCACGAGCCCCAACCCCGTGGCAAACAGAGCTTCGGCGATACCCGGCGCAACGGTCGCCAAACTGGTGTCCTGTCGCGCGGCAATGGCGGTGAAGCTGTTCATGATTCCCCAGACCGTCCCGAACAGACCGATGAATGGCGCGGCCGATCCGATGGTCGCGAGAAACGGCAATCCGGCCTCGATCGATTCCAGCTCGCTCTTGAAGCGCAGCTTCATCGCCCGTTCCAGCCGCGCGCGGATTTCGCTCCGGCCTTCTCCCCGCGACGCCCCGTCGTTGGCTTCAGATTCGGCAGATGCCAGCACGCGGCGAACGAGTCCATGCGCCTGCGTCGAGTCCGACGAACCGTCGGCGAAGGTTTCCAGCGCCCGTACGTCAGATTTGAGCCGCCACGTCCGGTAGGATTTCTCCAGCACGATGGCCCAGCACGCGATGGAAGATAGAACGAGCAACAGCATAACGCCCTTCACGATCGGGTCGGCGGCTGCGACAAGCTCCATGATGGAGATGGTGGATTGCGGGGATGCGTTCAGTAGCACGGGACTTTCCTTCGCGTTGCGGTACGCAGCCTACTTCGAGATTTGTACGTTGCTGAGTGACTTGAGCGTGATCGCGTCGAGACACTTCTCGACCGGTCCCTTGTCGGATTTGCATTCCATGACGTCGTGCACGAGGAAGCTGCCGATTTTGTCGCAAGCCGTGCCGTCAAGATCGAACATCTTGACCGTCTTCTTCGAGCTTTTGATCGGCGCGAGATCGAGCATCAACCGGCGTCCGATGACGCCATCGGTGTGGAACAGGATGAGGTCGAGCTTGAGCGCCTCGAAGACCGTCTGACCGGGATTATCGACGACGGTATAAACGCGGCAACCCTTGTCGACCGCCTCGAGTTTGTTCAATTCTACCGAAAGCTGCGGCGTGCTCGTAGCGGCTGGCTGCGGCGAACTCTCGCCGGCCAGGACGTGGCCTGGCGAAGCGGTGATGACTGTTGCGATCAACGTCACGGCCAGCGCGATTGCGCCGGCATATGCGAAACGAACTCTCAAACTCATCTCTCCCAAGTACCCACGAAACGACGCCTCCGCAGGCGTTGCAATGCGGCCGTCGTGATAACGTTGATTGAGCCAGCACAGCACCGCATTGCTGTTGCTCTGCTTGCGCGCCGCCGTTCTGTTATAACCTTATAGTTCGGGCCCGTTCCAGGCGCGCCGGATTACGTTTTGATCACGTGCCAAGACCGTTCACTTTTTCGAGCCGCAGGGTGAACGCGGCCACTGAAATAACGGGCGAAACCGGGCACGATCAAGGACTATTGCTGAGAACGGTTCCAATCTCATCGGAATCCCGAACTCCTGCTAGCATCGGGAAAAATTCCCGATGCCGACGCGACACATCGGCTCTAAATCCAACACAATCCCCGCATCCGGGAATTCTTCCCAATTGCTGCGCGACCCCGAACCGACATAGTGGAGTTACGTGAGTAGGAATGCTTAGGAATTTATTCCCGAGCAATCAAAGTCCGGGGGGACAATGTTTTCCAATAATTTCCGCAGCTTGGCCGCTATTATTTTGTTGGCTAGCTCGTGTTTTTCCGTCTCTGCGCAAACGCCCGACGGTGAGACACCTCCGCCACCAACGGACGCGGCACCGGCTACACCTCCAGCCGAAGCGGCCCCTGCAACTCCCCCCGTTGAACCTCCGGCTCAGGCCGAGCCGACGCCACAACCCCCGCCGCAAACGGCCGCTCCCGCACCGCCTCCGCCCCCATCTCCACCCGCGGCGACGGCCGAGCCACAGCCGGTGTCTCCGGCTGAAGCCGCGCTGCCGGAAGTGACGGTCACGCAAAAGCCCGTCAAGCAGGTTGCCGGACCGCCGGTCTCCAGCACTGAGGTGCAGGTTGCGCCCGGACCGGTCGTCGGTGGGTCTGGAACGGCTGCCGCAGCTTCAGCAGCGGGCGGCGGCACCGGCACCGGCAACACGTCCAGCGGTGGCATCGCCCTTTCGAAAGTTCCGGCGGCCGTGTCTCAGGTCTCTTCCGACCAGATTGTCGCTGAACGCACACTTCAGGTTCCCGAGGCACTGCAAAAGCAGGTACCCGGCATCATCTTGACCGATACGGCGGGCGGCGGATTGCGTCCCGACAT
>ERZ1066138.342-NODE-342-length-15713-cov-10.219185_pt1 | contig 15713 bp, 14 predicted proteins | sample MGYA00382785_ERZ1066138 | MGnify/ENA primary metagenome ERZ1066138 (study PRJEB33369, sample SAMEA5778368) | biofilm metagenome | biome: Industrial cooling water; feature: Water cooling tower basin; material: Biofilm | place: United Arab Emirates | collected... | reverse complement strand
TGCTGGTGGTGCTGAACGACAACGACATGTCGATCTCGCCGCCGGTCGGCGCGCTGAACCGCTATTTCGCGCGGCTGATGTCGGGGCGCTTCTATTCGGCCGCGCGCGAGGGTGCCAAGAGCGTGTTGAAGAACGCGCCGCCGCTGCTCGAGCTGGCGCGCCGCCTCGAGGAGCACGCCAAGGGCATGGTCGTGCCGGGGACGATCTTCGAGGAGTTCGGCTTCAACTACGTCGGCCCGATCGACGGCCACGACCTCGACTCGCTGATTCCGACGCTGGAGAACCTGCGCGACAAGCGGGGCCCGCAGTTCCTGCACGTCGTCACCAAGAAGGGCTACGGCTACAAGCTGGCCGAGGCCGACCCGGTCAAGTACCACGGCCCGACGCCGTTCAACCCGGCCGAGGGCCTGAAGAAGTCCGGGGCGGGCAAGACCACCTTCACGCAGGTGTTCGGCAACTGGCTGTGCGACATGGCGGCCCAGGACGAGCGGCTGGTCGGCATCACGCCGGCGATGCGCGAGGGCTCGGGCATGGTCGAGTTCGAGCAGCGCTTCCCGAAGCGCTACTTCGACGTCGGTATCGCCGAGCAGCACGCCGTCACCTTCGCCGGCGGCCTGGCCTGCGAGGGCCTGAAGCCGGTGGTCGCGATCTACTCGACCTTCCTGCAGCGCGGCTACGACCAGCTGATCCACGACATCGCGATCCAGAACCTGCCGGTGGTCTTCGCGCTCGACCGCGCCGGCCTGGTCGGGGCCGACGGCGCGACGCACGCCGGCGCTTACGACATCGCCTACATCCGCTGCATCCCGAACTGCAGCCTGATCGCGCCGTCCGACGAGAACGAATGCCGCCAGGCGCTGACGGCGGCCTTCGAGCAGAACCACCCGGTCGCCGTGCGCTACCCGCGCGGCGCCGGTGCCGGCGTGGCGATCCAGCCCGAGCTGGTGGCGCTGCCCTGGGGCAAGGGCGAGCTGCGCCGCGAGGCCGGCGCCGGCGGGCGCCGCATCGCGATCCTGGCTTTCGGCACGCTGCTCTACCCGGCGCTGGCCGCGGCCGAGCGGCTCGACGCCAGCGTGGCCAACATGCGCTTCGTCAAGCCGCTCGACGTCGAGCTGCTGCTGAAGCTCGCGCGCACGCACGACGCGCTGGTCACGGTCGAGGAGGGCTGCCTGCAGGGCGGCGCCGGCAGCGCGGTGCTCGAGGCGCTGCAGGCGGCCGGCCTCGGCATCCCGGTGCTGACGCTCGGCCTGCCCGACCGCTTCATCGAGCATGGCGACCCGGCCAAGCTGCTCGCCGGCCTGGGCCTCGACGCCGCCGGCATCGAGCAGAGCGTGCTCAAGCGCTTCGGCGCGCGGCTCGACCTCGTGCAGCCGCAGCCGGTGCGCGCCTGAGCCGCGCGGCTCAGAACGGCACGCTGAGCTGCGCCACGGCGCTGGTGTAGCGGTAGGACGCCGACGCGTCGGCCTGCGAGGTGCCCGCGGCCGTCGAGGCCTGCAGGCCCACGCTCCACTGCACCGCGCTGCGCCGCGGCGACGCCAGCCGCAGCGCGTAGCTCCAGATGCGCTGCGAGCCGGCCTCGGTGTGTTGGCGGCCGGCGTCGGCGGCCAGCGCCAGCACGAGGCCCTCGGTCACGACGAAGCGCGACGACAGCCCCGCCGACACCTCGTTGAGCCGCTCGGGCGAAAAGTACTCCGGCCGGTTCGGCTCGCGATTCTGGTAGCTGCGCGTCTTCAGGTAGGCGTTGAGCCCGAGGTCCGGCACCAGCTCGACGTTCCAGCGCGTGCGCAGGAAGGGCCGGGTGTTGTCGTTCGAGAAGCGCGTCACGCCGGCGGCCAGGCCGACGTTGAAACGCGGGCCGAAGGCGTGGTCGGCCACCAGCGCGACGGTGTCGTGGGTGATGCCGTCTTCGATGCTCGCCTGCGAGTTCACGATGTCGCGCTCGAAGCTCAGGCCGATCGCGCTGCCGGCCAATGGCGCCCAAACGGCGTCGACCGCCGCGATCGCGCGCTGGCGCTCGGCCAGGTGCAGGGCGCCGAGGCGCGCGTCGATCTGCAGTGTGGCGAGCTGCCGGCGGTAGGTCGCCGCGAGCAGGGCGCCGTTCTCGCTCCAGCCCGGCGCGCGGTACTGCCGCGACGCCGCTTCGAGGCCGAAGCCGGTCGCCGTACGGTAGCCCGCGCCGGTATGCAGCTCGCGGAAGCGGTCGGAGTCGCGGCTGGCGTCGAGCCGGAACGAAGCCTCCTGGGCCGTGGCCACGGCGGCCAGCGCCGCCAGCGCGGCGCCGATCGTCCAGCGCCTCATTTCGTACCCCAGGTCTTCGTGCGGTTCAGCATCTCCTGAAGATAGCCGAGCACGCAGGCCGGCTGCAGCACCAGGCTGTACAGCAGCGCGTAGAAGGCGAAGCCGCCGACGTTTCGCCGCACCTTCAGGCCCTGCTCGACGAACATGCGCGACTGGATGCGGAACATGACGTAGTTGACCAGCAGCCCCAGCGGCAGCACCAGCAGCGTCATCGGCCCGGCGATCCAGTAGACGCCGAACATCGCCAGCACCAGGCCCGGGATGAAGGCCACGGTGTAGACCAGGTCCATGTAGGGGAACAGCAGGTTCCACCAGATGAAGACCGTGCTCATCTTGGCCTTGAACAGCAGCCGCCAGTGCGACTTGAAGGCCTCGATCAGCCCGCGCGACCAGCGCTGGCGCTGGCGGATGAACTGCTTCCAGGTGTCGGGCGCGTTGGTGAACAGCACCGCGTTCTCGGCGAAGCCGACGCGGTGGCCCTGCTCGAGCAGCTTCCAGGTCAGCACGATGTCCTCGCCGACCGTGTCGGACCAGCCGCCGGCCTCGCGCAGCGCCTCGGTCTCGTAGAGCGAGAAGGCGCCCTGCGCGACCAGCGTGCCCTGGTAGAGGCTCTGCAGCCGCTTGATCGCCGCGATGCCGTGGAAGTAGTCCCACTCCTGCACGCGGGTGACGAGGTTCTTGCGCGAGTTGCGCACCAGCACCGCGCCGGCCACGGCCTTGGTGCCGGCCGGGTCGGCGAGGTAGCGGCCGACCAGGTTGCGCAGCGCGTTGCGGTAGAGGTAGGAATCGCCGTCGACCGTGATCGTGAGGCGGTGCTTGGCGAGCGCCAGGCCGACGTTGAGCGCGGCCGACTTGCCGCCGTTGCGCTCCATGTGCACCACCTGCAGCCAGGCGTGCTTCAGGCCGTCGAGGATCTCGCGGGTGCCGTCGGTCGAGCCGTCGTCGACGACGATCACCTGCACCGGCCCGGGGTAGTGCTGCTTGCCGATGCTCTCGACCGTCGCGGCGATGTTCTGCGCCTCGTTGTAGGCGGCGACCAGGATCGTGATGCCGGGCAGCGCCCCCGGCGCCGGCGCCACCGGCGGGCGGCGGTCGAGCAGCAGGCTGCTGACGAGGAAGGCGTTCATGAAGCCCGGCAGGATCGCGATGCCGGCGATCACCAGCCAGGCGGTCACCGGCCCGACCAGCGCCGACAGCTGGGCGACCCAGCCCTGCGCGACGACCAGCGAGAAGGCCATCCACAGCAGGCCGGCCGTCATCGCCAGCGCGAACTTGGCCTTGACCGGAAGGTAGAAGCGGCGGGCCGCGGGCGCGGCGGGGGGCGTGGCGGCGTCGGCGCTTGTCAGCGAGGTGCGGGTGTCGACGTAGCCTTTTTGGCGGCGAAGCATGGGGCCGTTATCGGTCCGCGACGGCGCCCCTGTAGGGCGATGCGGACCCGTGTGTCAAAGTGAGCGAAGCGTAACGAGATGTGTAAATTGCCGCTGTGCAGCACGTCACGTTTCGCCGTGGCCGTGCTTACCCTCGGTTCTTGCACGCGCCGCGTGTGACTTCTGCACGGTGGCTGCGGCGCGGGGCGCGCCGGCCTTCATCGCGCCGTCACGGCGCGCGGGCTTCGTCGAGCATCTCGATCGTCCAGCCGGCCTGCTCGGCATGGGCGCGCAGCCGCGGGTCGGGCCGCACCGCGACCGGCGTGCCGACGGCCTGCAGCAGCGGCAGGTCGCCGTAGGAGTCGCTGTAGAAGGCGCTGGCCTCGAAGCTGGCGAGCGTGAGCCCTTCGAGCTGCAGCCAGCCTTCGAGCTTGGCGAGCTTGTGCGCGCCGACGCAGGGCGGGCCGGCGATCTCGCCGGTCAGCAGGCCGTGCGAATCGGCCAGCGCCTCGGTGGCGATCACCTCGCCGATGCCGAAGGCGGCCGCGTAGCGCTCGGCGACGCAGCGCGTGGTCGCGGTGACGAGGCAGCAGCGGTCGCCGGCTTCGCGGTGGCGGTCGACCAGCGCGCGCGCCGCCGACGGCAGCGTCGGCGCCAGGCCGGCTTCGAACTCGGCCAGCCAGGCGTCGAGCGTGGCGCGGCCGACCTCGCGCAGAGGCAGCACCAGCGCGCGGTGCAGCGCATGCACGTCGACCGTGCCGCCGACGTGGCCGAGGCAATGTTCGAGGTAGCGCGCCTCGACCTCGGCCGGCAGCCGGCCCTGGTCGACCAGGAAGCGCAGCCAGGCCATGCCGCTGTCGTAGGGGATCAGCGTGTGGTCGAGGTCGAAGAGCGCGAGCCGCATCGGGGCTCAGGATAGCCGTGCCGGCAGCGCGCCGCGCAGTGCGTTGCAGACCACCAGGGCCTCGGCACGCGCCAGGTCGTCGCGTGTGATCGTGCGCTCTTCGGCAGCCCAGGCCGGGTCCTCCAGCAGCAGCGCGCGCATCACGCCGGGCAGCGCGCCGTCGGCCAGCGGCGGCGTGCACCAGCGGCCGCCGAGCCGGACGAAGACGTTGCTGCGGCCGCCTTCGACCAGCCGGCCGTCGGGCGTGAAGAACAGGCTGTCGAAGGCGCCCTCGGCCTCGGCGGCGCGGATGCCGGCGTCGTAGGCGTCGCGCAGCGTGGTCTTGTGGCCGGCGAGCGGCCGCGCGGCCGGCAGCGGCGCGGGTTCGAGGCGCAGCCGGACCGGCCCCTCGGGCAGCGGCGCGAGCGGCTGCACGATCAGGTCGAAGCGGCCGCTGCGCGCCAGGCCGAGGCGCATGCGGTGCGGCGCATCGGCGGCGAGCCGTCCGCTTTCGAGCTGGATCGCCTCGCGCATCTCGATCTCGTCGCAGACGAAGCCGAGCGCCTGGGCGCTGCGCGCCAGCCGCGCGAGGTGGCGGTCGAGGTGGCGCACGCCCGCCTCGCGCGTCGCGTGCATGGTCTCGAAAACCGCGAAGCCCGGGTCCAGGCCGGTCAGGAAGCGGCCCTTGAGCTGGCATTCGGCGTACTCGTCCTCGGCGACGCTGTCGAGCACGATGCCGGCGCCGATGCCGAGCCGGCCGGCGCGCAGGCCGTCGCGCTCGGGCCCGAGCGTCAGCGTGCGGATCGCGACCGAGAGGCAGAAGTCGCCGAGGCCGGCGGCGGCCGGTGCGGCATCGATCCAGCCGATCGCCCCGCAGTACAGTCCGCGCGGTGTCGATTCCAGCCCGGCGATCAGGTCCATCGTGTGGTGCTTCGGCGCGCCGGTGATCGAGCCGCAGGGGAAGATCGCGCGCAGCACCTGCGCGAAGCCCAGCGTCGGCAGCGCCCTCGCCTCGACGGTCGACGTCATCTGGAACACGGTGGCGTGCGACTCGACGTCGAACAGCCCCGGCACGCTCACCGAGCCCACCTGCGCGATGCGGCCGAGGTCGTTGCGCAGCAGGTCGACGATCATCAGGTTCTCGGCGCGGTTCTTGGTGTCGAGGTGCAGATGGCGCGCGGTCTCGCTGTCGCCTTCCATCACCGCGCGGCGCGGCGCCGTGCCCTTCATCGGCTTGGCGGTGAGCCGGCCGCCGGCATGGCGCACGAAGAGCTCGGGCGAGCACGACAGCACATGCGTCGGCGCGTTCGGGTCCCCGCTTTCGGGCAGCGCGACGTAGGCGCCAAAGGGCACCGGCTGGCGCGCGCGCAGCCGGCGGTACAGCGACACCGGCGCGCCGTGCGCGGCGAAGTCGAGCCGGTAGGTGTAGTTGACCTGGTAGGTCTCGCCGGCGCGGATGGCCTCGTGGATGCGCGCGATCGCGGCGTGGAAGGCGGCACGGTCGACGCTGGCGCGGACGTCGAGCACGCCGGCCGGGCGGGGCTCGGGGCTGTCGTCCTGGAGTGCCAGCCAGCGGTCGGCATCGTCGTGGGACAGATGCCGCAGCTCGCGGAACATCAGCACCCGCAGCGCCGCGGCCTCGTCACCGGGCCGGCGGCCGGCGCCGAGCAGCTTGGCGCCCCATTCGTAGTCGATCAGCAGCAGCGCATGCAGGCCGAGCTTCTGGTCGGCCTCGACCTCGGCCCAGAAGGCGTCGAGCGCCGCCGCGTCGGTGCAGCGGCGCTCGTGGGCGAAGGCCGTGTAGAGCCGGCTCGTCGGCCGCTCGACGCTCGCGGCGCGGTCGTCGAGCAGGGCGAAAGGTTCGACTGCTGTCACGAGAGGCTACTGCGTCAAGGCAGCTCCGAATCGATGTCCTTTGTGACCCGGCAGCCCGCCCTGACACAAGCGTAGGCAGACTCCCTCTGCAAACAAAGCGACATGCTCAATCGACAGTTGAGGAGCACAAGCGGGCGACAACAACGATCGAGCCTGAGAAGCAGTTGTAGCTTGTCGTTCGCTTGACGGCGTCGAAGTCTTGCCGAACCTCGAGGTGGGAGGCGTAGGCGCGCGTACCTCGCTTACGAAAGCAACTAGCAATTTCGGAATCGGTGAGGCTTCGCTTTGCAGCCAGCGTTCTCAGCAAGTTCTTCAGCTCGGCGACCGTGATGTGAGTGCTAGGAACCCTCTCACAAAAGAGCTCAGTCAACCCATCGAGGACTTTGATTTCCCATTCGGTTGCCGGCAGCTTCGACACGGTACGCCTAAGACCAATCATCCATGTCGTGCTTGATCTTGTGCCGGTTGGCGATCAGCTCGTCGAGACTAGGCTCGTTGTTCAGCGCGCGCTTGATCGCCAGCTTGGTGGCCTCGTAGTTGGTGCGGTACATGTCCTTCTTGTCGAGGTTCGGGTCCTTGGCGCAGCGCGGGTCGATCCACACCAGGCTGATGATGCACAGGTCGTCGGCCACCGCCTTCGGGATGATGCCCTCGATCACGCAGTCGATCACCGCGTCGGCCGTGGCCGCCTGGACCACGCCGCCGAACAGGTCGATGTTGGCGCTGTCCTTCAGCGTCACCTTCGGCACCGTGATCGTCGCCGGGCGGACCATCTGGTTGCAGGCGCGGATCGCGAACATCGCGGTGTGGCCCTTGGTCTGCGCCATCATGTTCGCGAAGGCGGCGCCCACCGGGCCGGAGGTAGAGCCGATCAGGATCTCGGGCATCGCGTCGGTGAACTGGCCGTCGGCGGCGAGGACGGTGGCTTCGCCGGCGTGGAAGATGTAGGTCTTGCTCATGGTGCGTGGTGTTGGAGGGGAACTGAGGAGCGGCGGCCCGGGCCGCCTCGATGGAAAAGCTTAGCGGCTCAGGCGACGACGAGCAGCTCGCCCTTGCCGCTGGCCGCCAGGTCGCCGAGGAAGCGCGCCGGGTGGCGCTGCGGCAAGTTCGCGAACGCGCCGCCATGGCGCGCCAGGTCGCGCGAGATCAGCTGCCAGAACACGCCGATGTCGACGTTGTTGCCGACGAAGGTCGGCGGCACCGCCGGCGCCGGGCCGACGGCCAGCAGCGTGCCGCGGCGCATGCCGTAGCCCGGGTGCGCGCCGATCGTGCCGGCCACCGCGATCGTGCCGGCGACCATGCGCGAGGCACAGAAGTCGCCTGCATTGCCGAACACCAGCGCGGTGCCGCGCCGCATGCGGTCGCCGAAGCGCGCGCCGGCCGAGCCGCGCACGACCAGCGTGCCGCCGCGCATGCCGTCCATGCTGCCGGGCAGCGCGCTGGCGGCATAGTCGCCGACATCGCCGCCGATTTCGAGCCGGCCGCCCGACATCTCGCAGGCCGCCAGCAGGCCCGCACTGCCGCTCGCGACGACCTCGCCGCCGCTCATGCCGGCGCCGAAGTAGTCGCCCACGGCGCCTTCGACGCGCAGCGTGCCGGCGGCGAGCTGCCAGCCGAGGCGGTCGAAGCGGGACAGGTCGCCGTCGAAGTGCAGCTCGCCGTCGGTGTGCGGCGCGATCGCGAACAGCTCGCCGAGCGCAAGCTCCTCGTTGCCGTGATGCACGGTGTGGCCGGCGACCGCCGCGGCGCTGCGCTCGGCGAAGTCCGCCGGCGACACCGAGCGCATGTCGACGCGCAGCGCCGGTCGCTGCTTCAGCGTGAGTTGCCAGCCGCTCATGCCGCGCCCTCCGCACGCTTGGCGTACTGCGTGGCGCCGAGCCGTCGGGCGCTCGCCGCATTCGCCTCGGTTCCGATCCCCACGGGCGTGGGGCCTCTCTCCACAGGGCTCATGCTGCCGCTCCTGGCACGAGCTTGTGCAGGTGGTAGAGGAAGGGCCCGAGCTTGCCGCCGTAGTTGCCGGCACCGATGCGCTTCAGCCCCGAACTTCCACCGAGCTCGATCACCGCCTTCAGCCCGGCGCGCATCGCCGCGGCCACGTCGGCGTCGGTCAGGCCGTCGATCACCACCTCCATCACGCTGCCGATCTCCGGGCTCAGGTCGCTCTTCTTCGCCAGCTCGCGCAGGCTGGGGCAGTAGGCGTCGTTGGTCGACGCGCCGAGCGTAGGGTACTTGCTGCCGACCTTGGAGCCCGAGCGCACCACGCCGCCGGGGAAGGGCATGATGACATTGGGCAGCGCCTTCATCGCCGCGACCGCGGCCTCGGCGGCGCGCAGCGCAGCCGCCGCGTCGGTCGCCAGCAGCAGCAGGTTGCCGCCGCCGACCGCCTTGGTCGTGACCCAGGTCGTCTCCTGCGCGACGAACTCGCCGTCCATCACCGGCACGCGCCAGTAGCGCTGCCCGCCGATCATCTTGCTGGTCTGCCAGCCATCGCCGAAGAAGCGCAGGTTCTTGCCGAGAGGGATCGGATCGCCTTCGGTCAGGCCGGCGTAGACCGCGGTGGTCGGGCAGGTCAGCACGCATTGGCCGACGCGCTTCTCGACCTGCTTCGCGAGCTCCTTGCCGCTCATCGAGAAGATCAGGATGCTGACGCCGGGGCGGCCGTCGGGGGTCTCGTCGGGCCCGAGCTCGCGCTCGATGCCGGCCTCGCAGCCGCAGGCGATCACCGAGGTCGCGAAGCCGGTGGTCGCGACGGCGGCGTGGCGGGCCCAGGTGAGGTCGTGCGCGGTGACGATCAGCCGCGTGCCCTTCATCGGAAAGGCCTCGGCGAAGCTGTCGTCGATGGTGATGCCGTTGAGTTGCATCGGAAGTGGCGTTCGGTTGTCAGGCGGCGGCGCGCTTCTTGGCGGGACGCTTGGGTTTATCGACGAGTTGATGGGTCTGGTGCGCGATGGTGATCATCGTCTCCAGGGCCGCGTTGACAGCCTCGGAGTTGGGGAACACCTTGTGGATGTCGGGCCGGATCGCCACGAGGTTGGTGCCGGCCATGAACTGCTTGTGGTATTTGCCGCGCACCCCTTTGCCGAGCTGCTCGCGCGTCAGTTCGGGGATGTCCAGCTCATCCTTCTTCGTAGAGGCTTTTTTCATACCGGGTTGCCTTTCGCGAACTGATGATGCGGATGCCGCCGTGCCGTTCGGTATGCACGACCACCAGCAGACGGCCCTGACGCGAGATGCCGTAGGTTCGGCTGCGATCCTCCAATGCCGAGTGGTCGACGTCGGCGAAGCTCAGCGCCCGAGGGTCTGCGAACACGGATGCGGCTTCGTCGAAGGAGATGCCGTGCTTCTTGAGGTTCGCAGCGGCCTTCGACTCGTCCCATTCGAAGTCGAGCATGGTTCGCCTTCCGTGGCTCGGGCATGTGTACGAGGGCGATCAGCAGCGAGCCCTTCATCGGAAAGGCCTCGGCGAAGCTGTCGTCGATGGGGATGCCGTTGAGTTGCATCTTTGATACTGATTGAATCGGTTGCGCAGTTCTTAGTGTTGGTGATGCGGCTTCTGCTTATCGGATCGACCGTAGCTGGGCCCCAGCAAAGACCTTCCACGATGAAACTAGCAGCCACTCTTGACGCCACTGCTCGCGCCAGAACGGGCCACCGGTATTGTTTGGGCAGCCAAGGCGTAGTTCTATTCCAACGCTTCCTTCCCTACTCGTGGCCGCAACAGCAAAAGCTCGATAGATCCAATCAAGCGCCGATTCTTGGCAGTAGAGCGTGACGCTAAATGATGGTTGGAAGCGGCTGTCCTTATCGTCCAGTGGAGACGCATATCCTTCCACGTTGTCCGGCACTACTTTCCAGTAATCGGACAACATCCCAGGCGTCTCGTCGCGATCCAGGGCCTCAATATTTCCGGTTGTCTGCAGCCCCTTAAGCGGGCCTGCGCCACATTGGCCTTCGAACTGATACATCCAACTGCCGAACGAGCGGGCGGGCCGAGACGGAAAGACCTTGTACTGCCAGTCTTGCACTGAAATCCAGAGCGTTTGGTACTGGCGCTCTGGGTGCTCCCATTCGAGCCACCGCATCGGCTCCGCTGGCTGCTGTGACGGTCGTTTGAAGAACATTTCGTGTGACCGGAATGCTTATGCCGTCTCGAAGCACGCCGCCGGCAGCAGCCGCCCGCCGTTGCAGCAGCGGCACAGCTCGTCGTGGCCGATCACCAGGTTGCGCGGCGCGACCGCGAGGTGCTCGTGCGCGTACTTTTCCAGCAGCTTCTCGATGCCCTTGTCATAGGCCGGCTCGACGAAGTGGGTGCCGCCGGTCGGCGTCGCGGTGATCACGCCCCGGCGCGCGACCCGCACGCCGTCCTTGAACACATGGTCGGGCGCGGTAAACATGGCCTCGCGGTTCGCGTCCTCGCGGTAGACCGCGATGTCGGCGGCCGCCCCGGCGCCGAGGTGGCCGCGGTCCTTCAGGCCGAGCAGCCGCGCCGGCCCGGCGCGGGTCATGATCGCGATCTCGTTCAGGCTCAGCTCGCGCGTGATCGAACCGAGCGAGCTCATCGCCACGGCGTCCGGGTTCAGCCTGGACATCTGCTCGTCGCGGAAGCCCTTGTCCATCAGCAGCCGGATCAGGTGCGGGTAGCTGGTGAAGGGCGCGCCGTTCGGGTGGTCGGTGGTCAGCACGACGCGCCAGGGGTCGTCGACCAGCAGGAAGATCTCCAGCCCGATCAACCACTGCAGCGCGTTGACGAAGCTCTGCTCGCGGTACTTGAAGGGCACGACGCCGCAGCCGGCGTCGCACTCGATGTCGGCGCCGACGAACTTGCGCGGGTGGCCGACATCGGCGTTCGCATGCTGGCGCATCGTGTCGCCTGAGGCGGTGACGGTCTGGCCGAACATGATCTGGCCGACGTCGATGCTGACGTTCTTGTTCGCGTTGACGGCCTCGGCCAGCCGGCGCGCGGCCGACGAGAACTTCTTCGGCCCCTCGCTGCCGTAGGCGTGGAACTGGATGTGCGTCAGGTGGCCCGGCAGGCCTTCGAGCGCCTCGATCGTAGCGAGCGTCGACTCGATGTTGCCGGCCACGCCAAGGTTGCTGCCGTGGATGTGCAGCGGGTGCGGCACGCCCAGCTCGTGCAACGCCTTCGCCAGCGTCTGCACGATCGCGCGCGGCGTCACGCGCCAGTGCGCATGCTGCTCGTCGACGTTCAGCTTGCGCTGGTTGAACTTGAAGGCCGAGATGCCGCCCGGGTTGACGACCTTCACGCCCAGCGCCTTGCTGGCATTGATCGTCCAGCCGACGTAGTCGCGGATGGTCTGGAAGTCCTTGCCCTCGGCGAGCAGCTGCAGGAAGAGCTCGTCGCTGCCGAGCATCACGTAGGCGCCGTGGTCGAGGATGGGCGTATCGCCCATCTCCATGTGGGCGTGGCGCGCGTTCGACGGCAGCATCGCCGGCTCGAAGGCCGCCGTGTAACCCATCTCGGCGTAGCGGTAGCCGGTGGACAGCGTGCCGGGCGCGCAATGGCCGCAGCTCGCCAGCTCGAGCGGGTTGGTCGGCAGCGCGATCGGCTCGCGGTTCAGGCGGTGGTCCTCGGGCAGCAGCATGCGCGCGAGGTTCATCTTGCCGCCGCCGATGTGGCTGTGCAGGTCGATGCCGCCGGCCATCACGACGCAGCCGCTGGCGTCGATCTCCTCGCCGACAGCCTCCTGCGGGTGCAGCTCGACGATGCGGCCGTCGCGGATGCCGAGATCGCGCACGGCGTCGACGCCATGCTGCGGGTCGATCACGCGACCGTTGCGGATGCGGATGAAACTCATGACTTGCGTGCCTTCACGCGCTCGGTGAGCTGGCGCGCGACCCCGGCGACCGACGGCAGGCCGTCGTCGCGCACCGCCACCAGCGGCAGCGTCACGCCGCCGTCGCTGCGGAACAGATGGCCGGCCGTGCCGATGCCGGGCGTGGCGACCGGGATGAAGACGCCTTTCGACGGCGCCGCGACGCCGGGGCCTCCCAACACGACGGTCGGTACCTCGGTCGCGGGCCGCGCCGGCTCGGTGCCGTAGCTCGCGACCCACAGCAGCGCATCGACGGCGCCGCCCGCCAGCAGCGACTGTGCGCCCCAGCGCAGCGGTTCGTGCTCCAGCCCCAACGGGCCGGCGCGGCTGCGCAGCGGCAGGCCCGACAGCCAGGTGTGGACGTAGTTCGCGCTGGCCATGCCGTCGCCGCCGCCGAGCGGCAGCACCGCGGCGCGGGTCGTGCGGTTCAGCGTGGCGACGATCTGGTTCAGCGCCTCGGCGATCAGCGCGCCCTGGGCCGGCAGCTTGGACGACTGCAGCACCAGCACCGCGTAGCGCGCCGCGCGCAGCCTGTCGGCCAGCGCGGCGATCGAAGCCGGCACCGCGCCCTTGCGCTGCGCGACCGCGGCGGCGAGCAGTGCGACCTGGTCGAACAGGTCGCCGCCGTCGGTGACGCTCGTCGTCGTGACGCCGGCGACGCCGCCCAGCGCCGTATCGGCCGGCGCACCAACGAAGGCCACCTCGCGCTGCGCGACCAGCGGCTCGCCCACCCCGAGCCGTCGCCACACCTCCGGCATCGCCTCGCGCGGCGAGCCGCCGAAGCAGACGACCACGTCGGCGCGGTTGCGCACCTCGGCGAAGCTTGTCGTGAACTGGCCGCGGTCCTGCAGCGTGCGCAGCGTGTGCAGCAGCGTGTCGCCGGCGGCCGGGTCGCTGATCGCGCCCAGCGCGCAGGCCAGAGGGTAGAGCGCGCGCGCGCCGGCCACGTCGGTGCCGAGCCCGCCGATCAGCAGCTGGCGGCTTGCCGCGAGCAGCGCCGCGGCGGCATCGAGGGCGGCGTCGAGGGCGACCTCGCGGCCGTCGACCTGCGGCCCGACGCTCGGCGCCGCGCAGCGCGCCAGCGCCGCGGCGGCGCGCGGGCAGTCGCTGCCCTGCAGCGTGTAGCCGTCGCCCTGCCGCGCCAGCTCGAAGCCGTCGCACAGCAGCGGGCAGAAGGGGCAGGTCCAGGCGGTGCCTGCGGTGGCGGGCGGGGCGGAGGCGACGGTAGGCGGCGCGGTCATGGGGCGGCGGTCACGCAAGGCATATGCCATTGTCGGTGCGCCGGGGCGGCTTGTGCAGCCCGGCCGGCGGCTGCCACAGAGTGTGGCCGGCGCGGCCGTAAGCGCGACAGTCTGTGGCGCTCAGGCCGCCGTTGTGCAGCGCCGACGCGACCAGCCAGCCGGCCGCCCCAGCGGCGGCGCAGGCGGCCAGGTCGGCGGCGTCGCGCAGGCCGCCGGCGCCGATCAGCCGGGCCTGCGGCGCGCGGGCGCGCACCGCGGCGAGAGTGTCGAGGTCGGGCCCGCCGGCGCTGCCGACGCGGTCCAGCGTCATCACGATCAGCGTGTCGGGCCACAGGGAAGGCGCGTCCCAGAGGCCGGCCGGGTCGAGCGTCGCCGCACCGCGGCGGTCGAGCGACAGCGGCGCCTGCGGCGCCGCCTCGCGGCAGCGCGCCAGCGCCGCCCGCGAGGCCAGCGCCTCGCTGGCCAGCACCGGGGTCACCCGCGCGGCGTCGGCGCCGAGGCGGTAGCGCAGCGCGTCGATCGCATCGCGGTCGCGAAAGCCCGCGTCGAGCCAGAGTCCGGCGGCGGGCAACCCGCGCAGCAGGGCGGCGATCACGCCCGTCTGCACCGGCCCGCCCTGCAGCGCGTCGAGGTCGGCCAGGTAGAGCGTGGTGGTGGCACAGTGCTCGCATAGGCGGTGTGCCACGGCCAGCGGCTCGGCGCTGCCGCACAGCGGCGAGTCGATCGGCAGGTAGGCTCGACGCTCGCCGCGCACGGCGCGAACCACCAGGCCGTGGCGCAGATCGATGACCGGAATGATGGGCACGGAATGAGCAGCAGCGTGTTCGTGGGCGAGTATCTCAGCGGCGGTGGCCTCGGTGCCGCGCCGGGCGAAGCCGACCGCGCGCTGCTCGCCCAGGGCCTGGCGATGCGCGACGCGCTGCTGGCCGACCTGCAGCGCTGCGAGGGCCTGGCGCTCAGCCTGGCGATCGGGCCGGGCGTGGCGGCGCCGGCCGGCGTGGCGAAGGTCGCGCCGCGGCCCGGCGAGACCATGCTCGACCTCGTGCGCCGCGAGGCGAACGCGCACGATCTGGCCTGGATCGTCGCGCCGGAGACCGGCGGCCTGCTGCTCGCCTGCGCCGAGGCCGTCGAGCCGGCACGCTGGCTCGGCTGCCGGCCCGACGCGATCAGGCTGTGCAGCAGCAAGCGCGCCACGCTCGAACGCCTGGCCGGCCACGGGCTGGCCACACCGCTGGCTTGTGCCGCCGCGGCGCGCCGCTGGGTCGTCAAGCCCGACGACGGTGCCGGCGGCGTCGACACCCGCGTGCACCGCGAGCGCGCGGCCGCCGAGGCCGACCTCGCGGCGCGCCGCGCGCGCGGTGCGCCGGCGGTGCTCGAGCCCTGGGTCGAGGGGCGCGCGCTGAGCCTGTCGCTGCTGTGCCGCCCGGGCGAGACCGAGCTGCTCAGCGTCAACCGCCAGCATGTCGAGGTCGGGGCCGACGGCGCGGTGGTCTACCGCGGTGTCGACATCGACTCGCTCGGCCGCAGCCTCACCGAGGCCGGCGCGCTCAGCAGCACCGCGCGGACGATCGGCCGTGCGATCCGCGGCCTGCGCGGCTACGTCGGCGTCGACCTGGTCTGGCACGCCGACCACGGCCCGGTGGTGATCGAGGTCAACCCGCGGCCGACCTGCGCCTACGTCGGCCTGTCGGCGGCGCTCGGCCGCAGGCTTGCGGCCGAGGTGATCGCCGCGCATCGCGAGGCGCAGCGTGCCGCGGCCTGATCGCGTCGTCGGCTGGGACGTCGGCGGCGCCCATGTCAAGGCGAGCCGGGTCGAGGGCGGCCGGCTGCGCGACGTGGCGCAATGGGCCTGCCCGCTCTGGCAGGGGCCCGAGCCGCTGCACAGGGCGCTCGCCGCCGCGCAGGCGCGCTGGCCGGACCTCGCCGATGCGGTCCATGCCGTCACGATGACCGGCGAGATGGTCGACCGTTTCGCGCACCGCGAGGCCGGTGTCGCCGAGCTCGCCGCCGCGCTGGCGTCGGCGCTGCCCGGCCGGCTGCGCTTCTACGCCGGCGAGCGGGGCTGGTGCGGCGCCGCGGAGGCCGGCGCGCACTGGGAGGCTATCGCGTCGGCCAACTGGCTGGCGAGCGCCGAGCTCGCGGCGCGGTCGGTCGGCGACGGCGTGCTGGTCGACATCGGCAGCACGACCACCGACCTGATCGCGCTGTGCGGCGG
>ERZ1066138.341-NODE-341-length-15721-cov-9.203051_pt1 | contig 15721 bp, 14 predicted proteins | sample MGYA00382785_ERZ1066138 | MGnify/ENA primary metagenome ERZ1066138 (study PRJEB33369, sample SAMEA5778368) | biofilm metagenome | biome: Industrial cooling water; feature: Water cooling tower basin; material: Biofilm | place: United Arab Emirates | collected... | reverse complement strand
AGATGGACGACGCGATCCAGGCGCTGTGCTTCCTGGCCGGCGCCAACTCGATCTTCTACGGCGAGAAGCTGCTGACCACCGGCAACCCGGACGTCGCGCGCGACGAGGCGTTGTTCGCGCGGCTCGGGCTGCGGGCGGTCTGAGGCGGCGTCAGAGCTTCGAGACGAGGTTTCTCATCTCCTTGGCGGTGAAGGCCCGCATCGTCTGCGTGCGCACGTTGCCGAGCGAGGCCACCTTCAGCGCGCTGGTCATCGAGGCTTCCTCGGAGCCCTCGGTGATCAGCACGATGTCGTAAGGCCCTTCGGTCCAGTGCACGCTGAGAACCTTGACGCCCTGGGCCTCGGCGAGCTGCTTGTAGGCCTCGAAGCGGTCGGGCGAGTCCTTGATGTTGCGGGCCCCCTGGTCGGTGAAGGTCGCCAGCGTGATGTAGGTGGGCATGAGCGTTCTCCGGAGCGCAGCGCCGCGTCGCGCTGGTGCGCGTGTCCGGGCCGGCGCTGCGGGCCCGGGCACCGCGGGAGATCTCGGCGCACCAGAGTCCTAGATTCGTCGGAGGCGGGGCCGAACGCAAGCCGCTTTCCCAGCGCGAGAGCCCGGGCCGACCGACGGGTCAGCCGCGCCTACACTCCGCCGCTTTCGTGAACCCGCCCCGCTCCCCGGGGGCACATGCCTTGGACAAGATCCTTTTGCAACTGACGGCCGAGCTGAAGGTCCGGCCGGCCCAGGTGAACGCCGCGGTCGAGCTGCTCGACGGCGGTGCCACCGTGCCCTTCATCGCCCGCTACCGCAAGGAGGCCACCGACGGCCTCGACGACACCCAGCTGCGCGAGCTGGAAGCGCGCCTGGCCTACCTGCGCGAGTTGGAAGACCGCCGTGCCGCGGTGCTGAAAAGCATCGCCGAGCAGGCCAAGCTGACGCCCGAGCTGCGTGGCGCCATCGAGGCCGCGCCGACCAAGCAGGAGCTGGAAGACCTCTACCTGCCCTACAAGCCCCGGCGCCGCACCAAGGGCATGATCGCCCGCGAGGCCGGGCTGGAGCCGCTGGCCGATAGGCTGTTCGCCGACCCGACGCTGGAGCCGCTGGCCGAGGCGGCTGGCTTCATCAATGCGGAAGGCGGCTTCGCCGATGCGCACGCGGTGCTCGACGGCGTGCGCGACCTGCTGGCCGAGCGCTGGGCCGAGGACGCGGTGCTGGTGCAGTCGCTGCGCGCCTGGCTTTGGAGCGACGGGCTGCTTCGCTCGAAGAAGCTCGACGCAAAGAACGAGCAGGACCCCGAGGTCGCGAAGTTCCGCGACTACTTCGACTACGAGGAGCCGATCGCCCGCGTGCCCTCGCACCGGGCACTGGCGGTGTTCCGCGGCCGCGCCCTGGAGATCCTCGACGCCAAGCTGGCCATCGACGAGGCGCTGCAGCCCGGCCAGCCCTCGCAAGCGGAAGGCCGCATCGCCCGCCACCTAGCCTGGAGCGACGCCAAGCGGCCGGCCGACGCGCTGATCCGCAAGTGCGTCGCCTGGACCTGGAAGGTCAAGCTCAGCCTCAGCCTGGAGCGCGACCTGTTCGCGCGGCTGCGCGAGGCGGCCGAGGCGGTCGCGATCAAGGTCTTCGCCGAGAACCTGCGCGACCTGCTGCTGGCCGCGCCGGCCGGCAAGCGCGTCGTGATGGGCCTGGACCCGGGCATCCGCACCGGCGTCAAGGTCGCGGTGGTCAGCGACACCGGCAAGGTGCTCGACACCGCGACGGTCTACCCGCACGAGCCGCGCAGGGACTGGAACGGGGCGATCCACACGCTGGGGCGGCTGTGCGCGGCGCATGGCGTCAACCTGATCGCGATCGGCAACGGCACCGCGAGCCGCGAGACCGACAAGCTGGCTGCCGACCTGATCAAGCGCATCCAGCAGCTCGCGCCCGGTGGGATGACGGCCCCCACGTCGCCTTCGGCTCCTGCCCCCCAAGGGGGCGTGCGGCCGCCTTGGGGCGGCCCGGCGGCGCCGCACATCGAGAAGGTCGTCGTCAGCGAGGCCGGTGCCTCGGTCTACTCGGCCTCGGAGTTCGCCAGCAAGGAGCTGCCCGAGCTCGACGTCAGCCTGCGCGGCGCGGTGTCGATCGCACGGCGGCTGCAGGACCCGCTGGCCGAGCTGGTCAAGATCGACCCGAAGTCGATCGGCGTCGGCCAGTACCAGCACGACGTCAACCAGGCCGAGCTGGCGCGCACGCTGGGCGCCGTCGTCGAGGACTGCGTCAACGCGGTCGGCGTCGACCTGAACACCGCGTCGGCGCCGCTGCTGGCGCGCGTCTCGGGCCTGTCGGGCGCGGTCGCCGCGAGCATCGTGCGCTGGCGCGACAGCCACGGCGCCTTCCGAAACCGCCAGCAGCTGCGCGAGGTCTCGGGCCTGGGCGACAAGACCTTCGAGCAGGCGGTCGGCTTCCTGCGGATACGCGACGGCGACAACCCGCTCGACGTCTCCGGCGTGCACCCCGAGACCTACCCGGTGGTCGAGAAGATCCTGCAGGCGGTCGGCCGCCCGATCGGCGAGCTGGTCGGCGCGAGCGACGTGATCCGCAAGCTCAGGCCCGAGGCCTACGCCGACGAGCGCTTCGGCGCGATCACCGTCAAGGACATCCTTGCCGAGCTGGAAAAGCCAGGCCGCGACCCGCGGCCGGACTTCAAGGTCGCGCGCTTCAACGACGGCGTCGAGGACATCAAGGACCTGCAGCCGGGCATGACGCTCGAAGGCACGGTCAGCAACGTCGCCCAGTTCGGCGCCTTCGTCGACCTCGGCGTGCACCAGGACGGGCTGGTGCACGTGAGCCAGCTCGCGAACAAGTTCGTCAGTGACGCGCGCGAGGTCGTCAAGACCGGCGACATCGTCAAGGTCAAGGTGCTCGAGGTCGACCTGGCCCGCGGCCGCATCGCGCTGACGATGAAGCTCGACGCCGCGCCGCGGCCGGCCGACGGCGCACCGAACGCCTACCGCCCGGCCGGCCGCGACGAGCGGGCACGCGGCCATCGCGCGGCGCCGGCGCCGTCCGGCGCGATGGCGGCGGCCTTCGCCAGGCTCCAGCCCCGGCGCTGACCGCGGCTTGATCCAGCGCATGGCGACGCCGCGTCGGCACGGCTACGCTTGCCCGCATCCAGACCTCACGAGGAGTCGACCATGCATGCCCCCGCCACCGTATGGACCCTGGCCGCCATGCTGCTCGGCGGCTGCGCCATGCCTCACAAGGGCCATGAACATGGTCCGCCGGGCGGTGGCATGAGCCACGAGCCGATGATGATGCGCCCGATGGTGCACGCCCGCTTCCAGCCGGCCACAGGCGCAGGGCCGGCCGGCATGGTGATGTTCCATGAGCTCGACGGCCCGCGCCTGTACCTGCACGCCAAGCTGCGCGGCCTGCCGCCGGCCACGCCGCTGGTGCTGGCGGCGCGCGACGAGCCCTGCGCCGCCGCAGACCCGCATGCCGGTCACGGCGGCCCCGGTGCCGCATCGGACCCGCCGCCGCCGTTGCCGGCGCTCGACGCCGGCGCCGACGGAGCCCTCGACACCAAGCGGGTGGTCGAGGCCGCGGGTGTCGGCGGACTGCCCGGTCGCTACCTCTGGCTCGAAGCGCAGGGGCGCCGCATCGCCTGCGCCGCTCTCAGCACCGGGCACCACGGCCGCCACTGAAGGCGAGGCCGGCGCCGGGTCGTGCCGCCGGCGGGCGCGGCGGGCTCAGATCGACGTCGCCTCGCGCCGCGCCGGGCGGCTGCCGACGGCCGAAGGCCGCGCCGACACGCGGACCATCCGCGCCGTCCGGCCGACCACGCGCGGCGTCGCGGCGGCGCTTTGCGCCTGCATCACGATGCGGATCGCCGCCAGGTCGGTTTCGGAGAGGCCGCCGGTGGCAACCGGCTTGGGCATCAGCATCGTCAGGCCGCCGGCCAGCGCCAGGCCGGCCATCGCCAGCCCGCGGCCCGGCCAGGCCAGGGCGGTGCCCGAGGCCCGGCCGTTCGGCCGCATGCCGGCCGGGGGGCTCTCGGCCGGCACCGGCGCAGCGGCCGGCCGCGCATAGCCCCAGGCGGCACGCAGCACCGCCGGCGGGCGGCTCTCCTCGGGGATCAGCAGCCAGCCGCGGCGCTGCCACGCGGCACCGAGCGACCTGCGGCTGGTCAGCACCGCCAGCGGCACCGCCAGCACCAGCGGCAGCGTCATCGGCAGCAGCCGCCAGGCCTCGTGCGGCTTGCCGGCCATCCACCAGGTCATCACCGCGGCCACCAGCGCACCGACGATACCGAAGCGCGCCGCGGCCTCGCACCAGCCGACTGCGGTGGCCTCGCGCGACGGTGATTTCCACTGCAGCTTCAGCCCCGTCAGCGCGCCCAGCACGAAGACCGAGTGGGCCAACATCCGCACCGGCGCCAGCAGCGCCGACAGCAGCGCCTCCAGCACCGCGCTGGCCACGAGCTTGCGCGTGCCGCCGTAGCCGTCCTGCTCGCCGCGCTGCAGGATCAGCCGCACCGCCAGCACGCGCGGCAGGAAGAGCAGCGCCAGCGTCGCGGCCCAGAGCGCCAGCGCCGCCCAGGGCAGGGCGCCGCCGCTGGCCAAGGCGGCGCCGCCGGCCAGCCAGGGCAGCACACCGAGCAGCGCGAAAGCCAGCCACAGCGGCGAGGCCACATAGGACATCGCGCCGGTGACGAACATCGCGCGGTGCACGCCGGCCAGGCCGGGCTCGGCGACGAGGCGGGCGTTCTGCAGGTTGCCCTGGCACCAGCGGCGGTCGCGCTGCAGTTCGTCGATCAGGTGCGGCGGCGGCTGCTCGAAGCTGCCGTCGATGTCGGGCACCAGCCAGACCTCGTAGCCGGCGCGGCGCATCAGCGCGGCCTCGACGAAGTCGTGCGACAGGATCGCGCCCGACAGCCCTCCGCGGCCCGGCAGCGCCGCCAGCGCGCAGTGCCGCATGAAGGGCTCGACGCGCAGGATCGCGTTGTGGCCCCAGTAATGCGACTCGCCGAGCTGCCAGTAGCGCAGACCGGCGGCGAAGAGGGCACCGGTCACGCGGCCGGCGAACTGCTGCACGCGGGCGTGCAGCGAGTCGTGGCCGCAGGAACGCGGTGCGGTCTGCAGGATGCCGACGCGCGGCCGGGCCTCCATCAGGCGCACCATCGACAGGATGGCGTCGCCGCTCATCACGCTGTCGGCGTCGAGCACGACCATGTAGCGGTAGTCGCGGCCCCAGCGGCGGCAGAAGTCGGCCACGTTGCCGGCCTTCTTCTTGGTGCGGCGCTGGCGCCAGCGGTAGTAGACGCGGATCGCCGGCGCATCGCCCGCGGCGCCGGCGGCGAAGGTGGCCGACAGCGCCTGCCAGGCCGCCTGCTCGACCTCGCGCAGCGCGGCGTCGCTGCTGTCGGAGAGGATGAAGACGTCGAAGACCTCCGGCACGCCGTCGCGCTGCATCGCACTGCGCAGCGACTCGCAGGTGGCACGCAGGCCGGCGGCCACGGTGCCGATGTCTTCGTTGCAGATCGGCATCACGATCGCGGTGCGGGCCTCGGCCGCGATCGGCTGGCCGGCGGTGCCGGCGGCGTCGAGCGCATGCGGGTCGCCGCGCAGCAGGCTGCGGTAGCCCATCACCGCGGTGACGCAGCCGGCCGCGACCCAGGCGAACAGCAGCGCGAACAGGCCGCTGTGCAGCAGCGAGCCGCCGGGCGAGGCAAGCTGCAGCACCACGGTGGCGAGCACGGCGCTGCCGAGCACCAGCGCCAGCAGGCCGCGGCGGCGGCGGCCGGCGGCCGCCGACCAGGGCGCCACGATCCGCGGCGCCGCGTCCTCGGGGTGATCGGGGGAACGGAAGGCCGAGCGCAGCGCCGCACCGAGGCCGTGCCAGGGGCGGGGCACCATGCTGCCGCGGCGCAGCGGCGGCGCGGTCAGCGGCAGCGGCAGGGCGGGTGCCGGAACGATGCCGGCGGATGGGGTCAGCGGGGAGGCAGGGCGTAGGTCCATGTTTCGGTGAGTACGTCGGTGCCGCGCCGCAGGTGGGCGCGCAGCTCGAGCGGCAAACTCGGGTCGAGCCGCTCGATCTTCAAGGTGAGCCGCCATCCCTGGGTCAGCGGGTGGCGGTAAAGGTTCGCAAGCAAGACGCGTGCGTTGTCACCGGCGGTGACGACGGGCGCCGGCGCGGCGTCGTCGGGCAGCGCCTCCAGCGCCGGCCCGGCGAAGTCGAGGTTGAACTGCAGCTCGCCGGGCTGCGGCTCGGCGTGGCTGCGGCCCAGGCGCGACTGCTGCACCCAGCCGCCCGGCGGCCGCTGCCAGGCCTCGCCCTGCCAGCGCAGCGTGTAGGCCAGCGCGAGCGGCTCGCCGGGCGGCGGTGGCTGCTGCGGCACCCAGTAGGCGGCGACGTTGTCGTGGGTTTCGTCGGGGGTCTGGAACTGCAGCAGCTCGACGCGCCCCGGGCCCCAGTCGCCGCGCGGCTCGACCCAGGCGCTGGGGCGGCGCTCGTAGTGCGCCTCGGGGTCCTCGTAGCTCGCGAAGGCGCGGTCGCGCTGCATCAGCCCGAAGCCGCGCAGGCCGCGCAGCGCGAAGCTGGTGACGAAGCTGCCCGGCGGGTTGATCAGCGGACGCCACAGCCATTCGCCGTCGGCGGTGGCGATCTGCAGGCCGTCGGAGTCGTGCACCTCGGGGCGGAAGTCGCCGAGCGCGTGCAATGCCTGCGGGTGGTTCTCGCCGCCGAGGTACATGCTGGTCAGCGGCGCGATGCCGAGCGTGGCGACGCCCTCGCGCAGGTAAAGCCGGGACTGCACCTCGACCTCGGTCTCGGCGCCCGGGCGCACGTCGAAGCGGTAGGCGCCGGTGACGCGCGGGCCGTCGAGCAGGGCATAGACGGTCAGGCTGCGGGCCTCGGGCGCCGGCCGCTCGATCCAGAAGGCGGTGAAGGCCGGGAACTCCTCCCCGCGGCCTCCGGTGGTGTCGACCGCCAGGCCGCGCGCCGACAGGCCGTACTGCTGGCCTGCGCCGAGCGCGCGGAAGTAGCTGGCGCCGAGGAAGACGATCAGCTCGTCCTTGTAGGCGGCGCTGTTCAGCGCGGCATGGACGCGAAAGCCCGCGACTTCCGGCGCCGCTGCGGCGCTCAGCCGGCTGGCGGCGCGGCCGTAGTCGAAGCTCGCCGGCGGCAGCGCCAGCGCGCGCGGCTCGCCGCCGACCAGCTCGTGCAACCGCACCGGGTGGCGGAAACCGCGGCCGACGTGGAAGAACTGCAGCTCGAACGGCAGGCCTTCGGCGCGCCAGACGGCGGCCTCCGGGCGGAAGCGGATGTCGCGGTAGTCGTCGTAGCTCAGGTCGAGCAGGGCGCGTTGCGTGGTCTCGGCCGGCGCCCGGTAGGGCTGGCGGGCCAGCGCGGCGGCCTCGGCGGCGAGCCGGTCGAGGTCGAAGGCGGTGGCGGCCGCCGTCGGCAGTGCCGCGACGCCGGCCAGCAGCAGGCCGGCACCGAGCCGGCGGATGCGCCACAGCGCGCCCGCGAGCGGGGTGGGGCGGGCGTCGGCGGGCGTGGCGGAGGGCAAGGCGGCGGGCGGGCGTCGAGCCGATTGTTGCGGTGCGGCAAATTGTCGCCGATGCGCGGCGAAGCTGCAGCGCGCCGGGCTGACGGCAAACCGACGTCGGGCTTTACCTGCCAGCAATCAACCACGGCCGGCGCGGCGCCGTTGCCACAGGCAGGGACGGCGTGGGGCCGCCCCGCCACCGGAGAAGACCATGCCGACCGCCACCGACATCGCGCGCCGCGCCCGCCTCGCGTTGCTGCTCGCCCCGGCCCTGCTGAGCGCCTGCTACATCGTGCCGCTCCACCGGCCCGTGCATGGCCCCTACGAGTACCGCCACCACCCTGACCGCGACGACCGCCACCGCGAGCGCCACCACCACCACCGCCACCACCGCGACTGGCGCAGCGAACAGGCCCCCGACACCGCGCTGGCGCAGGCCCCGCAGGCGCCCGACGCCGGGGCGGCGTCCGCAGCACCCGGCACGGCCGACGCGGCCCCGGCCTACATCGACGCGTCGAGCATCGCCAGGTAGTCGTCGCGCCCCGCAGTCCGCGGGTTGGTCTTGTGGCAGTGGTCGGCCAGCGCGCCGTCCACCGCCCGATCGAAGCACGCCGCGCCGACGCCCATCGCCGTCAGGCCGGCGGGCAGGCCGAGCCGGGCGTTCATCTCGGTCACCGCGGCGGGCAGCTCGTCGGCCGAGGCCAGGCCCATCGCGCGGGCCATGCGCTCGAGGCGGCGCTCGCGCTGCACGCTGTCGGCCCCGGCGTTGAAGCGGATCACCGCCGGCAGGAATATCGCGTTCAGCGTGCCGTGGTGCAGCCGCGGGTCGAGGCCGCCGAGGCTGTGGCTGAGCGAATGCACGCAGCCCAGGCCCTTCTGGAAGGCCAGCGCGCCCTGCATCGACGCGCTCATCATCTGCCGGCGCGCCTCGCGGTCGGCGCCCGAGCGGGTGGCGCGCTCGATGTGGGCCCAGGCCCGCTCCAGGCCGTCGAGCGCGATGCCGTCGGCCGGCGGGTTGAAGGCCGCCGACATGAAGGTCTCCATGCAGTGCGCCACCGCGTCCATGCCGGTCGCGGCGGTCAGGCCGGGCGGCAGGCCCAGCGTCAGCTCGGGGTCGCAGACGGCGGCCTTCGGCACGAGGTGCCAGCTGTGGAAGCCGAGCTTGCGGCCATCGTCGACGATCAGGATCGCGCCGCGCGCGACCTCGCTGCCGGTGCCGGCGGTGGTCGGCACCGCGATCACCGGCGCGGCGGCGGCGGTGATCTTCGGCGAGCCGCCTTCGATGGTGGCGTAGGTCTTCAGCGCGCCGGGGTGGGTGGCGTGAATCGCCAGGGCCTTGGCGAGGTCGATGCTGGAGCCGCCGCCGACCGCGACCAGGCCGTCGGCGCGGTGCGCGTCCCAGGCCTGCCGTGCCGCGCGCACCGCGGCCTCGGTCGGGTTGGACGGCGTGGCGTCGAACACCGCGACGGGCAGGTCCTTCAGCGCGTCGAGCGCCTGGCCGAGCACGCCGGCGGCGCGCACGCCGGCGTCGCTGACGACCAGCGGCCGCGCGATGCCGACGCGGGCGCATTCGGCCGCGAGCGTGCGCACCGCGCCGAAGTCGAACTGGATCGTGGTCAGGTACTGGATCGTGGCCATGGCGCGCTCCGCGGGGCGGGCTGCCAGTATCCTCGCGGCCGATGAGCACCGACGGCGCCCCGCTGCACCTGCTGACGCCGGCGATGCGCGGCGTGATGGAGCGCATCCGCCGCGCCGACCACCCGCCTTTCCACACGCTCGACCCGGTCAAGGCGCGCATCGCCTACCTGATGGGCGCCGAGATCCTCGACCTGCCGCGCGCACCGCTGCCGCGCGTCGAGGCGCTGCGGCTGCCGGCGCGCGACGGCCACGCGCTGGCAGCGAGGCTCTACGCGCCCGCGGGCGAGCGCCTGCCGGTGCTGCTGTACTTTCACGGCGGCGGCTTCACGGTCGGCGGCCTGGAGACCCACGACAGCCTGTGCCGCCAGCTCGCGCTGCGCAGCGGCGCGGCGGTGCTCTCGCTCGACTACCGCCTGGCGCCCGAGCACCGCTTCCCGACCGCCGTGCACGACGCCTGGGACGCGCTGCAGTGGCTCGCCGCCGACACCACGCTCGGCCTCGACACCACGCGCCTGGCGGTCGGCGGCGACAGCGCCGGCGGCACGCTGGCGGCCGTGTGCGCGCTGCTGGCGCGCGACGCCGGCCTGCCGCTGGCGCTGCAGCTGCTGATCTACCCCGGCACCGCGGCGCGGCAGGACGCCGACTCGCACCGGCGCTTCCGCCACGGCCCGCTGCTCGACAAGCCGACGATCGACTGGTTCTTCGGCCACTACATCCCGCCCGGGCAGCGCGCCGACTGGCGCTTCGCGCCGCTCGAGGCGCCCGACCACGAGGGCCTGGCGCCCGCCTGGCTCGGCCTGGCCGAATGCGACCCGCTGGTCGACGAGGGCCTCGCCTACGGCGATGCGCTGCGCGCCGCCGGCGTGGCGGTGCAGCTCGAGCTGTGGCGCGGCGTGGTGCACGACTTCGTCAAGATGGGCCGCGCCGTGCCCGAGGCGCTGGCGGCGCAGGCTTCGGCCGCGGCGGCCCTGCGCGAGGCCTTCGGTTCATGAACGGCCGCAGCGACTTCCGGCTGCTTTGCGCCTCGTCGCCGTAGCGCTCGGCGTGGCGAAGATGACTGCGAGGCAGTATTCCCGGCACAGACTCGCGGCGTGACGCGCGCTGAACGCGCAGCTGTCGTCAACTCAATTGATGATCAAGCGCCACAAGAGCCGCCAAGCCGCCGAGCGGGAGCCCGAGGTTCAGGCCAGGCGCGACACCGGCCTCTCGTGGATTGATCCGCACCAGCGGCGCATCGTGGGTCCGTCCCACCAAGGCGCTGAAGTTTCGTACTGACGGGATCGCCATACCGGCGCCGATCTCGATCACGACCGGCCTGATCGAGCGGCCCAGCCAAGCTTCCAGGCGCTCGGTCTGGGTGTTTCGCCTGTCGGGTATCCAGCCCGCGTCATCGAACATCAGTACATTCGGCCGCGCCAGAGCGCCGCAGTGGGGACAGCGAGGCGGCTCGTTCAGCAGCTCACACGCCGACTCATCGACATCCGGCTCGAAGCGGGCAGCCGGCCAGATGTCGTCGCCGCAAGGCTTCAGGCATTGCAGCCAGTTCAGCGAGCCGTGGCATTCGACCAAACGGTCCTCGCCGAAGCCTGCTGCCTGGAATTGCCCATCGACATTGCTGGAGAAGACGAAGGCGCCGTTGAGCTTGGACGACGCCCACCTCCTGAGGATCTCGAAACCGGCATGCGGCCGGGTGCGTCGATACAGCGCCAGACGATGCCCGTAGAAGCCCCAGGCGAGGCGCGGGCGACATTCAAACGGCAGCGGCGATGCAATGTCCTCGAACTGGATGCCTGCGCGCTCGAGGGCTGGATACGCACGCCAGAAGCCTGTGTTGCCGCGGAAATCAGGCAGGCCCGAATCGACACCCATGCCCGCGCCGGCGGCGATGATCAAGGCGTCGGTATCGCGGATCAGGTGAGCAGCACGGGCAATCAGATCGAGGGTCAGTCGGTCGTCGGGTGCGAGTGGCATTTGTCCTCCAGTTCCACGGCCACTATGAACGACGGCTCGCTGGTTTCAAGCCATCTGCAGCGGCTCGCTCGGAGTCTCACTCCGTGAGACTCACGGCCCCTAGACTGGTTGGTAAACCGCTCTGGAGGATGAAATGCTGCGCAAGGACTGGGCCTTCGAATTCACCGCACCTGAACTCGCCAGGGCCGCTGCTGCCAAGCTCGCCCATCACGACGAGCGCCTGGCTTTCTGGCAATCGAAGAAACAGGAAGTCTGGGCCACCATCCGACGCGAGGGCATCGAGGTCGACGAGAAGATCGCGCTGCAATGGCGATCGCCGAAGAGCAGCGACTACGCGCGTGGCGCACAACTGATGGTCCGCAACGATCTGCAGAATGACCTCGACGAGGTACTCGACAAGCTGGCTCACCACACGTCGTTTCGTGATCAATATCGAGGGTGGCAGGCGGCGCTGGAGGCGAATCCCGCGGCGCGGCTGAAACTCGACATTGAGGATTGGCAGTTCTTTTTTGAGCAGCACTAGAAGTGCTTTTGAATTTCGCTTCGTCGAGCCGCCTGATGCAACCGATGCGAGGTAATCCTCGTGGGGAGTCCGGCTGGCAGCACATCGAGCATCGCCAGCGCTGCTGCACGCTTGCCCAAGTCGGCACTATCCGTGACGACCGCGCTCATCACCAGCCCCGAGCGGCTTTTCATCAGCATATGTCCAAAGAAGGTCATGATGGCAGCCGCGTAGTGGCTCTTCCTGAACAGCTACCCATCCGGGGTGGCGGTGCTGGCGCGGGTGAGCAGCGCCTCTTGCATCCCTTCGGCTCGGCGCGTCGCCGTCACCCGGCCGTGTTTCAATGCGAGCACGGCATCAAAAACCAGCCACTCGCGTAGCCGCGTTGGCGCAAGCGAATTTCAACAGCCTGTTGGACGTCGCCAAACACTGAACCTTGCGCCACGCCGCACATTACACGCATGCTCTTCTTCGACTTCCTTGCACTCCAACTACCCGGCCTGAAGCCGCGTCAAGCCAAGCTCCACCTTGCAACATGGAATGGCAACGAGCGTCCGCTCGATGAATACCTTGCAGGTCGCTTTAACGAGTGGCAACGCTGGCAGACTCGTAAAAACTTTCAACGCCAACTCGTGATTTCGCTGATCGCCCTTGACGGAAAGAAGTGGCTATACGCTGGGGCTTATCGCTCGAATAGCAAGCCGACTTGGGACGAGCAACGCTTGGCGTACCACTACTCCCTTGAGGAACTTCCTGAAGGCCAAGAGTTTTGCGGTAGGGCGATTGTGGCGTTCGAACGAACGGGGCGACAGTCCTACTTAGACGCAGAGAAGTGGATCGATAAGCTGACTCTCAGCGAGGTCAGAGCTGAGCCACTCCGGGTCGCAGACTTTCCGGGATACCGCGCTGTTGACCTGTCGTTTGCACACCTCAGCATCGTCGCCCGACAGGGGGTTCCCAGCTGGAAAGCCGCACTCTCAAATGCGGCCGGCATTTACTTGATCTCCGACTTGGTGTCAGGCCAGCTATACGTCGGCAGTGCCACGGGGGCAGGGGGACTTTGGCAACGGTGGCAAGCCTATGCCCAGTGCGGACACGGTGGCAACGCCGAACTTGTCGCGCTGATAGGGACCGACTTGGGACGAGCCGCTAGCTTCCGCTTTTCGATCCTCGAGACCTTCGATCTGATGGAGACGCCTCAGGCAGTCCTTGACCGCGAGGTGCACTGGAAGAACGTACTGCTTTCCCGCACCCCGCACGGCCTCAACGCGAACTGACCGCCGGGCCGGCAGCTTGTCCTTGTCCATCAGCGCTATGCCCTCGGTGATGAAGCGCTGGACCTTGGCATGTTCGAGCAACCGGCCTTGGTTTTTGCTGAAGCATTGCGCAAGCGAATTTCAACAGCCTGCTAGCCCGATTGACGAGATGCCCGCCTAGGGTTCTCATGTGCTGCGCCATCGCCCGTAAACCATGACCGCAGCCAGCCGACTCGCGCACATCTTTCGCAGCCTGAACGCGGGACTGCCAGTCACCGCGAAGCTGTTGGAGAGGCAGCTGGAGGTGTCTCGCGCTACGATCTTCCGGGATCTCGACGTCCTTAGGGACCAGCTTGGCGTCCCGATCGTGTGGGATGCTGACACCGAGACATTCAGGATCGAACCACCTCAGGATGGCCGGCCGCCGCAGTTCATGGTCCCAGGGCTGTGGATGGATGCGCGTCAGCTGTATGGACTGTTGACCGCGATCAACCTGGCTAGGCTCATCGATCCCGGCTTCGTAGCGCCGTGGTACTCCAACTACCGTGCACTCCTGAAGCAGATGATGGTGCGCCATCGAATCCTCGGATACCAGATCGACGAGAAGATCGCCGTCGAGTTGCCACAGCTTCAGGGAACGTCCAACCCAGCGCTGGATGTCATCGGACCAGCGCTGATTCTGGATCTAAAGGTCAAACTCCAGGTAAAGCCTGGATCAGCGATCGCCGACGGCGCCGTGCTGTACCCGAAGCGCTTGGTGCTGCGCGAGGCGGGATGGGAGCTTGAGTACAGAGTCGACGCCGACGGATCCACCAGTTCGATCTCCTTGCAGGACATCGTTGACGCGGAGCCGGTCGATTGGGCGAGCTATCAAAGGGACTTGTTTTGAGCCGATGAGCTCGCGGGGTCGCGCGAGTGGCGCTAAAAATATGCCCTTGTGTCTTACTGCGCAGCCTATAACCATCGCGATGTGGATCGAGTGCCCCGTAGCCTCGTGCGGCACGAAGTCACCGCCGTTTGCCACGCATTCGCCTGAGCCACTCTCGCGGCAGACGTTGCTCGCCAAGACGCGCACTGTCGAACAGGTGGCCCCGCAATGAACGTCCCGGACGCCAGGACCGTCTACTACCTCCCAGGCAATAGAGGGCTTGTGGCCACCGGCCTGGGCGAGGGGATCATGTCGCGCGGCTACTCTGTCACCGGACGAGAGACGGTGGGCTCATTCCGCGCGTTGTCCTTCGACACTCAGGTCGAGACCATCGCGGAAGACCTGCGTCGTTACTTCTGGCGTGAAGACGCGCGGGTCGTCGCAGTGTCGCGCGGGGCCTACTTGTTCCTCCATGCCCAGGCCCGGCTTGCGCCGTTCCCCGGGCGCGTGCTGCTCCTGTCGCCTATCGTCGGGGAGTGTGGGCTCGAAGTGGAGATGTTGTACTTCGTACCGCCACGGGCCGGTTTGCTGCAGGAATTGGCCGCGGCGGGCGCCTACCCCGCACCGCCGCACTGCGAGGTCCACGTCGGCGCCAGCGATTGGCAGAGCGTGCCTGCGAACGTCCTGTCGCTCGGGAGGCTGACCGGCTTCGCTGTGAACGTCGTTCCGTACTGCGGCCACGACCTGGGCAAGGACTACGTGGGGACGGTGCTCGATCGGTGGCTGGCAGATTGATCAGCTAATGTCGCCTGGAGCGCTGCTCTTTAGGCCAATGTCACTTAGTCATCCGCGTTTGTGATGTTCGGACTTCATCTAAGTGCGGATGGGTTGTGCTGAGCCCGAAGGGTGGCAGGCCCACACCGCGTACCGCAGCGTTGAAGGGAACCCTGTTCGCATGACACCGACCCGCAGCGCATTCCGCCACGTCGAGCGTCTGCGCGTGCGCTGGGCCGAGGTCGACGCGCAGGGCATTGTCTTCAACGGCCACTACCTGATGTACCTGGACACCGCGATGGCGGCCTACTGGCGGGCGATGGCCTTGCCCTACGTGGAGTCGCTCGCGCGGCTCGGCGGCGACCTCTACGTCAGGAAGGCCGGGCTCGAATACCACGCCCCGGCGCGCTACGACGAGCTGATCGACGTCGGCCTGCGCGCCCGGCGCCTCGGCAGCAGCTCGCTTGCCTTCGAGGCGGCGGTGTTCCGCGGCGCGCAGCGGCTGGTCGACGGCGAGCTGGTCTACGTCTTCGCCGACCCGGCCACGCAGACCAGCCTGCCGCTGCCGCCGGCGCTGCGCGCGGTGATCGAGGCCTACGAGGCCGGCGAGGCCATGCTCGCCGTGTCGACCGGGCCCTGGGCCGAGCTCGGCGCCGAGGCCCGCGCGGTCCGCGAGGAGGTCTTCGTGCAGGAGCAGGGCATCGCGCCGGCCGACGAGTGGGACGAGGCCGACGCCGGCGCGCTGCATGCGGTGGCGCGCAACCGCCTCGGCATGGCGCTGGCGACCGGCCGCCTGCTGCGGCACGCGCCCGGCGTGGCCAAGATCGGCCGGATGGCCGTGCGCCCGGCGCTGCGCGGCGGCGGCGCCGGCCTGGCGGTGCTGGACGCGTTGATGCAGGCGGCCCGCGTCCGTGGCGACCGCGAGGTGATGCTGCATGCCCAGACCGCGGCGGCCGGCTTCTACGCCCGCGCCGGCTTCGTGGCCGACGGGCCGGATTTCGACGAAGTCGGCATCCCGCACCGGGCGATGCGGCGGGTGCTCTGACCGGGCGCCGCTCAGGCGGCTTCGATCAGCTCCTGCAGCTCGAGCCAGCGCGCTTCGAGGCGGTCGATCTCGTCGGCGAGCAGCTTGACGCGCCGGCCGAGGTCGGCGCGCTCGGCGGCGGCGAGGCCGGCGGCGGCCATGCGCGCGAGCAGCGCGTCGC
>ERZ1066138.339-NODE-339-length-15745-cov-9.585596_pt1 | contig 15745 bp, 14 predicted proteins | sample MGYA00382785_ERZ1066138 | MGnify/ENA primary metagenome ERZ1066138 (study PRJEB33369, sample SAMEA5778368) | biofilm metagenome | biome: Industrial cooling water; feature: Water cooling tower basin; material: Biofilm | place: United Arab Emirates | collected... | reverse complement strand
ACTGACCGCCCATCTGCGCAAGATGGGTCAGGCTTCCGCCGGAGACATCGCCGACGCGCCGATACTCGGCGCGACTCGGATTGAGAAGGCCGGCTCTCGCCGGCCTTTTCTTTTGCTCAATCCTCGACCAGCTTCTTGCGACGAGGCCGCGGCCGCGGCTTGGGCGGCGCCGCGACAGGCTCGGCGGCCGGCTCCTCGATCTCGCTGACGACGGGTCGCGATTGCTCGATGAGCTCCATGGTCGCGTAGAGCAGCGGCTTGAGACCGTCGCGCTCCAGCGCCGACACCAGAAAGCTCGGCCCCTTCCAACGCAGTTTGCGCAGCAGGGCCTTGGCGCGGGCCGCGGCTTCGCCCTCGGGCAACAGATCGGCCTTGTTCATCACCAGCCAGCGCGGGCGCTGCAGCAGTTCGGGATCGAACTTCTTCAGTTCCTTTTCGATGACGCGGATCTGCTTGGCCGGATCCACATCATCGACGGGCGCGAGGTCGACCACGTGCCAGAGCACCCGCGTCCGCGAGACGTGCTTGAGGAAATGGATGCCCAGACCCTGCCCTTCGGCGGCTCCCTCGATCAGTCCGGGGATATCAGCGACGACGAAGCTGCGATCCGCTTCCACGCGCACCACGCCGAGGTTCGGATGCAAGGTGGTGAAGGGATAGTCGGCCACCTTGGGCGTGGCCGCCGAGATCGAGCGGATCAGGGTGGACTTGCCCGCGTTGGGAAAGCCCAGCAGCCCCACATCGGCCAACACGCGGAGTTCCAGATGCAACTCGCGCTGCTCGCCGGGCGTGCCCGGGGTGGAGCGGCGCGGCGCGCGGTTGACCGAGCTCTTGAACGCGGTATTGCCCTTGCCGCCGTAGCCGCCTTGCGCCACCAACAGGCGCTCGCCATGGCGAGTGAGATCGCCGATCAGCTCTTCGGTGGCGGCATCTCGCACCAAGGTGCCGACCGGTACACGGATATCGAGAACCGAACCGCCGGCACCGGTGCATTGCCGGCTCTGGCCGGACTCGCCGTTCTGCGCGCGAAAGCGGCGCTGATGGCGGAAATCGACCAGCGTGTTCAAGCCTTCATCGGCGATCAGGTAGACGCTGCCGCCGGCGCCACCGTCACCGCCGTCAGGACCACCCAGGGGAATGAACTTCTCGCGTCGAAAACTGACGCAACCGTTGCCGCCGCGTCCAGCTGTGACCTCGATCAGCACTTCGTCGACGAACTTCATTCCTCACCTCGCCAGAAACGCGAAGCCCCGCACTCGGCGGGGCCTCACGAACAAACAGTTGCCTGCTGCACTCAGGCGGCGGGCTTGACGCTCACCGTGCGGCGCTTGTGCTCACCACCCACCGAGAAGGCCACGGTGCCGTCGACCAGGGCGAACAAGGTGTGATCGCGACCAATGCCCACACCCTTGCCGGGGTGGAACTTGGTGCCACGCTGACGGACGATGATGTTGCCGGCTTCAACCGCCTGACCGCCGAACAGCTTCACGCCGAGGTACTTCGGGTTGGAGTCGCGGCCATTGCGAGTAGAGCCGCCTGCTTTTTTGTGTGCCATGGCTGATTCCTTCTGAGCGCTTAGGCCGAGATGCCGTCGATCTGGATCTCGGTGTAATGCTGCCGATGACCCATCTGCTTGCGATGATGCTTGCGGCGACGGAAGTGCACGATGTACACCTTGTCGGCACGGCCGTGCGACTTGACGGTCACAGCGACCTTCGCACCATCAACGAGCGGCGCGCCCACTTTGACCTGCTCACCTTCGCCAACCAGCATGACCTGGTCGAACTCGAGCTTGTCACCCGGCGCTGCATTCAGTTTTTCGATCTTGAGCACATCTCCGGGAGCTGCACGGTACTGCTTGCCGCCGGTGGCGAAAACCGCGTACATGACGAAACCTCGTCCGCTAAGACACTATGCAAAGAGGCGGGAGTCTATCGGGCGCCGCGCGGACTGGTCAACACATCCGGATCGATTTCAGCGGGTTGGCGTTCACCCACGGGACAACTCGCATTCGCGACACAGCTCGCACGCGCGATCGGCACCTTTCCTGCTAAGGTTTGTTGAGCCACCGCAGCCGAGCATTCGTGCATGACTGAGTATGCAATGGATCGTCGCCAGGAGCCGCGCTTCGCGCTCAACGGCCAGGTGCTGGTGAAGCTGGGCGATGGCGAGATCAGCGGTCGTCTAGGCGATCTGTCCTTGAACGGCGCCCTCATCCTCGACCTGCCGCCGGATCGCTTGCACGATGGCGAACGGGTGCACATGCAGTTCCTCTTCGACGAGGGCCCGTCCTTTCTTGCCGATGTGCGCGTGGTGCATGCGCAGGGCGATCGCGCCGGCGTCGAGTTCGCTGACATGCCGCCCGGTGATTTCGAAGTGCTGGCGCAGCGGGTGATGCAGTTGCGCCGCCAGGGCATCCTGCCGGGCACGGCCTGGCGCTGAGCCGCGATGTGCCTGGTCGGCGTCGCGGCCGACGCGCATCCACACTATGCGCTGGTGATTGCCGCCAATCGCGATGAATTCCACGAGCGCGGCGCCGTCCCTGCCCATTGGTGGGATGCCCATCCGCAACTCTACGGCGGTCGCGATGCGCGGGAGGGCGGCGCCTGGTTTGCCCTGCATCGCGCCGGTCGCTTTGCGCTGGTGACCAACATCCGCCGGCCGGGATCGAGCACGGGCCGCTCACGCGGTCAGTTGGTCCTGGAGACGGTGCTGAGCGGCGCCTTGCCGCCACCGGCGCTGGCGCGCAGCTACCGGCCCTTCAATCTGCTGCTGGGCCAGGGCCCAAGGCTGCACTACACGCATTCCGATGCAGCCGCCGGCAGTACGACCCGCGCGTCGGTGTACGCGCTGAGCAATGCGCCTTTGGGTATCGAATGGCCGAAGACGCGCGCGCTGAGCGCGGCCTTGGCGCGCTGGAGCATGGAAGCACAGCCGCTGGCTGAGATCTGGCCGCTGCTGCGCGATGAGCGGCCGGCGGCGGATGCCGAGTTGCCGGACACCGGCGTCGGGCTGGCCATGGAGCGCTTTCTGTCGCCGATCTTCATCCGCAGCGAGCACTATGGGACGCGCTCGAGCGCGGTGCTGGCCATTGATCACGCGGGCCACTGGCACTTCGAGGAGCGCTACTTTGATGCCGCTGCGCAAGTGATCGACACACGCCAGGTGGCCTTCCACCCAGCGTATGCCTGAAGACCGTCGCGCGCCTTACTGCCCGGCCCAGTCGTGCGCCACGCGTTCTTCGTCGATCAGGGTGCGCATGCGCACACGCCCAGCTTCGATCCACTGCCACACCCGCTGCCGGAAGCGGCCGCAGTCGGAGATCTGGATCATTTCGTACAGATAGGTGCCAGGCTCACCCTTGCGCACCCAGTGCAACATCACCGTGCGCTTGTGCTCATCCAGCGCCACCTCGGCGGCCCAGCCGGCGATCAGCTCGTTGTCCCACCAGATGCGGCCATCGCGGTACACGGCGGGAAAGTCGCGGGTCTCGCGACGCCCATCCGGCCACTCGTAGTGGTTGGTCTGGTGGTAGGCATAGGGGCCATCGGCCGGGAAGCGACAGATCAGGCGCGAGCGATGCTCGTCGATCTTGTTGCCGCTGCCATCGTAGTAGCGATACCAGCCCTCCCAGATCCCCTCGTGGCGGGCCAGTACCGGCATTGCAATCCTGATCTCAGACATTCCTCTCTCCCTCGCCCAGACATTTCATGCGCATGCGCTGATCGCTCAGCTGCTGGCCAACTCATCCGCGGTGGCGGCAGCCTGCGGCGCGTCGTGCAGCGCCTCCACTTCCTGCTGCAGGATGCGCAGGCAGCGACCGATCAGTTCTTGGTGCGCGTCGGCACGCTGTTGCGCGGCCGGACGATCGGGCGCGTAGGCCTCGATCTCGGCTCGCGCCAGCACACCCTTGCTCTCCAGCAGTCGCTCCAGGGTGTCCAGCCGTTCGCGCGTCACAGCGAGCTCCTGCATCACCGCCATGGTGATGTTGAGCACACGCTCGGCTTCCGGATGTTCGAAGAAGTAAGGACGCCGACCTTTGGCCTTGGCATTGGCGAGGGCGATGCGGTCGATGGTGCTCATGCGCGCGCTCCGAACACGTACCAGGCTGCGGCGCGGCCGTAGTCCTCCTTGCGCACATCGGAGGGCGGAAACAGGCTGTCGTCGTTGGCCGCGCGCACGCCGGTCTCGAAGGTCTGCTCGCTGGCGAAGCCGTGGCGAACGGCCAGCGCGCGCAGATCCATGTCGTGCATCGTGGTCCAGAAGGGCTCGTTGTTGTTGAAGGCGTCCCAGTCACGCAGGAACTGCTCGAACACATCCATGCCGTGGTACTGCGGCTGCTCGACGTGCAGCACCATGCCGCCGGGGGCCAGCAGGCGACGCGTCTCGCCGAACAGCTTCTCGATGGCGGTGCGGCTGGTCTCGTGCAGGACCATGCAGCTCACGATCAGATCGAAGCTCTGGTCGGCTTCATCCAGATGCTCGGCATTGGCCTGCACGAAGCGCACATTGCTGACGCCCAGTGAGCGCGCCCTGGCGTGGGCATAGCGCAGCATCGGTGCAGCCACATCCACCGCCACCACCTCGGCATCTGGGAAGGCCTGCGCCAGCGGCAAGGTGTTGTGGCCGAGGCCGCAGCCGATGTCGAGGATGCGACGCGGACGGAAATCCGGATGCGCTTCCTGCAACCACGAGACCAGCGCACGCCCGCCGCCATCGCTGTAGCGGCCCAGCGCACCACCAGTGGTGGCGAAGATGCCCACGTCGTAGTTGGCCGGCGCCGACACATCATCGGCGGCCAGCTCGCCGGTATAGCCGCCCGGCATGCAATGGTGATCGACCGCCGCTACATAACGCGGCACGGCGAAGTCGGGCTGCAAGTGCAGGCGCGGCGAGTCTTGATTGAGCGCCGCCGCAGTGCGGTTGAGCCGATCCAGTTGGCGCAAGACCACGGCGCGACCGGCTTGCTGTCGGCACTCCATGGTGGAGCGGCGCAAGGCACTCCAGTTCTGATAGGCCGATTCCTGTGCCATCAGTTCGCGCACTTCGCGACGATGTTGCGGCAGGCGCCCGTGCTCGGCCACGAAGCGCGGCTTGGCGCGCTGCTCGTAGGCACGCTTGACGCCGGGCAGCAGGGCGCTGCTGAGGTACTTGTTGAGATTGGCCAGAAAGTTGAACCGGGCCGCCTCGTCGTGGCTGGTTTCCGGCATGACTGCGTGTCGTCCCACCGCCTGATACGGCGGCGGCCCTGCAAACGACTGCTCGCGTGCGTCCATCGCTTCCTCCTTTCCGACCGCCAGAGCATACGCCCGATTCGCGCTAAGGCATCGTCAACCTTAGTTTGTATGCATTCGAATGGGACAAATATGACACGGACCGGCGAATCCGGCCTTGCGTTCGGTCAAGCGTGGCGAGGGCCGGCGATCGAAACGGGTGTGACCAGCCCTGCGCGAGTGTCGCCGCGTGGCACCTGTGCGGGCTTGGCTGAGTGTCACGCGCGCCGGCGAACAGGCCGGGCCGCACCGGCGCCGGGCATCGCCCGAGCCGGCTGCTCATGTCAGCGAAACGAGGGCTTGCTCAGCCAGGCATCGGCCCGAACTGCCCCTGATGCACCTGCCAGAAGCCGCGCACCATTTCGAGGAACATCTCGCGCTCGGCCGAGGGCGCTGCCGCCTGGATGTCGGCCAGCACATCGCGGGGATGGGCATGGGCATAGATGAGATCCATGCCGCGATCAAAGAAGCGGGTCCAGTCCTGGCTGTAGAGGTATTGCGCGGCGCGGTCCTGCAAGCCGGCGCGCAAGGCTGCCAGGTCTGCGCCCGCCTCCGGCACCGTCGCCACGGCCTGCACCCATGGCGAGTCGCCATGCAGCGCCAGACACTCAAGGCCGGCCTGACGCAGGTAGATCTCCACTTCCTGTGGCGTGCAGAACTGGTTGCGGGCAACGTCCTTGCGCGTGCGCGGGTCTGCGGCGGCATGGCTGTCGGCTTCCACCTGGAAGCGCCGCCAACCCACCGGATGCGCCAGATTCCAGTGATCGAAGTACAAGCGCCCGCCGGGGCGCAGCACCCGGCGCATCTCACGCAGGTAAAGGAAGAAGTCTTCCTTGTCCATGTGGATGAACACCGCCACGCAGTAGGCCTTGTCCAGGCTGGCATCAGGGATGCCCTGCAACGCGGTGCGCTCGAGCACGCCCAGACTGGTGTTCGGGTGTCCAGCCAAGCGCGTGCGCGCCACCTCGATCATGTTGGCCGAGATATCCACACCATGCCAATGGCCGACGTGCGGCGCCAGTTCCACGCCGATCCGCGCCACACCGCAGCCCAATTCCAGCACCCGATCACCAGGGACGAGGTCCAGCGCCGCCCTCACCTGTCGCGCCGTGTAGCTGCCGGTGGCGCGCAGGGCCACCTCATCGGCGCTGCCATCGACGGCAATGAAGGCGCCTTGCGTGGTCGCGGCCTTGGCATCCCAGAAGCTCTTGTAATCCACAAATTGCATGTGCGGGCTCGATAGGTGGTGGGGCCACAGACTGCGGCCATGGCGGTTGGTTCCGGAGGGCGCTGGATGCTACCAGCGCCCCAGCGCCGGCCGCGGGTCATTGTCGGGGCGATCGCCCGGCGCCGACCCTGAACGCCCAGGCAGCAACCTGCTAGTCTTCGCCGCCAGTCCCACCCCGTCTTGAATGAGAAGGATTGCCATGCGCGTCGTCATTGACCTGTCCGAAAACGACCTGGAGCACTTCCGCAATGCGATGCGCCGTGCGCGCGAAGCCGCGCAGCATCTCAGCGCCGAGCAGATCACCGGCGCCGCGCAGAAGCTGCTCGAACAGACCCAGGGCATCCAGGTGCCGGATTTCGTCAGCGGCCGCATGGCCAAGCTGGGCACATTGATCTCGATGGTGCACGACCAGGCCTGGGCCATCACTGACGATGAGCGCAAGGAAATTCTGTCGGCACTGACCTATTTCGCCGATCCGCAGGACGCGATCCCCGACACCATCCCGGTCCTCGGCTTCCTCGACGACGCGATCATGATCGAGCTCGTGGTCGAGGAACTGAAGCATGAGATCGACGCCTACGAAGATTTCTGCCAGTACCGCAGCAAAGCTGCCGAAACGCAGGGTCCGGCGGAGGCCAGCGGCCTGAATCGCGATGACTGGCTGCAGCAGCGTCAGCTGGAACTGCTCGACCGCATGCGCTCGCGCCGCGGTCGTGACGCCGGCCGCTACAGCAGCGCTGGCGCTTTCTCCCTGTTCTCGGTGCGTTGATTCACGCGGCTCGACGGCGCCAAGCCGTCGAGCCCTTGCCGCGCATGGCCGCGTCACGTTGGGATGGCGTGCTCGCCCTGGAGTTGTTGGCGGGCGAAAGCCTGCAAGACCCGCTGCTGAATCGCGCGGAGGCTGATCGCCTGGGCCCCTGGCTGGCCCGCCAGCTCTCTCGTTACCTGCCCAGCACGGGCGAGTTCGGCATGGCCTGGGCGGCGGCGGCCTTTGATCCGGCCGAACTGCTGCGGCCCGGCTTTCCGGTGCACGAAGACATTGCCGCGCTGTTCAAGGCGCAGGCCCGCGGCGCGCTGGGTGGCGGTCAGATCCTGACCCTGGCGCGCGGGCCCGATGGCATGCCGGCGCCGCGCCTGATGCCGCGTGCGGAACTGGGTGGCGGTCAGCTGGTGGCGATTCCGGTGGTGCTGCTGGGTCCCGCCGAGGCGCTGGCCCTGGCCCGTGAGCGCCTGGAATCCGAATTGCTCGACAGCGGTCTGGCCGACCCCGACATCGTCTTGCCCTTGTCCAAGGCCCTGCGCGCGCGCTTCGAGCATGTGCGCTGGATGTCGCTGATGGATTTGCTGGCAATGACCGGCGCGCAACTGGCCCAAGTTGGCTTCGAGGCTGCCTTCGCACTGGTCGAACACGCCCTGCTCGCTGCAGACGAGCGCTTGCACGGACGCAGCCGCAGCGGGCTGGTGCTGAGCTGGGCGGATCGCCAGGCCTGGATCGATTTCCACAGCTTCGGCCGCTATGCGGCGGGCCAGCCGCGGCTGACGGCCGAGGCACGTCTGGTTGGCTGGCTGGAGCAATTGCAGGAATTCCGCCAGATCCAGGCGCTGCTGCGTGCGCATGGACTCGAGTCGCGCATCGGCGATCCCCGGCAGCAGGCCGAGCATGTATGCAGCCGGCAGCGCGATGAGTTCCTGATCGACGAGATCGATCCCGCCGCCGGGCAAAGCTGGCTGCGCCAGGAAGATGCCAGTCTGGGCGTGGTCGCCTTCAGTCTGCTGGACCACCACGGCTGCCCCTTGGCGCATTGGTATCCGATGTCGGCCGAGGCCATCGCCGCTTTTCTGCGCGCGGATTCGCCCTTGCGCGGCGGGCTGCCGATCCAACGCGGCCCCTTGCGCCTCAGTGCCGACGGTCTGGATCTCGGCGGGATCACGCCCTCCCGCGCGCATTGACCGGCGACTGGCGCCGCGACGGCGCCGCGCAATCGAATGCACAGCTGCCGGCGCGCCGACTTCGCTGTTATGTTGCAGTGCAAGATCACGGCGACGCGGGGATGCGCATGGCATCGCGGCAAGTGGTGTTTGAAGCGCAGGATCAAGCCTTGCGCGAAGATGTCAGCCTGCTCGGCCGCTTGGTCGGCGAGATGCTGGCGGACCAGTTGGGGAGCGCCTTTTTCGAGTTGCTCGAACAAGTGCGCCAATGCGCCATCGACCGGCGCGAGGGGGCCAGCGGCCGGCTGCAGGAGCTGCGCGCGCTGCTCGACGATCTGCCGGTACAACGCGCGCTGGATCTGGTGCGCGCCTTCTCTGGCTACTTCCAGCTGGTGAATCTGGCCGAACAGGTGCATCGCATCCGTCGGCGCCGCCTGTACGAGGCGGCCGACGCCGGCCCCCAACCCGGGGGCTTGCGCGACGCCATGGACAAGCTGTTGGCACAGGGCATCGGCGCCGAAGCCCTCGCCGCTGCCTTGCCGCGCCTGCTGCTCGAACCGGTGTTCACCGCGCACCCCACCGAAGCCACGCGGCGCACCATGCTGGAGAAGGAACAGCGCATCGTGCGCGCGCTGATCGAGCGCCTGGATCCGGGCAGCACGCCGGCCGAAGAGCGCGCCCGTCTGGGCGCCATGCGCATGCACATCACGGCGGCCTGGCAGACCAGCGAGTACTCCGAAGTGCGGCCCAGCGTCGAGCAGGAACGCGAGCACGTGCTGTTCTACCTGAGTGATGTGCTGTATCGCGCCGTGCCGGCCTGCTATCGCGAGTTCGAGCGCTGCCTGAAGGCGGTGTATCCGCGCGCCCTGGGCGCAGGCGAACTGCCCTTGCTGATCCGCTTCGGCACCTGGGTGGGCGGTGACATGGACGGCAACCCCAATGTCGGCGCTGAGACCATCCGCGAAGCGCTGCGCTCACATCGGCGCACCGTGGTCAGCCGCTATCTGGGCGAGCTGCGCGAACTGGCGCTGATCCTGAGCCAGTCGGCACAGCGCGTGGGCATCGATCCCGCCGTGCAGTTGCGCGTGCATGACTACGCCAAGCGCCTGCGCGGCGCCTGGCGCAACATCCCGCTGCGCCATCGCGAAATGCCCTATCGCTGTCTGCTGACGCTGGCGGCGGCGCGCTTGCAGGCCACGTTGGATGATCGCGAAGGCGCCTATACCGATCCCGAGGAATTCCTGGCCGATCTGGATCTGGTGCGCTGGTCGCTGGCGCGCAATGGCGGGCGCCATGCCGGCTTGTATCCGCTGGAGCGCTTCCTGTGGCGCGTGCGCACCTTCGGCTTCCATCTGGCCTCGCTGGATGTGCGCCAGCACGCGGCGGTGTTGCGCGCCGCCTTGAGCGAGTGTCTGCCGGCCAGTGCAGGCAATGCCGAGGCGCGACGCAGCGCGCTGCGCGCCGCCCTGCGTGGCGAGGCCGCAGCGCTGGCGCAGCCAGGCGAAGCCAGCAGCGCAGTGCTGGAGGTGTTCCGCGCGCTGGTCGAGGGTCGCCAGCGCTACGGCGCGCGCGCCATCGGCCTCTACATCGTCAGCATGAGCGAGCGCGCCGACGATGTACTGGGCGTGCTGGCCCTGGCGCGTCTGGCGGGTGGCGATGACGCCGCGCTGGCGGCACTGGACGTGGCACCGCTGTTCGAGACAGTGGACGATCTGGAGCGCGCACCGCGCGTGCTCGACGAACTGCTGGCAGACCCGGACTATCGCCAGCATCTGGAGCGCCGCGGCCATCGTCAGGTGGTGATGCTGGGCTACTCCGACAGCAACAAGGACGGCGGCATCGCCGCGGCGCGTTACGCCCTGCAGCTGGCGCAGGATCGCCTGGCGCGAGTGGCGCGCGAGCATGGCGTGGATCTCAGCTTCTTCCACGGCCGCGGCGGCACCGTCAGCCGCGGCGGCGGCAAGACCGAACGCGCGCTCAGCGCCGCGCCGCGTGGCTCGGTCAATGGCCATCTGCGCGTCACCGAACAAGGCGAGATGATCCATCGCAAGTTCGGCATCCGCGCCATCGCCCTGCGCAATATCGAGCAGGCCTTCTCGGGCCTGCTGCACGCGGTGCTGCAACCCGAACCGCCCGACCCGCGCGAGGCCGATTGGCTGGCCATCATGGCCACCGTGGCCGAGGCCAGTCGCCAGAGCTATCGCAGCCTGGTCTTCGACACGCCCGGCTTCGTCGAGTACTTCCGCGCCGCCACACCGATCGATGTGATCGAGCGCATGAAGATCAGCTCGCGGCCAGCCAGTCGCAAGACCGGCATCGGCGCGATTCATGAATTGCGCGCCATTCCCTGGGTGTTCGCCTGGTCGCAGTCGCGCCACGGCCTGCCCGGCTGGTATGGCCTGGGCAGCGGACTGGCGGCGGCGGTGGCGGCGCATGGCCACGAAGCGGTGGCGACGATGGCACGCGAGTGGCCTTTCCTGCGCGTGCTGCTGGAAGACGTGGAAATGGTGATGGCGAAGTGCGACATGGCCATCGCCGCGCTGTACTCGGAGCTCCACGGCCCCGGCCATCGCCGCTACTTCGATCTCATCGACGCCGAATGGCGGCGCACCGAGAGCCTGCTGTTGAGCCTCAAGGGCAGCCGCGAGCTGCTGGCCTTCGATCCGCGCCTGTCGCGCACCATCCGCCTGCGCAACCCCTACGTCGACCCGATCAGCGTCCTGCAGGTGGATCTGCTGGCCCGCTGGCGCCACGGCGACCGCCGCTCACAAGCCGAATTCGAGGCGCTGGTCGCCACCGTCAATGGCATCGCGCGGGGCTTGCAGAACACGGGGTGATGAGATTCGACAGGGTTGGCGGCTGTCGAGAGCGGGATTGGGCTGGGGCGGGGATTGGGGGCTGGGGATTGGGGGCTGGGGCGCAAGCCTGAGAGGGCACGGCATCAGCCGAGCCCGCGGGCCGTTGCTGGTGCGCCTTCGGCATCCCCAATCGCGCCCAAGGGCGCTCCCACAGGGCCGTCGCCACAGGTCCTGGCATGTCGCCAGCAACGCGCGAGAGCCCGCTCCAGCAGGCCCCAGTCCCCGTCACTCCTTGACCGGCTTCACCACGCGCACATGCAGCTCCTGCAACTGGCGATCGCCAACTTCGGAGGGGGCGGCGGTCAGCGGGCATTGCGCGCTGGCGGTTTTGGGGAAGGCGATCACGTCGCGGATCGAGTCCACGCCGCACATCAGGGCCGAAATGCGATCGATGCCGAAGGCGATGCCGCCATGCGGCGGGCAGCCGTAGCGCAGGGCTTCGAGCAGGAAGCCGAACTTCACCGCCGCCTCCTCGGCTTCGATGCCGAGCAGATCAAAGACTGCCGCCTGCATGTCGGGCCGATGGATACGGATCGAGCCGCCGCCGATCTCATTGCCGTTGAGCACCATGTCGTAGCCGCGCGACACCGCCGAGCCAGGATCGGCCTTGAGCGCCGCGACGTCGTCCACCGCCGGCGCGGTGAAAGGATGGTGCAGCGCCATCCAGCGATGCTCGGCGTGGTCGTACTCGAACATCGGGAAATCGACCACCCACAGCGGACGCCAGCCGGACTCCACCAGCTTCATGTCACGACCCACCGCCAAGCGCAGCGCGCCCATGTAGTCGGACACCGTCTTGTATGGCCCGGCGCCGAAGAAGATCAGGTCGCCAGTGGCCGCGCCCACCGCCGTGAGGATGCCCTGCAGCGCGGCATCGTCGAGGAACTTCACGATCGGGCTGGTCAGCCCCTCGCGGCCCTTGGCGAGATCATCGACGCGGATCCAGGCCAGACCCTTGGCGCCATAGCGCGCCACCAAGGGACCGTAGTCATCAATCTGCTTGCGCGTCAGGCTGGCGCCCTGCGGCAGCTTGAGCGCGACCACGCGACCGCCCGGATCGTTTGCGGGACCGGAGAAGACCTTGAACTCGCAGCGCTGCACATGCTCGGCCACGTCGACCAGTTCCAGCGGGATGCGCAGGTCCGGCTTGTCCGAGCCATAGCGGCGCATCGCCTCGGCGTAGCTCATGCGCGGGAAAGGATCGGCCAGCTCCACGCCCACCACCGTGCGGAACACGTGCCGGATCAGGCGCTCGACCAGATCCTGCACATCGTGCTCGCGCACGAAGGCCATTTCGATGTCGAGCTGCGTGAACTCGGGCTGGCGATCGGCGCGCAGATCTTCGTCGCGGAAGCAGCGTGCGATCTGATAGTAGCGATCCATGCCCGCCATCATCAGCAGCTGCTTGAACAACTGCGGGCTCTGCGGCAGGGCGTAGAACTGACCGGGATTGACGCGACTCGGCACCAGGTAGTCGCGCGCACCTTCCGGCGTGGCCTTGGTCAGGATCGGCGTCTCGATGTCCTGGAAGTCCAGCTCGTCGAGGTAGCGGCGGATCTCGCGCACCAGGCGCGTGCGCAGGCGCATCGTGCGCTGCATGTCCGGACGGCGCATGTCGAGGTAGCGGTAGCGCAGGCGCGCTTCTTCGTTCGGCACCTCGTCCAGCATGAAGGGCAGCGCAGCTGCAGCGTTGAGGGTCTCCACCGCCGTGGCCACGACTTCGATGGCACCAGTGCGCAGGCGCTCATTGACCTGGCTGGCCGGCCGCGCCCGCACCACGCCTTGAATGCGCAGACAGTACTCGTAGCGCACCTTGTCGGCGGCGGCAAAGGCTGCTGCCTGGTCGGGCTCGATCACCACCTGCACCACGCCCTGATGGTCGCGCAGATCGATGAAGATCACCCCGCCATGGTCGCGTCGGGTATCGGTCCAGCCGCACAGGGTCACCGGCTGGCCGGTCAGCGAGGCATCGACCAGGCCGCAGTAATGCGAGCGCATCGAGGTCGGATTCAACATGGCAGGGATTCCCGGCGGATCGCGAAAAGGGCCGCGATGCTAATGGGAGGCGTCGAGGGGCTGCAAACCAGGGGGCGCGCTGAGGCGGGACGAAGTGCACTGCGACCTTCCCGCCACCTGGTGCATCCTTGCGAGGTTCTCCAGGATGCGAGTGCCATGACGCGCACACTTTGGGCTTGGTTGCTGGGCTTGCTGGTGCTGGCCGCGCTGGCAGGGGCGTGGTCGCTGTGGCCGCGGGTATCGGCGCTCGCGCCGATGTCGCCGGAAAGCGCCAGCACAGCTGCCGCCGGCGCGCCGACCGCGACGGCGCAAGCCGCGTCGAGCGTGGCTGACGCGGGCGAGGCGGCGATCAGCCCCGCCGTCGCCACCAGCCCGTCGGCGACGGCCAGCAGCGCGCCCGCTGCCCTGGCCATCTCCGCGGCAGATGAAGCGCGGCTGCCGGCCGAGGCGCTGCCTTTGCGCGATACCTACACCGCCTTGCTGGAGCTGCATCGCGGCGGGGTGGCAGCGGGCACGCGACGCCTGTTCAAGGAGATGCTGAAGTGTCGGCGCTACCGACAGTCCAGCCAGCAGATGGAACTGATGATCGCGCTGCAGGAGTCCGGCCAGGGGCCCTCCGGCAATCGCATGCAGGGCGCGATGGAGTCGGCCGCCGCCGAGGTCGCGCGCCTGCGCGAGCACTGCGATGGCGTACCGGAGGATATGGAATCGGCGCTGTTCTTCGAGTTGCAGCAGCGCGCCGCCGAGATGGGCGATCTGGCGGGCCTGCTCAGCTTCGTCAGCCAGCCCGCCATCGACTTGAGCCGTGCCGTGGAACAGCACGAACGCATCGCCGTGTTCCGCGAACGTGCACGCGGCTACTTGCAGACCGCAATGGCCCAGGCCAGCGGCCAGGCCGTGGCGGTGGCGGTCAGCGCGCACGATCACGCCTCGATGCTGCCGCGCTTTCAGGACGAGAACGCCGGACAACGGCAGATGCTGCGCCAAGTGCTGGGCGCGCGCATGGTGCTCTCGCCACTGCAGCAGCTGCTCGGCGACAAGCCCGAGGAGGCCTACGCCTACGCGCGTCTGTGCCAGCGCGTGTGCAACACGCTGGACCGCCAGCGCGCTGAGGAAACACTGCGGCGCATCGAAGGCGGCCTGGATGCCGCCGCCCGCCGCGACGCCGAGGACCGCGCCGATGCGCTCTATGACGAGCACTTCGCCAACCGCCCCAAGGCCCCCGATGTGGAGTACCGCACCGGCAACCCCGGCCCCGGCGGCGGCTCGACGCAGATCCGGATCGGGATGTAGCGGGCGGGTCAGCCTCCGGGCAGGCGCCGGTGCTGCGCAATTCGCAAGAGGAGCGATCGGCACGCCTGCGACGTCCCGCTGTCGCACGAACAGGTGCCGGATGATGTCCGGGCATGGCTGCAGGCCTGCAATCGCCGGGTTCTGGCCAAGCCGATCGCATCGGGGCAGCCGCTCCTGGCAACCGCACCCGAATCACCCATGCAACAAAAAAGCCCCGCATCGCTGCGGGGCTTTCTCTTTTCGATCTGATCTGTGGCGAGGATGCCTTGCCGCTGAGTTGATCCGGGCTGCGCGGCGCGCAGCCCGGATCAGCGGGATCAGAAGTCCATGCCGCCCATGCCGCCGTGGTCGTGACCGGCGTGACCGCCAGCCGCGGCTTCCTTCTTCGGCAGCTCAGCCACCATGCACTCGGTGGTGATCATCAGGCCGGCGATGGAGGAGGCGTTCTGCAGCGCGGTACGGGTGACCTTGGTCGGGTCCAGGATGCCCATCTCGACCATGTCGCCGTAGTGACCGGTGGCAGCGTTGTAGCCAAAGTTGCCGGTGCCTTCGGCGACCTTGTTCAGCACCACGCTCGGCTCGTCGCCGCTGTTGGCGGCGATTTCGCGCAGCGGGGCTTCCATGGCGCGCGCGGCGATGGAGATGCCGTGCTGCTGGTCTTCGTTGTCACCCTTCAGCTGACGCACCGCGTCCAGACCACGGATCAGGGCCACGCCGCCGCCGGGCACGATGCCCTCTTCCACCGCCGCACGGGTCGCGTGCAGGGCGTCTTCGACGCGCGCCTTCTTTTCCTTCATCTCGACTTCGGTCGCCGCGCCCACCTTGATGACGGCCACGCCGCCAGCCAGTTTGGCCACGCGCTCCTGCAGCTTCTCACGATCGTAGTCGCTGCTGGTTTCTTCGACCTGGCGCTTGATCTGCTCGATGCGCGCCTTGATCGCGTCGGCCTTGCCAGCGCCGTCGATGATCGTGCTGTTTTCCTTCTCCACCACGATGCGCTTGGCCTGGCCCAGATCCTTCAGCGTGGCCTTCTCCAGCGACAGGCCCACTTCCTCGCTGATCACCTGACCGCCGGTCAGGATGGCCATGTCTTCCAGCATCGCCTTGCGACGATCGCCGAAGCCCGGAGCCTTGACCGCCGCGACCTT
>ERZ1066138.338-NODE-338-length-15776-cov-10.200178_pt1 | contig 15776 bp, 15 predicted proteins | sample MGYA00382785_ERZ1066138 | MGnify/ENA primary metagenome ERZ1066138 (study PRJEB33369, sample SAMEA5778368) | biofilm metagenome | biome: Industrial cooling water; feature: Water cooling tower basin; material: Biofilm | place: United Arab Emirates | collected... | reverse complement strand
AGTTCGGCGCCGCCATCTGCATGGCGAGCATGTAGCGGTGCTCGTCGAAGAACGCCTGCGCGTCCTCTTCCGTCGTAAAGTAGCCGCCCTTCCAGCCCCAATAGGTCCATGTTCCCGCGAGACGATCGAACACCTGCCGTGCATCGTTCTCGCCCGTCGTCCGTTCCTTCTCGGGCAGATCCTTCAGCGCCTTCTCATCGGCTACCGAACGCCACAGCCACGACGGAACTTGCGTCTCTTCGACCTTGCGCAGAGCCTTGGGCACGCCGGCCTTGCGGAAATACTTCTGCGCGAGAATGTCGGCGGCGACCTGGCTCCAGTGCTCGGGCACCTCGAAACCTTCCAGCCGGAAGACCACCGAACCATCGGGGTTCTTGATTTCGGAGGTGGCGCGCCGGAACGCGATTTTTGCGTAAGGCGACTGGCCAGCATCCGTAAATCGCCGCGTGATCTTCATAGTGCCCCCATGATGAAAAAAAGGGGTGCTCGACGCGGAACAAGGCACCCTGATGAATTCGATCCGCCGTCGCCGTCATGCGATCCGTCGCTCCTCGCCCTCACGCGCGCATCTGTGCGGAGACGTCTGACTGTGGCCGTTCCCTCACGGCTGAGACAGTTCGTCCGCAAACGCGAATACGGGGCCGACGGGCCCGAACAGATGATGGAGAGAAGCGCCCCGGAAGCATGACATGTCGAAGGGCGGCTGAGACGAAAGGTGGCGCGATTCGGACCGCCCGTCACGAAGTGTTGGGGGTGTAGGTGGGAGGCGGCCACTACATCTAGTGGTGTGTGTAACTTGGGGATTGACCAGCCTGTGAGGCCGGATTCTCCGCGGTTTGTGCGAGGGAGCCTGCGGAGGAGGGGGTGTGAATTGACGGATCAACCGAGTGCCCGGACCCCATTTCCGTCAAAGCTAGGACGATTCCGGCGGTCACGGTGTGGCCGTTGAGCCGCGGTCCTTGGCGCACTAGACAGAGCCCCGCCACGGTCCTACACGCAAGACGAGCAATGAGACCCGATCGAGGGGCATGAATGGGCCTGTTTACGGAAATCTTCAGCTGGTGGGGCGGCAACACGTGGGGCACGCGCTTCACCTTGTGGCGCCACGGTCGGTTCGTTGGCGAAGACGAGTTCGGCAACCGCTATTATGAACAGAAGTCCGGCCGTCCCGGTCCGCTGGATCGTCCGCGTCGCTGGGTGACATACAAGAGCATGTCGGAGGCGTCGCAGATCCCTCCTGGCTGGCATGGCTGGATGCATTACACGGTCGACGACCCGCCGACCGCCGGGTCCTACGCACCTCGCCCCTGGCAGAAGGCGCACGAGGCCAACCCGACAGGCACCCCGGCCGCCTACCGCCCCGCCGGGTCGATCCTCACGGCATCCGCCTCCCGCCCCCGTGCAACAGGCGACTATAAGCCTTGGCAGCCTGACTGAGCGCGATCCCATGTGCCGCGATCTTAGTCGCGACACGATCGCATCCCACTGTGTCAGCTATTGTATCCATGGTAGTCCGCTCGAAGAGCTTTCGTGACGAAGCTTCTCGCAACAATGAGATCCCCGTCAGGCATGGCGCGCCGATTGATTTTGCCAACGCGTATTTTAGGGCTCGCGATTGCCGCTTCCGCAGTCGTCGTTCCGTCCGCGCACGCCGAACGCATCGACAACAAAGTCGCCGTTTTTTCAGCACTCGACAAAGTCACCGCGACCATCAAGACCCTCACTGTTCCGCTTAATGAAACGCGCGAGTTCGGGGCGCTCAAGGTCACCCCGCGCGTGTGCTATTCGCGGCCGCCCACCGAACAGCCCAAGACGACTTCGTTCGTTGAGGTGCAGGAAGTGCAGCTCGACGGCCAGGAGAAGAAGATTTTTTCCGGCTGGATGTTTGCTGAAAGCCCCGGCCTTAATGCCGTCGAACATCCCGTATTCGACGTCTGGTTGACGGGGTGTGAGGAACCCAAGAACCCCGTCGCCGCCACCGCGCCGGCTGAAGGCGTCGCCGATGGCGTGACGGACCCAAACTTGGGGGAAGCTCCCGTCGACGACTTGCCGCGCCGCCGTGTAAGGCGCTGACGTCTTTTGCCTGTCATCTCGTTCTGACACTTCGGTTGCGGCAGCTGCAATATCGGTGCTGGCGCCGACAGCGCATTCACTCCTAGACTGCCGCGAAGTTTGCGTAGCAAAGGATGAAACCCATGTATCGGCTTTTCACGGTTTTGCTATTTGGCATCACGATGACCAGCGGCGCGGCTGCTGACGACATCGCGCCGGAAAAACTCGTCGACAGCCTGAATGGCGTCTTCGGCACGCACGCCAAAACCCGCGCAAGCCACGCAAAAGGCGTGTGCGTCAAAGGCAGCTTCACGCCAGCTGCCGAAGCATCCACACTTTCGAAGGTTCCATTCCTGGCTGCGCCTGTCCCGGTCCTTGGCCGCTTCTCTTTCGGCGGCGGCAATCCCAAGGCGTCCGACAAGGTGAAGTCACCCCGTGGCCTCGCCCTGCGCCTTGATCCCGACGGCAAAGCGCCGACGGACTTCGTCTTTCTGAGCGCCCCAATCTTTTTCGCCCGGACGCCGGAGGAAGTCGTCGGCTTCCTGGAAGCCCGCTTCCCCGGTCCTGACGGCAAACCCGACCCGGCCAAGGTGAAGGCCTTTACCGAGGCCCACCCCTGGACCGCCAAGCAAGGGGCGTGGGTGGCCTCAAAACCCATCCCCGCCTCCTACGCAGGGCTGCCCTACTTCAGCATCCACGCCTTTGAGGCGATAGCCGCAGACGGCAAAAAGACGACCGTGAAACTGAAGTTCGAACCGGTCGCCGGCGAAATGGGTCTTACTGACGACGAGGCCAAGGCGAAGGAAGAAGGCTTCTTCACCGCCGAAATCGAAGAGCGGTTCAAGAGCGGGCCGGTGGTGTTCAACTTCGTCGCCATCGTCGGGACCGAGGCCGATCCGACCACCGATCCCACAGTCGAGTGGCCGGAAGCGGACCGCCGGAAGATTGCGCTCGGCACACTTTCGATTGTCGGCCGGGAAGATGACGCCACGTGCGATGCCACCACCTTCGACCCGACCAATCTGGCCGTTGGGCTCGCCGGGTTCCCCGGCGATACAATCCTGCCGGCGCGTTCAGGCGCTTATGCGGTCTCACTCACGCGCCGCAGCCAATAATCGGCAATCCGCCCGTTGTTCCTGCTGGAACAGCGGACCGCCTTCGGAGTTGCGATGCTGGGTTCAGCTTGGAGGTCCCCTCCAGCCTGTCTCAGCGTCGTCTCGAAGGAACTCGCGCCATGACCGACAAACGTCTGATCGCCGCCGATGCGCTTTTCATGATCCTCTACATCGGCATCGCCGCGGCGCTGATCGGTGTCCTCGCTGCCGTCGGCATTCTCTATGCCACCGGCTACGAACTGGACACGCTTCATGTTGGGGCCGCCTGGATCGGCATCATCGGCCTTTTCGTACTGCCCGTCTTGCCGAAGCTCTACCGCACACTGATCGGCCAGCCGTTCACGTGGCGGCAAAACACCGTCCTCGGCGGCGTCATCGAGAACTGATCCGATCAGTTTGAGAGCTGGCGTGCGACCCTGGGCGCGAAGTAGGTCAGAATGCCGGCAGCGCCTGCTCGCTTGAAGGCGAGGAGGCTCTCCATCATCACTTTGTCTCCATCGAGCCAGCCCCGCTCGGCCGCCGCTACCAGCATCGCGTACTCGCCCGAAACCTGATACGCGAACGTCGGCACCTTGAACGTCTCCGACACGCGCCGCACGATGTCGAGATACGGCATCCCGGGCTTGACCATCACGAGATCAGCGCCTTCCGCGATATCAAGCGCCACTTCGCGCAGAGCCTCGTCCGTATTGGCCGGGTCCATCTGGTAGGTACGCTTGTCGCCCTTCAGCGTCGATGAGGATCCGACCGCATCGCGGAATGGCCCGTAGAATGCGCTCGCATACTTGGCCGCATACGACATGATCTGCGTGTCGTGATGCCCCGCCGCTTCGAGCGCCCGCCGGATTGCGCCGATCCGCCCGTCCATCATGTCTGACGGCGCGAGAACATCGCATCCGGCCGCCACCTGATTGAGCGACTGCTTGACGAGCGCCGCTACCGTTTCGTCATTGAGAATGACGCCATCGCGCACGAGCCCGTCGTGGCCGTGGCTCGTATAGGGATCGAGCGCCACGTCGAGAATGACGCCCAGATCGATGCCCGTCTGCTTGATCGCCCGCGTTGCGCGGCAAACGAGGTTGTCACGGTTGAAGGCCTCGCGCGCGTCGTCCGTTCTGAACTTCGGATCGGTGTAGGGAAAGAGCGCCACTGCCGGAATGCCCAGCGACGCCGCCTCGCGGGCCGCCTCGACCACCAAGTCTATCGACAGCCTCTCCACGCCCGGCATCGATGGGATCGGCTCGCGCTTGCCCGTGCCTTCCAGGACGAACAGCGGCCAGATCAGGTCGGACGCCGTCAGCGCGTTCTCGGAGACGAGAGCCCGGGCCCAGGGCGCTCGCCGGTTGCGGCGGGGCCGGATGTGCGGATAGCCACCGGGCGCGCCGGACAGATCAGAAAGTTCGGTCATGGATGGAAGTCTCGAATGTCTCGATGATGATGCGATCGGGCGTGACCATAGGGAGATCACGGCCACGCGCAATAGCAGCGACAGAGAAAGAACGGTCAACGCGCGAGGCGTCGCCGGCTCAATCGCAGATCTTCTTCACTTTGCGCGGGGCCATATCGACATGGAAATGGTTACGATGCGCATTGTTTGCCTCAGGCCCGAGTGTCGTGCCGAAAATCTGGCAGGCCGCCGTGTGGGCACCTTTGAGGAAAGCCTGCACACGGCGTGGCGGTTCAGCCGTCGCTTCCGGTCCGCCGAGATGCTGCGGCGCCACTCCGAAGGCGGGCTTTTCGGCAGGTAGGGTGACTCCGTCTGCGATCGTCTTTCGCACGACCACCCCGGTCGCTTCGCTTGCGGCCGTAGCCGGAGCCGTCGTGGGCGCCACGGCCGGACGTGCGATCCGTGCTGCCTCAGCGGCCGCCTTTTCAGCAGCTTTCTTAAGCGCATCTTCCCGTGCCGCGATATCGCGTTTGGTTTCGCCCCAGCCCGTCAGCACCACCGCCATTTCACCCTTCGAGGTCACGAAACTCCTGATATCGAGCGCATTCGCGCGGCCGTGTTCGGAAAGCTTGGTTTTCGTCCGGCCGTATGCATTCCGGCAGGAATAGTCGCTCATACTTTCGATCTTGATCACATCGGCGCCCAGCGACCGGCGCGCCAGCGGCTGCAAATCCTTGGTGAGCCAGGTGTGCAGCGCGCCCACCATGCCGCATGTGAGAACCGGCGGCGGCGAGAGCGCAACTTCCGGCTCCTTGCCGATCGTGATCAGGCGCACCGGCGCCGGTGCACCGCAATCCCCCTGCCGAAACGCCGGTTCGGCAATCGTCACGGCATCAATTTTCTCCAGAATGGTTTTGCACATCGCCTGCGCGGCAGCGACCTCCTCGGCCGGCCACTCGGTCGGAATAGGAGCGGGCTTCGCCTTCGCGTCGGCCTCCTCCTTGGCTTCGTCGATGGTCTTCGGCCAGACGCCGGGCGTCGCGCCAGCGGAAGGCGTGTTGGCAGCGGCCGGCTGCCCCGCCTTGGTGAGCGGCTGTCCCTTCGCGTCCTTAGGCTTTTTTAGCGGCAGCGGTACATCTGCGGCCAACGCAGGAGTAGCGAGACCGGCGGCTATGAGAAGCACAACCGCAAAAACCTTCATGCATCGGGTCTCGCCTGAGAATACGCGCACTGAAAAACTCGCTAACGGCCTTCATCTGCTGATGTGGGTCTTGATCCGGACCGTTGCAATACAAGCCGGAGTTCTCATGGCGGATGGGCCACACATGTGACCCGCTTGGTGGTTTTCTCCGAACCGGTCGGACTGTATAGCGGTGCGCTGCCGATCACAACCGCACGCGCTATCGGATAGCGGTCGCATCGGTACGACAGGGATGCAAACTGTGGAAGACCAGCTGTGGAAAGGCGAGGCGTGACCGACGTGAGCGAACCGCACCAAGACGATATCCGCCTAGAACAATTAGGTTCGGCGTCCGTAATCACGCTGCAGCGCACGCGGGCGCTCAACGCCTTGACGATTGCGATGCGGGCGTCCCTGGCCGCGTGGTTCCCGAAATTCTCGCGCGATCAGAACGTCTATGCCGCCGTCATCCGATCGGCATCGCCCAAAGCCTTTTCAGCCGGTTCCGATGTGCGCGAAGTCATCCACCTCGGGAAGACGGATATGGAAGCCGCACGCCAGGCCTTCCGAGATGAATATGCGCTCAACTGGCGTCTGGAATGCTTCTCTAAACCCACGGTTTCGTTGATCGACGGTGTTGTCATGGGGGGCGGCGTCGGCATCTCGCTGTACGGCACGCATCGCATCGCCGGAGAAGGCTACCGCTTCGCAATGCCTGAAACGAAGATCGGACTTTTCCCGGATGTCGGCGTCTGTCACGCATTCGCGCGCCTTCCCGATCAGATCGGACAGTACCTGGGCCTCACGGGACGTACGATCGGGCGCGCTGACGCTTACGCGTTGGGGCTCGTCACCCATTGCATTCCGGCCGCGCGCTTCGACGAGATCGTCGCCGGCCTGGCGGATACCTATCCGGTCGATCCGCTGCTCGACGATCGGCACACGGACCCAGGTCCAGCTGAAATCGAAAAGGTCCGCGAGACCATCGCCCGGTGCTTCTCCGCGCCCGACGTCGAAGGCATCATCGATCGTCTTGAAACCGAAACCGGCGCGAATTCCCAATGGGCGAAAGAAGTAGCGGCGGAATTGAAGATGCGCGCGCCGCTTTCTCTCGCCGTTACGCACCGGCATATCCGCGACAGCGCTTCACGGGATTTACGCGACGTGCTGCAAATGGATTTTCGACTGGCAAGCCGGTTTCTTGAAGATCACGATTTCTATGAAGGCGTTCGCGCGGTTGTCATCGACAAGGACAATGCCCCGGTATGGAAACCCGGTACACTCGCATCCGTCACGTCTGCTGCCGTCGACAGATATTTCGCAGATGTGGCCGGCGAAAGCTGGTCGCTTCCCACACGCGCCGAAATGCAGGCCATGCGGGCGTAAGTAAGCATCTCGTAGAGGCGTCGTTAGCAAATAGAAGCCAATATCGGCTGCACAGAACTGAGGTAAAAGCAATGTGCTCGTTCAAGACATTTTAAACGAACGCTAAACAGGGGCCCCTGGAACTATTCTTTTACTATATCTATTCAGGTAACCTTTAGTTATTGAAGCTACTCTGCCTGTGAAACCCGGGAAACAATAACAATCCGGGATTTGGCGTTAAACAGGTAAGAGGCAGGGCGATGAGTGCTGTAATCGATGCGCGTGCCCGCGCGAAAATACAACCGGTCGCGGAAGAGACGATTCAGGGCGAATATCTCCAGTCGCTGCGGTTGATCGAGCGTCTGCATCGGCTGCTGCTCGATGTCATCAAGGACGAGTTCCAGCGTCAGGGTGGATCGGACCTCAACAGCGTCCAGGCACTCCTGATCTACAATATTGGCGAGAGCGAATTGACGGCAGGCGATCTGAAGCGGGGTGGCTACTACCTCGGCTCCAACGTCTCCTACAACCTCAAGAAGCTCGTCGACATGGGCTACATTCACTACAAAAAATCAGAAACGGATGGCCGCAGCGTCCGCGTGAGCCTCACGCAGAAGGGCCACGACGTCTGCACGGTGGTCAACAAGCTCTATCAGCGTCAGCTCGGCTCGCTCGAGACCGTCGGCAGCGTCGACAATGACGACCTGAAGTGCCTCAACAAAGCCCTGATGCGCCTCGAGCGCTTCTGGTCCCACCAGATCCTCTACCGCCTGTAGTTTCCCGGTGCCATGAACGGCGAAGGACTGCGGAGAAAGCCTCCGTGGTCCTTTGCCTTTTTCGGGGGCTGCGGCGAGCGCTGAAGCAGGGACCGTTGCCCGCAAAGGCTGACCTGATCGCCTGAACGCCCCCGGATCTCGTCATTCAAAACGGCCCAGATCCCTACGAGCCGCTAAGACCCAGGCCACGATCATCGACTGCGGCGCCTCCTACTAAAGTTTAATCACCGGCCTCCGCAGACCGCTGCCGGGGCATCAATGATCGCCAGAAAAGCGCCCTGCCGTGCCCGCCTTCCTGCCAGATTGACCTGCAACATGGCGCGGCATTTCGTTTCGGCCGCACGCATTTGATGCGGATCAACTGGTCCCATCAGGACAAATGTTTTAAACGCCCGGCAAAAGCCGTTGTCGGCGCTGGCAAGGCCGGTTAATTCGGGGCGATCGTCGCGAGCGAAACCGACGTATGCAGTTCACGGCCGACGCGCGAGAGCAGCTATGGTGACCCGCAAAAGGACGCGACACGAAAGCGGTTGATCGGACGGTTCGAGCCGGGGCATTGTGCCCATCAAGCGGGCGGTAACAGCCCCGAAAGGGTCAGGAAACGTGCAGATGGACTACGCCGGGCGATTCAAGGCGGCACTCGACCAGATCAAGGCCGAGGGTCGTTACCGGGTTTTTGCCGATCTGAAGCGCCAGCGCGGCGCCTTTCCCGCAGCCACTCGGTTCACCGAGACGAACACCCACCCGATTACGGTGTGGTGCTCCAACGATTATCTCGGCATGGGCCAGCACCCCTCGGTGCTCGCCGCCATGCATGAAGCGATCGACATCGCGGGCGCGGGTTCCGGCGGGACGCGCAATATCTCCGGGACGACGCATTACCACGTCGAACTCGAACATGAGATCGCCGATCTCCACGGCAAGGAAGCGGCCCTGCTATTCACGTCCGCCTACGTCGCCAACGACGCTACGCTCTCGACCATTCAGAAGCTTTTTCCGGGCATGGTCATCTTCTCCGACGAGAAGAATCACGCCTCCATGATCGAAGGCATCCGGCGCGGCGGCGGTGAAAAGCGCATTTTCCGCCATAACGACGTCGCCGACCTCGAAGCCAAGCTTGCCGAGTGGCCCGTCGAGACACCCAAGCTGATCGCATTCGAGAGCGTCTATTCGATGGACGGTCATATCTCGCCGATCGCGGCGATCTGTGACCTTGCCGATAAATATGGCGCGATGACCTATCTCGACGAGGTTCACGCCGTCGGCCTTTACGGCGAACACGGCGGCGGCATCGCCGAGCGCGAAGGCGTCATGCACCGCCTTGACATCATCAACGGCACTCTGGCCAAGGGCTACGGCGTCATGGGGGGCTACATCGCTGCCTCGCGCGATATTTGCGACGCTATCCGATCCTTCGCCTCAGGGTTCATCTTCACGACGTCGGTCGCCCCCGCTATCGCCGCCGGTGCGCTCGCATCCATTCGTTACCTCAAGACCAGCCAGATCGAACGCGCCCGCCATCAGGAGCGCGCCCGGACTCTCAAGGCCAAGCTGAAGGCTGCCCGGATTCCCGTGATGGACAACCCCAGCCACATCGTCCCGATTCTCGTCGGCGACCCGGTCCACTGCAAGGCCGTCACGGACACTCTGCTCGACCGCTACGGCATCTACGCCCAGCCGATCAACTATCCGACGGTTCCCCGCGGCACCGAGCGCATCCGGCTGACGCCGTCGCCCCAGCACACAGACGCCCAGATGGACGCCCTCGTCACGGCGTTGTCGGAGCTTTGGGCCGCCTGTCCGCTCTCTCACGGCCAGACTGTGCGTTTGGCGGCCGAATAAGCCTGCGGCCAGCGGCCTCACCTCAAAAGGCAATAGGCTCACCCAAAGGGTTGGTCCGACCCACCCCTGGGGGCGTTTCCCGAACTGGAAATTCCTGCGTAGTGTCGTCGCGTAATCGGGGGGCCGGTTGTGGGGCTAGTGCACCACGTGGTATTCCCATCCGTAAGACTTTCGTCGAACTTGGGCGTACATTGCCTTTTAGTTCGTCGGGCAACTTAAATCGCCGCAGAACACGATCCGCACAATCAGCGAGGAAACCCATGTTCAATCTCAAGGGCAAATCAAGCCCGACCGAGCGCTTTTTCAAGTCTCACGTCGAGGAGACCGATCCGGAAGTCGCCGCCGCGATCGCCAAGGAGTTCGGTCGTCAGCAGGACGAAATTGAACTCATTGCCTCTGAGAACATCGTTTCGCGCGCCGTACTCGACGCCGCTGGTAGCGTGCTGACCAACAAGTACGCTGAAGGCTACCCGGGCAAGCGCTATTATGGCGGCTGCCAGTACGTCGACATCGTCGAAGAACTCGCCATCGAGCGCGCCAAAAAGCTGTTCAACTGCGGCTTCGCGAACGTGCAGCCGAACTCGGGCTCGCAGGCCAACCAGGGCGTGTTTACGGCGCTCCTGCAACCGGGCGACACGATCATGGGTTTGTCGCTCGCAGCAGGTGGTCACTTGACCCACGGCGCCCCCGTCAACCAGTCGGGCAAGTGGTTTAAGGCCGTCCACTACGGCGTCCACCCGGAAACGCACCTCATCGACTTCGATGAAGTTCGCAAACTCGCCCACGAGCACAAGCCCAAGCTTATCATCACCGGCGGCTCGGCTTATCCGCGCCGGATCGACTTCGCCCAGTTCCGCGCGATCGCCGATGAAATTGGCGCTTATCTACTCGTCGACATGGCCCACTTTGCCGGCCTCGTCGGCGCCGGCCTCTACCCGAGTCCGTTCCCGCACGCTCACGTTGTCACGTCGACGACGCACAAGACCCTTCGCGGTCCGCGCGGCGGCATCATCCTGACGAACGACGAAGCGATCGCCAAGAAGCTGAACTCGGCCATCTTCCCTGGCATCCAGGGCGGTCCGCTGATGCACGTCATCGCCGGCAAGGCCGTGGCCTTTGGTGAGTGCCTCCAGCCCGAGTTCAAGACCTACATCCAGAACGTGATCGACAACGCCAAGGCGATGGGCGAAGTGCTCGTCAACTCGGGCTTCGCGCTTGTCTCCGGCGGGACCGACAGCCACCTCATCCTCGTTGACCTGCGGCCGAAGGGTCTCACGGGCAACATCTCGGAGAAGGCGCTCGGCCGCGCGCACATCACCTGCAACAAGAACGGCGTGCCCTTCGACCCGGCCAAGCCCATGGTCACCTCGGGCATCCGCCTCGGCTCGCCCGCCGGCACCACGCGCGGCTTCGGCGTTGCCGAGTTCCGCGACGTCGGCCGCATGATCGCTGAAGTTCTCGAAGGTCTCGCCAAGAACGGCGAAGAGGGCAACGGCGCCGTGGAAGAGAAGATCAAGGGCGAAGCAACGGCTCTCTGCCGCCGCTTCCCGCTCTACGGCTGATCTGTACAAATCTCTGAGTTGAGGAAGCGCCGGGCGGGCAACCGTCCGGCGCTTCCTTGTTTTTTTTGACTGTGTATTGCGGGGGAATCGCACGGACGCACGGGGACAAAGCAAAGACAAACGCTCTACACAGGTCCATCGTAGCCCCGATTCTAAAGGCCCCAGCGATGCGCTGCCCCTACTGCGCCTGCGAAAACACGAGCGTAAAGGATAGCCGCCCGACGGACGAGAACGCCTCGATTCGCCGCCGCCGCGAATGCCCCGACTGCGGCGGCCGCTTCACCACCTTCGAGCGCGTGCAGTTGCGCGAACTCATCGTTGTCAAGCGCTCCGGCCGCAAGGTCACCTTTGACCGCGACAAACTCATGAAATCGGTCACGATCGCCACCCGCAAGCGCCCGATCGACGACGACCGCATCGAGCGCATGGTCTCCGGCATCGTCCGCCAGCTCGAAAGCTCCGGCGAAACCGAGATCCCGTCGTCCATCATCGGCGAACGCGTCATGGAAGCATTGCGCGGCCTCGACCCCGTCGCCTACGTACGCTTCGCCTCGGTCTATCGCGACTTCACCGAAGCCGCCGACTTCCAGGAAGTTCTCGGCGAAATTGCCGGTGACGATACCGTCATTCCCCTCCACCAGAAGCGTCTCGGCGGTTAACCTCATCAAAGCCTTGAGATTTGACTGAGGCCGGTGGAAAGCTCTCCCGTATGCGTGCTGCCCCATCTCCCTTCGATCTCGACATGATGCGCATCGCGCTGCGCATGGCGGCACGCGGCCTCGGCAACACCGCGCCCAATCCCGCGGTCGGCGCCGTCATCGCGAATGAGACGACCGGCGAAGTCATCGCGCGCGGCTGGACACAGCCCGGCGGCCGCCCCCATGCCGAAACCGAAGCGATCCGGCGCGCGGGCGGCCGCGCCCGCGGCGCCACCCTCTACGTCACGCTCGAACCCTGCGCGCACTTCGGCAAGACGCCACCCTGTGCCGACGCCATCGTCGCAGCCGGGACTGCCCGCGTCGTCGTCGGCACGGGCGATCCGGACCCGCGCACGGCTGGACAAGGGATCGCGAAGCTCCGCGCCGCCGGCGTCGCTGTCACCGAGAACGTACTCGAACCGGAAGCCCGCTGGCTCACCCTCGGCCACATCCTGCGTGTCACGCAGAACCGCCCGTTCGTCATGCTGAAAATCGCAACCGACGCGGACGGCAGCATCGCCCCCGGCGACGGCACCGCCCCGCATTGGGTCACAGGACCGGAGGCCCGGGCAGCCGGCCACAAACTCCGCGCCGAAGCCGACGCCATTCTCGTCGGCGCGGGCACGCTTCGCGCCGATGATCCGGAGCTGATCTGCCGCCTTCCGGGCCTCGCCAACCGCTCTCCGGTGCGTGTCGTCCTCGCCGGCCGTGCGGCGCTCGATCCGTCCGCAAAGCTATTCGCGACCGCAACCCAGGTGCCGGTGCTGATCGTCCGTGCGGGAGCAGCACGGCCCTCCGATCATGACCTGGCCACAGCCGGCGCGGACGTCCTCGAACTGCCCCCAGTCCGTGAATCGCTCGATCACGTTCCCGCCGTGCTCGAAATGCTGGCAGCCCGCGGCATCACGCGCCTGCTTGTCGAAGGCGGACCGAAAGTCTGGCGCAGCTTTGCTGACGCGGGTCTCGTCGATGAAGTGGCGCTTTTCATGGCTGGCCCGCCCGATGTGCACAAAGCAGCCTTTGCCCTGCAACACCACCTCGGCAGGTTAATACTGCAAACGACCGATTGCCGCCCTGTCGGCTGCGATACGATGTGGCGCTTGCGCCCGGCGAGCGCCTGAGCGACATGAGCCATCCCGTCGGCCGCAAGACTGCACCAGGATTTATCGGCCGGCACCACAGGATCACGACCAAATGTTCACGGGCATCATCACAGATATTGGCGAAGTCATCGGCCGCGAGGGCGGGCGCTTCGCCATTCGTTCGCATTATGATGCGGTGAGTATCGATCTGGGTGCTTCGATCTGCTGCGACGGCGTCTGCCTCACGGTCACATCCGTGCGCCCCGACGGCAAGGGCTCGGCCTTCACGCTCGATGTTTCAAACGAAACCCTATCGAAAACGACGCTCGGCGAATGGATGCCAGGCCGTGCGATCAATCTCGAACGCGCGCTCAGAGCCGGCGACGAACTCGGCGGACATATCGTATCGGGCCACGTGGACGGCCTCGCACGCATCCAATCCGCGGTTCCCGATGGCGACAGCGTGCGCTTCGTCCTGGAGGCCTTGCCCGAACTCGCCCGCTTCGTTGCGCCGAAGGGCTCCGTGGCCCTCGACGGCACCTCCTTGACGGTCAATGAGGTTGATGGAAACCGCTTTGGAATCAATCTGATCCCCTACACCTTGACCCAGACGACGTGGGGGCGCAAAAAGCCGGGCGACCTCGTAAACCTCGAGATCGATATGTTCGCGCGCTACGTCGCGCGGCTTCTGGAGTTCCGCCCGTGAGTGCACCGAAGTTGAGCGGCCTCAGTTCGGCTGTTACGTCCAAGCCCGTGTCCGCCGTTTCCCCGACGCACGAAATCGTCGAGGAACTGCAGAACGGGCGCATGGTCGTTCTGGTCGATGCGGAAGATCGTGAGAACGAAGGCGATCTCGTCATTGCTGCGCAGATGGCGACACCCGACGCCGTCAACTTCATGGCCAAGTACGGCCGAGGACTGATTTGTCTTGCGCTGACGCCCGCCCGCGCCGAAATCCTCGGTCTCGAAATGATGGTGCGCAACAACGGCTCGCGCAACCGCACCGCCTTCACACAGTCGATCGAAGCCCGGGAAGGCATTTCCACCGGTATCTCCGCCCATGATCGCGCCCGCACCATCTCCACGGCCATCGATCCTACCAAGGGCGCCGATGACATCGTATCGCCCGGCCACATCTTCCCATTGATTGCACGCGACGGCGGCGTGCTGATCCGCGCCGGCCACACGGAAGCCTCCGTCGATCTCGCCAAGCTTGCCGGTCTCTCGCCGAGCGCCGTCATCTGCGAAATCATGAACGACGACGGCACCATGGCTCGCATGCCCGACCTCGTTGAATTCGCGAAGGTCCACAGATTGAAGATCGGCACCATCGAGGATTTGATCGCCTACCGTCTGAAGAACGACCGCCTCGTGGAACGCGTCGCGGAAACCCGGTTCGACAGCGCCTTCGGCGGATCATTCGAACTCAAGGTCTATGCGACAACCGTTGACCATGCCGAGCATCTGGCGATCGTGAAAGGCAACATCAGCAACGGCACCGATCCCGTGCTTGTGCGTGTGCATGCCGTCAATGTGCCCGCCGATCTCCTGGGTCTGGGCGAAACCAAGGATGGCGAAAGCGCCATCGCCAAGTCGATGCGCGCGATCGAGCGCGAAGGCCGTGGTGTCGTCGTGCTCATCCGCGATCTTGGCGCCAAGAGCGTTTCCGACTGGATCAGCCGCCGCAGGGCCGGCAGCGGCGCATCCCCTGTGAACCGCCGTCAGGTCGAAACCGGTATCGGCTCGCAAATTCTTCGAGATCTCGGCGTCCGCGACATGGTGCTCCTCACCAATTCGCCCGAGCAGGTCTACATCGGCGTCGAAGCCTTCGGTCTGCGGATCGTTGAAACCCGAGCGATCGAGTAGCACCCATGGTTGACCGCTCCGAAGTTGAACGGACCGCGGCCGGTACGCTGCCTTTGGCGCGCGGCGTGCGTGTCCTGATCATCGAGTCGCCGTATTACGCTGAAATCAACGGTCACTTGCTCGCCAGCACGCTTGCGGTCCTCGCCGAGAACGGCTGCGATGCCGACCGTGTCTCGGTCGCCGGTGCGCTCGAAATACCCCAGGCTCTCGCGGCCGCTGTCTCAGCAGGTGCGATTGGCGGCGAAGGCAAGCGCTACGCGGGCGCGATCGCGCTCGGATGCGTGGTTCGCGGCGAGACTTCGCACTACGATATTGTCTGCAACAACGCCAATCATTGGCTCATGGAGACCGCCATCCGTCACTCAATTCCAGTCGGCAATGCCATCCTCACCGTGGACACACGCGAGCAGGCGCTCGCGCGCGCGGCCGGTGGTCAACCCTCAGGCAAGGGTGGAGATGCGGCACGCGCATGCCTCGGCCTCATCGCGCTGAAGCAGGGTTTTGCGGGGGCATCAGCATGACCGCTGTTCCCAAGAAAACCGCACCCAAAGGCGCCACGCCGCGATCGAAGGCGCGCATGGGTGCGGTGCAAGCGCTTTATCAGATGGAACTGGCCGGTGCCGACGTCTCCGAAGTCGTCGACGAGTTCGAGCGTTTGCGCTTCAACAAGCCCGATGATGCCTCGCCGCGCGAAGAGGATGATGCGGCCGCCGACCTCGAAGAAGCCGACGCGACTTTTTTCTCCGAAATCGTGCACGGCGTCGTCCGCCGTCAGCGCGACATCGATCCCATGGTGCACGAGCAGCTTGCCGCCGGCTGGCGCCTCGTTCGCGTCGACGCGATCCTGCGCG
>ERZ1066138.336-NODE-336-length-15781-cov-8.616495_pt1 | contig 15781 bp, 11 predicted proteins | sample MGYA00382785_ERZ1066138 | MGnify/ENA primary metagenome ERZ1066138 (study PRJEB33369, sample SAMEA5778368) | biofilm metagenome | biome: Industrial cooling water; feature: Water cooling tower basin; material: Biofilm | place: United Arab Emirates | collected... | reverse complement strand
GCCAAAATCCATCGGAAATTTAGTTCAACTTAATTACGGAACACCACACTAGCATCGGCAGATCGCCGGGCATCAGGCTGGCCGACCCTTGCGGCCATGCTGATCCAGCTTGTTCAGGGTCAGTGACCTCTCATCAGCTTTTTGGCTAGGCTGCGGACTCCGCCACCAGCCGTTTGCCCATGCGCCTTGCCCTGCCCGGCTCGATCCTCCTGCCGCTGACCTCGCTGCTGGCCATGGTCAGCACGCTGCTGCATGTGATCCCCTTGTTGCTGGCCGCGTTGCTCAAGTTCGCGCTGCCGATGGCCGCGCCACGGCGGCTGTTGAATCGGGTGCTGACGGCAATCTCGGAGAACTGGATCGCGGTCAACAGCGCCATGATTCGCAGCTTCACGCGCGGCCAGGACTGGCGCGTCGAGGGCGTCGAGCACCTGCATCGCGACGGCTGGTTCCTGGTGATCTGCAATCACCAGAGCTGGGTCGACATCCTGGTCCTGCAAGACGTCTGCAATCGGCGCCTGCCCTTCCTGAAGTTCTTCCTCAAGCGCGAATTGATCTACGTGCCGCTGCTGGGTCTGGCCTGGTGGGCGCTGGATTTCCCCTTCATGCGCCGCTACAGCAAGGAGCAGCTGGCGCGCCGTCCGGAGTTGCGCGGCAAGGATGTGGAGATCACCCGCCGCGCCTGCGCAAAGTTCGCCGAGATGCCGGTCTCGATCATGAACTTCGTGGAAGGCACGCGACTCACCGCGGCCAAGCATGCACAGCAGCAATCGCCCTATGCCCAACTGTTGAAGCCCAAGGCCGGTGGTGTGGCCTTCGTCCTGCAGACCATGGGCTCGATGCTGCAGGGGATCATCGATGTGACGATCATCTACCCGCAGGGCCGACCGGCCCTGTCGGACCTGCTCAGCGGCCGCGTGGCGCGCGTCGATGTGATCCTCAAGGCGCGCCCGATTCCCCACGATTTGCTGGGCGGGAACTACGAAGAAGATGCGGCCGTGCGCGATGCCATGCAGAACTGGATCAACGGCATCTGGGCCGAGAAGGATCAGCTGATTGCGGCGCGACTGGCTGCGCGCGAGCGGTGATGCGTAGATGCCGATTCGGCGCGGCTGCGTTCGGCAGGTGCCCGGCTACACCGCGTGCAAGAGGAAGGCGCGCGCACTCTTCCAGTGGCGTTGCACGGTGCGCGGCGACACTTGCTTGAGCTTGGCGATGTCGTCCAGTTCCAGTCCGGAAAACACCCGCAAGGCCACCAGTTCGGCCAGTTCTGGATCGCTCTGTTCGAGCGCCTGCATGGCCTGCTCCCAGTCGATCAGCTCGACCCAGTCATCAAACTCGCTGCTGGCCTCGCCGCCCTGGGATTCCACGTACAGGCGGATACGCTCCAGCTCGGAACCGCGCGCCCGTTGGCGATCGATCCAAATCTGCCGCATCGCGCTGGCGGCGATGCGGAAGAAGTGGGCGCGGCTCTCGGCCTGTACGGCGCGGCTTTCCGCCAGCTTCAACCAGGTCTCGTTGACCAGCATGGTCGGCGACAGGGTGGCGCGGGGATCGGCATGCAGGCGCCGCGCAGCCAGCGCCTTCAGCTCGCGCTGGATGGCTTCGAAGGCCGCATCAAAGGCGGCGCGATCGCCGCTGGCGGCGCGCTGGATCCACACGGTGACGTCGGACATCGATGCTTCCCAAGCTCCCCGCCGCGGAGTATCCATCGGAACAGGCCAAGGTTGCGTGTCGCGAAGCGCCGTCGGCTCCGTAACTGATCACGTGGGCACGCCCTCGCCCAGCACCCCTCGACAGTCTCATGCATACCGCCGCCACTGCCACCGCTGATCCCGCCGTCCGCCGCTCGATACGCCAACGTTGGAGCGAATTGCGCCCGCTGTTCGAACAGGCGATGGCGCTGCCCGCCACGCAGCGTTCGGGCTTTGTCGATGCACTGGACGCCGACCTGGAACTGCGCGCTGCGCTGCGCCTGATGCTGGCCGACGCTGGCGATGAGGCCATCGAGGATGAGGCGGCGACGCCGACTGCGGGTCTGCCGCGCCGAATCGGCCGCTATGCGGTGCTGCGCGAGATCGGTCGCGGCGGGATGGGCGTGGTGTACCTGGCCGAACAGTTGGCGCCACGCCGCCGGGTGGCGATCAAGCGCCTGGCGGTGACCCATGAACCCAGCCTGCGCGCGCGCTTCGTGCGCGAGGGCGAGTTGCTGGCGCGGCTCGCGCATCCAGCCATTGCCCAGGTGATCGAGGCCGATGTGGATGCCGAGGGGCATCCCTACCTGGTGATGGAATACATCGATGGCGTCGATCTGGCGCTGCATGCCGCCAGTCTTTCGCGCGCGGCACGCATCGCCCTGTTGGCCCAGATCGCCGATGCGGTGGAGCACGCCCACTCACGCGGTGTGGTGCATCGCGATCTCAAGCCCTCCAACATCCTGGTCAACAAATCCGGCGAGCCCAAGGTGCTGGACTTCGGCATCGGTCAGGAGCTGGGCATCAGCAGCACGCTGACGCAGACCGGCATGCTGATGGGCACGCCGGCCTACATGAGCCCGGAGCAGGCCGCCGGCGTGGCTGCTGCCGATGCGCGCAGCGATGTCTATGCGCTGGGCGTGATCGGCTACGAGCTGCTGGCCAATCGTCTGCCCTTGCCGGTGTCCGGGCTGACGCCGCTGGAAGCCCTGCGCGTGATCGGCCAGGACACGCCGCCGCCGCTGGCGCGCCTCGATCCCAGCCTGCGCGGCGATCTGGACACCGTGATCAGCACCGCGCTGGCCCGCGAACCCAGCCTGCGCTACGCTAGCGCGGGCGCCCTCGCCGACGAATTGCGCCGCGTGCTGGCGCATGAACCGATCCGCGCGCGGCGGCCCGGGTTGCTGCGCCGCTTGGGACTCTACGCCCGGCGCCAACCGAAAATGGTCGCCGCCGTGGCCATGGCCGCGAGCAGCTTGATCGTCGGTGCCGCGCTGGCGCTGCACTTTGGCCTCAGCGCTGCGCACGAACGTGATCGCGCAGAAGCCGCGCTGGCCGATGCGCGCGGCACCCAGGCCGCGCTGGCCAAGGTGTTCGCCGCCGGCAATCCGGTACTGGCCGGCAAACCAGAGGTGCTGTTTCGTGAAGTGCTGCGCGCGGCACCGGCGCAGATCGAGGATCTGGCGCCGGCGATTCGTCTGCCGGTGCAGTACACGGTCGCGCTGGCACAGGCACAGATCGGCGACGAGCAGGCCGCGATCGACAGCTTTGCGGCGGCGGCGCGCATCGCCAGCGAATTGGGCAACGCGCCGGCCCGCGCGCAAGCCGAGTTGCGGCGCATCACCGTCGCCTATGAGCAAGAGGACATCAGGGTCGCGGCCCGGGCCATGGAAGCGCTGCTGCTCGATCCAGCCTTGCAGGCCGATCCGGTGCTGCATGCCGCAGCGCTGGTGCTGGGCGCCGAAGTGGCGGCACAGGAGACCCGGGTGCAGACCGTGGTCAACCGCCTGCTGCAGGCGCGCCAGATCTGGCCGCGCGGCGCCACCGCACTGCCCATCGATGATCCAAAGCTGCTGGCGGAATTCGAAATCCGCGCGCTCATCGTCGAGTTGACTGCCGCGACCTATGGCTTGCCCAGCGCGCGGGACCTCAGTGACTTGTTGAGCGCCGTGAGCGAGACGCATCGGCGCCTCGCACCGCAGTTCCGCGAGGATGATCCCTTCTATGCCGCGCTAGACGTGTTGCACCAATACCTCCCGACCGTCCTGGCGAAACAGGGCGGCTGGCAAGACGCGCTGATCGCCCGCATTGATGCCGAGACGCCACGGCTCGGTCCTGGGCACCCGACCATCCTGGCGCAGTTGCACGCCGGGATGATGCTCGGCCGTTTCAACCAACTGGCTGACAAGGGCTTACGCCAAAGGCTGGCTGCAGCGGCGCAAGCAGTGAATGGCAATGTGCGACGCCGGCTGCGACTGACATTGTTGGCGCTGACCGGTGGGCTGACCCCGGCAGAACTGGGCATCGAAGGCCAGGCCTTGCTCGATCTGCGCAAGGTGGTCTGCGGCGAAGGGGCGAGTGCCGATCTCGATTGCCTGCAGGCCGACCTGACCATTGCCCAGTTCGATCTCTCGGAAGGACGGACGCAGCCCGCGCTGCAGCGCCTGGGCGAGTTGACGCAGCAAGCGAAGACTCTGCCGCCCAGCAGTGCACGCCTGGTGCTGCATGACGCGGCATTCCTCTACACCAACGCAGGCCAACGTACCGAGGCGGTCGCGACCACCGATCTGGCCATCGAAGCGCTCAAGGCCAACTCTGAATTGCCGCAGGCCGTCCGCGATCAGCTGCTGATGTTCATGAGTTGGAGTTTCCGGCCCGAGCGCTGTGATCGCGTGCTGGCCCTCATCGAGCCCATCGAGGCACGGCTGGCCGCCCTTCCCAGTGTCCCTGGCGACGTCATGGCCCGCCTGTTGGCGACATGCGAAGTGCGGGCAGAAGGCGATCTGGCCAGCGCGCTGGCGCGCCTGGAACCGTGGCGGCTACAGGCGCAACAGCCTGGCATCGATCCCTTGTTGCGCCAGGAAATCGTCATTGCCTACCTGGAGATTTACGACGTACTGGGGCGCGAGCCCGAGTTCCTGCATTGGGCGCGCGAATTGAAGGCGCTGGAAGCCAGCGGTGTGAAGCCCCATGAATTCTCCGCCAAGCGCATGCCCTGGGTGCAGCGAGCACGCGAGGTCGTGGCGGCAACGCAGGAAAGACAGGCACGTTGAGCGCAGCGCCCCTGTAGGAGCGCCCTTGTGGGAGCGCCCTTGGGCGCGAAAAGGGTCTGGCCTCAGTGTGAGATTGATCGCGACAGCGGGATCAGGGGCTGGGGGCTGGGGCGCGTTGCTGGCGGGGTTCAGGCGTCGGGGCGGGCTTGATCGCGCGCAAGCGCGCTCCTACAAAGGATGGCCTTGGGCGCGACGTGCGTCTGGCCTTGGTGTGGGGCTGATCGCGCGCAAGCGCGCTCCTACAAAAGATGCCTTGCGGGCCTGATTCAGGCCTTGGCGGCGGCGGGATTGGGTGCCATGCGCGTCAGCACGTGCTCGGCCATGCCTTTGGCCAATTCCTCTTCGCCGTAGTAGACCGTGCCCAGCTGCTCTTCGCGCAGCAGCGCGGCTTCCTCTTCGCTGTGGGTGCGCAGCACCACCTCGATGCCGGGGTTGAGCAGGCGCGCGATTTCCACCATGCGGCGCAGGTCGATCACGTCGGGTATGGCCACGATCAGCATCGCCGCGCGGGCCACATGCGCCTGCACCAGCACTTCGGGCGTGGTGGCATTGCCGCACACAGCGGGCACGCCGCGCTCGCGCAGCGCCTCCACGCGCTCGCGATTCTGATCTGCCACCACGTAGGCAATGCCTTTGGCGCGCAACTGGCGGGCGATGATGCGGCCGACGCGACCGTAGCCCACCAGCACCACCTGCCCGGTCAGCAGCGACTCGTCCGTGCTCATCGGCAGCTGGGCCAGCGGGTCGTCGTTCTGATCCAGCCGGCGCGCCAGCGCAGAGCGACGACGAATCCAGTTCTGCAAGGGTTCGATGGCGGCAAACAAGGCCGCATTGGCCGCGATCGACACCAGGGCGCCAGCCAGCACCAGGTTCTGGCCCTCTACCGGCAGCAGGCCCAGGGCCACACCCAACCCGGCCAGGATGAAGGAGAACTCGCCGATCTGCGCCAGGCTGGCGCCCACCGTCAGCGCGGTATTCAAGGGGTAGCGGAAAGCCAGCACTAGGGCGACGGCGGCGATGGTCTTGCCGAGCATGATGATGGCCACCACGACCAGCAGCTTGAGCGGTTCGTCGACGATGATCTGCGGGTCGAAAAGCATGCCCACCGAGACGAAGAACAGCACGGCGAAGGCATCGCGCAGCGGCAGCGTCTCATCGGCCGCGCGGTGACTGAATTCGGACTCGCGCAGCATCATGCCGGCGAAGAAGGCGCCCAGCGCGAAGGACACATCGAAGAGCTTGGCGGCACCAAAGGCCACGCCCACGGCTGCCGACACCACCGCCAGCGTGAACAGCTCCTGCGAGCCGGTGCGCGCCACCCACCACAGGATCTTGGGCAACAGCCGCTTGCCCACGATCAGCATCAGCGCGATGAAGGCGCTGACCTTGGCCAAGGTCAGGCCCACCGTCTGCCACAGATCCGCCTTCGGCACCTCGCTGGCGGAATGACTGCCGGTGGCGGCCAGCAGCCCCGCCATCGCCGGCAGCAGCACCAGCACCATCACCATCACCAGGTCTTCCACCACCAGCCAGCCAATGGCGATCTGGCCATTGACCGACTTCAACAAGCCCTTGGCTTCCAGAGCCTTGAGCAAGACCACGGTGCTGGCCACCGACAGACACAGTCCGAACACCAGCGCAGACCCGAAGCTCCAGCCCCACCAGCTCGCCGCCGCCATCCCCATCAAGGTGGCCACCGCGATCTGCACCAGGGCGCCAGGAATGGCGATGCGCTTCACCGCCATCAGATCCGCCAGCGAAAAATGCAGGCCCACGCCGAACATGAGCAGCATCACGCCGATCTCGGCCAGCTGCGCGGCAAGCCCCATGTCGGCGACAAAGCCCGGCGTGGCCGGCCCGATCAGTATCCCGGCCAGCAGATAGCCCACCAATGGCGGCATGCGCAGCCGCACGGCCAGATAGCCAAAGATCATGGCCAGGCCAAAACCCGCCGCAATGGTGGCAATCAGGCTGACGTCATGGGGCATGCGGGGCTCCTGGCGATGAGGTGATGGCGCGGCACACAGAGTTTGGCATTCATGACGTCAAGGCGGGTTGGAGCTGCTTTCGGCTCGGGACTCGGGACTCGGGACTCGGGACTCGGGGCTGGGGGCTGGGGCGCGTTGTGGGCGGGGTTTCGGGGCCGTATGGCGTAGGTCGGATCAAGCACCGCAGGTGCGGATCCGACGTCGCAACTCGCGTCCTCTGCGTCAAGAACCCCCGGCACCGCCAAGGCCACGTCGGATCCGCACCTGGCGGTGCTTGATCCGACCTACTCAGCCCGAAGCCCCTCGGTCGCCCGAATCCCGAATCCCGAATCCCGAATCCCCAATCCCCAACCCCCGACGTACCTCAAGTCACCTTCGCCGCGCGCAGCAACTCGGCCGTCTCGTACAGGGGCAGGCCCATGACGCCGCTGTAGCTGCCTTCGAGGTGGCTGATGAAGGCTGCGGCGCGACCTTGGATGGCGTAGGCGCCGGCCTTGCCCATGGGTTCGCCGCTGGCGACGTAGGCGCGGATGCGCTCTGGGCTGAGTGCGGCCATGTGCACGCGCGAACGCTGCGCGACGCGGTGCCAGCGCCCGTGGCGATGCAGGGCCAGTGCGGTGATCACCTCGTGGCAACGCCCGGACAGGCGCGTGAGCATGGCGACGGCGTCTTCGGCATCGACCGGTTTGCCGAAGATCCGGCCGTCGAGAATGACCTCGGTGTCGGCGCCGAGCACGGCATCGCCGGGATCCAGCGGATGGCGATCCAGCACCGCCTGAGCCTTTGCCTGTGCCACGCGCAAGCCGTAGGCCTCGGCGCTTTCCTGCGGGGCCGGGTGTTCCGGCACCTCGGCGGTCAGCACGGCAAAGGGCAGGTCGAGCAGGCGCAGCAATTCACATCGGCGCGGCGAAGCAGAGGCGAGGATCAGGCGCATCATCGTGGGCTGGTGATCAACTGGCGCGGGAGTATCGCGTGCGGCGCGGCAGATGCGGGCTGATGGAATGAGTGCGCAGCGGCTGGCACAGGGGCGGGCTGTGGCCTGGTCAGGACTGCTCCTGATCCTCGCCATCATCGCGCTGTCGATGACGCTGGGTCCGGGCAGCGGACCGCGCCCGCCCGCAGCGCACCAACTGGACGCCAACAACAGTAGCGACGGCGCCAGTCACGACACGAGCGCCGGCAGCGCAGGTTCTACGCAGGCGATCGCGGCGGCTGGACCGGTGACCTCGCCACGCCCGTCGGCACCAGTCGAAGCGCCCGATCCTTTCCGCCAATCCCTGCGCGCCGTGTTGATCGGCGCCGAGCCGGCGCGTGAAGTGCTGGCCGCCGAAGCCATGTGGGGCGAGACCGACCCGCGCACGCTGCGTCTGCGCGATCGTCTGGACGAGGCCTGCCGCGCGGTGGTCCTGCTGCGCCTGGATGGCAGCACCGCGGGCGACCCCTATCGGGACTGGGCACGACGCGAACTGGAGGCACGCTGCCGCGATTGGCCGGAGCCTTCCTTGTACGCGCCCACCGAAGACACGCGCTCGCCGGTACTGGATGCGGCGCCCGATGCTGCAGCAGCGGCGCAAGCGCTGGCGCTGTTGCGCCACAGTCAGGACGAGGGCGAGTTACTCAAGGCCTGGCTGGTGGCCATGCGTGCGGGTGCAATCGCACAGGAGGAGTTGTTCGTCGATGGCCGGCGGCTGTTGCCGACCGAGTCCGAAGAACTGGCCCGGCATGCGTTGGTCTGGCTGCAGTGCCAGCGCCAGGGTGCCTGCGGCCCGGACAGCCTGTACGTGCTGCGCCTGTGTGCGCTGGGCGGTTGCCGGCCAGGCTCGCACCTGCTGGAGGCCTACGAACAGGTTCTGTCGCCGCGTGAGTTCCAGGCGGTGCGCGCCATTCACGACTGGTTGCTGCGATGGCGCCACGCCGACGCCTGAGGCTGCGCCTGCTGGCGGCGCTGCTGCTGATCGGCCTGGCTGCCGTCTGGATCCTGCCGCGCACGCTGCCCATCGCCCGTCCGGAGTCAGCGGCGCCGAGCAGTCCGGCGCCGCGCAGCAGCGCTGCCGCAGTCCAGCCAGCGGCCCATGCGAGGGCGCTGCTCACGCCCGCGCAAGCGCAGGCGTGGGCGCCAACGGATGCGGCTTCGATGCATGCGCGGCGCGCCGAGCTTGAAAGCTATCGCGAACTAGCCCTGGCGCCTTCGCTGCAAGCCGCACTGGCGGCGATGCAGGACTGGCGCGATCGCGATCCGGCCTGGTGGTATCGCCTGCTGGATCGGGTCGACGCCATCTGCCGCCAGCAGCTGGAACTGGATGGCCGACCTGAGCTGGCCCAGGATCCACAGCGCCAGTGGGCGCTGGAGGAACTGCGTCGGCGTTGTGCCGGCTTCCACTTTCGCGATTACACCGCGGGGGCGGATGTGCACGGCTGGCAGCTGCTGGATCAGGCGCGGCGCCCGGCAGCCGTGGCGCGCGCCGAGGGCGAGGCAGCCGGGCATGCGCGGGCCGTGGACAACGCCCGCTACAGCATCGATCCCGAGGAACTGGCGGCGAGCCTCGACTACCTGGACCGCCAGCAGTTGCTGCCGGCGGCGCTTTGGCAGCAACTCGGCCCCAGTCGCAGCGATCGCGATGCGGCGATCAACGTCGCCAGCTTGCTGGTGTCCTGTCAGCGCCTCGGACATTGCGATCTCAGCGTGCTCGAACACGTGGCGGCTTGCGCCGAAGTGGGCTGCAATCCTGCGCTGCCAGCGCCGGAACTGCTGCGCAGCCTGTTGCCGCCACGCCATTACGAGTCCGGTCTGGCCCTGGCGCAGTGGCTGCAGACGATGTCCATGACAGCGCCTTTGCCAAGCGCGATGCCACGCGATTGACTCGGCGAGGATTGATCATTGATCGGCTGCAGCAAGCCCGGGGGCGTGCGCACGTCCGGGATGGGCAAGGAGCCGACCAGGCTCCAGACCACCCTTGCACTTCGCCATGGGCTCTGCAGGGCAGCCTTTGCGTCCTTGGCCTGCTTTGCGCCCCTTGGCGTCAACCATCGACTGATCGTCATTCCCGCCGGTTCAGTAGTGCGGTCGCCGCTCACTCGAAGCCGTCGGCATGCAGCTCGTCGAATTCCACCGCACCACGATCGATGCGCACGCCCTGCACCCGCGGCAGACCGCGCACATCCTGCGCGCTGCTGCCGCCGGGGATGAAGCCCAGCCCTGTGTCACGCAGCGGCGAGGTGGCCTGCGGCACCGGCAGCCCATCCACCATCACGATCTGCGGATTGCCGGTGCTCATGCTGGCGTTGCTGGCCGGCGTGCCGCGCAGATTGCCGATGTGATTGTTGGCCAGGGCGCCGAAGTTGGCCTGCATCTGCAGGTCAGAGGCATTTGACGAGGTATTGGCGAACAGCAGGCTGTTGTTGATCGTCACCGTGCCGGCGCCAAAGATGCTCATGCCACCCACCGGCCCCGCTGCATTGGCCTGCGTGTCGTTGTTGGCGTACACCGAGGCGTTGTTGATGTTGACCGTGGAGCCGACGCCCGCCGAGGCAATCAAGGCCGCACCGGAGAACGTGGAGTTGTTGGTCACCACCAGGCTGCGCAGCGTGGCATTGCCACCGTTCATGGTGATGCGCACGGCAGAACCGTTGTCGCCAGTGGCGCCACTGTCGCGGGCCACCACGCGGTCGACCAGCAAGGTGCCACTGCCGCCTTCGACGTTGATCCGCAACACGCTGACGCCAGCGAACAAGGTGGTACGGCCGCGCACCAGGCGCAGATCGCTGATCACCAGATTGCCGAGGAAATTGATGGGCAGGGAGAAGTCCATCACCTCGCCTTCCAGTTCGCCGTCCAGGATGGTGCCGATGCCCGGTGTCTTGCTGGTGCAGCCGGCGTCGGTCCAGCCACCCGAAACGCTGAGGTCGTTGTCGGCATCGTTGCTGCCGGGCGTGTAGGTCCAGCGGGTGAAGCCAGTGGCCAGGTTCGGCCGCGTCCGCGTGCCGACCGTGATGCGGATTTCGTCATCCTGATTGTTGCTCTGCGCGGTGCTCAGCGCGCTGGCGAGCTGGTCGCCCGTGCTGACACAGAACAGGGCGGCATCGGCCTTGGCGCTGAGCAGAAGCGCGGCGGCGGCGAGGCTGGTCGAGAGCAGGCTGCGATGGAGAGGCATGGTGGCAATTCCAGATCAAGAGTGGGCGTGCTCAGAAGGAACGGACTTGCCGCCAGATCCGGACACGGCCGCCCAAGCTGCCGCCCACAACACCTGGCGCGGCGGCCAGAAGCCCTGCCGCGCGCCGAGGACGAGCAGGCGGGCATGCGCGTGCCGTGGACAGGCACGCTGCAGAGTGGATCTCAGAGAACTGGCGGCGAGCCTGGAGCATCTGGACCGCCAGCCGTTGCGGCCGGCGGCGCTGCGCCAGCAGCTTGGCCTCAAGCCGCAGCGATCGCGATGCGGCGATCGATGTCGCCAGCTTGCTGGTGTCCTGCCAAGGCCTGGGGCATTGCGATCTCAAGCTGCCGGAACAGCTGGCCGCTTGTGCAGCCGTGGTCTGCAATCCTGCCTTGCCGGCGCCGGAACTGCGGCGCGGCCTGTTGCCGCCATGGACCAATTACTCGAAACCGTTGACCAGCAGTTCGTCGAACTCATGGGCACCGCGGTCGACGCGACCGCCTTGCTGGCGCGGCAGGCCGAACACATCCAGCACGGTGTTGCCGCCGATCACGCTGAGCGCGCCGCTGTTGCGCGCGATGCTGTCGCTGCGCAGACGCAGGTCGGTCGGCGACTGAAAGCCAGCCGCGCCAGTGAGGTTGTTGTTCTGCGTCAGATTCGCCAGATCGCCTGCCAGCACGCCGAAGACATTGCTGTTGCTGAACACCGCTGAGTTGGAGGTGATGAAGAGATCGCTGGAGTTGGCCACGCCATTGTTGGTCACGATGTTGTTGACCAGCCACACGGCACCGCTCTGCAGGCTGCTGGCCTGGATCCCGGCCGGGCCACCCAGACTGCCGGCGTCGTCGTTGTACGCGACGGTGTTGCCGGTGAAGTAAATGGGGCCCGAGCCCAGATTGGAAATCCCCACCGTTCCGCTGGCGCCCGCGTTGTCCGTGAAGACACTGCTGCGGATGCGCACTTCACCACTGCGATGCCGCACACTCAAGGCCGGTCCGGTGCCGCTGCTGCCGCGACAATTGCGGAAGGTGTTGCGATCCAGATTGAGCAGCGCACCTGCGTTGACATCGGTCTCGATGTTGAGACAGCTCGGCAGGCTGCCGCTGGCAGTCAGCCCGTTGCGGAAGCTGATGCCCTCGATCAGCAGTTCGGCGCTGGAGTCGGCCAAGGCCAGGATCGACATCAAGCGCACCGTGTTGTTGCCGCTGAGGATGGTCGCATCGGCAATCTGATTGCGTTGCGTGCAGGCGGCATTCCAGCCACCGGTGATGCTGAGCGGCGTGGTGTTGAGGGTGATCGCCAGCGCGTAGTTACCGCCGGCACCGGTGGCAATGTTGTACGTCCCTGTCTGAACTCGAATCTCGTTGCTCCCGGCACCGCTCGCTCCAGAGACCGTCTCAACCGCGTTGCGCAGTTGGGTGGTGTCGGCGACGCAGAACACGGCGGCATCGGCTGCGGCGCTGCTCATCACCAGCGCAGCACTCAGGGCAAGGGTCAGCAAGGAGCGGTTCGAGTTCATCGGTGTGGTTCCATGGCAGAGCAGGCGTACTCAGCAGGAACGAACTCGGCGCCAGAAGCGGACATGCCCCGCGCCAGCCCAGCACGACGGGGCCTCAAGACGGCGGCCTATACTGCCGCCCTCACCCTCGGAGATCGCCCCATGGACGGCAGCACGCCCGACAGCCTGAGTCCGATCCTGCAGCGCCTGCGCGAGGCGCACGCGCGGCGCACGCCTGACTACGCACAGCGGATGGACGATCTGGGCCGCCTGCGCGCGGCGGTGAAGCGCCATGCGGATGACATCGTGGCGGCGGTGGCCGCCGATTTCGGGCGCCGTTCGCGCCACGAGACCCTGCTCAGCGATGTGATGACGGTGCTGCACGACATCGACCACGCGCGCCGCCATCTGCGTCGCTGGATGAAGCCCACGCGCGTCGGTACCGACTGGCTGTTCTGGCCGGCGCGCTCGGAGATCCGCTACCAGCCGGTGGGCGTGGTGGGCATCATTTCGCCGTGGAATTACCCGGTGAACCTGGCGCTGATGCCTTTGGCAGCGGCGATCGCGGCCGGCAATCACGCCATGCTGAAGCCCTCGGAACTGACGCCGCGCACCAGCGAGCTGCTGAAGACGCTGGTCAGTGAGGTCTTCCCGGAGGATCGCGTGGCAGTGATCCTCGGCGGCCCCGAGGTCGCCGCCTCCTTCTCCGCCCTGCCCTTCGACCATCTCTTCTTCACCGGTTCCACCCAGGTCGGTCGTTTGGTGATGCAGGCGGCGGCGAAGAATCTGACGCCGGTGACCCTGGAACTGGGCGGCAAATCGCCGTGCATCATCGCGCCCGACTATCCGGTGGACACCGCAGCCGCGCGCATTGCGGCCGGCAAGTTCCTCAATGCCGGCCAGACCTGCATCGCGCCGGACTATCTGCTGGTGCATCAGGACCGCGTCGACGCCATGGTGGCGGCGCTGGATCGTGAAGTGCGCTCGCGCTACCCGGTGCTGAGTCGCAGCGCGGACTACACCTCGATCGTCAACGACCGCCAGTACCAACGGCTGCAATCGCTGTTGACCGAAGCCGAAGCAGCTGGGGCCAAGGTGCTGCCGCTGAATCCGGCGCAGGAGCCGCTGCCGCCGTCGATGCGGGTGATGGCGCCGACGCTGGTGCTGGGCGTGCGCCCGGACATGCGTCTGATGCAGGAAGAGATCTTCGGGCCGATCCTGCCGATCCTGCCCTACCGCCACGTCGACGAGGCGGTGTCGTACGTCAACGCGCACGATCGCCCGCTGGCGCTGTACCACTTCGACCTGGACCGCGAACGCACCGAGCGCGTGCTCGATCACACCATTGCCGGCGGGGTGAGCGTGAATGACACGGTGCTGCACATCGCGCAGGCCAATCTGCCCTTCGGCGGCATCGGCCCTTCGGGCATCGGCCACTATCACGGGCGCTTTGGCTTCCTGACCTTCTCCAAGCAGAAGCCAGTGTTCTACCAGGCGCGCCTGTCTTCGATGGCCCTGATGAAGCCGCCGTACCGCAAGCTGGCCGATTTCCTGATCAAGTTCCTGACCCGCTGACACGCCGCCGATGGACGAACACGGCGGCTCGAACTTTCTGCTCTACGCGGTGGTGCTGCTGGCGGCCGCGGTGATCGCGGTGCCGATCTCCAAGCGCTTCAAGCTGGGCGCTGTGATCGGCTATCTGCTGGCCGGTATCGCCATCGGTCCGCAGGCGCTGTCCTTGGTCAGCGACCCGGTGACGCTGCTGACCTTCTCCGAAATCGGCGTGGTCATGCTGCTCTTCGTGCTGGGCCTGGAGTTGTCGCCGCAGCGCCTGTGGGTGATGCGGCGCATCCTGTTCGGCCTGGGCGCGGCCCAGGTGGCGGTGGTGACCATCCTGTTCACGCTGATCGCCCATGCGCTGGGCCTGGATTGGCTGAGCGCTGCGGTGGCCGCCTTCGGCATGGCGCTCACCTCCACCGCATTCGCGCTGCAGATCCTCTCCGAGCGACAGGAACTCACCGCGGCGCATGGTCGCGCCACCTTTGCGGTCAGCCTGTTCCAGGATCTGGTCGCGGTGCCGATCCTGGCCATCCTGCCGCTGCTGGCAGTGCATGAAGTGCACGCGGCGGCGCGTCCGGCGTGGCAGTCGGTGGCCATGGTGGTGGGCAGCATCGTCGGCGTGGTGGTGGCCGGGCGCTATCTGCTGCGGCCGGTGTTCCGCATCGTGGCCGGCACCGGCAGTGTCGAGGTGTTCAGCGCGATGGCCTTGCTGGTGGTGCTGGGCGTGGCGCTGGTGATGCAGCAGGCGGGGCTGTCGATGGGCCTGGGCGCCTTCCTGGCCGGCGTGCTGCTGGCCGACTCGGAGTACCGCCACGAACTGGAATCGCACATCGAACCCTTCAAGGGCCTGCTGCTCGGCCTCTTCTTCATGGGCGTGGGCATGAACCTGGACCTGCGCCTGCTGGCGCAGCAGCCCTGGGTGGTGCTGGGCCTGGTGATCGGCGTGATGCTGCTGCAGGTGGTGGTGATGTGGGCGGTGGCGCGCGCCTTCCGCTATCCGCAGCGTGCCGCGCTGCTGATGGCCGCCTTGCTGGCCGCCGGCGGCGAGTTCGCCTTCGTGGTCTACGCCACGGCCGAGCGTGCCGGGATTCTGGCGCCCGATCTGGCGCGCCTGTTGAATCTGGTGGTGGCGCTGGCCATGGCAGCCACACCGGGCATGGTGTTGCTGATCAGCCTGTGGCTGGATCGCGCCCAACGCCAGGAACAGGCGCGGCCCTACGACGAGATCCCGGATGAATCCTCGCAGGTGGTGATCGCCGGCTTCGGCCGCGTGGGGCAGATCCCGGCGCGCATCCTCACCGCGCAGAAGGTGACGTACACCGTCATCGACCCCACCACCGAGCATGTCGACACCGGCCGCGAGTTCGGCTGGAAGCTCTACTACGGCGATGCCGCGCGGCCGGAAATCCTGCGCGCGGCGCGGGTCGGCGAGGCCAAGGTCTTCATCCTTGCCATCGACGATCCCGAGCACTCGCTGAAGGTCGCCGCCACGGTGCGCCGCCTCTATCCCAGCCTGCGCATCATCGCCCGCGCCCGCAACCGTCAGCACGCCTACAAGCTGATGGACCTCGGCATCGTCGACATCGTGCGCGAAACCTTCCATTCGGCGCTGGTGATCAGCCATCGCATGCTGGAGGAGATCGGCTTCGATTCGCAGACCGCGGTGGACCGCATCGCCCGCTTCCGCGTCTTCGACGAGGAGATGCTGAAGGAACAGCATTCCGTGTACGACGATGCCTCAGCGCTGAAGCAAAGCGCCATGCAGGCACGACTCGACCTCGAAGCCCTGTTCGAGGCAGACCAGGCGCGACGCCGCTGAGCAAGGGTGGCGCCGTTCGCC